>Ga0308018_10000006_pt1 | contig 152304 bp, 136 predicted proteins | sample Neamet282_FD_203130 | JGI IMG/M metagenome (GOLD analysis project Ga0308018, IMG submission 203130) | Marine microbial communities from water near the shore, Antarctic Ocean - #282 | ecosystem: Environmental > Aquatic > Marine > Unclassified | place: Southern Ocean | collected 2014-10-01
CTAAAGATTTAGACATTTTTCTACGCTGTTTATCACGTACCAAACCTGTCAAATACACATTGTTAAATGGTTTCTTGTCTTTAAATTCATATCCTGCAACAATCATACGTGCTACCCAGAAAAATAAAATGTCTGGACCCGTAACTAAATCGTTTGTAGGATAGTAATATTGAATTTCTTCATTTTCTGGATTGCGAAGCCCATCAAATACATTCATTGGCCATAACCAAGCTGAAAACCATGTATCAACCACATCCGTTTCTTGTCTTAAGTCATCAATCGATAAAGACTTCTCGACAGAGTTTATCTTGAGCGCAGTCGAAAGGCTCGAAGAGACATTTAGTTTCTTTTTTGCCAACTCAAATGCTTCTTCTCTTGTTTCTGCAACTACAAAGTCTTCTTTTCCATCTCCGTAGAAAAATGCCGGAATTTGTTGTCCCCACATTAATTGACGAGAAATATTCCAATCACGAATATTTTCCATCCAATGGCGATACGTATTTTCGAATTTCTTTGGATATAAATTGATTTCTGCATCTTCACCTAAAACAGCTTCGATTGCAGGTTTTGCTAAGTCTTCCATTTTTAAGAACCATTGATCAGATAATCTTGGCTCAATTACCGCTTTGGTTCTTTCAGAAGTACCTACTTTATTTAAATGAGATTCTGTCTTTATTAAAATCCCTTTTTCTTCTAATTCTTTTACAACTTCTTTACGAACTACAAATCTATCTTTTCCTTCGTACTGCAATCCAAAAGCATTTAACGATGCATCATCATTAAATATATCGATTACTTCTAATTTGTGTTTGTCTCCTAAAACCTTATCGTTTACATCGTGTGCTGGAGTTACTTTTAAACATCCTGTTCCGAATTCAATATCTACATATTCATCTTCAATAATCGGAATTACACGATTACAGATAGGAACAATTGCTTTCTTTCCTTTTAAGTGTGTAAAACGTTCATCATTAGGGTTGATACAAATTGCCGTATCTCCAAAAATAGTTTCTGGACGTGTGGTAGCAATTGTTAGCGTGTCATCAGACCCCTCAATTTTATATTCTAAATAATATAAATTTCCTTGTTTTTCAATATGAATTACTTCTTCGTCAGATAACGTAGTCTTCGCTTCTGGATCCCAATTTACCATTCTATAACCACGGTAAATTAATCCTTTATTATATAAATCAACAAAAACCTTCACTACTGCTTCAGACATGTCTGGATCCATAGTAAACGTAGTTCTTTCCCAATCACAAGAACATCCTAACTTTTTCAATTGCTCTAAAATGATTCCACCATATTCGTGTTTCCATTCCCAAGCATGTGCTAAAAACTCTTCTCTTGTTAAATCGTTTTTATCAATTCCTTGCTCTTTTAACTTGGCAACAACTTTTGCTTCTGTAGCAATCGATGCATGATCAGTTCCAGGAACCCAACACGCATTTTTACCTTGTAAACGAGCTCTACGAATCAAAACATCTTGAATTGTATTGTTCAACATATGTCCCATATGCAACACTCCTGTTACGTTTGGTGGCGGAATTACAATTGTATAAGGCTCTCTTTCATCTGGTGTTGAATGAAAATAATCATGCTTCATCCAGTAGTCGTACCATTTGTTCTCTACACTTGTTGCAATATATTTAGACGGGATATCCATTGTTTCGCTTAATTTTTGAAATATAAAGAGCAAAAATACTACTTTTACCTAAAATACATTCAACATGAAGAACTATATTATCTTCCTTTTTTTAGTTAGCAGCACTTCTGTTGTTTTTGGACAAAACTCTAATGCTACGAAACCGGAGTTTACCTTTGTAAAAGAGTTGATTGATTACGGTAGAATTGAACAAAATTCAAATGGAAATAAAATCTTTGAATTCACAAATACGGGGAACAGTCCCATCATTATAACAGCAGTAAAAACCTCCTGTGATTGTACCGTACCTAAAAAGCCTGAAAGACCTATTATGCCTGGCGAAAAAGGAACTATTGAAGTTACGTATGACACTTCAAAAATTGGTGGATTTATAAAACAAATCACCATTTTTTCAAATGCCAAACTACCTGTAAAAAAAATACGAATTAAAGGCATCGTTGTAAAAAAGAAATCTAAGCTCCTTAAAGAAAAAGGGCTTTTAGAGAATAATTAGATTTTTTTATCTGTCTAAATTTTTATTTTATTGGTTTCCCTCTTCTTTTAGGTAATCTTAACTATTTATAATAGTTAAAAAAAGATATTAGTAAGTAAGTTATTAATTCAAAATAAATTCAGAAATTTGCTTTACATTTAACCAATTCAAAATTAAAAATTATGCCTTTAATTTCAAAGAAAGGAAACGCAATGCCAGAGTCGCCAATTCGCAAATTGGTACCGTATGCAGAAAATGCATATAAGCAAGGCAAAACAGTATATCACTTAAACATTGGTCAACCAGACATTAAAACTCCTCAACTTGCACTAGATGCTATTTCTGTGCATTCATTAACAACAATTGCATATACAAGATCTGAAGGTTCTGAAGCATATAGAACAAAAATTGCTACGTATTATAGCAAGCATGATATTCACGTAAAACATGACGACATTATTGTAACAACTGGTGGTAGTGAAGCACTTCTTTTTACTTTTGGTACTATTATGGATGTTGGTGATGAAGTAATTATCCCTGAACCTTTTTACGCAAATTACAACGGATTTTCTGTTGCATCTGGAGTACATGTTGTTCCGGTTATTTCTAAAATTGAAGACAATTTTGCATTGCCTCCAATAGAAGAATTTGAAAAACTAATTACCCCCAAAACAAAAGCTATTTTAATTTGTAACCCTGGAAATCCAACAGGATATATTTACAGTAAAGAAGAAATTCGAAAATTAGCTGCTATTGTAAAAAAACACGATTTGTTTCTAATTTCTGATGAAGTATATAGAGAATTTGCTTACGATGGCGTAAAACATTATTCTATTTTACAAGAAGAAAGCTTAGCTGACAATGCAATTATTATTGATTCTGTATCAAAAAGATACAGTATGTGTGGTGCAAGAATTGGCTGTTTAGTTTCTAAAAACAAAGACGTTATAAAAACAGCTTTAAAGTTTGCTCAAGCAAGGTTAAGCCCTCCAACATTGGCGCAAATTGCTTCAGAGGCGGCGTTAGAAACCCCTCAAAGTTACTTTGACGAAGTAATTGAAGAATACGTAAAAAGAAGAAATATATTAATTGAGGAACTGCAAAAAATAGACGGAGTAAAAGTAGCAAAACCAAAAGGTGCTTTTTATTGTATTGTAGAGTTACCAGTTACAAATGCTGATAATTTCGCGAAATGGTTGCTAGAATCTTTTGATATTGACGGAGAAACAATTATGGTTGCTCCTGCTGCTGGATTTTATTCAACACCAGGTGTTGGACTAAATCAAATACGAATTGCGTATGTTTTAAACACTGAAAGTCTAAAAAAAGCAATTAACATCTTAAAAGAAGCTTTAAAAGTATATAAAGATTAGTGACTATTTTAAACAACATATCTTTAAAAGAATACAATACGTTTGGTGTAGAATGTTACGCCAAACGTTTTGTTTCTATAGAATCATTTTACCAATTACAACAGCTACTAAAAAACGAACACGATGTGTTTTTAATTAGTGGCGGAAGCAACATGTTGCTAACTAAAAACATTGACAAACTTGTTGTATTAATCAATATAAAAGGGATTTCTATTGATCAAGAAAATGAAAATGCTGTTCATTTAACCGTGAATTCAGGAGAGAATTGGCACGAATTTGTTTTGTGGTGTATTTCTCAAGATTTTGGTGGTTTAGAAAATCTTTCTTTAATTCCGGGTAATGTTGGTACTTGCCCAATACAAAATATTGGCGCTTATGGTGTAGAGGTCAAAGACACCATTACGAAAGTTGAAGTCTTAGAAATTGAAACAGGAAAACTGGTTACTTTTTCAAATGCTGACTGTAATTTTGGATACCGAAATTCGATCTTCAAAAATGAATCCAAAGGAACCTATGTTTTAACTGCTGTTAGTTTTAGATTGACAAAAAAAACACATCAACTAAACACCTCTTATGGAGCTATTGAAACGGCTTTACAAGAACAAAATATTTCAAACCCAACCATAAAAAATATTTCTGATGCCGTTATTTCGATCAGAAAATCGAAACTTCCAGATCCAAAAGAAATTGGAAATGGTGGTAGTTTTTTTAAAAACCCTGTGATTTCTAAAACTCAATTTTTAGAACTACAAAAAGAATATCCCAAAATTCCAAGTTATAGAATATCTAATACAGAAGTTAAAGTTCCTGCTGGTTGGTTAATAGAACAAGCTGACTTTAAAGGAAAACGTTTTGGTGATTTTGGTGTGCATGAAAAACAAGCCTTAGTTTTAGTGAATTATGGCAATGCTTCTGGAAAAGAAATCCATGAACTTGCACAAAAAATTCAAGAAACTATCTTAACTAAATTCGGAATTCCTTTAGAAATTGAAGTGAATATTATTTAAAGTTCTTTTTTAAGTAGTTTTATATGCCTTACTATTCTACCCGTCTGCTAAGGCACTGTTTCCTAATAACCCAGTTAAATATGTTGGCTCTATATGATAATGATATTGTCCATAATTCTGTGGATGCACCAAAAACTGATCAGAAGAGTTAAAAATAATGGTTGCAGGCTTGATGCAAAAATAACGATTCGTTTGTCCTCCCTCCTAGTTTGTCATTCCTGCGAAAGCAGAGCCCCACACAAAGGTTTTAAATAAGTAGGGAAGGCTTGATACTTTAACGCATTTTGTTGCTATTTTTTTTTGTAAATAAGTATCTTTGCGGTATCAATACATATATCATGAAACTTTTTTTATTAACTATAGGTTTATTAGGATTGGCTTTTGCCGGAATTGCAATAAAAATTTGGGCAAAAAAAGATGGAAAATTTGCGGGTACTTGTGCTAGCCAAAACCCTATGCTTAATGAGACAGGAGAGTCTTGTGGGTTTTGTGGAAAAACACCTGAGCAATTTGACAACTGTGCTGAACCGGAGCATAACTAATTATTTTATCCCCTTTTTTATTGTTTTCGGAATTTCTGCTGAAAAATTCAAAGAAAAAAGAGTTTGCTTCTTTTTACCTTTTTTAAAAATTTTTCTTCTTTTATTTCAATTTAGTATCTTTATCACTAATACTTTTTCAAAACCTACGCATTGGAAATAAAAGGAACCGAATTACTACAAACCATCCAAAAAGCAAAAGAAGGCAATCAGCTGGCATTCAATATTTTATTGGATAATTTTTGGAATAGCGTACATAACTTTCAATTAAAGAAACATCAAAACGATAATGATGCAGAAGACATCACCATTCAAACTTTTTCTAAAGCTTTTGACAAAATTGATACATACGATGAGAAATATCAATTTAAAACGTGGTTGATCACCATTTCGAAGAACATACATATTGATGGTTTACGAAAGAAAAATTCTTCTATCACCGCTGAATCTTACAAAGAAAAAGAAAATGAGATTTATGATATTGCTGACGACAACCCTACACCAGAAGACAAAATTATAACCGAGCAAAATTTAGCTAAATTATTGAAAGATATTAAGCAGTTAAAACCTAAATATCAAGAAGTAATTAATTTACGGTATTTTCAAGAACTAAGCTATAAAGAAATCTCTGAGAAGATTGGTGACCCCATGAATAATGTAAAGGTGAAATTATTACGTGCTAGAAAATTACTAGCTGAGATCATAAAGAAATCTTAATGAAAAAATCCTTTCTGAATTCTCTTGGACCAGGCTTACTATTTGCAGGAGCAGCAATTGGTGTTTCTCATTTGGTACAATCTACCAAAGCAGGTGCCGAATTTGGATTTGGTTTATTATGGGCGTTGCTTTTAGTTCATTTATTTAAATATCCTTTTTTTCAATTTGGCCCTCGATATACAGCAGCAACAGGAGAAACATTATTAGACGGATATAAGAAATTAGGAAAACCCGTTTTAGTCGCTTATTACATCCTCAATTTCGTTACTATGTTTACTATTCAGGCTGCAGTAACAATTGTAACAGCAGGTTTGGCTACTCAACTTTTTGGTTCTTTCGGAATTGAAAACAACTTGGTAATCTGGTCAGTAACAATTACATTAGTAAGTCTATGTATCTTAATTATTGGGAAATACAAACTGCTAGACAACCTAATGAAGTTCATCATCATTTTATTAACCGTAAGCACAGTTATTGCAGTAAGTGTAGCTCTTTTTAGTACTAAAGAATCCTTTGATTTTACTCAAATAATTCCGAAAGGAACCATAGAAATCACCTTTTTAATTGCTTTTCTTGGCTGGATGCCTGCTCCATTAGATGTTTCTATTTGGCATTCTATATGGACACTAGAAAAAGATAAAACGACACATCAAAAAACAACACCTAGTCAAGCAATTTTTGATTTTAATATTGGGTATTTAGGCACGTTATTTTTAGGGGTTTGCTTTGTTATGCTAGGTGCTTTAGTCATGTTTAAGTCTGGAGAAACATTTTCTAATAATGGCGGTGTGTTTGCATCTCAATTAATTAGTCTGTACACCAAAAACCTTGGTGAATTTTCAAATATATTTATTGGAATCGCTGCATTTACAACCATGTTTAGCACAACCATAACAACATTAGATGCGTCTCCAAGAGCAATGACAAAAACTACAGAATTGTTATTTGAAAAGAAAACAAAATTCAATTATTGGTTTTGGATACTCTTTTTAGCTATCGGAACGTATTTAATCTTAGCCTTCTTTATCAATGATATGGGCTTTTTAATTAAAGTAGCAACCATATTATCTTTCTTAACAGCCCCTTTTTATGCGATATTAAATTATGTTTTAATTACTGGAAAACATACACCTAAAGAACATCAACCCAACATGTACTTAAAGATATTAAGCTGGCTCGGAATTGCATTTTTAATAGGTTTTAGTATTTGGTTTTTAATCAATTTATAATAGTTTTCTTTGTAACTTTGCAGTTCAATTTATTTTAGAATGACAAACAATTCAGCTACAATTCCGGAAAAAGTAAAGAAACCAAAATGGTTGCGTGTAAAGTTACCTGTTGGTAAAAAGTATACTGAACTTAGAGGATTAGTAGATAAGTATAAACTAAACACAATTTGTGCAAGTGGTAGTTGTCCTAACATGGGAGAATGTTGGGGAGAAGGAACTGCTACATTTATGATACTAGGAAATATCTGTACACGTTCTTGTGGTTTTTGTGGAGTAAAAACAGGAAGACCAGATACTGTTGAATGGGATGAGCCAGAAAAAGTTGCACGCTCTATTAAATTGATGGCTATTAAACATGCGGTTATAACATCTGTAGATAGAGACGACTTAAAAGATGGAGGCTCTATTATTTGGGCAGAAACTGTAAACGCTATTAGAAGAGCAAACCCTACTACGACTTTAGAAACATTAATTCCTGATTTTCAAGGAAACGAAAAACAAATTGATAGAGTTATAAAAGTAGCTCCAGAAGTTGTTTCTCATAATGTAGAAACAGTAAGAAGGCTAACTAGAGAAGTTCGAATTCAAGCAAAATACGATCGAAGTTTAGGTGTTTTAAAATACTTAAAAGACAACGGAATGCGTACCAAATCTGGTATCATGTTAGGATTAGGCGAAAAAGAGGAAGAAGTAATTCAGACTCTAAAAGATTTACGTGGAGCTGGAGTAGATATTGTTACCATTGGTCAGTATTTACAACCAACAAAAAAACACTTACCTCTTCATGAGTTTATCACTCCTGATCAATTTAAGAAATATGAAATTTTAGGCTTGGAGATGGGCTTTATGTATGTAGAAAGTGGTCCTTTAGTGCGTTCTTCTTACAAAGCTCATAAGCACGCAAGATAAAAAAATAAGTACATTCTATAAAAAGCTCATAATTTAAAATTATGAGCTTTTCTGTTTTCTTAAAACACCAAACCAAACAGTATCATATTCGCATCAAAACAACAAAAACACCTCTCAATACACTAGTATTTCACTTAAAACTGTTAATAAAATGTAAAAATCACATAGTTTTAACTTTTTTTCAAAGAAAAATACATTTTGGCACGCGGTTTGCATTTAGTAAAAATGAAAACAAACTTGAGAGACTTGTTTTTCATTGTGTAAATTATTTGAATTAGTTTATTAAAAAATCCCGCCTTGGAGAAGACGGGATTTTTACTTTTATAAAACATGCACTAATTAAATAGCACTAATAATATCATGTTTGGTAATGATGTGAAATTTTCCGTTCTCTAAATCTACCAATACAGCTTGATTTTCTTTCGTTATCAATTTAGAAACGGCTTCAATAGACGCCCCTTTTTTAACTACAGGGTATGCAGTACCCATTACTTCTCTAACCGGCTTATCTGCACTGTTTTTATCAGAAATAAAATTTCTCAATAAATCAGTCTCATCTATAGACCCAACAAAACCAGTTATATCTCTAACCGGAATTTGCGAAATTTTATAATCACGCATTCTTTCAATTGCATGTGAAACTAATTCTTCGGTCTGAACTGTTACTAATGATTCATTGATATGTCCTTTAATTAAATCTGCAGCAGTAGTCATTTCTTCATCTAAGAAACCACGTTCACGCATCCATTCATCATTAAACATTTTTCCTACATATCTACTTCCGTGATCGTGAAATAAAACAACAATTACATCCTCTTTAGTAAACTCCTCTTTTAATTGTAACAACCCTTTAATTGCAGAACCTGCAGAATTACCAACAAAAATCCCTTCTTCTTTAGCGATCTTACGCGTATACACAGCAGCATCTTTATCTGTTACTTTTGTAAATCCATCAATTAAACTAAAGTCAACATTTTTAGGTAAGATATCTTCTCCTATTCCTTCAGTGATGTACGGATAAATTTCGTTCTCATCAAAAATTCCGGTTTCATGGTATTTTTTAAATACAGAACCGTAGGTGTCAATTCCCCACACCTTAATATTAGGGTTTTGTTCTTTTAAGTATTTAGCGGTTCCTGAAATTGTTCCTCCAGTTCCTACTCCAACTACAAAATGCGTAATCTTACCATCTGTTTGTTCCCAGATTTCAGGTCCAGTTTGCTCATAATGTGTTAGTGCATTAGATGGATTGTCATATTGATTTACATACCAAGAGTTTGGTGTTTCTGCTCCCAATCTCTTAGAAACCGAATAATAAGACCTTGCATCATCTGGCTCAACATTCGTTGGACACACAATTACCTCAGCACCTACAGCTCTAAGAATATCCATTTTCTCTTTAGATTGCTTATCAGAAATAACAAAAATACATTTGTATCCTTTTATAATTGCTGCCAATGCCAATCCCATACCAGTGTTCCCAGAAGTACCTTCAATGATCGTTCCACCTGGCTTTAAACGCCCATCTGCTTCTGCATCTTCAACCATCTTTAAAGCCATTCTATCTTTAATAGAATTCCCAGGGTTAAATGTTTCTACTTTTGCCAACACTAAAGCATCAATCTCTTTAGTAACTGAATTTAATTGCACTAAAGGTGTATTACCAATAGTTTCTAATATATTTTTTGCGTATTTCATTTTCTCAAGTTATTATGCAAAGAAACAACATATTTAAGAGATATATTTTATTAGAATCCTTTTTTAAAAGAAACTCTTTTATGCGAATTTAATAGATTTTGAGGGAGTGATTTTTGTAATGATATACGAAGGAATTAACAACATTAAAAAACACAGAATAAGTGTGCCCACATTTAGCATGATCACAGAAAACACATTGATATAAACAGGAACTGTAGTTACATGATATGACGCTGGATCTAACGTGATAAGTCCAAAATAATGCTGTACTAACAATAAGGTGATTCCGATGATATTTCCCCAGAGCAACCCTTTTAAGATCAAATAAGTTGCGTTGTATAAAAATATTTTTCGTATTCCCCAGTTATCACTTCCCAAAGCTTTTAAAATACCAACCATTTGTACTCTTTCAAGGATCAATACCAATAAAGCAGTAATCATGTTAATACTCGCAACAAAAATCATTATACCTATAATAAACCACACATTGTTATCAAACAACTCAATCCATTCAAAAATAACGTCATAACTCTCTACAATCGTGGTACTATTTAAGGTAGAACCTATTGTTGAATAAATTTCATTTCCTTTCTGGTTGATGTCATCAAAATTATCTAACAAGACTTCAAAACCACCAATTTGGTTCTCATTCCATTTATTTAACCGTTGAATTTCTTTGATGTCGCCAATCATCAAACTTTTATCAAACTGACTAAAACCGCTATCATAAATACCAACAACAACTAATTTATACCTACTTGGTGCTTTATTTTTTGCTGCTTTCATAAAAAAAACAGTAATCGTATCATTCAACTTCAACTGTAATTTATCAACCACTGTTTTAGATAATAATACATCTCTAACGCGTTGTTGATTAAAGTTTGGCAGCTTCCCTTCTACTAAATATTCCTGAAAAAATGACCAATCATAATTGGAAGAAACTCCTTTAAAAACAATGCCTTCAAAATCTGTTGCCGTTCTTATTACACCTGCTTTGTTTGCAAAAACTTGTACTTTTTTTATGCCATCAATTGTTTTGAATTTTGGATAAAAATCTTGATTTTTGTCAATAGGAGTTATTGAAACTTCTGAATTATTATCATCGTAGTTTGTAATCTGAATATGTCCTTTAAAACCAGAAATTTTATCTCTAATTTTATGCTGAAAACCTGAACCAGTAGCCATAGAAATCATCATAATAATAACACCCAATGCAATTGCTGTGATTGCAATTTTAATTATTGGAGAAGAAATGCTATTTTTATATTCTTTACCAGCAATAATACGTTTCGCAATAAATAATTCGTAATTCAAATTTATGATATCCTTAGTTCATTTCAAAAATACATATTTAATCTTATTCTTTAGCATTTGTTTTCCGTTGACTTCTTGTGCTCAAAACACGACTAAAATAAAAGTCGCTGCTGCACAAACTGAGCGATACGTAAAGCTTCTGAAAGGAAAAAACATTGCAGTAGTAGCCAATCAAACATCGGTTATAGAATTAAGAATCAAGAATCAAGAACCAAGACACCTAGTCGACTCTCTTTTATCTCTTGGTATTTCTGTAAAAAAAGTATTTGCTCCAGAACATGGTTTTAGAGGAAAAGCAGATGCCGGTGAGGTCGTAAAAGATGGTTTTGATACAAAAACTGGTTTGCCTATTATTTCTTTATACGGCAAAAACAAAAAACCTTCAGCTACACAATTGCTAGGAATTGACTTGGTTGTTTTTGATATTCAAGATGTTGGTGCTCGTTTTTACACCTATATATCTTCGTTACATTACGTAATGGAAGCGGCAGCAGAAGCTGGAATTTCTGTAGTTATTTTGGACAGACCAAACCCTAACGGGCATTATATTGATGGGCCTATTTTAGAACTAGAACATAAAAGTTTTGTAGGCATGCACCCAGTTCCACTGGTTTACGGAATGACCATTGGAGAATATGGCCAAATGATTAACGGAGAGAAATGGTTAAAAAACGGAATTCAATGTGACTTGACTGTAATTCCCTTGAAAAACTACACTCATAATTCAGAATATAGTTTAGCTATAAGGCCATCACCAAATTTACCAAATGACAAAAGCATAAACCTGTACCCAAGTTTAGGCTTTTTTGAAGGAACAATTATTAATGCAGGAAGAGGAACTGAGTTTCAGTTTCAAAGATATGGGGCACCCTTTTTTACAAAAAGTGATTTTAGGTATACTCCAAAACCAAATTTCGGTTCTAAATACCCAAAACATAAAGGGAAACTTAGTTATGGTGTAGATTTAAGTAATACGGAGAGACTAAGCTCTGTTAACTTAAAATGGTTAATTGATGCGTATCAACAAACCCCTAAAACAGAAAAATTCTTTGGAAAATCCTTTACTATTCATGCTGGAAACACAAAACTTCAAAAGCAAATGGAGCAAGGGTTAACGGCTAAAGAAATTAGAAAATCTTGGCAAAAAGAGCTAAATATTTTTAAGAAAATCAGAAAACAATATCTAATCTATAAATAGGTGTCATTCCATATTCGTCGGCTTTCGATATCCTTGAAATGGTTGTTTTAACAACTCCACTAAAGAAGAATTGGTTGCTTCATTTGGAAATGCATCTACTCCGTACACAATTTTTTCGCGATCCAAAGATGAAAACGTTCCGAAAATTCGATCCCAAATAGAAAAGATATTTCCGTAATTAGAATCTGTATATGGTAACATGTTGTGATGATGTACTTTATGCATATCTGGAGATACAATGACATAACTCAATACTTTGTCTAGTTTTTTATTCATTTTAATGTTTGCATGTGTAAACTGCGTGAATATCAACGACATTGATTGGTAGATCATTATAATTGCAATTGGTGCTCCAACCACAAAAACACCTAATAAGGTAAACGAAAAACGAATCATACTTTCTAACGGGTGATGTCTGTTTGCTGTTGTTGTATCTACTTTATGATCTGTATGATGCACCAAATGCACCATCCACAAAGGTTTTACTTTATGCTCTACAAAATGCGCTAAATAGGCTCCGAAAAAATCCAACAACAATACACCTAAAACTACGTATAACCATAAAGGCATTTCTGGCAACCAATTGATAATTCCGAAATCATTCAATTTTACCCAATCAGCAGAATTTAACAATACAAAAGCCAGCGTGAAATTAATAACGATGGTTGTTACGGTAAGAAATAAATTAGGAAATGCATGTTTCCATTTTTTATAGTTGAAACTAAATAAAGGCAAAGCACCTTCTAAAAGCCAGAAAAAAGTAATTCCGCCTACAAGGATTAAACTTCTATGTAAAGACGGAATGGTATCGAAATAGTTTATGATTGTTTCCAAAGAGATATATTTTTTTTAAAAATACAACAATTAAACAACACTTTTTAACACTTTAAAATTGGTGTAAAATTTTGATTGTTTTTTTTACTAACTTTATAAAACATTTTGTATGTTTACTAACATTACACAAAAAGGACACCTAACTAGATTAGGAATATGCAAAAATATAGACTGGAGTATCAAACACCTCAACTATACATTGTTAAAAAAATTAAAGTAGCTTTAAATAACGATATAAATATTAGAATATAATGAGCACGGTGATAGAAAGAGCTTTAAAGTTTGAAGAAACAAGCTTAAAAGCGTTAACAACAAACCAAAGAATAATCATTTCAAGAGAAGCAAAAGAATTAATCTTAAGTTTAAATGAAATCTACAAAGAAGAAAAAGACTCAACTATTATGGATCTTATGAAGAGGTTGACATTGATAAAACAAAAAGTAGAAAAGCGTTTAAAAGGAAAACCTACAAGCTCTTAATAACAAAGGCTTAACTCCTTTTCTTTTTAATTTTTGATACTAAAGGTAATTTCTTTTTTAACTCTTCTACGATATTATACGCTGCAGGACAAATTCCTGTGTTACTTAGCGTTAATTCTGTAATCTGAACAAATTTCTTACGATTGGTGTGTGGATATTCTGAACACGCTTTTGGGCGTACATCATAGATAAAACACGAATTATCTGACTCGTCAAAAAAGGTACACGGACCCGGCGAGTTCAATACCATAAAATCATCACCATCACGCTCTAAATATTCACTTTCAAAGTTTGCCGCTTTCATTTTTAAATGCTTTGAAATACGATTTACATCTTTCTCTGTAAAAATTGGACTTGTCGTTTTACAGCAATTACCACAAGATAAACAATCGGTTTTTTTAAACTCAGCATCGTGTAGTCCTTGTACTACAGAATCTAAATTCTTTGGGGTTCTTCTTTTTAGATTCGAGAAATATTTCTTACTTTCTTTTTTTGCTTCTTCTGCCAATCTAGGCAGTTCTTCCAATCGCGTATTCATGTCTTTCATACTACCTCTATTACTATTTATATTACCCTATAAAAAGCTCTTTTTTCCATGCTACATCAACTTAAAAAGAACCCACAACTATGGCTATGCTTTATTTACAATTCTTCTGTGCTGAAAAAAATATTCATTTTTCTTTCACTCAAGATATAAGGATAAAGCTGAGCACAAAAGTACCAAGAATAAATCAAAGAATGCGTTTAAATTTACAGCATAAAAAATCAAATAAATTATGTAATTTTGCACTTCAATTTTAAACTACCTATGAGTATACAAACCCTAATAGAAAGCGCTGTAAAAAAAGGATTTTCTTCTTTATACGATACTGAAATTCCTTCTGTAGAATTTCAAGCAACACGTAAAGAGTTTGAAGGAGATATTACAGTGGTGGTTTTCCCGATGTTACGTTACAAAAAAGGAAACCCTGTTCAGATAGGAAATGACTTAGGAAATTACATTGTAGAAAACATACAAGAAGTAATTCGTTTTAATGTGGTTAAAGGTTTTTTAAACTTGGTTATTGACGATACATTGTATTTAGAATCCTTTAGTTCTATTTCAAAAAATGCTACATATGGATTTGTAAGTTCATCAGAAAAAGATGCTGTATTGGTAGAGTATTCTTCACCAAATACAAACAAACCATTGCATTTAGGGCATGTTCGTAATAACTTATTAGGATATGCTGTTGCTGAGATTATTAAAGCTTCAGGAAAAAAAGTATACAAAACACAAATCATTAACGATCGTGGAATCCATATTTGTAAGTCTATGTTGGCTTGGCAAAAATATGCTCCCAACGGGAGTGATGGGCAAAAAGAAACCCCAGGAAACACTGGCTTGAAAGGTGATAAATTGGTTGGAAATTATTATGTAAAGTTCGACCAAGAATATAAAAAAGAAATTAGCGAGCTTGTTGCGAATGGTGCTACAGAAGAAGCCGCTAAAAAACAAGCACCATTAATTCTTGCTGCTCAGCAAATGTTATTAAAATGGGAAGCTGGAGATGAAAACATTGTTGCCTTATGGAAAATGATGAACGCTTGGGTATACGCTGGTTTTGATACTACGTATAAAAACTTAGGTGTTAATTTCGATTCTTATTATTACGAAAGCAATACCTATTTATTAGGGAAAGACAATATTGAAGAAGGATTGAAAAATGGGGTGTTCTTTAAAAAAGAAGACGGTTCTGTTTGGATTGATTTAACAGAAGATGGCTTGGACGAGAAGATTGTGTTGCGTTCTGATGGAACTGCAGTATATATGACACAAGATATTGGAACTGCTATTCAACGTTCTAAAGATTACCCAAATGTAAAAGGAATGGTATATACAGTTGGTAATGAGCAAGATTACCACTTTAAAGTATTGTTTTTAATTCTAAAGAAATTAGGGTATTCTTGGGCAGATGAATTGTTTCATTTAAGCTATGGAATGGTAGATTTACCTTCAGGAAAAATGAAATCTAGAGAAGGAACTGTTGTTGATGCAGATGAATTAATGTCAGAAATGACAGATACTGCAAGAACATTATCTCAAGAGTTAGGAAAGCTAGAAGGGTATTCTGATACTGAAAAAGAAACGCTTTACAAAACCATTGGTTTAGGAGCATTGAAATATTACATCTTAAAAGTAGATCCTAAAAAACGTATTTTATTCGACCCAAAAGAATCTGTAGATTTTCAAGGAAATACAGGACCTTTTATTCAATATACCTATGCTAGAATTCAGTCTATATTAAGAAAGGCTACTTTTGACCATTCACAAGAAGTTACCGGAATTGAATTGCATCCAAAAGAAAAAGAATTAATAAAAATTATAGAAAATTACCCTGAGATAATTCAACTAGCAGCAGCAAATCATTCGCCTGCATTGGTTGCTAATTACACCTATGATTTGGTAAAGGAATTCAACTCGTTTTACCAAAACGTATCTATTTTAGGAGAAGAAAATCAAGATAAAAAAATCTTACGTGTACAGTTATCTAAAAAAGTGAGCGATATTATTAAATCTGCATTCTCTTTATTAGGAATTAATGTGCCCGAAAGGATGTAAAATAGTTGACAGTTGCAGTACGCAGCTGGCAGTATTAATATAGTAGCACGCGTTAGGGATTGAAGTGACATCCTTTTTAGATGTTAGCTCAAGTAGATTTACAAAGAATGCGTAAATTTGTAACGAGCACAATACTAAAAAGATACAATGGAAAGCCCGCTCGAACGCCCAAATTAAAGAAATAAAAATAACACAAACAACAATATGAAATACGACATTATTATCATTGGAAGTGGACCTGGAGGATATGTTACTGCAATTAGAGCATCTCAATTAGGCTTTAAAGTTGCAGTAGTAGAAAAAGAAAATTTAGGTGGAATCTGTTTAAATTGGGGGTGTATTCCTACAAAAGCATTGTTGAAATCTGCACAAGTGTATGATTATTTGAAGCATGTAGATGAATACGGTTTAAAGGCAGAAGCAATCGATAAAGATTTTGGTGCTGTTATTAACCGTAGTCGTACTGTTGCAGATGGAATGAGCAAAGGTGTTGCTTTCTTAATGAAGAAAAACAAAATCGATATTATTGATGGTTTTGGAAAAATTAAAACCGGTAAAAAAATAGACGTTACAGCAGAAGATGGTACGGTAACTGAATTTGCTGCAGATCATATTATTATCGCAACTGGTGCGCGCTCTAGAGTGTTGCCAAACTTACCACAAGACGGTAAAAAAGTAATTGGATACCGAGAAGCAATGACGTTGCCAACACAACCTAAATCTATGATTGTTGTAGGTTCTGGTGCTATTGGAGTTGAATTTGCACATTTTTACAACGCAATGGGAACTGACGTTACTATTGTAGAGTTTTTACCAAATTTAGTACCGCTAGAAGATATTGATGTCTCAAAACAATTTGAGCGTTCTATCAAAAAAGCTGGAATTAAAGTAATGACCAACTCATCTGTTGAGTCTGTTGATACTTCTGGTAAAGGTGTAAAAGCAACTGTAAAAACGAAAAAAGGAGAAGAAATTTTAGAGGCTGATATCGTATTATCTGCAGTTGGAATTAAAACAAATATTGAAAACATTGGATTGGAAGATGTTGGAATTGTTACTGATAGAGATAAAATCTTAGTAAACGATTTTTACCAAACAAACTTACCTGGCTATTATGCTATTGGTGATGTAGTTCCTGGTCCTGCTTTGGCACATGTTGCGTCTGCAGAAGGAATTACCTGTGTAGAGAAAATTGCAGGATTACATACAGAAGCGATTGATTATGGAAATATTCCTGGATGTACCTATGCGACTCCAGAAATTGCATCTGTTGGTATGACAGAAGTACAAGCAAAAGAAGCGGGTTACGAATTAAAGGTTGGTAAATTCCCTTTCTCTGCTTCTGGTAAAGCAAAAGCTGCTGGAACACCAGATGGTTTTGTAAAAGTAATTTTTGATGCTAAATATGGCGAATGGTTAGGATGTCATATGATTGGTGCTGGAGTTACGGATATGATTGCTGAAGCTGTTTTAGGACGCAAGTTAGAAACAACAGGGCATGAAGTATTGAAAACAATTCACCCACACCCAACAATGAGTGAAGCTGTTATGGAAGCAGTTGCTGATGCATATGGTGAAGTGATACATTTATAGAGAATCTCATTATTAAAACTAAAAAAACCGAGGCCTACGCCTCGGTTTTTTTTATACCCAAACGTGACTTTGAGCGACCTGCTAAACCTCCTTCAATATTACTTTAGCAGCTCTTCAAAAAACAAAACCTTCCAATTCCTATCTAATTAGATAAATTAAGTAACAGATACGCATGTATAATTTCAAAAAAACATGAATTTCATTTTATTTACTCTAAATTTAAAAAAACTTACCAACCTATAACTTAAACAACAAATGACATCGTACACTATAAGTCAAATCAACAACATTTTAAAAGGTGAATTAATAGGTGATACCACCCAGAAAATTGAAGGCCCCGAGGAAATAAAAAAAGCAAACAGCAACCAAATTTCTTTTATTGGACATAAAAAATATGCAAAATTCTGGACAGATTCAAAAGCCTGTGCTGCCCTCGTAAGCAATGATTTAAATATGGATCCCGGAGAAAATCGTGCGTTTATAAAAGTGAAAAATGTGGATTTAGCAATGGCAAAAATATTAGAAATTTTTCATCCTGTAGCTCCTGTTTTTGATGTAGAAATACATCCAACTGCTGTAATACATGAAACTGCAATAATTGGTGCTGGTTGTAAGATTGGTGCAAATTGTTATGTAGGTAAAGATGTTGAATTAGGAAATGAAGTGATTTTATACCCTAATGTTTGCGTATTTGATGAAACCTATATTGGTAATAACACGATTGTTTGGTCTGGAACTATTATACGAGAACGCTGTATTATTGGTAGTCATTGTATTTTTCACACCAATGTAAGTATTGGAGCTGATGGGTTTGGTTATAGACCAAGTGAAGATGGTAGGCAACTGGTAAAAATACCACATATAGGAAACGTAGTCATAGGAAATTACGTTGAAATTGGCGCCAATTCTTGTGTTGATCGAGCAAAATTTAGCTCCACAATTATTGGTGATGGTTGTAAAATTGACAATCTGGTACAAATTGCTCATAACTGTATTATGGGACGCTCTTGCATTATGGCAGGACATAGCGGACTTGCAGGCTCTGTTACTTTAGGTGACGGCGTTATTATTGGTGGGAGCGCCTCTATAAAAGACCATACAACGTTACATTCTGGTGTTACTGTTGGTGCTGGTTCTGGAGTTATAGCTGATGTAGAAGCTGGGAAAACAGTTTTAGGATATCCTGCCCAAGACGCCAGAGATATGTTAAAACAATGGGTTGCGACAAGACGATTGATGAAAAATCAATAATACCTCTAAAACATTAAAAACTAGATACTAATTTACAGTTAGCATAAAATACTCGCTATAATCAGCACTCAAAAATAAACAAATAAAACCTCGCTACTTGTGAGGTTTTATTTACACCTAACTGTCATTACAAGCTGAAAAATTATAATAATTCACGTAATAGCTCTGGTTTTAAACAAAAAAATGAAAAACTCAATACAAGACAACATGTTTCTAGAAATTAGAAACAAAGAAATATTCAAGCAAGCACAGGCATATGCATTCAACTATTTAGAAACTGTTTTTGACCGAAATGTATATCCAACACAAGCGGCAATTGATAATTTAGAGATTTTCGAGGAAGAACTCCCTGTACATACCACAACAGCAGAAAGTGTATTGGAACAATTACACACCTATGGAAGTCCGGCAACAACAGCAACATTAGGCGGAAGGTATTTTGGATTTGTTACCGGAAGTGCTGTTCCTGTTGGTTTGGCAGCTAAAAATTTAGGTACATATTGGGACCAAGCACCTTCTATGAACGTATTGTCGCCTATTGGAAGTAAACTAGAAGCGGTGGTAGAAAAATGGCTTGTCTCATTATTTAATCTTCCTACAAGTACTGTTGCAGGGTTTGTAAGCGGAACCTCTTCTGCTAATTTATGTGGATTGGCAGCTGCGAGGTATCGAATTCTGCAAAGAAATAATTGGGATATCAACAAAAAAGGACTTAGAAACGCACCTAAAATTAGAATTGTAACAGGTACACAAGCACATTCTACCGTGCTAAAAGCAGTCGGTATTTTAGGGTTGGGTCAAGAAAATATTGAATGGGTACCTGTAGATGATCAGGGTAGAATTATTCCAGAGTTGATTCCTGAATTGGATGAAAATACCATTTTAATTTTACAAGCAGGAAATGTAAATAGTGGAGCATTTGATAATTTTGAACAGATTTGTGACACGGCAAAAAAAGCCAATACTTGGGTACATGTTGATGGAGCCTTTGGATTATGGGCTGGAGCAGTAGAGAAACTAAAGCACTTAACAAAAGGAGTGGAACACGCTTCTTCTTGGGCGGTAGACGGACATAAAACATTAAATACACCGTATGATTGTGGAATTGTATTATGTGCAGACAAAGAAGCGATTAGTGCTGCACTTCATATGTCTGGAAGTTATATTGTAGAAAGTACTGAAAGAGACGGCATGTTTTATACTCCAGAAATGTCAAGAAGAGCTCGAATAATCGAGTTATGGTCAATCTTAAAATACCTTGGAAAAGAAGGGATTGATGAAATGATTTTGACAATGCACCAAAGAGCAACACAGTTTTCTCAAGAAATACGCCAAATAAAAGGCTTCTCTGTTCAAAATGATGTTGTTTTCAATCAAGTACTTGTTCGTTGTGATTCTGATGTAATTACAGAACAGGTATTACGAAATATTCAACTATTTAGAGAGTGTTGGTTAGGTGGCTCTGTTTGGTTTGATAAAAAAGTGATGCGAGTTAGTATTTGTTCTTGGGCAACCACCCAAGATGATATCACTACCTCTGTAAGATCGTTTGAAAAAGCACTTCAATTAATGTAATGTACTGTCAGAAATAAGAATACATTTGTATCCTTTTACAAACAACCTCTCAAAGAATGGCAAAAACTTCTCACCAACAGAAAGATACGTTTAAAGCGCTAGCAATTGCAACTCTAAAAATAACACTTACAGGAATTGTAATTGGTGTTTTTCATGAGCATGATTTTTGGGTAGGGGTTTTATTATTTGTTAGGTTATTAGCCTTTTTATATAAAAACTATTTTAAGGCTACAGAAAAAAACTGGATTCTTTTAGCAGGAATGCTACTTACTGGCTTCTTAGGAGTCTGTGCAGAAATTTGGGGAGTTACCTTTGAGTTCTGGGAATATCATGATTTAACAAACAATAGGCAACTGCCGTATTGGCTACCATTTGCTTGGATGTTTGCTTTCCGGTTTATCTATGTTCTAGAACGTAAACTAATTATTTCTTTAGGATTAAAAAAGATGAGTCACAAAACGTGGTTGGCCATTTTTATTACCGCATTTTTTCCTGCATACGGAGAAGTAATTACCATCCATTTAGGAGTTTGGACGTATTCTTGGCCGTATCAATTTTTAGGAGTTCCTTTATATGCAGTGCTCTGTTTGGTTGCCTTGCATATGGGCATCAACTTTATGCTAAGTATTTGGGTGAAAAAGAAAAAAATAAACGATCCTGTTTTTGTTTCTGAGAAGTAAATTAGCTCAAATACCCATAAACAATTCTCCGTTTTTAGTTTTTTAATACACCTTAGTTAAACAAAAAGCACCTCTCGTCAATTCGAGTGAGTTTTTGAGGAACGGAAAAATCTTAAAAGCGTACAATTAATACCTCCAAGCAATAATTCTAGTGACTTTGTTTCCTTGTTGCATCGGAATAATTTTAAAATCTGTAGCACCTAGTTTCTTTGCTGATTTTTGCATGCTCTCAATATTTTCTTTCTTAGAAACTAACGATGTAAACCAAGTGCATTGTTCTTTAAACAAAGAACTTTGATATAAATAATTATGTAAAAAAGATTTCTCTCCACCAACATACCATAACTCATTATTATTCCCAGCAAAATTCCGTACAGCATTTGTTCCTAGATTACGCGTTTTTCGTCTGTTTGCTCCTCTTGCCTCTTCAGCAGATTTGTAAAATGGCGGGTTACACATTGCTATTGTAAATGCATCATCTTTTTCTATAGCATCTGTTAGAATATTATTTTCATCAAACTGTTGACGTAATTTAATTTTAGCGTCCAACTCATTATCATCAATAATATCTTGCGCAGCATCTAAAGAATCTAAATCAATATCTACACCAACAAAACTCCACCCATAAACAGCATTTCCTAACAATGGATAAATACATGTTGCACCTGTACCAATATCTAACACTGAAATGTCTCCCGTAATGTTTGATTCTTTTATCAGATCGTTTAAATGATGAATATAATCTACTCTACCAGGAATTGGCGGACATAAATTGGTGTCTGGAAATTCCCAAAGCTTCACATTATAATACGCCATCAATAATGATCTATTGATTTCTTTTACTGCCTTCGGATCAGAAAAATCTACAGTAGTATTTCCATAATCATTCTCAAAAACAACTGTTTTTAACGTTGGATTCGCTTTTAACAACTCGTCAAAATCATATCCGTTATCATGTATATTATTTGGATGGAAATTCTTTTTGGTAGGTTTCATGTGTTTGTTTCTATTGTTTTTTATTGATCACATATAGCATCCATTCAATCATTATTTGGAAGATCAAACTTTTTATAATGGATGTTTCATACCGCGAAATTAAGATAAATACGGCGAATCTCATACATATTGTGAAACGCTTTTATTTAAACTTAAATCTTTATTATCTTTGAGAATCTCAAATCGATTTTCATGAAACGCAAACTCACCTATTTAAGTATTCTTTCTGTTATTGTATGCATCGTATTATATACAGTTTCTTCTGACTTCAAGAAAACCGAAGCTACAATTTACATCAATGGTACTATTATTACAATAGACTCCTTACAGCCATCTGCAGAAGCGATGTTTGTAAAAGACGGAATTATAGCCGCAATAGGAAACAACGCTGATATTGAAAAATTAGCAACTTCAAGTACCAAAATTATTGACTTACAAAACAAAACAGTCTTACCAGGATTTATTGATAGTCATACGCATGTTGCATTGTCTTCTTTTCTAAACAAAATGATTGATTTGTCTGGTTTCAAGCATGCAAATAATAAAGAAGTGTGGAATTATTTAAAAGAACAAATACAATCAAAAAAAGAAGGAGAATGGATTCTCTGTAAGGGAATTGATCCTATTCTGGTTGAAGATTTAATCACTCCAAATATTCATTTTTTAGACAGCATTGCTCCAAACAACCCTGTTTTATTAATTTCTCAAAGTTTACACACGTATTGGGCGAATTCAAAAACATTTGAAAAAGCAGGAATTACAAAAGAAACAGCAGATCCATCGGCGAATAGTTATTATGAAAAAGACAGTACCGGAAATTTAACTGGAGTTATTACAGAACAAGAAGCATTTATGCCCATCTTAAATGTACTGAAAGAAGAAGTTCTAACCTCTGACTTTTTAATTGATGCAACTACTCAAACATTAAAAGCATATGCGAAAAATGGAAACACAACAGTTGTTTCTACGGGTTTAACGATTAATGATGCTAAACCTTTACGTTTATACCAACACTTATCTGATGCCGCTCCTACGCTTTTAAATCAGTTTTTAGCTACCTTCGGAATGCTCCCTAAAAGAAGTCAATTTCCAAGGCATTTTATTTATATAAGACACGATCGTGATTTTTTACTTCCGGCTAAAAAAACACCAAACGATTTTTATAATATCATTGGTGTAAAGCACTGGTATGATGGCTCGCCATATACAGGTTCTATGTTTATGAATGCACCCTATTTAGTTTCTGACTTAACAAAAAACGGATTGCACATCAAGGAAGGTTCTAGAGGGAAACCATTAATTAAAAAGGATGACTTATATAACTTTATTAATACCTATCAGAAAAAAGGATGGCAAATTGCTTTTCACTCACAAGGAGACATTTCTAGTCAACACGTTTTAAAAGCATTTGACAGCATCAATTCTACCGCTAACATTGCTGCTTTTAGGCATCGAGTAGAGCACTGTTTACTGCTTACTAAAGAAAGCTTAAAAGAGATGAAACAATTAAACATCTCTCCTAGTTTTCACATCAATCATTTGTATTATTATGGAAAAGCCTTAACCAATGACGTTATAGGAGAAGAACGCTCTCAACAAATTTTACCAATTGGGTTTGCTCAGCAACTAGGATTAAAATATTCTATGCATGCAGATCAACCTATGTTTGAAAGCAAGCCTTTTCACTTAATTCAGACGGCTGTTTTAAGACAAACTAAAGAAGGTGATACATTAGGGCTGGATCAACGAATTTCGCTTTTAAATGGGCTAAAATCAATGACTATAAATGCTGCATGGCAAATTCATATGGAAGATAAAATTGGCTCCCTACAAAAAGGGAAATATGCTGACTTTATTATTATAGACAAAAACCCATTTCATATTCCTGCAACTGAACTAGATAAGATTAAAATTTTGCAAACTTTTATAAACGGGAATAAGGTACACTAAATACGAAGTTAAGATTTACAGATAGAGCAGTATTCTTTAGAGTTCTCGACTGCGCTCGAACGGACAATTAGTTTACTTTTCGCTTTTGAATGAGAGTGACAAAGTAAACAAAGTTGTAGAGCTTCAAAGTGAAAGTTTTCTTTTGACTGTTGTCTCCTCTCTTATTTCTTATTTTTACATCTCTAAAATTGTAAATTCCAACTCTAAAGGTTTCAATGTCTCTTTTAAAGAAGCTATAAAATCATCTCCATATTGTAAATAATATTCAGAGAAATTTCGCTGGCGCTCTTCTATACTTTGATTTGGGAATAATTGAGATTTCAAATCAGAAATGCGAACGACCAAGTCTTGTTGACGTCTTTTCTCCGCCCTAAGTAACCGCTTCTCTAAGTTATCTAATCCTTTTAATTGTTTCTTTTCTTGTGCACTTACAGCTCCAACAAATGAAGTATCAGTTTCATTAGCGACTCTTCTTAATGCTAAAAACTGTTGTTCTAACAATGTTTTTGCATCTAAAAAATTAAATTCAATATCAGAGTTTTCATTGATTTTCTTCTTTAATAAATCATTGGTACTCAAAAACATTTCTGTTATCGAAATATCTAATCCGTCTAACTTCTTTTGCTGCTTAGCAGAAACTACTTGTACAGAATTACGTAGTAATAATATTGGAAAAGGAACATTCACTTCCTTAAAATACTCTTTCAATTCTAACCAATATGCCAATTCACCACCACCGCCAATATAGGCCAAGTTTGGTAAAATTACTTCTTGGTATAAAGGTCGCATTATTACATTTGGACTAAAATTTTGTGGCGCCTCATCGAGATGCTTTAGTAGTTCTTCTTCTGAAAACGAAATGTCTGTATTATGAACAAGATAGCTATCGCCTTCTTTTATAATACGCTCTCTAGAGTTATCACTCAAATAAAACTGATTGATTTCTCTGGGGTTTACTTGTATTTTATATTCCTTTTCTAAGGCTGTAATTGTTTTTGAAACGGCGGTATAAGAAATTTGTTTTGTAAACTCATTCGCTACAATTGGCGTGTATAATTGTTTTAATTCTTTAGCATCACCATCAATAATTACCAACCCATATTTTGAAAACAATTGATTCGAAATATATCTAGTTGCACCTGCTAACGTTTCGTTTTTCAGATAACCTTCTTCAAATAAGTTCTTTAAAAACTCGGCATTCTTTGTGTCTCCTAATTGTTTAGAAAACTGCTCAAATACCTCTTGCAACCCTTCGGTGTCAAAACGACCAACTGCTCCACCATCTGGTCTATTCCATTGTACTTTATTCTTTTTAAAATTGAAATAATTAATTTCATCAAAATCATGATCTTCAGTTGCCATCCAATACACAGGTACAAAATTACTTGCAGGAAATTGCAGCTTTAATTCCTCTGCTAAGTTTATTGCTGAAATAATTTTATATACGAAATATAGCGGCCCAGTAAACAAGTTTAATTGATGGCCTGTTGTAACTGTAAATGTATTTGAGTGTATCAAGCTATCAATATTACCTTGTGTTTCTTCAGAAACATCAATTGCAGTATATTGATTTTGCAAAGCAGCAACCAACACCTTTCGATGAGCTTTAGAAAATGATTGCCCTTTTTCTTCTAGCTGGTTTTTAAATCCATTGCTATCTGGGTAATTATTATAGAACGGCTTAATTGCTTCTTTTTGTTCTAAATAATCAACCATGATTTTCGAGAAAAAACCAGTTTCCTTAAATGGGATTTGAGTAGCTTTCATCTATTGAAGTACTAGATTACATGCATTAAACAACCTATTTGAAGTATTATCGAAAGATACATAGCAACAATCACTATCCATATATAGAGTCTTTTAAAAAATATTTTTATAAAAATACAATTTTTTGATGATTGGTCGCATCCAATACTTTAATCTAACAAATTTTTAACGCTTTATATAGATAATTACAAGTAGCTTTGGAAAACTAATCAAAAATTATACTAATGAAGCACCAATCATTACTAATCCTTTTTATTTCAGTATTTACGTTTCAACTTACTGCACAGAAACTACAAACTCCAGATGCCTTTTTAGGCTACAAATTAGGCTCTCGCTTTACAAGACACCATAAAGTAGTTGATTATTTCAAATACATTGCTCAAAACTCTGATAAAGTACAGTTCCAAAAATATGGAGAAACCAATGAGTTAAGAACATTGGCTGTTGCTTATGTTTCTTCTGCAAATAATATTCAAAATTTAGAAACGATTCGCAAACAACATTTAACAAATGCTGGAATTGAAAATACAACAGAATTAAAAGACAAAGCTATTGTTTGGCTAAGTTATAATGTACATGGCAACGAAGCTTCTTCTACAGAAGCCTCGATGTTGACTTTATATAAACTAATAACAGAAAACAGCTCGTATTTAGAAAATACGGTGGTGATCATGGATCCTTGTATCAACCCAGATGGAAGAGATCGGTATGCAAACTGGTACAACCAAGTCGTTGCAGCACCAAACAATAATACCCCAGATGCTAGAGAACATCATGAACCTTGGCCAGGCGGAAGAGCAAATCACTATTTATTTGACTTAAATAGAGATTGGGCTTGGGCAACACAAATTGAAACACAACAACGTTTAAAAATTTTTAATAAGTGGTTGCCTCATGTTCATGTAGATTTTCATGAGCAAAGCATCAACAACCCTTATTATTTTGCACCTGCAGTAGAACCTTATCATGAAGTAATTACAGATTGGCAACGTAATTTTCAAACACAAATTGGAAAAAATCATGCAAAATATTTTGATCAAAATGGATGGTATTATTTCACCAAAGAAAGTTTTGATTTATTATACCCAAGTTATGGAGATACCTATCCAACCTATGTTGGTGGTATCGGAATGACCTATGAACAAGCCGGTGGAGGAAGAGCTGGCTTGGGAATTACAAAAGCAGACGGAGAAGTCTTATCGCTTTGGGATCGTTTAATTCACCATACCGTTTCTGGGATTTCTACTGTTGAAATCGCTTCTAAAAACATCGAAAAAATCAATCGTGAATTTAAAAAATACTTTCAGAATAATTCCTTTACATATAAAAGTTATGTATTAAGAGGAAACAAAAGCAAAACCAATACATTGATTGCGTTATTAGACATGCATGAAATTAAATATGGTAGCGCAAACGGAGAAAAGGTAAGCGGTTATAACTATGAAACAGGTGTAAAAGGCAGTATGAAAACAGGGCCTTCTGATTTAGTTATTTCAACAAATCAACCGAAAGGGAAATTGGTAAAAGCATTGTTTGAACCCATCGCTAAATTAAGTGATTCTATTACGTACGACATTACAGCGTGGTCTTTACCGTATGCATATGGGATGAAAGCCATTGCTAGTGAAAAATTAATTTCGAGTAGAAAAATACTTTCAGAAGTAATAGTCTCTACTCCAAATAGCAGCGCATATGCATATACGTTTCAATGGAATCATATTTCTGACAGCAAATTATTAAGTGATTTACTACAACAAAATTTTAGAGTTCGTTTCAATAAAAAGGAAATGACCAATAGCGGTCAGAATTTAAAAGTGGGTTCATTGATTGTAACTCGTGGTGACAATAAACATATCCAAAATTTTGACACGACCTTAATCGCTATTGCAAATGCACATTCTAAAGATGCACATACGATCAATACTGGTTTTTCTGACAAAGGACCAGATATGGGTTCTTCTGATGTAAAAGAAATTAAAAATCAGAAGATTGCAGTACTTTCTGGAGATAAAACGTCTTCTTTAAATTATGGAGAAATTCAGTATTTCTTCGAGCAAGAAATTAACTATCCATATACAGCAATTAACACCAATGATTTTTCGATACATACATTAGACAACTATCACACATTGGTTATTCCGAATGGATATTACAACGGGTTTCTTAATAAAACGAAGTTAAATGCTTTAAAATCTTGGATTCGTAAAGGAGGAAAAGTAATCGCTATTGGAGGAGCCAATAGTATTTTTGCTGATAAAAAAGGGTTTGGATTAATATCTAAATCATCTTCTGACGATGATGATAAAACTGAAAAAGAGATGGAGTTAGTTAACTATGAAGATTTAGAAAGACATGGTATTCAGAATAATATTTCTGGAGCCATTTTTAAAACAGAAACTGACAATTCACATCCATTAGGTTTTGGGTATGGTGCTTCATATTTCACTCTTAAACGAGGAGGTAAGTCTTACAAATACTTAGAAAACGGATACAATGTCGCTCGCTTAGAGAACAATACTTCTTTCTCTGGATTTACGGGTAGTAAAACGGTAGATGACCTTACTAAATCATTGATATTTGGTGAAGAAAATATTGGTAGAGGAAGTGTTATTTATATGGTAGACAACCCTTTATTTAGAGCGTTCTGGGACAACGGAAAGCTCTTCTTTGCAAATGCTTTGTTCTACACAAACCCAAGCATGAAGAAATTGTAACAAACTTCTTTTAAAGACATAAAAAAAGCTCGCAAATTGCGAGCTTTTTTTTATTTATTTTCTTTTCTGATTTAAAGAAACTGGCCTTTCAACTTTCGTTACAGGTGTTCCATACAAATCAAAATCTCCTGCTTCGTGAATGGTGATGTCAATAAACTCACCAATCTTAATATAATGCTCTGTTGCATCTACAATAACATCATTATCTACATCTGGAGAATCAAATTCTGTACGCCCGTAAAAGTACGCTCCATCTTTTCTATCAAAAAGACAACGGAATGTTTTTCCAACTTTTTCTTGATTCAATTCCCAAGAAATTTGCCCTTGAATTTCCATGATTTCGTTTACTCTACGAAACTTTACATCTTCAGGTACATTATCTTCTAACACATAAGCGCCTGTATTTTCTTCGTGAGAATATTCGAAAGCTCCTAAACGTTCAAAACGCATTTCTTCAATCCAGTCTTTTAATTCTTGAAACATTTCTTCTGTTTCTCCTGGATATCCAACAATTAGTGTTGTTCTTATTCCCATTTCTGGAACCGCTTTTCTAAAGGTATGAATCAAGTCCACCGTTTTTTCATGCGTCGTTCCACGTTTCATAGATTTTAACAACTCCGTATTGATGTGTTGCAACGGAATGTCTAAGTAATTACACACCTTTGGCTCGCTTTTCATTACATCTAAAACATCCATCGGGAAACCGGTTGGGAATGCATAATGCAAACGAATCCATTCAATTCCTTCTACTTTTACCAATTCTTTTAATAAATCAGCTAATGCACGTTTTTTATAAATATCTAATCCGTAATAGGTTAAATCTTGCGCGATTAACATCAATTCTTTGATTCCTTTTTCTGCTAATTTGGTCGCTTCAATAATAATTTCTTCAATAGGAGTAGAAACATGTTTCCCTCTCATTAACGGAATTGCACAAAACGAACAAGGACGATCACACCCTTCTGCAATTTTTAAATATGCATAATGTTTTGGTGTTGTTGTTAAACGCTCACCAATCAATTCGTGCTTATAATCTGCTTCTAATACTTTTAGTAAATTAGGCAAATCGTGTGTGCCAAAATATTGATCTACATTGGTAATTTCTCTTTCTAAATCTGGCTTATAACGCTCACTCAAACAACCAGTAACAAATACCTTGTCAATTTCTCCGGCTTCTTTACGTTGTGCGTGATGCAAAATAGTCTCTATCGATTCTTCTTTGGCTTTACCAATAAATCCACAGGTATTAATTACAACAATATTTCCTTCGTCATTTTCATCTTCATGTACAACATCTTTACCATTGGCTTTTAACTGTCCCATTAACACTTCACTATCGTAAATGTTTTTAGAACATCCTAATGTAACTACATTGATCTTGTTTTGTTTTGTTGTTTTTGTACGCATCTGTGTATAAAAATTTTAGAGTGCAAAGATACAGTTAAAAAAAGGGTTTCACACAAGTTTATCTTGATTCTAAACTCCTTTTTAACTACCTTTCGCTAACGCTGAATATAGTTCATTAAAACGAAATCATATTCTAAAAAAGTTAGCCACTATTTAAAAGACTACTAAAAATGATTCTGATATTAAAAACAGGAACTACATATAAATCTATCAGATCTCGTTATGGAGATTTCGAAGATTGGATTAAAGAAAAAATGAATTTGAAAGAGGGCGAATATTTAATTCATCCAATTGGAGATTATCAAATCATACCCCCTGATTATAACTACAAAGGAATAGTAATTACAGGTTCACATTCAATGGTAACGGATATTGAGCCACGAGACAGTAAAATATGCAATTGGTTGCTAAATGCTCAAAGAAGTGGAGTGCCAATGTTGGGCATTTGCTATGGACATCAATTATTGAGTAATCTTGTTGGTGGAATTGTCACATACAACACTACAGGAACAGTAATTGGGTCAGAAAACACGTATTTAACTCAAGCAGGTCAACAAGATAAGCTCCTTGGAGAGCTCCCACCGGTCTTTGAAGTTTATAAAGCGAATCAGCAAAGCGTATCTAAACTACCTAAATCAGCTGAAATACTTGCGACGAATGAATCAGGAATGATAGATGCTGTTAGATTTAATAATAGTACTTGGGGCGTTCAATTCCATCCCGAATTTGATAAAGATATCACCAAAGCTTACCAACAGTCTCAAGAACTAGTCAATGAAGGACTCCATTCTTTGGAGTTAACCAATGAAGTAGTAGCTGTGGATTATGGTATTAGAATATTAAAATGTTTCAAACAAATAATAAACAATGCCTAACAACATGTATAATCCATTGCTTCGCAAGTTGTTTATTGGAAACTTTGTGTTTTAGAGATGTGTCCATTCTTACTTCGAGATTCTGCCGAATTTCTCGCAACGGAATCATACACGAACACGTTAGCGAACGCTATATAAAAAAATTCCTTTCTAAAATTAGAAAGGAGTTTTTTATATGTATAGATTCCTGCCTACGCAGAAACAACATTGTATTTTACTTAAAGAAAGAATCTACAAACTCATGTTTGTTAAAAACTTGTAGGTCGTCAATACCTTCACCAACACCGATATATTTTACAGGAATTTGAAATTGATCTGAGATTCCAATAACCACTCCGCCTTTTGCTGTACCATCTAATTTAGTAACCGCTAAACAAGTTACTTCAGTAGCTAATGTAAACTGTTTTGCTTGCTCAAAAGCATTTTGCCCAGTAGAACCATCTAAAACTAATAACACGTCGTGTGGCGCATCTCCAACTACTTTTTGCATTACCTTTTTAATCTTTACCAACTCGTTCATTAAGTTGACTTTGTTGTGTAAACGTCCTGCGGTATCAATAATAACTACATCTGCGTTTTGAGCCGTTGCAGACTGTAAGGTGTCATACGCAACAGAAGCAGGATCAGACCCCATTTCTTGATGTACCATCGGCACCTCTACTCTATCAGCCCATATTTGTAATTGATCTATGGCTGCAGCTCTAAATGTATCTGCGGCTCCAAGGACTACTTTTAAGCCTTTCTTTTTAAACTGAGCAGCTAACTTACCTATTGTTGTTGTTTTTCCAACACCATTCACGCCAACCACCATTAACACATATGGTTTTTTATTTGCTGGTATTTGAAAATCTACCGCATCTTCTGTATTGGTTTCAGATAATAAGCCTGCGATCTCATCTCTAAGGATTTGATTCAACTCTTCTGTTCCTAAATACTTATCCTTTGCAACACGCGCTTCTATTCTATCAATAATTTTCAAGGTAGTAGCAACACCAACATCCGAAGAAACTAATACTTCTTCTAAATTATCTAAAACGGCTTCATCTACAGTTGATTTTCCTGCAACTGCTTTTGATAATTTACTTAAGAAACTAGACGTTGTTTTTTCCAGCCCTTTATCTAAGGTCTCTTTCTTTTCCTTTGAAAATATTTTTTTGAAGAAGCTCATTTTTTTTGTTTTATAATAGGTATCTAGTGTTAAAAACCATACCCTTTTTATTGATTGGTCAAATTGTCATCCTATTCGCTACGTTGCGTTAGGGATTGCAGTGCTATCCTTTTTATGATGAACAAGGTACAACATCTAAAATGTATGACACTGAAACATGTTTAGCGTAAAAAGATAAAGCTAAAAGCCCGACCATTTATGGTAACGCCCAAAAACACATAAATTTTAGACATAAAAAAAGCTACTCTCCGTAAGAAAGTAGCTTATAAATATTTTATAAAAAGTAATTACTTTTTAGCTAAAAAGTCGCTTACTTTAGAAGGATCCATAATAGCTCCTACAAATGTATAAGCTCCTGTCTTTGGAGATTTCACCATTTTAATAGCTTTTGATAATCTCTTTGATCCTGTCTGTAACGATGCTACTGATTTCTTTGCCATGACTTATACGTATTATTTGATTTCTTTATGAACTGTCATTCTCTTTAAGATTGAGTTAAATTTCTTAACTTCTAATCTATCTGGAGTATTTTTTTTATTCTTAGTTGTAATGTATCTAGAAGTTCCTCTTTCTCCAGAAGCTTTGTGCTCTGTACATTCTAAAATTACCTGAACTCTATTTCCTTTTTTTGCCATCTCGGTTTACTTTTTATAAGGGGTGGATTATTTTTTTAAAAATCCTTTAACTCTAGCTTCTTTTAAAACAGCAGAGATTCCTTTTCTGTTAATATTTTTTAAAGCAGAAGCAGAGATTTTCAATGTGATCCATTTATCTTCTTCCGGAATATAAAAACGCTTCACCATTAAGTTGGCGTCAAATTTTCTTTTAGTTCTATTTAATGCATGAGAAACATTGTTCCCAACCATTGCTTTTTTACCTGTAAGTTCACAAACTCTAGACATCTTCTTGACAGTTTTTAGTGTTATTTCTAAACGAGGTGCAAATTTATGAATTATTTATACATTCAACAAAACTATTTTACACTTTTTTTAGAATTTCTTTTTGCAAAATTTCTAATGCTTTATTCACGGTTCTATTTATTACTTTTTCTCGGGGTTGCCCAAAGTCAAATTCCTTTACAAAAACCCCCGTTTCACTAGCAACAGCGATATATACAACACCTACCGTTACATCGGTATCATCAGTTGCTGGACCTGCATTTCCTGTTACTGCAATTGCATAGTCTGTCTTCATTTTTTTTCTAACAGAAACTGCCATTTCGACTGCTACTTCTTCACTAACCACAGAAAAAGTATCTATGGTTGATTTTTCAACTCCTAACAGCTCCTTTTTCATTTCTGCAGTATACGCAACGATACTTCCTTTGTAATAGGCTGAGGATCCAGCAATAGCGACTAAACTCGCCCCTATTTTACCACCAGTTACACTTTCTGCCGTCGCAACTGTTTTCTTTTTTTCTTTTAAAAGTTGACCAACACTTTCTTCTATAGATGCATCGTATTCAAACCCTACAATTACATCAGAAATCAATGTACTTAATTTGTCTACTTTCTCTTTTAATTGATTTTCCAATACTTTTTGATCGGCTCCTTTCGCAGACAAACGCAAACGCACTTTACCAAAAGAAGGCAAATACGCTAATTTTATGTTTTTAGGTAAGCTGTCTTCAAAGTCTTCAATGCGCTCTGCAATCATGCTCTCTCCTACTCCATAGGTAATAATTGTTTGATGCATGATAAAAGGCAGCTTGAATTCTTTCTGGATTTTAGGCAACACCTCGTGCGTCATCAACCCTTTCATTTCATAAGGAACTCCTGGTAATGAAATAAAAACGGTTTCATTCTCGTAAAACCACATTCCGGGTGCTGTACCAAATCTATTTTTTAAATACGTAGCTTTTGATGGCAATTGTGCCTGATACCGCTGAATCTCTTTAAAAGGATGGTTAATTCTCTTGAACAACTCTTTGATATGCGCTACAACTTCTGGATATTCTATACGCTCTGTATCCTTAAAATACTCCGCAATTGTATGTTTTGTAATGTCATCTTTTGTTGGACCTAAGCCTCCCGTAAGAATTACAATATCTACTCTGTTTTGAGCCTCTTTTAAAGCATCTAAAATGTGTTGTCTATCATCTTGTATCGAAGTGATTTGATACACGGATACTCCAATTTTATTCAACTCAACACCAATCCATTGCGAATTCGTATCTACAATTTGTCCAATCAGAATTTCGTCTCCGATGGTTATAATTTCTGCTTTCATTTTTTGTTTTAAATGTTCTCGATACAATTTTACTTTTGATTTCGATGCTTCTCAATCAAAAATAAAATCACTCGAACTGACAACTGATAATTGATTTTTACTTCACTCTTATATTAAAAGCTTCTTTCCCTTCTAAAAGACCTTTTAAAACATCATTCTCTACAACTTTACCAACACCTGCCGGAGTTCCTGTAAAAATAATATCTCCTTTTTTTAAGGTAAAATACTGAGAAACGTAAGAAATTAATTCGTCTGTTTTCCACAGCATTGCATTTGTATTTCCGTCTTGAACAACGTCACCGTTTTTTAACAGTTGAAATTTCAAATTCTCTAAATCAAATTCTTCTTTCGGATAAAACTCCCCAATAACAGCACTACCATCAAAGGCTTTTGCTTTTTCCCAAGGCAATCCTTTTTCTTTACATTGTTGCTGCACATCTCTTGCCGTAAAATCGATTCCTAAACCAACTTCATCATAATATTTATGGGCAAACTTTGATTCAATGTGTTTTCCTACTTTATTGATTTTTACCAATACCTCAACTTCATAATGTACATCCTTAGAAAAAGCCGGAATGAAAAAAGGATTTTTTCTTGGTAATATTGCAGAATCTGGCTTTAGAAAAACAACAGGGTTGTCTGGTTTTTCATTCGCTAATTCTTCTATGTGTTTGGCGTAGTTACGCCCAATGCAGATTATTTTCATATTTAATTATTTTAAAACTAAGGCTCAAAGCAACAAAGTTCCAAAGAAGCTAAGCACTATACTCTGTCACTAAAAAACAGTTCTTTTTTTATACGAGCCAACAGCTGCCCGCCCGTAACTGATAACTGTTCACTGAAACCTACGGAATCCAAACTTTCGGGAAATTAGGTTTACGTTTTTCTAAGAACGCATCTCTACCTTCTTTAGCTTCATCAGTCATATACGCCAAACGTGTTGCTTCTCCAGCAAATACTTGCTGTCCAACCATTCCATCATCCGTTAAGTTCATTGCAAACTTTAACATTTTTATAGATGTTGGTGATTTTTCTAAAATTTCTTGCGCCCATTGAAAAGCGGTATCTTCTAATTCATCATGAGGAACAACAGCATTTACCATTCCCATATCAAAAGCTTCTTGAGCTGAATAATTACGTCCTAAAAAGAAAATTTCTCTGGCTCTTTTTTGACCTACCATTTTTGCTAAATATGCAGAACCATAACCACCATCGAAAGAAGTTACATCTGCATCCGTTTGCTTAAAAATAGCATGCTCTTTAGACGCCAATGTTAAATCACAAACTACATGCAAACTATGTCCGCCTCCAACAGCCCAACCTGGAACAACACAAATTACCGCTTTTGGCATAAAACGAATCAATCGCTGTACTTCTAATATATTTAAACGGTGATATCCATCTTCTCCTACATATCCTTTACTACCACGTGCTCTTTGATCTCCGCCAGAACAAAAAGAATACACACCATCTTTTGTACTTGGCCCTTCTGCAGATAATAAAACGACTCCTATTGAAGTGTCTTCTCCAGCATCATAGAAAGCATCATACAGTTCTGAAGTTGTTTTCGGTCTAAATGCATTTCTAACATCAGGTCTGTTAAATGCTATTCTAGCAACTCCATTTGATTTTTTATAGGTAATATCTTCGTATTCTTTTACAGTTTTCCAGTCTGCTTTTATCATAATATCTAGTTTTTATCGTTATGATTTAAAATCTATAGAACAATCTTGTTCTTGTTACAAAAATAGGTTTTTAAGTACTATTATGTACAATTTTATATCAAGGTTTCTAAATCGATTCATTTAGTATGAAAAAAATAGTATTTTTAACCGCAACTATAACTCTAAGATGAAAACAAAATTTGCCCTGCCTATAGTATTACTCTTTTGTATTTCTCTTTTTGGACAAAAGACAATCAATAAGAAATACGAATCAGAAGAACTACAAGATACTAGAACGATTCAAATTCATTTGCCCAAAGGCTATGATTTGAACACGAGCACAAACTACCCATTGACAATTGTTTTAGATTCTGAATATTTATTTGATTTATACGTTGGCAACTCTAACCTTTTCTCATATACAGACAGAGCTCCAAAGCAAATTGTAGTTGGAATTAAAATGGCTCAAACCCGCTTAAAAGACACTTCTATTAACGAAGCTCAAGGCAGCTCTCTAACTACTGACGGTGAGCGTTTTATACAGTTTATTAAATACGAATTATTACCATACATAGAAGGGACTTATAAAACTTCGCCATTTTTAACAATTGTAGGAAATGGTGTTTCCGCCAATTTATTAACACATTTTTTAAGAGATGAAACCCCTTTGTTTAATTCTTACATTTGTTTGAACCCCACTTTTAGTCCAGATATAACTACACACATGCAGTCTTATGATTTAAGCAAACTAGGCGCGATTGACAATACCTATTATTTCTACATGAATGATAGTGAATTTAGTAGTACAGAAAAAAAACAACACGTAACAGCTCTTAATACCTATTTACAAACATTAAATATTAAGAATTTTAATATAAAATATGATTTCACTAAATCGCCAAGTACTATTTCTGCTATTGGAGAAGCGATACCGAGAGCGTTAACCGAAATATTTGAAATCTACGCTGGTATTTCTAAAGAAGAATATGAAACAACAATTAAAGACCTATCCCCTCTAGATGCAATTGCATATTTAGAAAACAAATACATTGAGATAGATTATCTATTTGGGGCTGATTTAGGAATACGGGAAACTGATATTATTGCGATAGAAAGCATTATTATTGACAAAGAAAATGGCGACCATCTAAAAACCTATGGCAAAATGATTTTGAATCTGTATCCACACTCCCCTTTAGGGAATTATTATTTAGGCCGCTATTTTGAAGCAGGTCAAAATTGGAGACGTGCTTTACGAGAATACAGATTAGGGTATGGGAAAATGGACCCCGTGGATCCAAATGCAGATACGTTTTATAGGAATATACAAAGAGTACTTAAAAAGGGGTAATCAATTAGTTTATCAATTCTAAACCATCTTCTTTAATAAGTATTGTTTTTTCTTTATACAAAGTACCAACAGCTCTTTTAAAAGCTTTTTTACTCATTAATAATTCACGCTTAATATCCTCTGGAGAACTCTTGTCTGTTAATGGTAAAAAACCATCATGATCGTAAATTGCTTCTACCACTTTTTCAGTATCTAAAGAAATTACATTTCTAAACCCTTGTGGTTTTAATGAAACATCAATTTTACCATCTTCGCGAATGTTTTTTATAAATCCCGAAATTCTTTGGCGCTCTCTTATTTCTTGAAAAATCTCATTTCTATATAACAACCCTTCATAATCTTCATCAATCCAAACATTAAAACCTAAGTCTGTTTCTGATCCAATAATTAAAGATACTTTGTCTCCTACTTCTAAATCCATTCTCTTATTTTAAAAAATTAAAATACTCTTTTAATACTTTTTCATTTACTTCTTTATCAGTAAACACCTCTAACACTTTAGGGCGCTCTGAATCAGAGTAAAAATCACTAATTCTATTTTTTAATTCTGATATATTACTAGCAGAACTATATGTTAACTGATGCATTTCACACAAATGAACCGCCGTTAATTGATGCGGAGTTTCGAAATAATCTAATGCATTTGTAGATTTTGGCCCAGGAATGAACCTGAATATTCCACCGCCACTATTATTAATAATAATAATTCTAAAGTTACTCGGAATATAAGCATTCCACAACGCATTACTATCATAAAAGAAACTTAAATCCCCTGTAATAAATACGGTTTGATTTTTTTTAGCGACAGCAGCTCCAATTGCCGTGCTTGTGCTCCCATCGATTCCGCTTGTGCCTCTATTACAAAACATAGGTAATGTATCGTTTACATCAAACAGTTGTGCATATCTAATAATTGAGCTGTTTGCTAATTGCAATTGGGAAGTATCTGGAATGCTCTCTAACACCTGTTCAAAAACTTTTAAATCCGAAAAAGGAACTTGACTTAAATACTCTTGATGTTTACCCGCTCTTTTTTCTTTTTCCGACAACCATTTTTGTTGGTAATCACTTTCAACCAAACTTAGCGCTGCAAGTTTAGGTAAAAATGTGGTTGGGCATTCATTGATATATTCTGATAAACAATGAAATGTGTTTATCGATTTTAACGCATCAATATGCCAATGATGATTTGGTTGCTGTTTTCTTAAAAATTGTTTGATTTTTTTAGAAACAATCATTCCTCCAAAAGTCACCAACACTTCTGGCCTTAATTCTTCTAACTGTTTTTCTGTTAAAGGAAATATTAATTGATCGATCGAATTAATTGTTTTACCTGACGCAATATTAGACGTGGTTTCTGTTAAAATAATTACAGAACTATCGGTTTCAAACTGATGCAACAACTCCTGCAATTTTGCATCTGGATAATTCGCCCCTATTAAAATCATTTTTTTAGTGGTGTCTTTCCAAACACCAATTAACGCCTTCAGGTTAACTTGAGTCTTTTCGACTGCGCTCGAAGTGACAATAGGTAAGTCAAACACTTTAAGGCTATCTACAGTTTCGTACAAAGGTTCATCAAAAGGAACATTAATGTGAATCGGGCCTTTTTTAGAAGTTGCAATCTGTAAGGCCTCAGCTAACAAACTCGAATTCAATGCCAACTTGGTAGCATCATCTACTAAATTAGCAGCAAACAAGATGTGATTTTTAAACACATTTTCTTGTCGTATCGTTTGTCCATCACCAATATCAATTAAATGTTTTGGTCTGTCCGCAGAAATCACGATCAACGGAATATTGCTATAAAAAGCTTCTGCAATTGCAGGATAATAGTTCAATAAAGCAGAACCTGATGTACAAACAACAGCTACTGGCCTTTGAGTTTGCTGTGCTATTCCCAAAGCAAAAAAAGCTGCGCACCGCTCATCTACAATACTCATCGTTTTTATATTCGGATGATTAGAAAAACCAACCGTTAACGGAGCATTGCGTGAACCTGGAGAAATTACAACTGTATCAATATGAAATTGAGTACACGCTGAAATTACAAGTTGTGCGAGTTCTTTTTTTGGATACATATTTTTAAATCTTTTTCAAAGATTTAAAAGTGATCAGTTACCAGTTATCAGTTATCAGTTGCCTCACTAAAAACTAAAGACTAAAGACTAAAGACTTTTTAATTCCCTTTTTGATAATCTGCTAAAAAGGTAGCTAGACCACTATCTGTTAATGGGTGTCTTAACAAGCCTTCAATTGCACTTAAAGGTCCTGTCATTACATCAGATCCTAATTTAGCACAGTCAATAATGTGCATTGTATGACGTACTGAAGCTGCAAGAATTTGTGTTCCGAAACCATAGTTATCATAAATCAAACGGATTTCTGAAATAAGGTTTAAACCGTCTGTAGAAATATCATCTAAACGCCCAATAAATGGAGATACATATGTTGCTCCTGCTTTTGCAGCCAACAATGCTTGTCCTGCAGAAAAGACTAAGGTTACATTCGTTTTAATTCCTTTAGATGAAAAATACTTACATGCTTTAATACCATCTTTAATCATAGGTAGCTTCACTACAATTTGTGGATTTAAAGCAGCCAAAGCTTCTCCTTCTTTTACCATTCCTTCAAAGTCTGTAGAAATTACTTCGGCAGAAACATCGCCTTCTACCAATTCACAAATTGCTTTGTAATGGTTAATAATGTTATCTTGTCCTGTAATTCCTTCTTTTGCCATTAAAGATGGATTTGTAGTTACTCCGTCTAAAATACCCAAAGCTTGCGCTTCTTTAATTTGATCTAAATTCGCAGTGTCAATAAAAAATTTCATGTGTGTGGTTTTAGTTTTGCAAAATTATACTTTATAATGATTCATTAATAGTTTTTCGTACATTTTATCTGGTAAAATACGTTTTAACACGATTGAGAACTTCTCCATAAACCCACCAACCTTATAATGTACTTTCGGATTCTTGGTATTGATCACTTTAAAAACTGCTTTTGCCATTTCTACAGGATCCATTCCGCTCTCTACATGAGCATCCATTAGTGCTAAATTCTCTTCGTACGATTTCTTATATGCTGAGTTTTCAAATACAGGTGTATGATAACGTCCTGCTGCAATATTAGTAGCAAAATCTCCTGGAGCAATATTCACAATATCAATTCCAAAGGGCTTCACTTCCATTCTAATCGCTTCAGTAACTAATTCCAGTGCTCCTTTAGTAGCAGAATATATTCCTCTATAAGGCAAGCCCATATATCCAGCAATAGAAGTCACATTCAATATTGTTCCTGATTTTTGCTTTCGCATCTGAGGCAATACACCTTTCATAACATCAATAGCCCCAAATAAATTTGTGTTAAAAACATTTCGCATTTCATCTGTTGGAGTATCTTCTATAGGACCTGTTATTCCCATTCCTGCATTATTAACCAATACATCTAGCTTCCCTTCTTTTTCAATAACCAATGAAACTGCTTTCTGAATTGTTTCTGTTTTTAAAACATCTAATGCAATTAAGTTAAAAGCATAATTGGCTGCGTTTTTAGAACTTCTACTCGTTCCATAGACAACAAATCCTTTTTCTAGTAAAAAAGTAGCTATTGACAAACCTATTCCAGAAGAAGCACCTGTAATTAAAACTACTTTAGACATTAATATTGATGATTTTGAGTGTTATATAGAAGACAAATATCTTAAAAGAAACTTAAAGAAACTAAAAAACAGAAGGGATAATTTAGATTGCCCTTTCACGAAATTTTAGGGCACAAAAAATGGCAAGCTATCTACATCACACTGCTACAACCTAATACCCTTGCTGCGTTCCCGCTCTGGGGGGTTCAAAGGGAGCTAGTTGTGTAGGACTTGCCGCTGCAAATTTACAATCATTTTTAAAGCTGCACAATCTTTTTTTATCAATTTTGTAACATTTTTTATTCTATGGCTACTAATCAATTGTTTAAAAGATGTTCTTTGCATTTTGACAGAAACAAAAATGAAATCAATATATTTGTCTAACTAACTAAATATCAATAAAAATGAATCAAGTACTTAAATCAAAAGGAATCAATTTTGGACTATTTTATGGTCTTTATTTAATATCAATAATTTTATATGCATATGCAATAGATCAAAACTTTTTTACAAGCTATTGGCTTATGGGGCTAAGTTTACTTGGTTTTTTTGTACATGGTTTGTGGGTAATTGGCAGCTTGAAAAAAGCACAAGGTGGTTACGCTACTTTTAAAGAAGCTTTTTCTGTCTTCTTTTTAGCAAATGCTATCGGTCTTTTAATTTCTACAATAATGACCATTTTAATATTTGTTGTTATTGACCCAGACTTACAAGTTACTGTAAAAGAGATGACTATTGAAAAGACAACACAAATGCTGCAAGACTTTGGTTTAGATTCTGAAGCTATAGATACATCAATTCAAGATATTAGAGATCAAGACAGCTATTCTGTTGGAGCACAATTAAAAGCGTATTTCTTCTCTTTAATATTTGCTTCTGTTTTTGGCTTATTATTCTCTTTAATCCTAAAGAAAAAAGAAGAAGAGCAATACTAGTATTCAAAAAAACTTAAACGAATTAAAGGTAAAACATAGCATTATGTTTTACCTTTACGTTTTTATACAACATTCTTAATTGTAAGCTTATGGATATATCGGTAGTTATACCTTTATTAAACGAAGAAGAATCTTTACAAGAATTATATCGTTGGATTGCAAAAGTGATGCAGTCCAATTCTTATGAATACGAAGTTATTTTTATTGATGATGGAAGTACTGATACTTCTTGGAATGTTATCGAAAAACTATCTTCTGAACACCCCCAAGTAAAAGGAATCAAATTCCAGAAAAACTATGGTAAATCTCAAGCATTGGATGCTGGATTTGAAACGGCGAAAGGCGCTGTTGTAATTACCATGGATGCTGACTTACAAGACAATCCAGATGAGATTCCTGAATTATATGATTTAATCATCAAAGAAGATTTCGACTTAATCTCTGGATGGAAAAAGAAACGGTACGACAATGTAGTAACGAAGAATATTCCTTCAAAATTATTCAATGCTGCAGCTAGAAAAACCTCTGGTTTAAAGCTGCACGACTTTAACTGCGGATTAAAAGCCTACAAGAACATTGTTATTAAAACCATTAAAGTACGTGGTGAAATGCATCGCTACATTCCGGTTTTAGCAAAGAATGAAGGCTTTACAAACATCGGAGAAAAAGTCGTACAACACCAAGCTAGAAAATATGGTGTTACCAAATTTGGAATGGACCGTTTTGTCAACGGTTTTTTAGACTTAATTACCATCTCCTTTTTATCAAAATTCGGCAAACGTCCAATGCACTTTTTTGGACTTTGGGGTAGTTTGGTTTTTGTAGTTGGTTTTTTAGCATCAGCCTATATTGGGTTCATGAAATTGTATAAGTTATCTGCAGGGTTAAAAACTATTTTAGTTACCGACAACCCTTCGTTTTACATTGCTTTAACTGCTATGATTATTGGAACTCAATTATTCTTAGCTGGCTTTTTAGGAGAACTATTGATCAAAACCAAAAGTACCGAAAAGCACTACACAATTAAAGAAAAAATAAATTTCTAAATCCGTATATTTGCGGACTATTTTAAGAATATATGGAGAAGATATTAGACGACGCTAAAAAATGGCTCTCAAGCACTTTTGATGCAGAAACAACAAAAGAAGTACAACAATTAATCGACACAAATGCGGATGATTTAGCAGATCGATTTTATAAAAATATGGAATTCGGAACTGGTGGAATGCGCGGAATTATGGGTGCAGGAACCAATAGAATCAATAAATACACTCTAGGAAAAGCAACACAAGGACTAAGTAATTACTTACAACAGTCTTTCCCTAACAAACAATTAAAAGTAGCAATTGCGTACGATTGTAGACACAACAGTAAAGAATTTTCTAAGTTAGTTGCAGATGTATTTTCAGCAAATAACATTCAAGTATTTTTATTTGAAGACCTACGCCCTACTCCAGAATTATCTTTTGCAGTAAATCATTTAGGTTGTGATGCCGGAATTGTATTGACTGCCTCTCACAATCCACCAGAATATAATGGCTATAAAGTATATTGGAATGACGGTGGACAAATTGTACCTCCACACGATTCAAAAATCATTGATGAAGTCAATACTTTAGATTTCTCTGAAATTAACTTCAACGCAAATGAAAGTTTAATTTCAACGGTTGGAGCTGAAATTGATGAGGCTTTTTGGGAAGCATCTATAAAAAACGGAACATTTGACGTAAAAGGAAGAGAAGATTTAAAAATTGTTTTCACCTCTTTACACGGTACATCTATTACATTAATTCCTGAAGTTTTAAAACGCGCAGGATACACAAATGTTCATATTGTTGAAGAACAAGCAATACCCGATGGAGATTTTCCAACCGTAAAATCCCCAAACCCAGAAGAACCAGAGGCTTTACAAATGGCGGTTGATTTGGCGAACAAGGTAAACGCTGATATTGTGATTGGTACAGATCCAGATTCTGATAGATTAGGAATTGCCGTAAGAGATTTAGACGGAAACATGAAATTGATGAACGGAAATCAAAGCATGAGTTTGATGACCGATTTCTTAATCAATCAATGGAAAAAGAACAACAAATTAAATAACAATCCTTTTATTGGATCTACCATTGTTTCTACCAGTTTAGTGAATGAGATCGCAGCAAGTTATGGTGTTGAAACTAAAGTTGGATTGACGGGTTTTAAATGGATTGCTAAAATGATTGAAGATTTCCCTACGCAAGATTTTATTGGTGGTGGAGAAGAAAGTTTTGGATATATGGTTGGCGATTTTGTAAGAGATAAGGATGCTGTTACCTCAACATTATTAGCCTGTGAGATTGCTGCAGATGCAAAAGCCAACGGAAGTTCTTTTTATAATGAGCTGCTAGACCTTTACACAAAACACAACATTTATAAAGAACACTTAATTGCAATTGTAAAAAAAGGAATGGATGGCGCTGAGCAAATCAAACAAATCATGATTGATTTACGCAACAACCCGTTCAAAGAAATTGACGGTTCTAACGTTGAATTCTTGTGTGACTATCAATCTTCAATTCAAAGAAACCTAATCACAGGTGAAGAAACAGTAATGGACATTCCCAAATCTAATGTATTAATTTACCATACAGAAGACGGAACAAAAATTGCAGCAAGGCCTAGTGGAACAGAACCAAAAATAAAGTTTTACTTTAGCGTAAAAACAAATTTAGATTCTATAGAAATGGCGAAAGAAACGGAAGCGGCATTAGACACTAAAATTGAAAGAATCATCAGAGAATTAAATCTATAATGAATTATTTTAAAAAAATATTACGCTTTGCCAAACCTTATAAAAGGTATGCCATATTAAATGCAATTAGTAATGTTTTTTATGCGTTGTTTAGCACCTTAAGTTTTGTTGCTTTTATACCGATGTTAAATATTTTATTTAAGCAAGAAAATGCTATTGTTGCCAAACCTATTTACGATGCAACTGAAGGACTAAGTGGGTATAAAGATTATTTAGAGCAATCATTAAACTTTTTCATCAACCAACAAATGGAGCAAAATGGTGGAGAGATTGTTGCTTTAGGATATGTTTGTGGCGCTATGATTATTTTATTTTTATTAAAAAATATCGCAAATTACGCCGCGCTATTTTTTATCACTTTTCTTAGAAATGGGGTTATCAAAGACATTAGAAATGCACTATACGACAAGCTAGTTACACTTCCTATATCTTACTTTACCGAAAAAAGAAAAGGAGATGTTATCGCGAGAATGACTTCGGATGTACAAGAAGTAGAATGGTCTTTTTTAATGGTATTAGAATTGATTATTAGAGATCCGTTAACCATCATATTCACGTTAGCAGCAATGATTATGATTAGCGCCAAACTAACACTTTTTATTTTTATTTTCCTCCCTCTTGTTGGATTACTAATCGCTTTTATCGGTAAAAAACTAAGGGCAGACTCAGATGTCGTTCAAAAGGAAAACGGCTTCTTCTTATCGTTAATAGAAGAATCTTTAACAGGATTGAGAGTTATCAAAGGGTTTACAGCTGAAAAAGAATTTACAGGTAAATTTGAAAACTCCACAAACAAACTATTCAGAACCATGAATAGTTTAATGAATAAAAAGAATTTAGCATCACCAACTAGTGAGTTTATGGGAATCACCGTAATTGTGGTAATTCTTTGGTATGGTGGAAATATGGTTTTAGCTCCTGCTGCAGGAATAACACCTATGTCTGGTGGAGCATTTATTGGGTTTATGGCGTTGGCATATAATATTCTAACACCCGCAAAATCTATTTCGAATGCTATTTATGGTATTAAAAAAGGAGATGCTTCTGCAAGAAGAGTCTTGGAAGTTCTTGAAACTGAAAACCCTATTATAGATAAAGAGAATGCACTTGTAAAGACCAATTTTGACAGTGAGATCGTGTTTGATAATATTTCATTCAAATACCAAGATGAATACGTTTTAAAGAACTTTTCTTTAACCATTCCAAAAGGGAAAACTGTTGCCTTAGTTGGACAATCTGGAAGCGGAAAATCTACCTTAGCAAATCTTATTACGCGTTTTTATGATGTTAATGAAGGGGCTATTTATATTGACGGTGTAAACATCAAAGACATCACTAAGGATTCCTTGCGTAAACTAATGGGAATTGTTACTCAAGATTCTATTCTTTTTAATGATTCTGTAGCAAATAACATTGCATTAGGAACAGAAAACACAACAGAAGAAGCAATTATAAATGCTGCAAAAATTGCCAATGCACATGAGTTTGTTAAAGAACTAAAAGAGCAATATAATTCGAATATTGGCGATAGCGGAAACATGCTTTCTGGTGGTCAAAAACAACGTTTAAGTATTGCTAGAGCTGTTCTTAAGAATCCACCAATTATGATTTTGGATGAAGCTACCTCTGCTTTAGACACAGAGTCTGAACAGTTAGTTCAGCTTGCGTTAGAGAAAATGATGCAAAACAGAACTTCTTTAGTTATTGCACACAGGCTATCTACGATTCAAAAAGCAGATACTATTGTTGTTCTTAGAAAAGGAAAAATTATTGAACAGGGAAAACACGAAGCATTATTAAAAGAAAAAGGAGATTATTTTAAACTCGTAACAATGCAAAACTTAGATTAATGAAAAATTTTTCGTTTTACATTTCTAACATTTGTAAATCTTTAATTCCAAAATATTTTTCTCAAAGAAAACTAAGTTCTTGGCTAAAAGAAGAAAACAACTTCTCTTCAGTTGAGGTTTCAGAACGATTGTCATATTACATTACAAAGAACAAAGGTCAATTAGCAAATGACGCGATGCTTCTTAAAGACTTTAAACGTCCTAAAAGAAGAACCATGTATTATTTTGACTTGGTTCAATACACCCGTTATTTCAAAAACGCTTTAAAAATTAAATTCAAGTTTGGAGATGTTCAAGAAAATCAAGAAACGTTAACTATCGTAAAAAGTAGACCTATTGATCATTCTGGTAATTCTGTACTACTAAAATTGGATGCATTAAGACATTATTATTTTGTTACTGACAAAACTCCTTATAATAAAAAGAAAAACGAGATTGTTTGGAGAGGATATATTCATAAAGAAAACAGAAGAAGTCTCGTAGCGAAATTCTACAACCACCCAAAATGCAATATTGGAAACATTCCTTTACGAGGTGAAAATCCTGATTGGGAAAAACCCTTTATTTCTGTAGAAGAGCAATTGCAATACAAGTTTATTTTATCTATTGAAGGAAATGATGTAGCCACAAATTTAAAATGGATACTATCTTCAAACTCGTTGTGTTTTATGCCAACTCCAAAGTTTGAAACTTGGTTTATGGAAGGAAAATTGATTCCAAATGTTCATTATGTTCATCTAAAAGATGATTATTCTGATATGCTGGAAAAAATGGACTATTATAGTAAAAACGAAGAACAAGCTTTGACTATTATAAAAAATGGGCAAGCCTGGGTTGCTCGATTTCAAAATGAAAAGTTAGAGAAATTTCTTTCTATAAAAGTATTGGAAGCTTACTTCAAAGCTACGAATCAAATTTAAGTTATTTCTTCAAGCCTAAAGCATTCCCTTTTTTCAACATATATGCAAAAGAAGCGTCATATTCATTCGGAATTTCACCATCAAGAATCGCGTTTTTAATCGCTTCTTTTAATTGACCTATTTCCCTACAAGGCTCTAATTTGAATGTTTCCATAATCAATTCACCAGAAATAGGTGGTTGAAAATTACGTACCTGATCACGTGCTTCTACTTCTTTTATTTTATCACGTACAACTTCAAAATTTTTGTGATACCTCTTAAATTTAGCTGGGTTCTTAGTTGTTATATCTGCTTCACACAATGTCATTAGTGAATCAATATCATCTCCAGCATCAAAAATCAATCTTCTTACTGCAGAATCGGTTACTTCACTTGCCAATACAATTGGTCTAGAACTTAATAGCACCATTTTCTGAACAAACTTCATTTTATTGTTCAATGGCATTTTTAAACGCTTGAATAATTTAAAAACCATTTTAGCACCTACAAACTCATGCGCATGAAATGTCCAACCAATCTGTTTATGAAACTTTTTAGTAGGAGCTTTTCCTATATCATGTAATAAAGCTGCCCAACGCAACCAAACATCATTAGTGTTTTCTGAGATATTATCAACCACTTCTAATGTATGGTAAAAATTATCTTTATGCTTTTGCCCTTCTACCTCCTCTACGCCTTTTAAAGCAATTAATTCGGGTAAAATTTGAGGTAACAATTGCGTAGATTCTAACAATAGAAAACCTACAGAAGGCACCGTTGAAAGCATAATTTTATTCAACTCATCAACAATGCGTTCTCGCGTGATTATTTTTAATCGATCTTCATTTTTAGAAATAGCATCTAAAGATTCTTTCTCTATTGTAAAACCCAATTGACTTGCAAAACGTATAGCACGTAGCATCCTCAAAGGATCATCTGAATACGTAATATTAGGGTCTAAAGGAGTTCTAATAGTTTGAGTCTTCAAATCACCAACTCCATTAAAAGGGTCTAACAATAATCCAAAATTTTCTTTATTTAAACTTAATGCCAACGCATTAATTGTAAAATCTCTTCTATTTTGATCATCCTGCAAAGACCCTTCAGAAACCTCAGGGTTCCGACTCTCTTCTGCGTACGACTCTTTACGAGCTCCTACAAATTCTATTTCAACGTCTTTATAACGCAACATTGCAGTTCCGTATGTTTTAAAAACCTGAACTTTAGGTTTTGTTGGAAGTAGCTCTGCAACTTTCTGCGCTAGCTCTATACCACTACCAATAGCGACAATATCAACATCTTTAGCTGTTCCGCGTTCTAAAATATGATCACGAACAAACCCGCCAATAACATAGCTCTCGACTTCTAATAACTGAGAAGCTTTAGATATATAATTAAATATTGGTGCAGAAATTGCGTCTTTGTAAAATTGTTGTTGCATAGAATTATTCTCTAATAACCGCTACTTCATTGTTTTCAGTAATTCTAAGAATTCTTGACGAAGTTTTAGCTATTTTATCTTGCTGCAAATTTACTATATAATCTACGCTGTGCAAAATTGTCTTGCTAATTTCTGAAAATGATTTTGGTGTAGCATCTCTACTAATATTTGCAGATGTAGAGACAATGGGTTTCCCAAATTCCTTTATCAACTGTTTACAAAATTCATCTTGAACAATTCTAATCGCAATTGTGTTGTCAGCGGCAATACAATTCGCCGATAAATGAATTGGGTTGCTATAAATAATCGTTGTGGGTCTTGTTGCTCTTTCTAATTCTTCTTTTGCTTTATCAGGAATAGATGTTACATATTCTGAAAGCATCTTAAAGGAGTCAACCAAAATAATTAGGCTTTTAGTTTCTTCTCTTTGTTTAATGGAATAAATTTTAGCGACTGCTTCAAAATTTGTTGCATCGCAGCCTATTCCCCAAACGGTATCTGTAGGATATAAAATAGACTTCCCCTCTATTAATATTTCTAAAGCTTTCTGTAAAATTGACATGTTTATCAAAATTTCCCAAACATTTTATTCATTTTTATTCTTCGCAACCAAGGAAGAACTCTTTTTTCTGGAACCTCAAATTCTTTAATGTATTTTTCAACAGCATGTACCATTCTCATTGCTGAGTTTCCATCTTGATATGGGTGATACTCGTTTAAAATTAAAGCTCTTCTTTCTTTATAAGGATCCTTCTGTAAATTATCATTTACCTTTTCTTTTAAACCTTCAAATACTAGCGAATTATCCCACTCACAATTTTTAGAAGTGTTTTTAAACGTAATTACTGGCTTATCTAATAACAGAAACTCATAAACAACAGAAGAAGTATCACTAATCATTATATCAGAGATCAATAAATATTTAATAATGTTTCGCTCTTCAATAAACAAAATATTTGAAACTTCACTTGCTAACTTTTTATATAAAGTTATTAAATTTTGCGCCATTAGATCGTGAAATTTAATCACAATTACATATTTTTTATTCTCAGACAACTGCTTAATTTGTCCTAACAAATAAGGAGCGCAGGTTAATGACGGAGAAAATGTTGGTGCAAAAAGTATGATCTTACTTGCGTTATTTGCTACTAATAATTGATTCTTATCAGCATCGTATTTATGTAACTCTTTACCATAAACATCTAGTTTTGGCCAGCCAGTTTCTATGACCTTAAAATTTTTATGCTTTAAAGCTGCTTTAGAAAACCATCTTGTAAAATAGGGGCCTTGTGTTAAATACAAATCGAAATAACTTCGAATTCTAAAATGGGATTTTTTCTCACCAGCTAAACCGTGAAAAACCTGGGTCTTCACACCTCTTAAAAAATGAGGAACTTCATTCCCTGGAGAAAAAATAGCATCGCTTTTAAAAGCGATTAAATCTTCCATTTCAGAAGTATACTTTTCTTCTTTAAAAGGGAATTTGTGCAGTATCTCTTCTCTAACAAACCAAATATACTCATCCTTTCTTTCTTTTAAAACCTGCATTACAGGTTCTAAAATTCCAAAAGAATACGGATTCATACAGAAAAGAATGGTCTTCATATTATTAAACTATTTCATTAGCACTCTGCAAATCTTCTAGAAAATCTACTTCAATACAATTATATGCTGATATGTCTATTACCTTTAATTTTAAATTATCCTCGGCGATTGCTAATTCTAATCCTCTTTCAAAATAATCATTGTCATCACATTTTTCTAATTGACTGATAAAAGTATCTAAATCATTTGATGAGATAAAGTTAATTCCAACAGCTTCTCCCAAACCATTTACAACTTGCTTTGACAATGCATCTACATACCCATCTTTTAAGGTGTATTTTACTTCTTCATCTGCCACACTTTGTGTATTTACAGAAATAAATGAATGGTTGCTTTCAATATCATCAATTAATAATGATAATAATTTTTCATCAAAAACAACGTCACCATTAAACCATAAAATAGATGTACCTCTATGCTTTTTTAACGCTTGTAGTAGGCTTTTAGAGGTGTTAGTTCTGTCAAAAAACGGATTATAAACATAATTTACTTCAGGGAAATTTTCCATGATTAAATTCTTTTTAAACCCTACAACCGTAGTAACATCATTAATGTCAAAATATTTGGTGATGTTTTTAAGTTGTCGCTGCATAATACTGTTACCATCTTTTAATGGTGTTAAAGGTTTCGGGAAAGGGTTTCCTAGTCTTGAACCAATACCAGCTGCTAAAATGATTATTTTCATAAATCTTTGAGTTTATAAACTAACTTCTTTAGTTTTCTTTTTATTTAATTCTTTTAGTAATTCATATCTTTTAGAAACTGCATACGCTTGTGTTTTTGCTATTACAACTCCTGCTTTTCCATCTAAAAACCCCAGTCTAATTATATAATGTATTAAAAACCGAACTGGTGGTTTTATAAATAAATGAAATGCATTTACTTTTTTGTTTTGTTGATGTAAATTTTTCGCTTGTAAAAGCGAATACGCATTTAGTTTTGAAATATAATGGTCATAATCCCTATAAGAATAATGATTCACCTTTCCTTTAAAAAAACTAGCAACTCCCTTAGCATCAATTAGCTCGTGTACTGGAGCTCCATTGTATCTACAGTGCTTCTTATTGAATAGACGCATTACTTTATCTCTCTGCCAGCCACTAAAATTTATTTTTTTATCCAAAAAGAAAAATACTCTTTTCACATAAAACCCAACAAAATTAGTTGCTTCTAAATTTATATTTAGAATTTCATCCTTTAATTCAATAGACACTCTTTCATCTGCATCTAGTACATAGACCCATTCATGTTTAGCCACATCTATTGCATAGTTTTTCTGAGAAGAAAAATCATCAAAAACACGTTGTAGTATTTTTACATTATGCTTTTTTGCCAACGCAACTGTAGCATCTGTACTAAATGAATCTATTACAATAATCTCATCAGCAAAGCTGACAGATTGAATTGCTTCTTCAATATGAATTTCTTCATTAAATGTTGGTATAATTGCAGTGATTTTCAAAATATTCTATCTTTTAAACGGCTACATCATACTCTCTAAGAGCATCATTTAATGATGTTTTCTTATCTGTACTTTCTTTACGTTTCCCAATAATTAATGCACAAGGAACATTGTATTCTCCTGCAGCAAACTTCTTGATATAACTTCCAGGAATCACAACTGAACGCGCAGGAACTCTTCCTTTCGTTTCTACAGGTGTATCTCCAGTTACGTCAATTATTTTTGTTGATGCTGTTAACACAACATTTGCTCCTAACACCGCTTCTCTTTCTATATGTACTCCTTCTACAACGATACAACGAGAACCAATAAATGCGCCATCTTCTATAATTACGGGAGCTGCTTGTAATGGCTCTAATACTCCACCAATTCCAACACCACCAGATAAATGTACGTTTTTACCTATTTGCGCACAGCTTCCAACTGTTGCCCAAGTATCTACCATGGTACCTTCATCTACATAAGCACCAATATTTACATAACTCGGCATTAAAATAGTTCCTGCAGAAATATAAGCACCATGCCTTGCAACCGCATTTGGCACAACTCTAATTCCCTTTTCTGCATAATTTCTTTTCAATGGAATTTTATCATGATATTCAAAAACACCAGCTTCTAAAGTTTCCATTTTTTGAATAGGAAAATACAGAACTACTCCTTTTTTCACCCATTCATTCACTTGCCATCCATTAGAAGTTGGCTCAGCAACCCTTAAAGTCCCCGCATCTAATAAATCGACAACTTCTCTAATCGCTTTTATTGTATTTTCTTCTTTTAATAACTCACGGTTATCCCAAGCTTTCTCTATGATTTTTCTTAAATTCTCCATCCTGTTAAATATATTTTTGCAAATATAAATCTATCGTTAAAATTCTAAGCGAAGATACATTTTTTAAACAGATATCTCTAGTATGTTTAAATTTCAATACGTGTTTTATATGCTGTAATTAGTAGCTATTCTAATACTTTTAGAGCAATACTTTACCTAATTTTACTACTTATTAAGGTATAACCACTATTTTTGTCAAAAAGGAATAATTATGAGTAGAGTTTTATCCATAGATTTTGGAAAAGTTAGAACTGGAATTGCAGTAACAGACGAGTTACAAATAATTGCTTCTGGCTTAACAACTGTTGCTACACCTGAATTAATTTCTTTTTTAAAAGCATACACAAAAAAAGAAAAAGTAGCGCTTTTTTTAGTTGGATTGCCAAAACAAATGGACAATACAGCGAGTGAAAGCGAAGTGCTTATTATTCCTTTCTTAAAAAAATTAGCGGCTTCTTTCCCAAACATCCCAATGCAAAGAGTAGACGAACGTTTTACTTCTAAAATGGCTTTTCAGACCATGTTAGATGGAGGAATGAAGAAAAAACAACGACAAAACAAAGGATTGATAGATGAAATTAGTGCTACAATTATTTTACAATCCTATTTATATAACAAATAAGTTTTTCTACTTGTTCTTTCTTTGTATTTTTGCACCCATTAAAATTCTAGACTAATGATTTTACCAATTGTTGCATACGGAGATCCTATTTTAAGAAAAGTAGGCGTTGAAATTGACAAAGACTACCCGCAATTAGAAGTGCTAATTGCCAACATGAAAGAAACAATGTATAAAGCTAGCGGTGTTGGCTTGGCAGCTCCACAAATTGGAAAAGCGATCCGATTGTTTTTGGTAGATACGTCTCCTTTTGGTGATGATGATGAATTAGAAGAAAAAGAAAGAACTTTTTTATCTGAATTTAATCATGTTTTTATCAATCCTAAAATCTTAGAAGAAAAAGGAGATGAATGGATTTTTAATGAAGGGTGTTTAAGTATTCCTGATGTTAGAGAGGATGTTTTAAGACATGAGGAGGTTACAATTGAATATCAAGATGAGAATTTTGAAAAACACACAAAAACCTTAAACGGTTTGGCTGCGAGAGTTTTTCAACATGAATATGATCATATAGATGGAATTTTATTTACTGATAAATTATCTTCATTAAAGAAAAGACTAATCAAAAAGAAATTAGAAAACATCACTAAAGGAAAAGTAAATGCAGATTACAGAATGCGTTTTCCTAGTCCAAAGAAAAAATAAGTCACAAAGACCTTAAAAAAATACAGAATGGAATTTAATAAAATTATTGCCGTAACGGGTAAACCTGGTTTGTTCGTAGTTATTTCACAAACTAAAACAGGAATCATTGTAGAATCGTTAATAGACAAAAAACGTGTTCCTATTTTATCTACTCACAATGTGAGTTTATTAGAAAACATTGCAGTTTTCACATATGATAAAGAAGTACCATTATTAACTGTTTTCAAATCTATTTCTGAAAAAGAAGCAGGAAAAGAAACAATCAGTCACAAAGAAAGTGGTGCTAAATTAACTTCTTTTTTCTCTGAAATTTTACCAGAATACGATCAAGAAAGAGTGTATACTTCTAACATCAAAAAAATTGTACAATGGTACAATGCTTTAATTGCTGTTGATTTTGATTTTTCTACTGCAGAATTATCTTCAGAAGCAAAACAAGAGGCATAGTTAGATGTTAGATGTTAGATGTTAGATGTTAGATGTTAGATGTTAGATGTTAGATGTTAGATGTTAGATGTTAGATGTTAGATGTTAGATGTTAGATCAAGTGAAAAAATTATACGTGCATAAACAAATAAACTTATCAACATATAAACCACAAAGAATTGAATACTAGAGCTCAGCAATTAGAGGCGTTTAACAGGTTGTTAGATATTATGGATGATCTCAGAGAGAAATGCCCTTGGGATCAAAAGCAAACCTTAGAATCGTTACGTCATTTAACGATTGAAGAAACGTACGAATTAGCTGATGCAATTTTAGACAACGATTTAGAAGAAGTAAAAAATGAATTAGGCGATGTGTTGTTACACATCGTTTTTTATGCTAAAATTGGAAGCGAGAAAAAAGCTTTTGATATTGCAGATGTTGCCAATGCTATTTCTGATAAATTAATTCATAGACATCCCCATATTTATGGAGATGTTGTTGTAAAAGATGAAGAAGAAGTAAAACAAAACTGGGAACAGCTAAAACTGAAAGAAGGACGAAATTCTGTTTTAGAAGGAGTTCCTAAAGGCTTACCTGCTTTGGTAAAAGCAAACCGTATTCAGGATAAAGTCGCAGGTGTTGGTTTTGATTGGGAAGAACCACAACAGGTTTGGGAAAAGGTGCAAGAAGAACTTAGCGAATTAAACGAAGAAGTTAAAAACAACAACACAGATGCTATTGAAGCAGAATTTGGAGATGTGTTGTTTTCTATGATCAACTACGCTCGTTTTATTAATGTGAACCCAGAAAACGCATTGGAAAGAACCAATAAAAAATTCATTAAACGTTTTCAGTTTTTAGAACAAGCCGCAAAAAAAGAAGGAAAAGAACTTTCTGATATGTCTTTAGTTGAGATGGATGTTCATTGGAACGAGTCAAAAAAGTATTTTAAGTAGAATATTCTTGCTACTTTTACTTTATGAAAATCTTAATTATTACCGGAGGAAGTAATGGAATAGGAAAAGCTATTGCTCAAAAATATACTTCAGAAAACTATGCTGTAATTTCTATTTCTAGAAGCAACGCTCCAAATGTGCAGTTTCAGCAAATTACTACTGACTTGAGCAATACTTCAAGCGCTATTAATGCTATTACCTCTGCCTTTTCAATGCTTAATTTAGACAGTATTTCTTCAATTACATTCGTAAATAATGCGGGTAGTTTAGGTGAAGTAAACACTCTTGGTAATTTAGATTCCGAAAAAATTCAAGATATAATTCAATTGAATACGACTACTCCATTAGTATTGGCTAATGAATTTATTCGACTCACTAAAAACCTTCACTGCAAAAAACAAATCATCAATATATCTTCTGGAGCAGCAATGAATGCATATTCTGGCTGGTCTATATACTGCACTTCTAAAGCGGGGCTAGACATGACAACTAAAGCGATTGCCACAGAACAAAACGAAGTAGAAAACGGAGTGAAATGTGTTGCCATTTACCCTGGAGTTGTAGATACCAATATGCAAACTGCTATTAGAAAAACAACCCCAACAGAATTTAAAAATGTGCAACGCTTTAAAGATCTAAAAGAAAACAATGAATTGTATTCTCCAGAATTTGTAGCTGATAGAATATATCAAATTGACACTTCTAACGCGTTAGAGAACGGTGCTATTGTGGATGTTAGAAATTTTAATTAATTCCAAAAAAATGAAAATGGAGGTATTAGAAATAAAAGGGAACTGTTTTTATTATAAATCTACAATGACAGTTAATACTAAGATTGAAAGAATAGAAGGATAACTCTGCAAAGAAGAAGAAAAAAAAGCCTCCAAATTGGAGGCTTTTTTTATTACACTAATTTCTTAGCGTTTTTTACTTTTTGCTTTGTGAGCGCGAGTTCAATTACTTCACTCATTTCAGAAACATAATAAAATTTCATTCCTTTTAAATAAGATTCTTTAATTTCTAAAATGTCCTTCTCGTTTTCATTACACAAAATAATCTCTTTAATATTCGCTCTTTTAGCAGCTAATATTTTTTCTTTAATTCCACCAACTGGCAATACCTTACCACGCAATGTAATTTCACCTGTCATTGCTAACTTGTTTTTTACTTTACGCTGGGTAAATGAAGAAATTAATGATGTTAACATCGTAACACCTGCACTTGGTCCATCTTTTGGTGTTGCACCTTCTGGCACGTGAATATGCACATTATACTTTTCTAATACTTCAGGATTCACTCCTAAATCTTCTGCATTTGCTTTGATATATTCCATCGCAATTGTTGCAGATTCTTTCATTACTTTCCCTAGGTTTCCAGTAATAGATAAATTCCCTTTTCCTTTAGATAAAATAGATTCGATAAATAAAATATCTCCACCAACACTTGTCCAAGCTAAGCCTGTAACAACTCCGGCAACATCATTGTTTTCGTATTTATCTCTTTCTAAACGTGCTGACCCAAGAATTGTTTCAATATCTTCAGGAGTCAATGTAATATTATACTCCTGTTCCATTGCAATAGACTTTGCTGCATAACGCACTACTTTTGCTATTTTCTTTTCCAGTCCTCTTACTCCAGATTCACGCGTATATCCTTCAACAACTTTCTCAATTTGTTTCTTCCCTATTTTTAAATGATCAGAAGACAAACCGTGTTCTTTTAATTGCTTTGGTAATAAGTGTTTTTTAGCGATCTCTACTTTTTCTTCAATGGTATATCCAGAAACATTAATAAGTTCCATTCTGTCTCTTAAAGCCCACGGAATTTCTCCTAAATTATTCGCAGTTGCAATAAACAACACTTTAGAAAGATCAAAACCAAGTTCTAAATAGTTGTCATAAAACTCACTATTTTGCTCAGGGTCTAATACTTCTAACATTGCAGAAGAAGGGTCTCCTTGACTGCTATTGCTTAGTTTATCAATCTCATCCAATACAAAAACTGGATTCGCTGTTCCTGCTTTTTTAAGATTCTGAATTAACCTACCTGGCATTGCACCAATATATGTTTTTCTATGCCCACGAATCTCAGCTTCATCACGCAAACCTCCTAAAGACATACGTACATATTTTCTTCCTAACGATTCTGCTACAGATTTACCTAAAGAAGTTTTTCCAACTCCTGGAGGTCCATACAAACATATAATTGGAGATTTCATATCACCTTTTAACTTTAATACCGCTAAATGCTCTATGATTCTTTCTTTTACTTTTTCTAAACCGAAATGATCTCTATCTAATACTTTTTGCGCATTTTTTAAATCAAATTTATCTACAGAATATTCTCCCCAAGGCAATTCTAATAGCAACTCTAAATAACTACGTTGCACACCATATTCTGCCATTTGCGGATTCATTCTTTGTAAGCGACTTAACTCTTTATCGAACGTTTTAGCAATTTCTTTTGTCCATTTTTTAGTTTTCGACTTCGCTTTCATTTCCTCCAACTCTTCGTCGTTAGAAACGCCACCTAATTCTTCTTGAATGGTTTTTAATTGTTGATTTAAATAATACTCACGCTGTTGCTGATCCATATCAGTGCGTGTTTTAGACTGAATATCATTCTTCAACTCTAAACGTTGTAACTCCTTATTTAAACGCTTTAACGTTAATAACGCACGCTCTTTTAAGTTGCTTTTCGCTAATAACTCTTGCTTTTCTTTTACAGATAAGTCCATGTTTGATGAAATGAAATTCACCAAGAACGAATTAGACTGAATATTTTTAATTGCAAAAGAAGCTTCTGAAGGCAGCATTGGGTTTACCTTAATAATTTGCAACGCTTGTTCTTTTACAGAATCAATAATTGCATCAAACTCTTTGTTCTTCTCTTCTGTTTTATCTTCTAAAACTTCTTTAGTCGTCGCTTTTAAGTACGGCTCGTTCTGAGTGACTTGATCAATTTCAAAACGTTTCTTCCCTTGAATAATAACAGTTGTATTTCCATCAGGCATTTTTAATACGCGTAAAATTTGAGCTACTACTCCAATTTTATGAATATCATTTTCTGTAGGGTTTTCTACGTCAGCATTTTTCTGTGCTACAACACCTATTATTTTATCTCCAGCGTTTGCATCTTTTATCAATTGAATAGACGCATCTCTACCTGCAGTAATCGGAATTACAACACCCGGAAATAACACCGTATTTCTTAAAGGTAAAATTGGTAATACTGCTGGAATCTCTTCTTTATTAATAATCTCTTCATCTTCTGGGGTCATCAACGGAATTAATTCCGAATCTTCATCTAACATATTGTGAAGCGACAAACTGTCTAAACCTATAATTTTAGCTTTACTCATAGTATATATATCTGTCAAGTTGACATTTAGTATCTTATTTCTCTTTTCAAAAAACAATAAAAAACAAATTAAAATACTGATAATTAATCAGTTAATCTATTTTTTAATCATTTTACATACTCTAATAAGACAATTGTTATGCCAAGGCGAGTATTACGTATAGATATCTTAATTATTAAAAAACAAGTGAATGAAAAATTAAAAAACTAGAACTGACAACAAACTATTAAAACGCTGTAAAAAAGAGGATAACTTTAAGAATAACTAAAAACGTGATTATTACGACTTCTTATCAAGACATCGAAAAAAGACAGCTTATGTTGTTCTGGAAATATTTACTACAAAGGGTATCCTGAGAAAATTGAGAGTAAAGCAATAGGTTCTGGAAGTATTATTAACAGAAATTAAGACTCGCAAAACATTATAAAAAAAGCCTCAATTAAATTGAGGTTTTTTTTTATTAATAGTTTCTATACTTCGCTGTTTCTTCAAAAATATGCTCTAATATTTTTCTATCTGTTTCTTCAAAAGGAATGTTTCTACGCTGCATCACTACTTCTGCAACTTCAAATGCTTTTTTTATCAGATAGGTTGTAAACCCAGAAGCTCCACCCCGACTAAATGACGGAATAAAATTTCTTGGAAAACCACTTCCAAAAAGATTAGCACTTACCCCAACTACGGTTCCTGTATTGAACATGGTATTTATTCCACATTTAGAATGATCACCCATCATTAATCCGCAAAACTGCAAACCTGTTTTGGTAAATCGCTCTGTTTCATAACTCCAAATTTTAACCTCTTCGTAATTGTTTTTTAAATTAGAATTGTTTGAATCTGCTCCAATATTACACCATTCTCCAATAACAGCATTCCCTAAATATCCTTCGTGACCTTTACTTGAATACCCAAAAAGAACTACGTTATTAATTTCACCTGCAACTTTACAATGTGGTCCTAAAGTAGTATTTCCATATATTTTAGCGCCCATTTTTACTACTGCATTATCACACATAGCAAATGGACCACGAATTAAGCTACCTTCTAATATTACTGCATCTTTACCGATGTATATTGGCCCCGTTGATGCATTTAAAGAGGAATAAATAATTGACGCGCCTTCTTCAATAAAAATCTGTTCCTTATTTATAACATGTATATCTTCAGGAATTGGCTCAGAGGTTCTTCCTTCCGTAATTAAATCAAAATCTAATTGAATTGCTTTTCCATTAAAAGAAAAAATGTCCCAAGTATTCTTTATCTGCAGTAATTCTTCTTTGAATTCAATTTGAGAATAGGTAGCAAAATCGACTTCTTCTTGTGAGTCTGTAGTATAAAAAGCGACTACATCCTCTCCATAAAAAAGAGCTTCATTTTCTGAAAGTTCTTTTACTTTTTCTACTAATGTATTTGTTGGGATATATGAAGCATTTATTAAAATGTTCTGCTCCATTTCTACCATCGGATATTTCTCTTCTAAATATGCTTCAGTAATTGTAGTTGTTGTCAATCCAAGATGTTTTTCCCATTTTTCTCTAATGGTTAAAATCCCAACTCTTATATCTGCAACAGGTCTAGTATATGTAAAAGGAAGCAATGCAGTACGTACATCACTGTCAAATAAAATGTAATTCATTTTTCATTTTTAATTTGTACAAATATAAAGTAATGCTGCGAAAGTCACTCTAAAAACCAATATCAAATTACAAAATACCTCGACAAACAACAGAACATTAATGTCAATTGGCCTAAAAATCTACACAAGTAACATATTGCCTATAAAAAAAGCCTCGAATATATCGAGGCTTTTTTTAGTTGTATTTAGGGAGTTTATTTACTCAAGTACATTTTACGTCTTGAATACAATTCGTAAAATTGATCATCTTTTAAACTATCAATAAATAAGATACTTTCTCCTGTAGATTTCATTTCTGGGCCTAAGTTCTTATTTACATTCGGAAACTTATTAAAAGAAAAGACGGGTTGCTTAATTGCATATCCTTTTAATTGAGGATTGAAATCAAAATCAGTTACTTTCTTTTCTCCTAACATTACTTTTGTTGCATAATTCACATACGGTTCTCCGTAGGCTTTGGCAATAAAAGGAACTGTTCTAGAGGCTCTTGGGTTTGCTTCAATGATGTAAACAATATCTTCCTTGATTGCAAACTGAACATTAATCAGACCTACTGTCTTCAACTCTCTTGCAATTGTATAGGTATGGTCTTTAATCTGTTGCATTACCAAATTTCCTAGATTAAAAGCAGGTAAGGTTGCATTAGAGTCTCCAGAGTGTACACCACAAGGCTCTATATGCTCCATGATTCCGATGATATGGACATTTCCATCAGCATCACAAATAGCATCTGCTTCTGCTTCTATAGCACCATCTAAATAATGATCTAATAATAATTTATTTCCAGGCATTCTTCTTAACAAGTCAACAACATGCTCTATCAATTCTTCTTTGTTGATGACAATTTTCATTCCTTGACCTCCTAATACATATGAAGGACGTACTAAAATAGGAAAGTCTAATTCATCTGCTAACGTCAATGCTTCATCTGCAGATTCTGCAATTCCAAATTCTGGATATGGGATATTATTGTCTTGCAGAAGTTTTGAAAAACTTCCTCTATCTTCTGCTAAATCTAACGCTTCAAAACTAGTTCCAATAATTTTGATTCCGTATTTTGTCAACTTCTCTGCTAATTTTAATGCTGTTTGCCCTCCTAATTGAACAATTACACCTTCAGGTTTTTCATGCTTGATAATGTCATATATATATTCCCAAAATACAGGTTCAAAATATAATTTATCTGCAGTATCAAAATCTGTAGAAACTGTTTCAGGATTACAGTTGATCATAATCGTTTCGTAACCACATTCTGCAGCCGCTAAAATACCATGAACACAACAGTAATCGAACTCAATACCTTGACCAATTCTATTTGGACCAGAACCTAATACGATTATTTTCTTTTTATCTGAAACAACACTTTCGTTATCTGTAAAACGAGTTCCATCAGCTTTTACAATATCATTTTCGAATGTCGAATAATAATAAGGTGTTTTTGCTTTAAACTCTGCAGCACAAGTATCAACGAGTTTAAAAACTCTATTTACGTTTAATTCTTCACGCTTCGCGTACACTTGACTTTCTAAACAACCTAACATATGAGCAATCTGTCTGTCTGCAAAACCTTTTTGTTTCGCTTCTAACAACAACTCTCTTGATAAGTCCTCTAATTTATTGGTAGAAATCTCTTTCTCTAATAAATGTAATTCTTCATATTGTTTTAAGAACCACATGTCAATTTTTGTAATCTCATGAATTTTACTCAACGGAATTCCTAATTGAACAGCATCATAAATTGCAAAAACGCGATCCCAAGAAGCAAATGTTAACTTCTCTATAATTTGATCGTAATTTTTATATCCTTTTCCGTCTGCTCCTAAACCATTACGTGTAATTTCTAATGATTGTGTTGCTTTATGCAATGCTTCTTGAAACGAACGTCCAATTCCCATTACTTCTCCAACAGATTTCATTTGCAAACCTAAAGTTCTATCAGAGCCTTCAAACTTATCAAAATTCCAACGTGGTATTTTTACAATTACATAATCTAAAGTAGGCTCAAATAAAGCAGATGTAGATTTTGTAATTTGATTCTCCAACTCATCTAATGTGTAACCAATCGCTAATTTTGCAGCAATCTTTGCAATTGGATATCCAGTTGCTTTACTTGCCAATGCTGATGAACGAGAAACACGTGGGTTAATTTCAATTGCAATAATTTCTTCTTTTTCATCTGGTGATACTGCGAACTGCACATTACATCCTCCTTCAAAATCGCCAATAGAACGCATCATTTTAATTGACATGTCACGCATTTTCTGAAAAGTTTTATCAGAAAGTGTCATTGCTGGCGCAACTGTAATTGAATCTCCAGTATGAATTCCCATTGGATCCATATTTTCGATAGAACAGATAATTACTACGTTATCATTCTTGTCACGTAACAATTCCAATTCGTATTCTTTCCAACCCATCATGGCTTTATCAATCATCACCTCATGAATTGGCGATGCTTCTAAACCTCTACTTAATAACTCATCAAAATCTTTTGGATCATATACTATTGAAGCTCCTGCACCACCTAATGTATACGAAGACCTAATTACCAATGGAAAACCAAACTCTTGAGCAATTTCTTTTCCTTTTAAAAAGGAGGTAGCTGTTGCTTGTGGCGCCATCGGAATTCCGATTTTCGCCATTAAGTTTTTAAACTGCTCTCTATCTTCTGTAATATTAATGGCGTCAATATCAACTCCTATTAATTTTACTCCAAAATCTTCCCAAATCCCTTTATCATCAGCTTCAATACATAAATTTAATGCAGTCTGACCCCCCATAGTTGGCAAAACAGCATCAATCTGTGGATGTTCTTTTAAAATCTGAATGAGTGACTTTGTATTCAAAGGCAACAAGTATACATGATCTGCCATTGTTGGGTCAGTCATAATTGTTGCTGGATTTGAATTGATTAAAACAGTTTCAATTCCATCTTCTCTTAAAGAACGTAAAGCTTGCGTTCCTGAATAATCAAATTCACAGGCCTGACCAATAACAATTGGTCCGGAACCGATGATTAAAATAGATTTAAGGTCTTGTCTTTTTGGCATTTTAGTGTGTGTTGTATTGTTGTTGTAAAAATAAAAATTGCTTGGGTATAAAAAAAGGTGTTACTAAAAATAGTAACACCTTAATTATTAACAATTGTTAATCATTATTTCTTATGTCTTGTTTCAGATGAAACAGAAATTTTCTTTCTTCCTTTTGCTCTTCTTCTAGCTAACACTTTACGACCATTGGCAGAAGCCATTCTATCTCTAAAACCGTGTTTATTTCTTCTCTTTCTATTCGATGGTTGGTAAGTTCTTTTCGGCATTACTTATATTTTTAAAAATCTTTTTAATATGTTTTGCTTTCGTAGAATTTCGTCTGCTAAAAGCGTGCGCAAATATACAACTAGTTTTGTTTTAGGCAAACACTATCACAAAAAAAAACAAATTATTTTTCTAAAGAGCAAAAGCACAATTATTATTACAGATTTTCACCTATTTTATTTGGGCAAAAGTTACAGAGTTAGTACTTTTGCCCAAACCTAATACCCATGAAAAATACCAAATACGTTTTTGTAACAGGAGGCGTAACATCATCACTAGGAAAAGGAATCATTGCTGCATCTTTGGCAAAACTCTTACAACAAAGAGGTTATTCTGTAACTATTCAAAAACTAGACCCATATATTAATATAGATCCAGGAACATTAAACCCATATGAACATGGTGAATGTTATGTGACTGATGATGGCGCAGAAACTGATTTAGATCTTGGACACTATGAGCGTTTTTTAAACATTCCTACTTCTCAAGCGAACAATGTTACTACTGGTAAAATTTATCAATCTGTAATTAATAAAGAGCGTAAAGGTGCCTTTTTAGGTAAAACCGTTCAAGTTATTCCTCATATTACTGATGAAATTAAACGTAGAATCCAGATTTTAGGTAAAACTGGTGATTATGATATCGTAATTACAGAGATTGGAGGAACTGTTGGTGATATAGAATCTTTACCTTATGTAGAGTCTGTTAGACAAATGCTTTGGGAAAAGGGAAAAGAAAATGCCATTGTTATTCATTTAACTCTAGTGCCTTATTTAGCTGCTGCAGGTGAATTAAAAACAAAACCTACGCAACACTCTGTAAAGATGTTGATGCAAAGCGGAGTAAGTCCAGATATATTAGTGTGTAGAACTGAGCATGAAATTTCTAATGACATTAAACGAAAATTAGCCTTATTTTGTAATGTAAAACAAGAAGATGTTATACAATCTATAGATGCAGAAACTATTTATGATGTACCTAATTTAATGTTAGAACAAGGTTTAGATACTGTTGTTTTAAATAAATTAAAATTATCTTCTAAAGGGGAACCTGAATTAAAAGTTTGGAATGAATTCATAAAAAAACATAAAAACCCAAAATCAACAATAGAAATTGGTTTAATTGGTAAATATGTAGAACTACGTGATTCTTACAAATCAATTACAGAAGCTTTTATTCATGCAGGTGCAACCAACCAAACAAAAGTAAATGTGCGTTGGATTCATTCTGAAGAATTAACTCCAGAAAATGCTGCTTCTAAATTAGAAGGATTAAATGGTGTATTGGTTGCTCCAGGTTTTGGAGAAAGAGGAATAGAAGGTAAGATTGCTGCTGTACAAGTTGCTAGAGAAAATAACATTCCGTTTTTTGGAATTTGTTTAGGAATGCAAATGGCAGTAATAGAATATGCTAGAAATGTATTGAACATTGCTGATGCTAATTCTACAGAAATGGCAGAAAACCTTTCGAATCCTGTTATCAACCTAATGGAAGAGCAAAAAAATGTTACTGAAAAAGGTGGAACGATGCGTTTAGGAGCTTGGGATTGTAAAATCATTAAAGACTCTAAAGTATTTGATGCTTATAAATCTGAAATGATTAGCGAGCGACACAGACATAGATATGAATTTAACAACGATTATTTAAAACAAATAGAAGCTGCCGGAATGAAAGCAACGGGAGTAAATCCTAAAACAGGATTGGTAGAGATTGTAGAAATCACTTCGCATCCTTGGTTTGTTGGTGTACAATATCATCCAGAATATAAAAGTACGGTGTTAAATCCGCATCCTTTATTTGTAAGCTTTATCAAAGCAGCATTACAACATTCAAAAAGAAAATAATACATCTATAAACGCGGTCTATCAATATAGAGCGCGTTTATATTTATAAAACAAGTTGTAACAATTCTTATTGTGCAGAGTCTAACAATCACGAATTAAATTACTTCTTTTTAAGTAGAGAAATACTGAAACAGATTTCATTTAAATTTGGAACAGCATTTGCGCTATACCTAGTATCAAAAATAAATACAGTAAAATCGACTAAAAACAGTACAGTTTTGCTAAATTTGTCGGGTTTTCTTCAAACGTTGAAGACAAGATGACAAGTTGACCTTTAAAAATAATCAATGGAAGAAAAAAAATTTGACAAAAATTCGTTTATCGGAATTTTACTTTTAGGAGCAATCATGCTTTGGTATATGTACTCTAGCCAAGAAGCAATTTTACCTGCCGAAAACACTACAGAGCAAGTTGTAGACGCTACAGAGACTACAACACCTGCACGTATAAAAAACACAACCAATACTATTCTTAGCGACTCTTTAAAAAATGCAGCCTTACAAAATCAGTTAGGTGCTTTTGCTTATGGAGCGCAAACAGCTACTGAAGGAACTACTGTTTTAGAAAACGAAGTTTTAAAGTTAGTGATTGATAATAAAGGTGGGCAAATTATAGAAGCATTAGTAAAGAACTACAGAACGTATGATTCTTTACCGCTATATATAATTAAAGACAAAAATGCTTCTTTCAACCTTAATTTTGGAACAACAGATAATAGAATTTTAAATACGAAAGATTTATTATTCACACCTTCTATTTCTAAAAACGGAGATAGTGAAGTGCTTTCTATGAAATTGAAAGTCTCAGAAACTCAATATTTAGAATACCGTTACGAAATGAAACCTAACGATTATATGTTAGGATTTGCAGTTCGTTCTCAAGGTTTAGGAAACGTAATTAACAATTCTAATCAAGTTCGTTTAGATTGGAATTTAAAAACGTTCCGTAACGAGAAAAGTATAAAAACGGAGAACATGTATACTGAGTTAAAGTTTTACACCGATGAAGCAGATTACCTTTCTGCAGGTGGAAACGATAGTGAAGTTGTAGATAATGTACAATGGATTGGTTACAAACAACACTTCTTTGCTTCTATCTTACTATCTGACACACCGTTTAACAAAGCAACTCTTACCTCTACAAATCTTGTAAATAATGAAGCTATAGATACTGTTTTCACAAAACAATACGATTTAAAAGCACCATTAGCATTAAACAATGGGGAACTAAATTATAATATGAACTGGTACTACGGACCAGCAGATTATAAAACATTAACAAACTACGAAGGAAAAAACTTAGGTGAAATTGTTGATCTAGGTTGGGGGATTTTTGGAGCTATTAATAGAACAATCTTCATTCCTATTTTTGGATGGTTAAGTGGATTGATGTCTAACTACGGATTGATTATTATTTTAATGACTATTGTTGTTAGAATCATCATGTCTCCATTAGTATACAAATCATACGTTTCTAGTGCTAAGATGAAAGTAATTCGTCCAGAATTAACTGCTATTAACGAAAGACTTCCAGGGAAACCTAACGCAATGAAGCGTCAACAAGAAACCATGGCAGTACAACGAAAAGCTGGAGTTAGCATGATGTCTGGTTGTATACCAGCATTGTTACAAATGCCAATTTTCTTTGCATTGTTCCGTTTCTTCCCTTCTAATATAGAATTAAGACAAAAAGGATTTTTATGGGCAGATGACTTATCATCGTATGATGCTGTATTTCAGTTGCCTTTTGATATTTGGTTCTACGGAGATCACGTAAGTTTATTCCCAATCTTAGCGTCTGTTGCTATTTTCTTTTATATGAAAATGAATCAAAGTCAGCAAGCAAACATGCAAGCACCAGCTCAAGAAGGGATGCCAGACATGCAAAAGATGATGAAGATGATGATTTACTTCTCTCCTATTATGATGTTGTTTTTCTTTAACAATTATGCAAGTAGTTTAAGTTTATACTACTTTGTTTCTAACTTGTTAACGATCATTATTATGTTAGTAATTAAAAACTACGTAATTGACGAGGATAAGATTCATGCTCAGATAGAAGAAAACAAAAAACGTCCAGAGAAAAAGAAAAGTAAATTCAGAGAACGCATGGACAACGCAATGAAACAAGCGCAAGAACAACAATCTCAACAAAAAAAAGGTAAAAACAAGTAGCACTTGCATGCAATTATATTAAAACCCGAAGCTTCTGCTTCGGGTTTTTGTTTTTTTGTTTTTAACCCGTCATAGAGTTTGCAATCGAGTGTCAAACAATTGAAGGTTTCGTACAAAAGAAAAACTGTCTGAGCGCAGTCGAAGGGTTTCAGCAATGGGCAAACAAACAAACAAACAAACAAACAAACAAACAAACAAACACTTTTACATGCTACATCCTTGATAGTAAACAACAAAACCCCATAGTTAACTGTACGGGAAACCTCATAAAACAAAAAAAACAGGTATTTCTACCTGTTTTTTTGTTTTATCTTTTTATATTAAAGTCTTTCTACTTCATTTTAAGCAGCTCTCTTTGTTTTATATCTCCCATAAAAAAGAATATACCCATAACATAAAATAGTTAAGATAAACGCAGTTTTAAAACCAAAACCATCAATTAAATTACCAAAAATAAACGGAATAACCGCGCCTCCAACGATTGCCATACACAACAAACCAGAAGCTTGTGCTTTTAAATCGCCCAATCCTTCTAAACTCAATGTGAAAATTGTTGGAAACATAATAGAATTGAATAAACCAACTGCTAAAATAGACCACATAGAAAGTAAGCCTGTGGTATTTATAGAGATTAGAATCATGCTAATTGCTAACAGTGCAAAAATACTCAATACTTTTCCTGCTGCCATAATCTTGGTTAAATACGCACCTACAAAACGACCAATCATTGCGCCACCCCAATAAAAAATAACAAAAATACCCAACAAAGATTTTGGATCTTTACCAGAGAATGTTTGGTTAAATGTATTGGCAATACCGTTTGCAATACGCATCATGGTTTCGTTTTCTGCAACTACTGTTGCCAAGCCCATATCTGAAAAGTAATTCACTAAGAAACTACCAATGGCAACCTCTGCGCCAACATATACAAAGATTCCTAACGCGCCCATTAGCATCAATTTATTTTTCAATAATTTGAAATAACCGCCTTTTGGGCTTTCTTCTATTAGTTTTGGTAATTTTATAAAAAAGAACACCAATGCCAATGCTAGAATAAAACCAGCTATTAGTAAAAATGGTGTTTGTACGGTTGCTGCTTCTGCAATATAGTAATCACTTTTTTCTAAGTCTGATAATGCTGTTATTTCTTCAGAAGACTTTACAGAATCACTCAATAAGAACAAGGCACCAACAACGGGTGCAATGGTCGTTCCTAACGAATTGAATGCCTGTGATAAGTTCAATCTGCTAGAAGCGCCATCTTCGCTACCTAACAAGGCCACAAACGGATTTGCTGCTACTTGTAAAATTGTAATTCCACCAGCCAATGTAAAATACCCTACTAAAAATACAGAGAACATTCTGTGTTCTGCCGCTGGATAAAATAACAAACAACCAACAGCCATGGTTACCAATCCTAAAACGATTCCTTTTTTGTATCCAATTTTAGACAAGATAAATCCTGCAGGTAATGAGAATACAAAGAAGGCTACAAAAAACGCGAATTGTACCAATACCGTTTTTGCGTACGACATTTCAAAAACATCTTTCAACCGCGGAATTAAAGAATCTACCAAAACGGTAATAAATCCCCAGAGAAAGAATAAAATAGTTAAGAATATAAATGCACTTTTGTAAGATTTGTTTGTTGACGTATTCATTGATTTTATACTTTTTGGTTATTATTTTTTACTTTTTAATTTTGTTACTTTTAAACGCTACTACTTTGAGCCTTTGAACCTATTCCTCTCTACAACTCTACCCTTTTTTAACATAAGATCCAGATTCTATATAGGTTTGTTTTCCTTCTTGAAACTTACTAATTCCAAAACCACCATGAATACAGTAGCAACCAGACTCTCCTTTTTTATTGATGGCAACATAGCCAACCTGAAAATTATTATAATTTGGATTTGATGCTACGATTCTTCTCACACCTTCTTCACAAGCTTCTTGTGGTGTTCTTCCTTGGCGCATTAATTCTACAATTAAATAACTTCCAACGGTTTTTAGCACCTCTTCACCCATTCCGGTTGCAGTTGCTCCTCCAACAGTATTGTCTATAAATAATCCTGAACCAATAATTGCAGAATCTCCTACTCTACCAGCCATTTTATATGCCATTCCGCTCGTTGTACAACCACCAGAAATATCTCCATTTTTATCAATGGCTAACATTCCAATTGTATCATGATTTTCTATATTGATAATCGGTTTGTATTCCGATGTTACTTTCCATTTTTTCCAGGCTGCTTTAGACGCTTCGGTCAATAAGTTTTCTCTCTTAAATCCTTGCTCAACAGCAAACTGTTCTGCACCTTTCCCTGCAAATAACACATGCGGAGTTTCCTCCATTACTTTTCGAGCTACAGAAATTGGGTGTGCAATGTTTTCCATACACACCACAGCTCCATAACCGCCCTCTTTATTCATAATACACGCGTCCAATGTTACGTTTCCGTCTCTATCTGGCGCCCCACCTTTTCCTACAGTCGTATTTTTTAAATCCGCTTCCTCTACGCTACAACCTGCTATAATAGCATCAATAGATTCTCCTCCTTTTTCTAATACTTCCCAAGCAGCTTTTGTAGCGTTATGAAAACGCCAAGTTGCTACTACAACAGGCACTACAGTTTCACCTGTTGCTATTACTTTATCTCCTTTTTTTTCTTCTGTTACACAAGATGCTATTACGGGTGCAACAGCAAAACCTAAACCGGTTAAAGAGGCGCTTTTTAAAAAATTTCTTCTTTTCATTGAAAGGTTTTTATTTGGTTGGTGTTGCACTCATTTCGAAAATAAATTCGCCACCATTCATAATTTCGCTATGCAATATATAATTTCTATCAATCAATTTCCCATTGATTTTTAATGATTTTACATAGACGTTTTTCATACTTTGATTCACTGTTTTTATTTCAAGTGATTTTCCGTTTTCTAAATTTAGAATCGCATTTTTTACATTCGGGCTTCCCAATGCATATCGATCAGAACCTGGTGTAACAGGATAAAAACCTAAACTACTAAAAATATACCAAGCACTCATTTGACCCGCATCATCGTTTCCACACAAACCATCTACTCCTGTTCCATACATCGTATCCATAATCATTCTAACACGTGCTTGTGTTTTATATTCTTGTCCTGTCCAATTGTATAAATACGGAATGTGATGTCCAGGTTCGTTTCCATGTACATAATTCCCAATGATTCCATCTCTGGTAATATCTTCATGTTTTGCAATGTATTTATCATCCAACTCCATTGTAAACAACGAGTCTAAATGTTGAGAAAAACGTTCTTTTCCGCCCATCATACTCACCATTTTATCTAATTGATGTGGCACATACAAACCATAATTCCATGCATTCCCTTCAATAAACCCTTGTCCGTGTGTATCTAAGGCATCAAAGTTTTTTCTGAATTTTCCGTTTGATAATTTCGGACTCATATATCCATTTACAGGATTGAATACATTGTTGTAATATTCAGATCTTTCTAAAAATGTTTTTTCTGCTTTAGTATCACCAACACTTTTAGCGATTTGAGCAATTGTCCAATCATCATAAGCCAACTCTAGGGTTTTAGAAACCGAAGAGTGACTCTTATCATCTGGCACATATTTGTAGTTGATATAGTCTCCTAAGCCATCAAAATAAGAAACATTAGCTGTTTCTACGGATGCTTTTAATGCTTGTTTTTGATCAAAATTTCCTACGTTCTTCACAACAGCATCTGCAATTACAGAAGTTGCATGATAGCCAATCATACACCAGTTTTCATTGGCATAATGACTCCAAATCGGTAACATATTGTGTACACTTTCTTGTTGATGTGCCAACATAGATTTAATCATATCATTGTTCCGTTCTTGCTGAATCACATTAAACAATGGATGCAACGCTCTGTATGTATCCCATAAAGAGAAAATCGTATAGTTTGTAAACCCTTTAGACTCATGAATATTCTGATCCAATCCTCTATACTTTCCATCTACGTCTTCATATATAATTGGACTCAACATGGTATGATACAACGCGGTATAAAATGTTTCTTTCTGAGATTCCACAATCGTTTCTACCTCTATCTTAGAAAGTTCTTTATTCCATTTCTGATTCGTCTCCCTTTTGGTTTTTTCAAAATTCCAATGTGGAACTTCCGTTTCCAAGTTTCTCATCGCACCAGCAGAGCTCACTGGAGATAAGGCAAATTTCATTTTTATCTTCTCTCCTTCTTCTGTATCGAAATTAAAATAAGCTCTGATGTCTTTTCCAGCCATTTCTGGAAAATTTTCCTTCTCATTAAAGCGTCCATAAAAGCCATTATATGTTTGTTTATCGTATTTCTGATGTCCGTAACTTTTAAATGCTTTTGAAAATTTGATTGCAAAAAATACTTTTTTAGTTCTTGCCCAACCTTTGGTTTGTCTGTAACCCGTAACTGTAGAATCGTTTTCTACACGTAAAAATGCCCACACATTCTTGTTATCATGATGGTACACATTGTACACCAAATCTAACAGAATATGAGCATCCGAAGACTTTGGAAATGTGTATTGATGAAACCCAACTCTTTCTGTAGCTGTTAACTCTGCTTTAATGTTGTAATCTTCTAAATCAACTTTATAATACCCTGCTTTAGCCGTTTCATTTTCATGAGAAAATTTAGAATAAAACCCTTTTTCACCATCCTTGGTTTCAATAGGATCTAATATTAATTTACCTGTTGTTGGCATCACTAATAAATCTCCCAAATCAGAATGCCCCGTTCCACTTAAATTGGTATGTGCAAAACCAATAATAGTCGTATCTCTATATTGATACCCTGCACAATACTCATAGGCTTTAGAATTGTAACGTCCATCTTTGAATAGTACTTCAAAATTAGTTTGCGGACTCAATTGCACCATACCAAATGGCGCTGTAGCACCAGGATAAACATGTCCCATTTTACTGGTCCCAATCATCGGGTTTACATATTGAGCAAAGTCTTTATTTGTTGTTCTTGTTTCTTTTGATGTAGAGTCAATTTTACAACTCGAAAAAACGATTACAATAATTGCTAATACTAGTTTCTTAATCATTGATTTATATTTCTGTTATTGCAAGAAACAATTAAAAATAGTTTATAAATTTAAGCATTTAAAAAATATTTTCTCTTCCTACTCGATTTCGTTATTTTTGTCTAATTTAGTGAGATAACCACAATCAAACTACTGCTTTATGAGTATTTTCAGACAAACAACACAAATTATACTATGCACAACTATAATTTTACTACATACGTCGTGTTTTCAGCAAAAAAATAAGCCAGTAAAACCGGCAATTCTCCCAATTCCTATTTCACAAAACAGTACTGAAGGAGTTTTTACGTTAAATAGCAATACACAACTTGTTTTTGAAACCGATTTTAAACAGGTCGCAGAGTTCTTAAAAAGCTACTTAGAAAACGGCAGTACTATTAAATTAAAAGCAACTGAATCTGCACATAAAATTTCTTTTGTGAAAGATGAAAAAATCACCAATAAGGAAGGCTATGAATTAACTGTTACTACAACCGGAGTCACAATTTCTGCAAATTCGCCAACTGGTGCTTTTTATGGAGTACAATCTTTACGTCAATTAATACCCGTTCAGTTTGAAAATGGCAGTTATGAAGGTACAGAAGTTGTAATTCAGAATATAGAAATTAAAGATGCTCCTCAATTTAAATATAGAGGAATGCATTTAGATGTTGGTCGTCATTTCTTTTCTGTTGATTTTATCAAAAAGTATATTGATATGATGAGCATGCTAAAAATGAATACATTTCATTGGCATTTAACAGAAGATCAAGGTTGGAGAATTGAAATTAAAAAATACCCAAAATTGAATGAAATTGCTGCCTATAGAAAAGAAACGCTAATTGGTCATTATAGTGATCAACCTCAAAAATATGACGGAAAGAAATACGGTGGTTATTATACGCAAGAACAAGTAAAAGACATTGTAAAATATGCGAGTGATAGACAAGTAACTGTGATTCCAGAAATTGAAATGCCTGGTCATTCAGTTGCGGCAATTAGTGCATATCCTGAATTAGGTTGTACTGGTAAGCAAATTGATGTGGCTACAAAATGGGGGGTTTTTGATGATATTTATTGTAGTAAAGAATCCACTTTTAAATTTTTAGAAGACGTATTGGATGAAGTAATGGAATTATTTCCGAGTAAATACATTCATATTGGTGGAGATGAAGCTCCAAAAACCAATTGGAAAACATGTGAAAATTGTCAACGATTAATCAAAAAAGAAGGTCTAAAGGATGAGCATGGGTTACAGAGTTATTTTATCACTAGAATGGAAAAATACATCAATTCTAAAGGTAAACAAATTATTGGTTGGGATGAGATTTTAGAAGGCGGTTTAGCACCAAATGCAACGGTAATGTCATGGAGGGGTCTCGAAGGAGCTGTAACGGCTGCAAAACAACATCATGATGTGATTTTAACACCGGGTTCTCATTGTTATTTTGACCACTATCAATCTACCAATGAAAACGAACCTGTTGCAATTGGAGGGTTTTTACCTTTAGAAAAAGTATATAGTTTCAATCCGATTCCGGAAGAGCTTACAAAAGAAGAATCAAAATACGTTTTGGGTGCGCAAGGAAATGTTTGGACCGAATACATGCAAACTGAAGACAACGTTGAATATATGATGTTTCCTAGAATTGTAGCCTTGAGTGAAGTTGTATGGTCAAAACCAGAAAACAAAGACTACGAATCTTTTAAAAGTCGCTTGATTCAATATCAAAAGAGATTGGACATGCTAGATGTAAATTACGCCAATCACTTGTATGAAATTTCAGGTAAATTAAACACAAATAAAGAAGGACTTACTTATACGCTAGAGGCTTCATCTAAAGATGAGTCTATTCGCTATACAACAGATGGAACAGATCCAACTATTGATTCTCCATTGTACAGCGAACCAATTTTTTTAGAAGAAACTGCAACGATTAAAGCAGCAAGTTTTAATACAACGAAAATAATTAGCAGTGTGTTTTCTGAAACAATTACCACGCATAAAGCTGTCGGTAAAAAAGTAACACTCTCTATAGAACCTAATTTAAAATACAATGCAGGTGGTGCAAAAGCTTTGATAAACGGGATCTCTGGAAACAACAAAAGGTACGGAGATAAAGAATGGTTAGGTTTTGACGGAAAGGATGTAGAAATAACTATTGATTTAGAAAAAGAAACAGCTATTAAATCGATCTCTATGCGTTTTCATAACGGAAAAGGTCAATTGATTTATGCTCCAAAAAGTATCGAAATCAACATAGATGGAACTGACAAACCTGTAATAAAACAACTTACTCAATCTACTGATTTATTAGTTAATTTTAATGTAGATCTTAACACAACTACTCGTTTCGTCACGCTAAAAATCAATAATTACGGTGTGATTCCAGACGGAAAACAAGGTGCTGGTCATAAGGCTTGGTTGTTTATTGATGAGATTATTGTAGAGTAACGAACTGTCAGTTCGAGTGAAATTCTGAAAGGATTTTGTATCTAGAACCGTTTACAAAACATCTCGATACAATTTTGAGAAAAAGCTCAAAACAACTCGATGTGACACTATAAAAATAAACGTCATTCCGAATATAGTGAAGGAATCTCTTCAAACAGATTGCTTCGTCATACTTCCTCGCAATGACAAACAAATATCATATGTTAATAGAAATCTGTACCAATTCATATCAATCAGCAATCAACGCCGAAAAAGCAGGAGCCAACAGAATAGAATTGTGTTCTGAATTGGCTGTAGGCGGAATTACACCTTCTTATGGTTTGCTTAAAAAAGTCATGAATGATTTAAAAATTCCGGTTCATGTATTGATTCGCCCTAGAAGTGGAGATTTTACATTTTCTGATGCTGAGTTTGAAATTATGAAAGAAAACATTCAACTTTGTAAAGAGTTGGGGGTTGCTGGAATTGTTTCTGGAGTTTTACACTTAGATAATACTCTCGATATTGAAAGAACACAAAAGTTGGTTGCGCATTCTAAACCAATGAACTTCACATTTCACAGAGCATTTGATTGGATCCAAAACCCAATAAAAGCAATTAAAGAATTAGAAAAAATTGGTGTTTCTCGCATATTAACTTCTGGTCAAGAAGCATCCGCAGAAAAAGGAATTCAGAACCTTATTAAATGGAATAATTTGACAACCACTACGATACTCCCTGGCGGTGGAATCAGTTCAGAAAACGTGCTGATCTTCCAAGAAAACGAATTTAAAGAAGTACACTTATCCGCTTCTACTCAAATCAAAACAATTGAAAAACCGCTAATCTCAATGAATAGCCACAAGCATTTTGAAGAAACTAAAATAGCAACTTCAGATGTTCAAAAAATTAAAAACTGCATAGCCATCCTTTCAAATGAAAAATAAAATTATTTTATTATGTATTGCCATAACAAGCATTATTGGTTGTTCAAAAATCACTAAAGATGTTCCTGTTACACAAGAAATTCATTCAAATTGGGAATTTAAATCGAGTGATTCTCAAGATTGGAAATCAGCATCCGTTCCTGGAAATGTATATACAGACTTACTACATCATACACTAATTCCTGATCCGTTTATAAAAACTAACGAAGAAAAAGTACAGTGGGTTGCTACAAAAAGCTGGGAATATAAAACGACATTCAACATTTCTGAAGAAGAATTACAAAAGGAATTTATTGAAATCACTTTTGAAGGATTAGATACCTATGCAAAAGTGTTTGTAAATAATCAATTATTAGCAACAACTAATAACGCCTTTAGAACTTATACAATTAACATAAAATCACTCGCTAAAAAAGCAAATGAGATCCGTATTGAGTTTACAAATACAGATGCTATAGAAACCGAAAAAGAAAAAATAAACCCCTATAAACTACCTGAAGGAAAACGAATTTACACTCGAAAAGCACAGTTTCAATATGGTTGGGATTGGGGTCCTAAACTGAATACATCTGGAATATGGAAAGCAGTAAAGTTAAAAACTTGGAATGCGCTAAAATTTGATGATATCTATATCAAACAGCAAACAGTAACTTCAGAAAACGCAAACTTTGAAATTGAATTCACCATAGAAAGCAATACTGATAAAAGTGTAAATATATTTACTGCTGCCAATAAGCAATCGCAAACAAATTTGATTGAAATCAAAAAAGGAACACATACTTATAAGATTTCGTTTGATATTAAAAATCCGCAATTATGGTGGACACATAACCTTGGTACTCCATATTTGTATCAATTTGATTTTCAACTGATAGAGAACAATCGTATTAAAGACGAAAAAACAATCAAAAAAGGAATTAGAACCATTAAACTAATTACTGACAAAGACGAAAAAGGGGCAACGTTTCATTTTGAGTTGAATGGGAAACCAGTCTATATGAAAGGTGCCAATTACATTCCTCAAAACAGTTTTCAAAATAAAGTTACGGATACTCATTACGAGAAACTCTTAACTGATGTAACAAATTCTAATATGAATATGTTGCGTGTTTGGGGTGGCGGAATTTATGAAAACGATGTTTTTTATGATCTCTGTGATGAAAAAGGAATTCTAGTTTGGCAAGACTTTATGTTTGCTTGCGCCATGTATCCTGGAGATAAAGAATTCTTAGCCAATATAGAACAAGAAGCTATTGAACAAGTAACACGATTGAGAAACCATTCTTCTATTGCATTATGGTGTGGAAATAATGAAAATGTAGAAGGATGGAATAGTTGGGGCTGGCAAGAGGGTAAAACTGAAAAGGAAAAAGCTGAAATTTGGAAAGATTACCAAGAAGTATTTTCTAATATCTTACCTAAAACAGTGGCGAATTTAAATGCAGAAATTAATTATTGGGAAAGCTCTCCAAAATACGGAAGAGGAAATCCTAAATATGAATTTGAAGGTGATGCACACGACTGGTGGATTTGGCATGATGCAGCTCCGTTTGAGCATTTTGAAGAAAAAGTACCACGCTTTATAAGTGAATATGGTTTTCAATCTTTTCCTAGTTATGAAACCCTGAGATACATCAACCAAAGTGAAACTATTGATTTAAAAACAGCTGCCATAAAATCACACCAAAAACACTCAAGAGGTTTTCAGTTGATTCAAGAATACATGGAACGTGATTATACGATACCGACAAACGATGCAGATTACGCATATGTGAGTCAGTTGTTACAAGCAAAAGGAATTACCATGGGAATTGAAGCGCACAGAAGAGAAAAACCATACAATATGGGTACTTTGTACTGGCAATTAAACGATTGCTGGCCAGCCATTTCTTGGTCTAGTATTGATTATTTTGGCAATTGGAAAGCCTTGCAATACAAAGCAAAAAAATCTTTTGAAAACGTATTGATTTCTTCAAGAATACAAAATGACACGATACATACATTCATTGTCAATGACACCTTTGAATCTATTCAGGGCAACTTAGCCTTAGAATTGCAAGATTTTAATGGGAATGTTGTTTGGTCTGACAGTAAAAAAGTAAATGTGCTTTCAAATTCTAGTGAGGATTTTTATCAATTACCAATTACTAATTTCGATAAAAACAAGGTTGTTCTTGTTGCTAAATTCAATGACGTTCGTTCTTTATTCTATTTAGAGAAACCAAAGAATTTACAGTTATTAAAAGGAGCCATTTCTAAAACAATTACACCAACAGATAGTAGTTTTACAATTACGTTAAAAAGCACTGTTTTACAAAAAGAGGTGTTTTTGGTTACAAAACAGAAAGGTCATTTTTCTGATAACTTTTTTGATCTATTGCCTAATCAAGAAGTATCGATTGAGTTTGATTCTGATGCTAAAACCTTGGATGATTTAGAGATTAAAAGCTTGAATAGTATTTATAAATAAATATGTCATTGCGAATGGAATGTTTTTACGTTCTGTCATTCCTGCGAAAGCAGGAATCCATAATTACTTCATTTCAATTAGAAGAAAATATTGAAACCCTTAAGGGTTATACTAAATTTATCATGGTCTGTTTAGATTCCTGCCTTCGCAGGAATGACAATTATCAATTAATCTTTCTTGATAAACTTAGATTCTAAAAACCCTAAGCCATAGCCTAAGTGCTGTGTAAACGCAGTTATTATGCTTAAAAAAGCAACGATAATATTTTTGTTTTGGAATAATGAATCTATAAAAATAAAACAAAAATAAAATCCATAAAAAACAACTAATTGCCAAAACCCAAAAAAGGCTGCAATTAAACTTACATCAATTCCTATAATAAATAATGAAGGAAACCAATACGTAAGCTTAGCCGTTTCTGGATAGCGCTTATTTAATTGTGGTCTTGCGCTACCAAAAGCAACCGTTTGTTTAAAGAATTGCGTGATTGTACTTCTACGTTTATGATATACAAATGCAGTTGCTATCAATTGAGTTTCAAAACCATTTTCCCACAAACGAAAAGTCAAATCAATGTCTTCTCCAACTTTTAATTTTGAAAAACCATTCGTACTCTCAAAAGCCTTTTTAGAGATTCCAAAATTGAAACTTCTTGGTTGAAACTTCCCTACTGCTTTTTTATTGCCTCGAATTCCGCCTGTTGTTAACACAGAAGTCATAGAGTAGTTTATTGCTTTTTGTAATGGCGTAAAACTTTCATGAGCGGCATCTGGACCACCAAAAGCATCTGTAAAATTAGTGCCTAATGCTTTAGAAACTTCAGATAGATATTGTTTTGGAACAATTACATCAGAGTCCAAAATGATATAGTAGTTTCCGGTTGCCTGTTGCATTCCGAAATTCCTACTTGCTCCTGCTCCAGTATTTTCTTTGAAGTAATATTTTAAATCGAGCTGTGATGTATAGTTCTGTATAATACTTTCGCATGTGTCAGTAGAGCCATCTTCAATAATTAGTACCTCAAAACCATCAGAGAAGTCTTGTTTTGTAAGACTTTCTAATAACTCGTCTATTTCTTTGGGACGATTATAAACAGGAACAATTATGGAGAATTTCAGGCTCACTAAAGATTAGTTTTTATACACTACTTCTAGTGTGTAATTTGGAGATAAAAATAAGCTTTGTTTTCCAAATAGCTTGATAAAAAAGTTTAATGTATATTTTGGAAGGTTTAAAACTTTATTATTCGAATAACTATAATATCCACTTGTGAATTGAACATTTGTTTTTTTATTTTGAATCTTATTTTTTAAACGTTTTAAATCGATACTATTTTCTGCCCAATTACCCGTTAAAGGGTCACAGGTATTTGTAGGGTGAGATAATTCTTGTTTGTATTCTTTTGTGTTAATCTGTTTTTCTACAGACTTTATAATATCCTCTCCAAAAAGACCACGTGTATTCTTCGCTAGAATATTTATTTTTTTATCATCTATTTTTGGCCATTTAGTAGAAATAATATTTTTTCTAATCTCTAAAAAGGGCAAAATAGAATCTCTTTCTTTCCAATCTACATTCTTTGTCGACCCTACATATTCTGCGTTGTAATGTATCTTTTTTAATCTTCTATTGATTATTGGATTCGTTGTGTTTGCGCTTGTCATAAAGCATATAAAAAATGGTTTAGCTACTTTATTTATTTCATCAAACCAATTCTCTAAATCGTAAATGTGTTCTAAAACATCAAATGAAGAAATTACATCTACTGATAAATCAGCTGTATTAACATAGCTTACAACATCTTTTATATCACCCGAAATAAAGCAATCTATTGGACAGTTAATTCGTTGAGAAATAATTTTGACATCAGAAACTGACACGTCATAAATATCATTATAAATAACGTTTTTAAAGCCTAGTTCAACAGCTAAATAGGATAGAATTCCACATCCGCCACCATAATCTACAAAATTACTTTCAGAAATTGGTTTTGATAATTTACGAAGTACTTTCTGAATAAGTTGCTTATACAGAGGCATGAAGAAATAAAAATTCTTTTGATACTCTTTAAAATATCTTTGATTGTACTCAGAAATAGCGATAGCACCTATATCTACTTTACTGATTTTTTCAAATAAACTATGTATTGCTGAATCAATTAATTCAGTATCTGACTGTACCATATTAAGACAATTTAAATGCTGGATTATATCTGATTTCGCTTTTTGCTAATGTAAACAAAAAATGCAAATCGAAGTGATTTGCATTTTTTGTTTCGTTGACCACATTCAATACCCTAAAACTAAACGACTACTTCTGCCTCTATCTGTTTTGTGATTCCATTCCATAATTCTATTCGTTTTTGCAATGATTCTTTGGCATATGAAAGTACTTCATCCCATTTTTGATCATCATTACCACATAATTCTTCTATCATTTTTAATGACAAAGGTCCATGTTCATCACCATCTAATTCTATGTGTCTTTTTAAATAGTAGCTTAATTTAGTATAGTCTTTGTTTTCTTCATTTTTAGATTTTTTTACAATTTCTAAAAACATATCCGGAATTATATCTTCTCTACCAAATGTAAAACAAGAGGCAATAACATGTGTTTTATTTGTTTTGATTACTTGAAATGTAAATTTTACAAATTCGACAGCTTCTTTTGGAAGATCCAAAAGACAAAGTGCTTCTTCTATTTCTTTACCTGCTCTTATAGCTGATATAAACGTAGCGATTTGACTCGTACTTGCGCCGATTTGATTCATTGCATCTAAGTACATGTTAAAATGACTCTTTGGCACTCCTAATTCGTTCAGGTCACTTTCCTCTCCATGAACAATTTCGTTAATAAACCTTGCTAAAATAGGGTTTTCACTAGGAAGCCAAGGCAAACTAACGCACGTCAATTTTTGTTGTAAAGCTTTTAAAAGCGACATGAAATCCCATACAGCAAATACATGAGACTCCATAAACAACTGCACATCGGTTATTCCCTGTAGAGAATCATAGAGCTTGTGGTTTGTTAACGCTTCTCTAAACGGTTTTAATTCTACTTCTAAAGTATCTATTCTATTCATTAAAATGAGTTAAGAGATATAAAAAATCCAAATCAAATCGATTTTCATTTTCACATCAAGTTGATCTATTCTATTTTTCAGTAAATTTATCCATCACTGAGTCACTCACTCCCATATTAGAGAAACCTCCATCATGAAATAAGTTTTGCAGCGTTACTTTCTTCGTTAAATCAGAGAACATAGAAATGGTATAATCTGCACAATCTGCAGCAGTAGCATTTCCTAACGGACTCATTTCATCCGCATATTTAATAAACCCATCAAATCCTTTTACTCCACTTCCAGCAGTTGTTGGAGTTGGTGATTGAGAAATGGTATTAACACGTACTTTTTGATCACGTCCAAAGAAATATCCAAAACTACGCGCGATACTTTCTAAATACGCTTTATTATCTGCCATATCATTGTAATCTGGAAATACACGTTGTGCAGCCATATAGGTCAACGCAACAATACTTCCCCACTCGTTCATGGCTTTATTATTATACAATACATTCATTACTTTATGAAATGAAACTGCAGAAACATCCCAGCCTTTGGTTGTGAAATCATACTTAGAATCTGTATAATGGCGTCCTTTACGTACGTTTACTGACATTCCGATTGAATGCAATACGAAATCTATTTTCCCGCCTAAAATCTCCATAGATTTCTCAACCAAGTTGGTTAAGTCTTCCATAGAAGTGGCGTCTGCAGGAATAATTTGAGAACCTGTTTTTTCTGCCAAAACATTTAATTCTCCCATTCTCATTGCAATTGGTGCATTTGTTAACACAAACTCTGCCCCTTCTTCATGTGCTCTTTCTGCCACTTTCCAAGCGATAGAATGTTCATTCAAGGCTCCAAAAATGATTCCTTTTTTTCCTTTTAATAAGTTATACATGTTTATAGTTCTTGCTTTTTTATTATTAGAAATTGTTCTCGGTAAGCGATACTTGCTGCTTTCAATCAAAATAAATTTTGATTTCAGTAATGCTCAAACTGATATTTCTTTTTCTCCTTGTTCCTCTGTTACTCTGAAACGTTCCAAACAACTAATTCAATAATTCTTTAGCATGTGTAATTGCTGAATCAGAAATATTCTTTCCGCTTAACATTTCTGCAATCTCGACAATACGTTCGTCTTCTGATAATTGTTTTAAGTTTGTGGTTGTAACCCCATTCACTTCTTCTTTATACACTTTATAATGCTGATTTCCTTTTGCTGCAATTTGTGGTAAATGAGTGATGGTAATTACCTGCATATTTTCTGACATTTGCTGCATGATAGCTGCTATTTTATTTGAAACTTCTCCAGAAACTCCAGTGTCAATTTCATCAAATAAAATAGTTGGTAGCTGTGTGTTTTCTGATAACACTTTTTTAACAGATAGCATAATTCTAGACAATTCTCCTCCAGAAGCAACTTTCTTCAATTCCCCAAAACTCCCCCCTTTATTGGCAGAGAATAAGAAACTCAAACTATCTTTTCCGTTTGTATGATAATTTTCTGTTGCAGTGATCGTAATTAAAAAACATGCATTGGGCATTCCTAATTCTGACAATAAGTATTCTAATTGCTTTTGCAACTTCGGAATCACCTTTGTTCTCGCTTTTGAAATCATATCAGCAACAGCATCTAACTTTTCAGAAACTTCATTAATTTCAGCCTGTTTCTGACTGATGATTTCTTCTGCATTTTCTACGTGCCCAACTTTTTCATCTAAATCTTCTTGAATTACCAATAATTCTGGAATCGTATTTACATAATGCTTCTTTTGCAAATTGTAAATCAATTGCAAACGATCATTTAGTTCTTCCAATTCATTTGGATTAGAATCTACATTTTCAGAGGCGTTTTCTAATTCAGAAATAATATCATCAAACTCTATCTTAACGCTTGTAATCCTGTTAGAAATTTCTTCATACTCTTTAGAAAATGGGGCGATTTTTCGTAAACTATTTTGAGCAGTATTTAGCAAATTCTGAATTCCAATCTCATCATTAATCCCCAATGCCAATGCTTCAGATAAGCTCAATTTAATATCTTCTACATTATTCAGTTTTTCAATTCGCTCTTCTAAATCGGCTTGCTCCTCTTCTTTAAGCTGTGCTTCAACCAATTCATTATATAAATGCAGGTTGTAATCATATTGTTGATTCGCTTCACGCTGTTTCGCTTGCAAAGCATCCATTTCATTTCTAAAAATATTTAATTGCTTTAAACCTCTTCGGTAAGAAGCAATCTTTGATTCATTCTTGGCCAATGCATCCAAAATTAAAAATTGAAAACTAGCATCAGACAACTGCATGGTTTGGTGCTGTGAATGCACATCAATCAGTTTAGATTTCAATTGATTTAATACCGCCAAAGTAACTGGCGTGTCATTTACAAATGCGCGTGATTTCCCAGAGGGTAAAATCTCTCTTCTAATAATCGTATTCGATTCGTAGTCTAAATCTACCGAATCAAAAAAAGAATTTAAATTGTAATTCGCAATAGATAACTGCGCTTCTACAACGCATTTTTTAGACGTATCTTTTAAAGAGTTTGTATCTGCTCTATTTCCCAACACCAATCCTAACGCGCCTAATAAAATAGATTTACCAGCACCAGTTTCTCCCGTAATAATTGACAATCCCGAAGAAAAATCAATAGTTAACTGATTGATTAAGGCGTAATTTTGTATGGAAAGTGATTTTAGCAAATGGTCTAATTTTAAAAGATAAAACTAATGATTTTTTAGCACTTATCTTGCAGTAATAATTAGATTTTACATCCTCTTATATTACATCAGCTCTTTCCAATAATCACTATAGAAATTAGTCGTTTCTAAAAGTTGCTCATGGGTGCCATTTATTTTAGTTTCTCCATTTTCTAATACATAAATAGTGTCAGCATATTTTTTCAACGTTTCTAAACGATGAGAAATAAACAACACACCCATTTCTTTTTTTAATTTAGAAATAAGTTCTATACTGAATTTTTCAGTTTTTCTATCCATTGCTGAAGTAGCCTCATCTAAGATCAATAATTTAGGTTTATTATACAACACTCTTGCTAAAGCAATAATTTGTTTTTGTCCACCTGATAAATTGATTCCTTCTTTTCCTAAAATAGTAGAGTAACCTTGTGGTAAATCTTTGAAGAATTCTTCAAAACCATATTTTTGACAAAAATTTATCACATTTTCTGGAATATCTTCTTTACCTAATAAAATATTATCTAATACATTACCGTTAAAAATGGTAATATCTTGTGGAACAACACCTACTAAATTTCTCCAACTTTCCAATTCAATAGTTTTTAAATTATTCTTATTATTGATTATTATAGTACCATTTTCAAAATCATAGAATTTTTGTAATACTTGTCCTAAAGTACTCTTACCACTTCCACTCTCTCCAACAACTGCTACTATTTCTCCTTTTTTAACTGAAATAGTTACATTTTTTAATAACTGACTTCTTCCAGCAAAACGAAAAGACATGTTTTTTACCTCTAAAGTGTCAAATAAGCTTATAATTTCAGAGCCTTGTTTTTCTTTTTCTATAGACGTAAACTCAAACATTCTATCAAATGCTATTTTTGCTTCCTGTATTTCTATATTAATTAATGCCAAATTAGAGGTAGATGACATTAACATTCCTACTAATTGTAAAATTGCAATAATTACACCAGCAGTTAAGTCTTTATTTAGAACTAAATACACACTATAACTTAATGTAGCAATAATAAATATATTAGATATGAATTTATTTGCTGTAGAATAATTCAATCTCAATCGCCCCAAATCATAGATAGATTTTTGGAATAATTGATATATTGTATTGGTGTGTTTTGTGTAAAAAAATTCTTTAGTGTTCGCTTTAATCGTTTCTATTGCTTCAATAGTATCAATATAGTTACTTTCATTTCTAGCATAAGATTGCATTACTAATTTTTGTTGCTTCTTTATTTTAGGATTAAAAAACGCAACAACCAAAGTGAATAAAGGAATCCATAATAATGTAATTAACCCCAACGTTTTATTATAAACGAAAATAGAAACTGAAACAACAATTACTAATAATATGTCAATCATAATACTACCAATAATCTTGGAAATTGTTTTTTGAATCCTGCTGGTATCATTCATCCTTGCTACCATATCACCAACTTTCCTAGTGTCAAAAAACGATTTTGGTAATCTTAGTAAGCTATTATAAAAAAAGTTAATCACTCTTATATTATAATCTTTGGTTTGACGTATTAAAAATATATTTCTTAAATACCCAAAGAAAACTTGTATTGTAAATAAAAAAAACAGCAAACAAACGCTTGCTATTATTTTAAACGAGTCTTTAGAGGGTAATAAAACATCTATTAACTTTTGAGAATAAACGGCTGTCACCAAACTTAATATAGCTAATAAAACCCCTAAAAAAAGTGACATAGAGAGAAGGTTTAAATCTTCTTTAACATAAGTGTATATCCATTTCCATTTTTTCTTTTTTACTGTTTTTCTTTTTTCTAAACTACTAGTCTCTTTACAAAGTAATAATGCTTTCGATTCCCAAATAGTATCTAGTTCTTTTACGTTAAGATATTCTATTTTTGAACTAGCAGGATTACTTATAATAAACTTTTCTTTTTTATTATCATAACCAAAACAGGCAATATAATGTTGTAATTTTTCTTCATAGATAGTGTGTAAAATAGCAGGTGTCTTATTTTCTTTTAATGCCTTTATAGTTGATTCATATCCTTTTACCTCTAACCCTATTTTATTACCACACTGTAAAAGACCTAACATAGTAGTACCTTGTTTTGATGTACCACTATATTCTCTTAGTTTTTCTAATGAAATATTACTATTGTAATATTTCAGAATAGCCTGTAAACAAACAACACCACAATCTGATTGATCATGGTGCTGACTATGAAAATTTTTTTTAATCATTTTTAGCAATTTCCAAAAGGCACACTAGTTTCTGTATCGACTGCAATCCAAAGAACGTAATATGTATGCTCACAATAACAAAAACAACCTCTATTTTGATAAATAATTTCAGTCCCCTTAAATTTTTCAGTTTCAAAATTATCTAATTCATTTAATGCTAATTCTTTCATGATTTTATACTGTATTATTTTTTATAAATATCTAAAGTCAAACTAACTGCCATATTATACTCAGAAACATGTGTGAAATCTTTACGATTTTTAATACTTATCCAATTATTTCCTAAAAAGATTATTTTAATATATGAAATGGAAGATATATTTTTCTCCTTCTTTTTAGTAAACTTAAAAGAAGGTAATATTGAACTTTTATTATTAGAAATACTTCCATTGTTATCTAATACTCCAATCATTTCAACTCCAACAAAAACTCCTTCTTTAGGAAACTTAATAAATTCATCAGTTATATCGATTTCTAGAATATTACTAGAATTTTGATCACATTCAATCAGTATAGAATTCTTTAAAACACTTTTATTCGGTTTCCCTTCAGAATTTGAATATAAATGAACTCTAAAAACACTTCTAAAATCTGGGAAATCACTTTCCCAAATATTTCCTTTCTTTATACCCCCCTCTTTACTTATTGGTATAAATATTTTTTTTATATAAGCATCCTTATAGTATTTATTATATCTAATTAATGTTGCTAATTCTGTTTTTTTCTTTATATGCCAAGAAAGATTTTTCTTTTTTCTTATATAACCAATAACTTTCTCCTTAGACTTACCTGTATTTATTTCTATCTCAGATAAAATTATGGAGCTTTGTCTTAAAAAAATAGTATCCTTAATCTTAGAGGCTTTGAACTTTAAAGAATCATATCCAATGTAGGATATTTCAATACTATCACTTTTTATTTCAGGTAATAAAAAAACACCTCTCTCATTTGTATATAAGCCTTTATTTTTTTGTAAAAAATTAATGGTTGCATAGGGTAATTCTTTTTTTGTTTTAAAATCTTTTATATAAATTTCTTTTTGAGAAAAGACATAAATTGGAAATAAATAAATTAAAAGTAAAACTTTTTTTTTCATAAATATTGAGTTGTAAAAAGGCTATTTAAGATCAATAGCCTTTTTTATTTTTCTAGTAGAAGTCACAGATATATTGAACATCTTGTACTTCAGTACCGATATTTATCCAGAAGACATAATAATCACACCAACTAGTAACTGTACAACCATCACTTGATGATGTTGTATAGCACTTGGACCCCCAAAACTTACCTCCTTCAAAGTTTTCTAATTTGTTTAATGATAATTCTTTCATGATTTTTAGAACTTAAAATTAATAATACTCTTTCTCGTTTTTTTGTGAAGGTTAAATAAGTAAACCTTTTCTATCTAGGCATAATTTGATAGCTAAAATTCATTTCCATAACCACTGCAAAAGAAAACCATAACAAAACACCTAAACCATAAGTTCTTGCAGTAATTGAAAATGCTCTTTTGTAATTAATTTTAGCAATTTTATGTATGCCAATTCCTAATAATATTAGCGTTAAAAATTGTTCTAAATTTATACTTGCAAGTGATGATTTTATCCAAGGAGTTGTTTTCTCAATGTTTATATAGTTTGATAAGGTTAACTTTTCAGAAATAGAGTCCATCGAACCATTTGTAAATGTCCAATTGCTTAACTTTATGAGAATAACAATTAAGAATTGATGAAAAACTAGAGCAAAACAGCTAAATAATATTAGTTTCATTATCTCTTTCATTTTTAACTTAATATCAAAATATAGAAAACCAATATTTAAACAAATAAACATACCCAAACTTTTTAGAAATAATAAAATAAACGTTTCAATTAAATTGAGTTTAAATTGCTTAATTTCCCTGTCTATAGCTAAATTTCTAATCTCACCTGTTGTATACTGAAACATTTCATCAAGATAAGCAATGATAGAAAAATATTGAATTAACGAAGCTGTTATAAATAACACGATTATTAATAGTAATGTCGAATTCTTTTTTAACACATTTTAAAATTCAGAAAAACAAAAAAATATATAATTTATTTTAAGTCACTATAGCTTTATGACTTTCATTGCACTGATATTGTAAACATAGAAACAATAAAACGAGTTGTCAATGCACAAAAAGTTATAAATTATACCTTTTTAGACTAACGGTTTTCAGTGAAGAGACGCTCACTGAAAACCGTGAAAGAAAATACCCCATAAATGGGTATTGTACATGTTTTTTATGTGTTGTAAATTTGAAGAGTAATATTAACCCCTTAATAATAATTCAACGCTATGAATAGGGTAGATAAAATTCGGAAAAGAATTGTACTAGCTCGGACCATAAAAGGATATACACAAGACTATGTAGGAGAACAACTATACATGAGTCAAATATCGTATCACAAATTAGAAAATGGTAAAACAACTTTAAAAGTGAGAACGCTATTAGAATTAGCTATTGTCTTAGACGTTAAAGAAAGTTACTTGTTGGGTTGTGATGAATAAATAAAAATTAAAAGGACATAAAGTGCTATTTAATTTTTTGCCACTTATTGTTATTTGTAGGAGAAATTCTTTGCAATACCGTTTTCAGCGTTGAAGTATCTCCTGCTTTGGGTCCATCAGAAAAAATTGAAGCAATTTCGTCTGCTTTAGAATCAAAGAAAAACCGAAGTATAAAATTACCTATTACTTTATTGTACAAGTTCTCTAACTGAAAAAGAGCATTTAAAATATTGGTTTTCGCTTTCTTTTTATCTCTAAAAAACGCATCCATACCTTGCCTGTGGTATGAATACATACTGTTTTTAAATTCTTTAAGCTTAGGAGAGGTTAAGTTATCTATTAGAGAGAATCGATTTTGTTTCCCTACTTGATCATTCCACCCTAAACCACCACTCTGTTGCGCTAACAATAGCACATCTTTCGCTTTCTTATAGTGATTATCTCCTCCATTTAATTTAAACGTATCAGCATCAACTCCTAAAATAACATATACATAATAAACAATTGTAGAGATTAAATTCGATTCAAAATTAGTTTCGTTATAATTTAATGGCTGAAACTCATTGTATTTAAAATTAAAATTAGTGTCCTTAATATTTATAATTGGAGTGGTATATGAAGAACCATATACGGGTCTTGCTGCCTGCACCTGAATACTAGCGTCAAACCGATTTGAACCAACTTGCTTACTTATGGTAATTGTAAAAGCACAATTAATCTTTTCTTGTGGCTTGTAGCTTTCATTTGTCCATTGGGTTTGGTTGATAAACTCTGTCAAAGAAGTTTGTAATGTGGTATACACCTGCTTATTAGACCCCGATATTTGATCTGAATTGACCGTTACTAAACCGTTCAACTCTTGTGCACTTAGCGTAAGTGTAAAACAAAAAATAATAAGTAATTGTATCAATTTACGCATCAATTCTTTTTAAAATCTCGTTCAATATATCTACTGCTACTTCCGATTTTGATTTTAAATCAAACGGGACTTGATTCATTTCGGAATCAATAATAGTTATTTTATTTGTATTCGTTGCAAAACCAGCACCTGCATCTTGTAAAGAGTTTAAGACAATCATGTCTAGGTTTTTACGTTGTAATTTTTTGGTTGCATTTTCAATTTCGTTGTTTGTTTCTAATGCAAAACCCACTAAAAACTGCTGCTTTTTCAGAGCTCCTAATGACGCTAAAATATCTTTTGTTGGTGCTAACGTTATATCTAACGCTGCTGCCGTCTTCTTTATTTTATGAGAAGCAGTATTTTTCGGTTTATAATCTGCAACAGCTGCAGAAAGGATTGCGATATCTGATTCCTTATAATACTGATGAGTCTCTTGGTACATTTCTTCTGCCGAAGTTACATCTACTCTCTTTATAAATGAATGTTGAATTTGTTGATTTGATGGTCCAGAAATCAATACAACCTCTGCGCCTAAGTTTGCAGCAGTTTTTGCAATTTCAAATCCCATTTTTCCTGAAGAATGATTTCCTATAAAACGAACAGGATCTATTGCTTCATAGGTTGGCCCAGCAGTAATCAATACTTTCTTACCTCTTAAGGGCAACTTAGAATGCACCTCTTTTTCTATAAAAGAAACTATATCTTCTGGCTCTGCCATTCTTCCTTCCCCCACCAATCCACTTGCTAATTCACCGCTAGTAGCCGGAATTAATAGATTGCCAAAGCGTTGTAATGTATCTAGTGTTTTTTTTGTTGATGGATGTTGATACATATCTAAATCCATTGCAGGTGCAAAATAAACTGGACATTTAGCTGATAAATACGTTGCTAAAACTAAATTATCACACGTACCATTTGCCATTTTAGACATCGTGTTTGCTGTTGCCGGAGCAACTAACATTAGATCTGCCCAAAGCCCTAAATCTACATGATTATTCCACAGCTCGTTTTCATCTTCTTTATCGTAAAAGGTAGAGAAAACAGGATTTTTTGAAAGTGTGGAAAGTGTAAGTGGAGTGATAAAATCTTTCGACGCAGGAGTCATTATTACTTTAACTTCTGCGCCTGATTTTATAAATAAACGAACCAAACTGGCCGTTTTATAAGCGGCAATACCAGCACTGATTGCTAGCAATACTTTTTTACCACTTAGAATAGACATTACTCTGTTTCTGGAGTTCTATGGTAAATTTTACCAGCTAACCATTCTTCTATTGCAATTGCAGTAGCCTTAGGTAATTTTTCGTAGAATTTAGAAACTTCGATTTGCTCTTTATTTTCAAAAACCTCTTCTAAACTGTCATTGTAAGTAGCAAATTCTTCTAACTTATCTAACAATTCCTTTTTTAAATCTTCATTGATTTGTGTAGCTCTTTTTGCAATAATATTTATTGCTTCATAAATATTTTTAGTTGGAGCTTCAATAGAATCTTTATCGTACGTAATTGTAGTTACTGGTGCTTTTGTCTCTTTATAATCCATCATCATTAACTTTTTATTAATTGTTTTTGTTGTTGCTCTAAAGTAGCTAACATTTCATTAGAAGCTACTAAATATTTAGTTTTGGGGAAATTTCTTTTTAATTTTTGGTATGCTTTAATTGCATCTTTAATACGTAAAGGCTGCTTTCTTAAAGAACTTCTTAAGGCTAAATCATGTGATGCTTTAAGCCTGTAATACAATACTTCTTCTTTAAACTCTGAACCTAGATAATCTTCTAATAGATTATCAAATGCCTGAATAGCAGCTGTGTAATTTCTTGCAGGATCATAATCTGCAGTTGTATAATACACTTTCGCTATTTCAAAAGCTTTCTTCTGTAATTTATATCTAATCTCTTGATAATACTTATTTGCATCAGGCATTCTTTTAGAATCTGGGTATGCATCAATAAAACCTTGAAACGCATTTAATGCCTTACTTGTATCTGTTGGGTCTAAACTAAACACAGGAGAAGCTAACATATAGCTATACGCAGATAAATAAGCTGCTTCTTCTTTTTTAGAACTCTTTGGGTAGTTTTGTGTAAACCTGTCAAAGTAATATCCTGCTAAGTCGTAATTTCTAGTGTTAAAGTTAGATTGAGCTACCATAAACTGGATTCTTTCCATTTGTGGTTTAGCTCTGTACGAAGGAGTGATTTTTTCGAATAAAGTTAAGGCTTTATTATACTTTTTAGATTCGTAAAGCTTAGAGGCTAAAGCATATTGTTGCTCTACAGTTCCTTTGTTCAATACTTTTTGATACTCGCCACACGAAGTAAAAAGTAATCCTATAATAGCAATATATATTAAATTCTTCATTTTAAACATTTGGCAAAAATAGTGATTAATTATGGATTATTAAAACGATTTCAACACGGTTAAATTGTCAAGCGCAAGAAACTACAAAAACCCTTAAATAATTCTTATAATTTTATTAAAAATTTGTTAATCTTAAGCTTGTGGTGGCGCTGGATTCGTTATCAATTGTTTGATGTCATTATCAAACAAATAAAACCCACTTTTATCGTCTCCAATTAAATTAATTTTATCTAAAATATTTCTAGCCAATGCTTCTTCTTCTATTTGCTCTGAAACATACCATTGTAAAAAGTTATGAGTTGCATAATCTTTTTCTTGTAACGATACATCTACCAACTCATTAATCGTTTCAGAAACCATTACTTCGTGATCAAATAAATTCTGAAACATGTCTTTAAATGACCCAAATTCTGTTGGAGGAGCAGAAAGTTGAGAAACTTTTGCGTGCCCACCACGTTCATTAATGAATTTTATCAGCTTTAACATGTGCTCTCTTTCTTCATCAGAATGCGCATACATAAATTTAGAAACACCTTCAAAGCCTAAGTTTTCTGCATAAGAAGCCATCGCTAAATACACTTGTGATGATTCTGCTTCTACTGTTACTTGCTTATTTAGTGCTTCTTCTATCTTTTTTGACAACATCTCTTTTCAATTAAAAGTTATATACAAAATTAGCAATTTCTTTTTGTAATTCATCAGAAGCTTTCACTAAAGGTAAACGAACTTCATTTAAGGTAATATTAAGTTGCTGTAAAACAGCTTTTATACCTGCTGGATTATTTTCTGCAAAGATCAAATCTATTACCCTCATCATTTTAAAATGCTGTACATATGCGTCTGCTGCTTTTCCCTGTAGCCCTAGGTTGATTATCGAAGAGAATTCTTTAGGAAACGCTTGTCCGATTACTGAAATCACTCCAGATCCTCCTGCTAAGACTACCGTTAATGCCAAATCATCATCACCAGAAATAATTAAAAAATTTGCTGGTTTATTTTTTATCAACTCTAAATATTGTTGGACATTGTTACCCGCTTCTTTAATAGCAATTATATTTTCAAAATCATTTGCCAAACGAATTGTTGTTGAAGGCTCCATATTTTTTGCTGTTCTCCCTGGAACATTGTATAAAATAATTGGCTTAGAACTCGCTAAAGAAATTGCTTTGAAATGCTGATAAAACCCTTCTTGGGTTGGTTTGCTATAATAAGGAGCTACAGACAATATCGCATCTATTTCAGTTAAATCGGCAGACTGTAATTCGGCTACAACACCTGCTGTATTATTGCCACCCATTCCTAAAACTAAGGGCACTCTTTTATTAGTAACCTTTGCTACAACCGCTATGATTTCTTTCCTTTCCTCTTTTGTTATTGTTGCGCTCTCTGCTGTTGTTCCATTAATAACTAAATAATCTATTCCGTTATCAATATTAAACGCAACTAATTTCACTAAGGCTTCAAAGTCAACTGTTTTATCTGATTTGAAAGGCGTAACCAACGCGACTCCAGTACCAACAAATTTTTGCATTATTCTTCGTTTTAATTTTATGTGTACAAATTTATAGTTTTATTAAGCGTAACAACTAGTATAGCAAGGTTAAAATTGCTCTAAGAACAATTTATAACTAAATAAACTCAGATGTTATATTTTATGCAGTAATTCTAAATACTTTTTAATAACGTCAAGAAAACTATCAATGTTTTTAGGGTCTTCATTAACAACTAAATCATACAATGTATCATTCGCTTTTGCAAAGCCAATTTTAAACGTTGCATTAGATTCTAACGCAGCAATCTCTAAGTATAAACTTTCCTCATTAAAATATCCAATCAATAAATCAAATGGGGTTTCTAAAAAACTTTTCAAACTTGGCTCTTTCACGTTACCTTTCCAATCAAAATTTTTTTCTGTAAAATGCTTATAGCTAATTGAATCTGATTTTTTAAATGCTCTAAAAGCGTACATCTGAACGTGTCTTACAGATTTAAAAGTGTTTTTTATTTCATTTATAATATCTAACTCAGAAGAAAAATCAACTGTTGTAAGTATTGCTACAGAATACATCTCTTTAGAAACTGATGTTCTAGCATCAGGTATTTTGTGTAGCTTTTTTTGAAAGCTTTTACGTATATATTGTTCTTTAAGTTTTCCTAACAGCATAAGGTTCTATTCTGTAATAGTGTATATTCGTTATTTACAAATTTAACTTAAAAAAAAATGTCTACAACATTTAAAAAACTCGTTTTCCTTTTTTGTTTTAGCATCGTGTTTTCTTCTTGCAAAGAAGACACGTACGTTGTTACTAAGATAACTGCTAAAACGATCGCTGTAGACGCAACAATTACTTCAGTAACAAACATTACAAAAACCATTGCTCCTTATAAAGAGAAAATGATTAAAGAGATTAATACAATTATCTCTTACACTCCAAAAGAGTTGACAAGAACTGACGGTAAACTAGAAAGCAGCTTAGGGAATTTAATGGCCGATTTATCTTACGAAAGAGCAAATCCTATTTTTAATAAAGAAACGGGTAAAAACATCGATTTTGCACTATTTAATTTTGGCGGAATTAGAGCTGGAATCCCTGCAGGAAACATCACCAATAAACACGCTTTTGAGTTGATGCCTTTTGACAACACCTATGTCGTAGTAGAATTATCGGGAGATAAAATAGAAGAACTCATTACATATTTAATAAAAAGAAACACAGCACATCCAATATCTAAACACGTTAAATTAACGATTACAGAAAATGGATACGAATTGTATATCCAACATAAAAAATTCGACACCAAAAAAACGTATTATGTGTTAACTACAGATTATTTACAAAGCGGAGGCGATAATATGGTCTTTTTTAAAAATCCGAAAAGCAGATACAAGCAAGATTACAAAATGCGGGATGCAATTGTCGATTATTTTAAAAGTGTAGATACCGTAAAAACAACTTTAGATAATCGTTTTCAAAAAAAGTAAAATGGATAGAAGAAAATTTATACAGCAAACATCTGCGGCAGCATCATTAACCGCGATTGGTGGACTAACAGCACCTTCTTTTACCACAAAAAAGAAGAAACACATTACTATTTTACATACCAATGACACGCATAGTCACATAGAACCTTTTGATGCTTCTCACTATAAACACGCAAATAAAGGAGGTGTAGCAAGAAGAGCCACTTTAGTAGAAAGCATCAGAAATGAAAATCCAAATACTTTACTTTTAGATGCTGGAGATATTTTTCAGGGAACACCCTATTTTAATTATTTTGGAGGAGAATTAGAGTTTAAATTAATGAGTATGCTGAAATATGATCTAGCAACTTTAGGAAATCATGATTTTGATAATTCGATTGAGGGATTCTACAAACAACTACCGAACGCTAATTTCAACTTTGTTTCTGCCAATTACGACTTTAAAAACACTGTTTTAGACACCCATGTAAAACCATATCAAGTATTTGTAAAAGAAGGAATTAAAATTGGAGTTTTTGGCCTAGGGATTAAGCTAGAAGGATTGGTGCACCCAAAAATGTATAAAGAAACTAACTATTTAGATCCGATAGAAATCTCTCAAGACATGAGTAGAATTTTAAAAGAAGATGAAAAGTGTGATTTAGTGATCTGCTTATCGCATTTAGGCTATCATTATCGAAATAACCCTGAAATGATTTCTGATTTAAACTTAGCGAAAGCGACCAAAAACATTGATTTAATTATTGGTGGTCACACACATACTTTTTTACCTAAACCAACCTTGGTTAAAAACAGTATTGATGAAAATATATTAGTCAATCAAGTGGGGTGTTATGGAATAAATGTTGGTAGAATTGACTTCTATTTTGATAAAGAAAACAATAAAATATCTCAAGGAAAAACAATTTTAGTATAAGGTCTTTTCTATGTGAAAAATCTTGTTTCTATTTTTCAATATTTGACTTTACAATCATTGCTTTACAAATTAGAAACTGCGCCAAAATATAAGTAATCATAATGGTTACACTATATAATTCATTCGGCTCATAAAACTTATTTAACGCAATCAAACTGTCTGATAGAATAAAAATGATTGCACCTATAAACAGCCATGAATTTTCAGTTGATTTTTCACCTCTATACACTAAGAAAGCTACAGATCCAAAAGTAGAAATTGTAACTCCGTAAATTACAACAGGAATTAACATTTCTCCTAAATTTGGATAAATAAGATACATCAAAGCCCCAAATAACACAACAAAAGGAAATACTGAGGGAATCATCTTAACCGTTAAGTCTTTTGGTAAAAAATTTACTGTAATTTTTATATACACAATATGTCCTACTAAAAAGGCAGCCAATCCGTACATAAAAAAGTTTGCGCCCTTAAACAGCAATAAAATATCCCCCATAAAACAGAAAAACATTCCTAATACATACCAGAAAACGGGTTTCTTAACGGACACCAAATACACGACAGCCAACAGCGTTAATAGCATTGGTTTCGCATAGATTTCTAGTGTTTCATTCCCTGTAATAATTGCATAAACATCTGCAATCGCAGCAATAAAAAATAAAACTGTAGCTATTGAAATTTTAAGTTGTTTGGTCATTGTTGGTTGATTCTATAGGTTAAACTACACTACTTGAAAGGGTACACTCATTAAGAAATCATATCGATAAAATCTTGTTCAGAAATAATTGAAACTCCTAGTGTTTCTGCTTTTGCTAATTTACTTGGCCCCATATTATCTCCAGCAACAATATAAGTTGTTTTTTTAGAAATAGAGCTACTCACTTTTCCGCCATTATCTTCAATCGCCTTTTTCAACTCATTTCTAGTTAATTGATGAAAAACACCTGAAACTACAAAGATATCCCCACCCAATTTATCTGTCTGATTCTCTAAGTTTTTTGCAGAAACTTCTAATTGAACACCTGCAAATTTCAATCGATCAATCAACTGAATATTTCCTAAATCATTTGAGAAGTCGATGATGCTTTTTGCAATTACATCTCCAATCTCATCTACAGAAATCAACGTTTCAAAATCAGCAGCTAGTAACATGTCTATTGATTTAAAGTGCTTAGCAAGCTTCTTGGCAACAGTCTCTCCCACAAAACGAATCCCTAATGCAAACAATACTTTTTCAAACGGAATCTCTTTTGATTTCTCTATTCCTGCCACCATATTTTGAGCTGACTTTTCTGCCATTCTCTCTAACGGAATCACTTGCTCTACACGTAAATCATACAAGTCTGCATAATTCTGAATCAAGCCTTCTTTGCGTAATAAATCAACCGTCTCACCTCCCAAACCATCAATATCCATCGCTTTTCTACTGATATAATGTTGAACTCTCCCCGTAATTTGTGGAGCACAACCAAACTCATTGGGACAGTAATGTTTTGCATCTCCTTCAGTTCTTACCAACTCAGTAGCACATTCTGGGCAATTTGTAGCATAAATAGCTGGCTCAGAACCTTCTGCTCTTTTTGCAAAGTCTACAGCAATAATTTTCGGAATAATCTCACCTCCTTTTTCAACAAAAACAGTGTCGTTAATTCTAATATCTAACTTTTCTATCTGATCTGCATTGTGCAACGAAGCTCTCTTTACTGTAGTTCCTGCTAGTTGTACTGGCTCTAAATTTGCAACCGGAGTTATCGCGCCTGTTCTACCAACTTGATAGGTGATTTCATGTAAAACAGTAGAAACCTGCTCGGCCTTAAACTTATATGCAATTGCCCAACGTGGTGCTTTTGCTGTATATCCAAGCTCTTCCTGTTGCTGTAAATTATTTACTTTAATAACAACTCCATCTGTTTCATAAGGCAATTCATTTCTTTTCGAGTCCCAAAGGTTTACAAATTCAAAAACGGCATCAATAGAATTCGCCTGCCCAATGGTTTTTGGAACCTTAAAGCCAACATTACGTGCATTTTCTAAATTCTCAAAATGCGTTTTATATTTTCGTTCATCTGTAACAACTTGATACAACAAACAATCTAAGGGTCGTTTTGCAACTTCTCCGCTGTCTTGTAGCTTTAAACTACCACTTGCTGTATTTCTTGGGTTTTTATACTCTTCTTCACCATTTTCAGCACGCTCTTCATTCATTTTATGAAACCCATCAAGAGGCAAAATAATTTCGCCCCGCATTTCAAAATCACGTACAAAATCTCCATTTGGAATTAACGGAATCGATTTTATGGTTCTAATATTTGTGGTTACATCATCCCCTTGAAAACCATCTCCACGCGTAACTGCTTTCACAAACTGTCCGTTCTCAAAAGTCAAGTTAATCGATGCTCCATCGTATTTTAATTCACAGGTATATTCAATATCCTCAGAACCAAGCATTTTTTGAATGCGCTTCTCCCAATCCAATAAATCTTCTTTAGAATAGGAATTATCTAACGAATACATTCGGTTTTTATGAGCAACCGTTTCAAAATTCTTGGTAATTTCTCCACCAACTCTTTGCGTTGGGGAATTTGCATCAAAATACACAGGGTTTTCTGTTTCTAATTTCTCTAACTCTTTGAGTTTTATATCAAAATCATAATCAGAAATAGAAGCATTGTCTAAACCGTAATACTTATAATTATGTTTGTTAAGTTCTTCTCTTAACAATTGTATTTGTTGTTGAATTGTACTCATTTAGCAAAAGCTATTTTTCAAATTAATCTTTTTTTGTCCCAGTCAATACATTCACCCCTTTAGGAAACGGATTTCCAGAAGAACGTCTAAAGGAAACTACTTGTCCCGTATGCCAAAGTGCATCAGAAATAGGTCCATTTATTTGATTCCAAAACGGGAGTTCTGTTTTTCCGAAAATGATTTTAAACTCCGTTAAGCCTGTCGCTTTTTTAAGAACCTCACTTGCTTCTTGTAAATTAGCAAGTGTCTTATTTCTCTTTTCTTTAAAGGTCATTTCTGGTTGTTTGGCTCCATTTGCAACTTTTAATGTTCCGTTGACAATCATTTGCGTCAATCCTAAAATATGATCAATCGTTTGTAAAGTTGTTCTAGCCTCGCTATTCGGTTTAAACACCAAATCTTTTTCTGTTAAACCATAGGTAGCCCAATAATATCTAAACCCCAAACCATCTACCATTCTACTTGCCACTGTAGTTGCTGTATATTCTTTTGGTGCTGGTGGAATCTCGTAATAAAAATCATCTTTTTGTGCCATTGCTGTAGTGGTTATTGCTATCGCAAAAATAATTGTGAATAGAGGTTTCATTTACGTGAATTTTAGAAGGTTAAAAATAGCAAAAAAACAACAAGTTAGAAAACAAAAAAGCCGAAACAAATGTTTCGGCTTTTTATATATGTATGTTACTACTAATAGTAGGTGTAACGTCTAACTTTTGCAATGTGTTTTGCCAAACGCATTACTTGATGAGAATATCCATATTCATTATCATACCAAACGTAAATTACAATACTGTTACCGTCTGTAATTGTTGCTTTACTATCAAAAATTGATGGAGCAGAACATCCAATAATATCAGATGATACTAATTCATTATCAACAGAATATTTAATTTGCTCCACTAAATCACCTTCTAAAGCATATTTCTTCATGATTGCATTTACAGATTCTACAGTTACTTCTGTATGCAACTGTAAACTTAAAATAGCTAAAGAACCATTTGGTACAGGAACTCTAATTGCATTTGAAGTTAATTTCCCTTCTAAAGCTGGTAATGCTTTTGCAACTGCTTTACCTGCTCCTGTTTCTGTAATTACCATATTTAAAGCTGCTGCTCTACCTCTACGGTATTTACTATGCATATTATCTACCAAATTCTGGTCGTTTGTATATGCATGAATTGTTTCTAAATGTCCTTTTTTAATTCCGAAACTATCTTCTAAAACTTTAAGAACTGGTGTAATTGCATTTGTAGTACAAGAAGCAGCAGAAAAGATATCTACTACATCTGGATTGTGCTCTGTGTGATTTACACCATGCACAATATTCGGAACTCCTTTTCCTGGAGCCGTTAACAATACTTTACTCGCTCCATTAGGAACTAAGTGTCTTGCCAACGCTTTATCGTCTTTAAAGACACCGGTGTTATCAATAATTAAAGCATCGTTGATTCCGTAAGTTGTATAATCAATATCTTCTGGTTGATTTGCAGAAATCATGTAAACAGTTGTTCCATTAATGATCAACGCTTTATTTTCAACATCAACAGTAACAGTTCCTAAAAAATCTCCATGCACAGAATCGATACTTAACAAAGAAGCTCTTTTTTCTAATACTGTTTGATTGATTTCTCCACGAGTAACAACAGCTCTTAAACGCAGTTGAGAACCTTTACCCATTTTATTCATTAACTCACGTGCTAATAAACGTCCAATTCTACCAAACCCGTATAAAACAACATCTTTTGGCGCTCTATTTTCAAACGCTTTTGCGTCTTTTAATTGCTTTTTCACAAATGTCAATTTATCAGCACAAGAATCTTCGTTTAATTGACATTCGTACGCCAACTTACCAATATCTAATTTAGAAGAAGGCAATGTTACTTGTTGAATTGCTTTTGCAATATCCAACGCGTCAAAAATTGTAATTGGTTTTGCTACAAACTCTTCAGAGTACTTCACTAAGTTTAAAACCTCACTCGCTCTTTTATCTATTAATTGATTTCTAAAAAGCACTAATTCAATAGATTTATCGTACCATAAATCGTTTACAATATTGATAAATTCTACTGCTGCTCTTCTCGTTTGCGTTTGCAAAGCAACTTCGTTTTCGTAATTTGTTGTTGTTGACATAGTTGTGTTAACTCTTTTGTTTTGAAATTTGGTGCAAAAGTATTCCTTTTTTTTGGTAATACGAAATCGATTTCGTGAAGTTTTCGTAAATAAAAAACCTCCACTTAAGAATTTCTCAAAAGTGGAAGTTACCAATTAAAACCCAAGGCTACTTATTGAACATAATACTCGACAAGTTTTCCTTTTAAATTCAACATTTCAATTTTTACCCGATATCTATTTTTAGTATCTAATAGTTTTGATACTTGAGAAGCGCTCACCACTTTTTTGTTATTTATTCTGGTAATAATAAATCCTTGAATACTTGATTCTTTATTAGATTTCTCTATTTCTCTTGTTATTTTCACTCCAAATCCAATCCCTAAAATTTTCTTTTCTGATTTGGTTAAATCCCTTAACTCCAAACCATATTTTCTAGAATTGAACCGGTCTTTTATAGATAATTTCACTTTTTTACTTACACTTAAACCATCTCTATTTACAGTAATATCTACAAAATCTCCAGGTCTTTTTGCTTTTAACTGCCCTAAAAGATCTGAAAACATTGAAATTTTCACAGCATTTACATTTGTAATAACATCTCCTTTTCTAAGTCCCGACACATATGCTTCACTCTCTTTTGTTAAATCAGAAATTTCTACACCGTTAATAGAATTATCTTTTGCTGGTAGATACGAAATTCCAAGCACCACTTCTTGCACACTACCAAACTCCATTAAATCTTCTATTACTTTTTTAGCAATATTAGAGGGCACAGCAAAAGAGTACCCAACAAAAGAACCTGTTTTAGAAGAAATGGCTGTATTAATTCCAACCAATTCTCCACGAGAATTCACCAAAGCTCCTCCACTATTACCTGGATTCACAGCAGCATCTGTCTGAATAAACGAATCTATCCCAGAATTCCCTTGCAAATCTCTTCCTTTAGCACTTACAATTCCAGCAGTTACAGTCGAAGTTAAATTATACGGGTTTCCAACCGCCAACACCCATTCACCTATTTGTATCGCGTCAGAATTAGCAAAAGGAACGTATGCTAGTTGTTCATCTGCGTTTATCTTCAATAAAGCGATGTCATTTTCGGGGTCAGTCCCTATTAATTCTGCTTTGTATTTTTTTTGATTATTTAAGGTGATCTCTAATTCAGTTGCATTATCAATTACATGGTTATTTGTTACAATATATCCATCTGGAGAAATCACAACACCACTTCCTGTACCAATCTGCTCGTACTTTCTTGTTCCGCTTCCTCTCCCAAAACGATATTCTAAAGATCGATTTGTTTGCGTTTTTATTGCTGTATTCTTAACATGCACTACAGCATGTATTGTCTTTTCTGCTGCTTTCGTGAAATTTGTTGGTGTATTTGCAACAATAGCACCCGTTGTTGTGTAATTCGCTTGAATAGTTTTTAGTGCCGGCGCAACAGTGCGCTCAATTATAACCTGAGGTTTTTCTAAAAACACTTTATAACCTCCAAGAGTTAAAACACCTCCTAAAACTGCAATCCCTAATAAACTGGCTATTTTTTTCATTCGTATTAATATGTATTTATTGACCAAGTCAAACATACAATTTTAACATTTTACCCCAATTCTGTTTAACAATCTTTAACGAACTTTAACCGTCCTTTAACACTCTTTTTTGAGCAGATAAATTGCTATATTTGTTGCTTATGATTTTAAGTTTTCACAAATACCAAGGAACTGGTAACGACTTTGTAATGATTGATAATAGGAATCAGGTTTTCCCTAAAAACAATCTTTCTGTACTACATAAATTGTGCGACAGGAATTTTGGGGTTGGTGCTGATGGTATTATTTTGATTGAAAATGATGCTACATCTGATTTTAAAATGAGCTATTTTAATGCTGATGGTAGTGAAACTTTCTGTGGAAATGGTGGTAGATGTGCTGTTGCGTTTGCAAAATATTTAAAGATTATAAATTCTAAAACCACTTTTAGTGCTTTTGACGGACCACATTATGCTGAAATCAAAAACAACACAATCTCTTTACAAATGATTGATGTAAACGACATCAAAGTATCTGAGAATTCAGTTTTTGTATACACAGGAACGCAACACCATGTAGAAATGGTTGATGCACTTGATGAGTATCCTGTTTTTGAAAATGGTAAAAAGATTAGATATAGTTATGATGCCCCTGGAAGTAATGTAAACTTTGTTCAAAAAATAGATGACACTACTTTTAGAGTAAGAACTTATGAAAAAGGCGTAGAAAATGAAACCTTAGCCTGTGGAACCGGAGTTACTGCTGTTGCAATTGCCATGCATAAAATCAATAAAACCAATTCTAATTCCATATTTTTACCTGTTAAAGGTGGTGAGTTAAATGTAACGTTTGAGGTAGAAAATGACAGCTATACAAATGTGTTTTTAAAAGGACCTGCTGAATTTGTTTTTAAAGGATCAATAGAAATTTAATGAATACGTTATTTGGAAATACAATTACGCTTAGAGCACTAGAGCCAGAAGATTTACAATTTCTGTTTGACACAGAAAATGATGAGTCCTTTTGGGAAGTGAGTCAAACACAAACTCCTTTTTCAAAATTCTTATTAAAACAATATTTAGAAAATGCACATTTAGATATTTTTGAAGCCAAGCAACTGCGCTTAGTGATTCAAGAAAACTCAAATAATAAACCCGTTGGCATGATTGACTTGTTTGATTTTAATCCGCAACATAAAAGGGCTGGAATCGGAATATTAATTCATCAAAAGTATCAAAAAAACGGATTTGCCTCTGAAGCATTGCAGTTATTAATCAAATATAGCTTTACGCATTTAGACTTACACCAATTATATGCCAATATTACTTCTGATAATTCTAAAAGCATCTCCTTATTCAAAAAGCATCAGTTTACAGAAATTGGTATGAAAAAAGATTGGACTTTTAGCAACGGAATCTTTAAAGACGAACTCTTATTTCAAATTATCAATGCCTAAAAAGAAAATTATTCTATTAATTATTAGTTTACTTCTGCTAGTTGGAGGTGTATTTACGTACAATACCTACACCAAAATTTACGCTCCAAACACGATTAAAGAAGGCGCTGTTTTCATCAAAACAAACAGCACGCTAAAAGAGTTAGAAAACGAAATAAGTCCCTACTTAAAACATGTAGCATCATTTATTTGGGTTGCCAATAGAAAAAAATATAACAAAAACATAAGAGCTGGTAAATTTACAATTCCGAAAGGAATTTCTAACAACGATTTAATCAATCTATTAAGAAGTGGAAAACAAACACCAGTAAAACTTGTATTCAACAATCAACATTCTATTGAGAAATTAGCTGGTAGAGTTTCAATTCAGATAGAAGCAGACAGTATTGCTATTTTAAACACCATGTTAGCATCTTCCTTTTTGAGCACACATGATTTCTCTAAAAAATCTGCCTTAGGCATGTATGTTCCGAATAGCTATGAGTTTTTCTGGAATACTTCTGCCACTCAATTTAGAGACAGAATGTTAAAAGAATACAACCGCTTTTGGACAGAAAAGAGAATCAATAAAGCTAGAAAGTTAAAATTAAACAGAACAGAAGTAATTGCTTTAGCATCTATAGTCCAAAAAGAAACTGCTAAGGTTTCTGAAAGACCAATTGTTGCAGGATTGTACTTAAACAGAATAAAAAGAGGAATTCCCTTACAGGCAGACCCAACAGTTATATATGCTTTAAAAGAAAAATACGGTCAAGATTTCGCTGTAAAAAGAGTTCTTTTGAAAGATTTAAAAACAGATTCACCTTATAACACATACATTCATAGAGGCGTTCCTCCTTCTTTAATTGCAATGCCAGATATTTCTTCTATTGATGCTGTATTATTCTCTTCCAAACACAATTACATTTTTATGTGTGCTGATGTAGATAAAATCGGATACCATGCATTTGCTTCATCATTAAGACAACACAATAGAAATGCAACAAAGTATCATCGATGGATGAATAAACAGGGAATAAATAGGTAATCTATATTGAAAAATTATAGCTCCATATTTACACTTCTTTTTTGAGGTAAACACCCAAACACCAAAAGAAGGAATACTATATGAAGAAAAAAATGGACTAATCACCTATTCAAGTGTACATCTCGGTCTAATTAAAATTAACGCAAATTAGAAATCTACAAAGACTTTGCTCTCTGCTATTAATTTCATAAAAATTATCGCTCTTGTATTAGAATACGCTACTTAACATGGATTTACATTCCATTATTTACATTTCTAAGAAACACAAATCAACTGATTAACAGCTATTTAAAAAATATTTCGTATTTTTGCATCCGCTTAACAGAAACTAAATTATTATTAGATATTTTTTATTAATTTTCGGAATTTTTCTTTTTTCATACAACGCAGTTGTTACAGATAAAAAAGACGAGAAGAGTTTAATAAAAATTAAACCTACTACTCAATTCAACGATAGCGATATCCTATTTTTAAAAAATAATTTCATCGCTTTTAAAGAGGCGTTAGCTTTCAAAGAATCTCAAGGGAAATACACCGCAATAAACACGTTAGGGTATTTAGGTAAATACCAATTTGGGATCACCACCTTAGAACGTTTTAACATCAAAAACACCAAGTCATTTTTAAAAAACCCAGAATTACAAGAAAAAGCTTTTGCTGCATTATGCTCTGTAAACAAATGGATTTTAAGAAAAGATATTAAACGAAAAGTTGGCACAACCATCAACGGAATTACAATTACTGAATCTGGTATTTTAGCAGCTGCTCATCTAAGCGGTGCAGGAAATGTGAAAAAATATTTGCGTTCTAACGGAGACCACAACTTAAGTGACGCCTATGGTTCTTCAATACAACATTACATGAAAAAATTTGCTGGCTATAACCTTTCGGAAATAAAAGGAGATAGAGAATCGACTATTTAATGCTCTTTATGAATAATAAAGATCGCTGGACGTTTATGTAAATCTGGATTTTCATGCTTCCAATCTTTCACCTCTTTCGTTCTGATATATTCTGTAGACAAGGTAATATCTGCCGCAATACATAAACGTGTAGTTGGTGATAAAATAGCTTTTAAATCTGCTATTAATTTTTCATTTCTATATGGTGTCTCAATAAACAATTGAGACTGATCTTTGTCTTTAGATAGTTTCTCTAATTCTTTGATTGCTTTTTTACGTTCTCCTTTATCAATTGGTAAATATCCATTAAAAGCAAAACTCTGACCGTTCATACCAGAACTCATCATTGCCATTAAAATTGATGATGGCCCTACCAAAGGCACTACTTGCACACCAGCATCATGAGCCAACTTAACAATAGTCGCTCCAGGATCTGCAACAGCTGGCACGCCAGCTTCTGACAACAAACCTACAGAAACACCTTCTTTACAAATATCTAAGTACGTACGTGTTTCCATTTCGTCTGCATACTTATCTAACATCATTATATGTAATGATGACTGTGATTTTTTTGGTGTAATTTTCTTGATAAATCTCCTTGCTGATTTTTCATTTTCAACAATAAAATAATCAATTTCTTCGACCACCTTTTTAACTGATAAAGGCATCACCTCTAAAGGCTCGTTATCTCCTAAGGTTGTCGGGATTAAATATAATTTACCTATCATAATTTTTCAATTTTGGTCGCGATAATTTCACACGCTTCATCTAACATTTTATACACATTATCAAAACCATCAGTACCTCCGTAATACGGATCTGGAACTTCAGTATTCGCTTCTGAATCAATTTCATTTAAAATTAATCTAACTTTCTGTCCATCAGCAGTATTTCTGGCTAAAGCCAACATGTTTTGATAATTACTAGTATCCATCGCGTAAATCAAATCAAAAGCATCAAAATCACGTACTGTAAACTTTCTAGCTTGTTGCTTTGTTAAATCGATTCCGTATTTTTTTGCAACTTCAATTGACCTAATATCTGGAAATTCACCAACATGATAAGCTGCTGTACCAGCAGAATCAACTTGAACTTTATCTCGATGTACTTTTGATTGTAAAATACCTTCTGCTAATGGAGAACGACAAATATTCCCCAAGCATACCATTAGTATTTTCATAATGTAAGATTTAGAATGTCAACTTCTTGGTTAAGTCGTCTACGTACTTTCTAAATTGCTTATCAGTCTCGGTTAAGTTATCAACGGTCTTACAAGCATGTAAAACGGTTGCATGATCTCTATGACCAATTTGAGAACCAATACTCGCCAATGATGTTTTGGTCATTCGCTTTGCAAAAAACATTGCCAATTGTCTTGCTTGCACAATATGACGTTTTCTTGTTTTTGATTGTAATGTTGCTACATCCATATCAAAGTATTTAGAAACTACTTTTTGGATATAATCAATAGAAACTTCTTTCTTGGTATTCTTAACAAACTTATCTACAATTTGTCTTGCCAACTCTAAAGTATAATCTCTTCTGTTAAAAGACGCCTGTGCAATCATAGAAATAAGAACACCTTCTAGCTCTCTAACGTTAGATTTTATGTTTTTAGCAACATACTCAACAATATCTTCTGGCATCACCACACCGTCTCTAAACAGCTTGTTTTGAAGAATAGATATTCTTGTTTCAAAATCTGGCGCTTGTAATTCTGCTGATAACCCCCATTTGAAACGAGATAATAAACGCTGTTCAATATCTTGCATATCAACCGGTGCTTTATCAGAAGTTAAAATTACTTGCTTTCCATTTTGATGTAAATGATTAAAAATATGGAAGAATACATCTTGAGTTCCTGTTTTACCAGACAAAAATTGTACATCGTCAATAATTAACACATCTATCATTTGATAGAAATGAATAAAATCATTTCTAGTATTTGATTTTACAGAATCTATAAACTGTTGTGTAAATTTCTCTGAAGAGATATATAAAACAGTTTTGTCTGGGTATTTATCTTTGATATCTACACCAATTGCATGTGAAATATGTGTTTTTCCTAAACCAACTCCACCATAAATTAATAATGGATTAAAAGAAGTCCCTCCTGGTTTATTTGCAACTGCCATACCTGCAGAACGCGCTAAACGATTAGAGTCTCCTTCTATAAAATTATTGAAATTGTAATTTGGATTTAATTGAGATTCGATTTTTACTTTTTGTAATCCTGGAATTACAAAAGGATTTCTCAACTCTCTATCTTTTGTTCCTACAGGAACCGTAACTCTTTGAGGTTTTAATGGATCTCTATTAGAACTTGGAATTTTTACAGTCTGTGGGCTATTACTACTATACGTATTTTCCATACGTACATCATAAATCAATTTAGCGTCTTTACCTAACTCTCTAACTAGAGCAACTCTTAACAATTTTATATAATGCTCTTCCAGCCATTCATAAAAGAATTTACTAGGCACCTGAATCGTCAAAGCCTCACCAGATATTTTTATTGGCTTGATAGGTTCAAACCAAGTTTTATATGCTTGTGGTTTTATATTGTCTTTAATGAAATAAAGGCATTCGCTCCAAACTGAGTCAGCAGTTTTAGTCATTCTAATTTTGGCAGATAATTGGGTTTATAAAATTGTTCTTTTATTGTTTTTCAAGAACCTTACAAAAGTGTGAATAAAATTCAGTATAAAAAAATGTATTTGCTATTGATTATTAACTTTTTTTTTCGTAGTATCCAAATCGATAAAAATCAAAATTAATGATATCTAGTTATACCTCATTTAGAATACGTTACGGAGAAACAGATCAAATGGGAGTCGTTTATCACGGTAATTATGCGCAGTTCCTAGAAATGGGTAGGATCGACTGGCTCAGGTCACTTGACATTTCTTACAAAAACATGGAAGAAAACAATATAATACTTCCTGTAATCTCCTTACAATGTAGTTTTAAAAAATCTGCTGAATTCGATGATGAAATTACAGTAAAAACTACGCTAAAAAAAATACCTGCTGTTAAAATTGAATTTGAGTACGAAATCACAAATCAAAAAAACGAATTACTAACAACCGGAAATACTGTTTTAGCCTTCTTAAACAAGACTACAAAAAAACCAATACGCTGTCCTGAGTATATTTTAGAAAAATTAAATATGTAATTATTCTAGCTCCTTAATTTCTACTTTATATAAATTGGTGAAAATATCAAAAATAGTAGTCGACTCTTTTTTACGAACAGAAATCACATAGGTACAATCCATTTCTAATTGTTGAGAAATAATATTTAAATTTCTTTCTTTCACAATGCGCATTACTTTGTTCATTAAATCGTACCCAAAAGACAATTGAAAATCTATATTAATTGTCTTTTCAATAACATCAGAAGCTTCTAATGCTAATTTTGCAGAGCTTCGATATGCATTGATTAAACCTCCAATACCTAATTTTGTTCCGCCAAAATACCGAACGGAAACTATTAAAATATTGGTAACCCCAAAAGCTTGAATTTGCCCATATATTGGCATTCCTGCTGAATTACTTGGCTCACCATCATCATTTGCTCTAAACCGAATTGTTTCTACACCAAATTGCCAAGCATAACAAAAATGACGAGCTGAATGATGTTTCTTTTTTAAACCATCAATTGCCTCTTTTACATCATCTTCATTTAACACCGGAAAAGTGTAGCCGAAAAATTTACTATTTCTATCTTTAAATAATGTTTCCTCTGAAGGTTTCTCTATGGTTCTATAGGCATCGTTCATCTCCATATCTATGCAAATGAAACTAATAAAATACTAATTACCGCTAATAGAATTCCAATCCAATTCTTTTTGATCAATTTTTCTCTGAAAAATAATAACGCGAAAACGGTGGTCAAAATCACAACTCCTACGTTATTAATGGTAAATAATGTTGAGCTTTCAATATCTGTTTTAAATGCTTTTAACAAAAACTCCATCGAATAGTAATTTGGAACTCCCAAGACAATTCCTCCTAAAATATTTTTCCAGTGAAAGTGAAATTTCCCATTTATCATTTGGGTAATCACAACAAAAACACCCAAAACAAATGCGCAACCAAAAATAGTTGCTAAAAACAATGGCTCTTCTCCTTTTGACACCGAAGTAGTTTCTACATATTTCAATCCAGTATCTAAAACACCTGACCCAATAAAAAGCAATAACGGAAATAATAAATTTTTAAACTTTACAGGAGTTGCATCACTCTTTGCAGATGATAAATAGACAGCAATTAAAGCCATTGAAATTCCAATGATTTTCACAAAACCAACTCCTTCATTGTAGACAATAATTCCAAAAATAATTGGAATCATCACAGACATTTTTCCGGCTACAGAAGCTACGGACAAGCCATTTCTTTGCGCTGTTATCCCCATAATATTAAAGATAGAAATAAATAAGAAACCCAAACAAAACGCCCCTAAAAACCAAGACTGTTTTGGGATTTCTATTATTGAAACTGAAGCATTTGAAGTTACTACGCCAAAAGACAACGCAATAACATAGTTTACAACAATAGCTTGTAACGTATTTATTTTAAAAACATCAAACAGCTTAAAAATAACAAATAACAAACTAGAAATCAGGATACTTAAAACTAGGTATATCACGCTAAAAATTCTTTTCTGGTTAATAAATCAACAACATCTTCTTTCCCCGGAATCAAGTTCCACGTTTGTATGCCTAATTTTTCTGCTGCAACTGTATTTTCTAAAGTATCATCTATAAAAAATGTCTCTTCAGCTTTTAAGTTATTTTCTTGCAATACAAATTCGTAAATATCTGCATTGGGTTTTCTAAAATGAATTTCATGTGATAAATAAAACTGTTCAAAACAACTTTTAAACTCCTCATATAATTCACTTCCCCAATCGTTTTGAATCCATTTGATATGCATATCGTTGGTGTTACTCAACAAAAACAAGCGATATTTTTTACTTGCAACAAGCTCTTTTAAAAACTGTAAACGGTGCTTTGGAAAATCTAACAAAATTGCATTCCATGCAAAAACTAAGTCTTCTTTTGACAACTTCACCTTTTTACGAAAAAAATCAATAAAATTACTTGTAGAAATTTCTCCTTTCTCATATTGATGCGCTACAGCCATCATCTCTTCAGTAATTTGAGCAACCCCTAATTTAGCCAACTCCTTAAAAGTTGCTTCTTTGTCTAAATTGATGAAAATATCACCAAAATCAAATACAATATTCTTAATCATTCATCATTATTTTTAATCGATCCTTTTTTATTTTGACCTCTTCAACCAACCTGCCAGAAATAAGTGGTGCTTCTACTCCATTTTCAAACGCACTTTCTCCAACAAAAATTCTTGCTTCATCCCAAAGACCCGCATCTATAAAAGAATGTAGTGTTTGTAAACCTCCTTCAATAATTACAGACTGAATGTGATGCTTATGCAATACTTGACAAACTTGTTCTGCAAGGTTTTTAGAAAAGTCAACAGTTTCAAAAATCAAGTTTTCACTTGAAACTGGATGTTCTAATGCTGTGAACACAATTGTTTTGACCGTTTTATCAAAAACATGTGCTTCTTTTGGAATCCTCAACGTTCTATCTAACACAACCCTAATTGGATTATCTCCTTTCCAACTTCTAACATTCAACATTGGATTGTCTGCAATAACAGTGTTTGTACCAACCAAAATAGCATGTTCTTCTGCGCGCCATTTATGTACTAATTGCTGAGAATACACATTTGAAATCCAAACAGGTTTTGCTTCATTCTTCGTTAGCGGAGCAATAAAACCATTGCTGGTTTCCGCCCATTTTAAAATAATATAAGGTCGTTTTTTATCTTGAACTGTAAAAAAACGTTTGTGATGCTTTTTACATTCCGCTTCTAAAACACCAACAATTACATTACACCCTGCTTTTTTTAAACGCTCAATTCCTTTACCGGCAACCAAACTATTAGAATCTACACAACCAATTACCACATTTTTAATTTGATGTTTCACTATCAAATCTGCACAAGGTGGCGTTTTCCCAAAATGAGAACACGGCTCTAAAGTCACATAAATTGTTGCTTCTTTTAATTGCGAAGTATCCTTCACTGCATTAATTGCATTTACCTCTGCATGATTACCACCATAAGGACTTGTAAATCCTTCTCCAATAATTTCACCATTCAACACAACAACAGCACCAACAGACGGGTTTGGCCGTGTGGTTCCAATTCCGTTTTTAGCAATATACAGACAACGTAGTATGTGTTTTTCGTGATTCAAAAGTGACAAATCTAATGTAAAAAATAGCGCGTTACAGATACTATACTCCTAAAAAATAGGTAACTTGCTCGTGCAAAAATAATGTATTAGAATGACATCGAACAATTATATTCTTAGAGAAATAGAACAAAAAGATAATGCACAAATTGCTGCAATTATACGTGCTGTTTTAGTTGAAATGGGTGCGCCAAAAATCGGCACCGCTTATGAAGATAAAGCATTAGAAGACATGACTAAAACCTACAACAAATCGACTTCTGCTTATTATGTACTTGAACATAACAACAAAATAATTGGTGGTGCCGGTATTGCTCAGCTAGACAATTATGACGGAAGCATTTGTGAATTTCAGAAGATGTACTTTTTGCCAGAAGCTAGAGGATTAGGTTTAGGTAGCAAAATGATAACCGTTTGCCTAAAAAGAGCCAAAGAAATTGGATTCGAAAAATGTTATTTAGAAACCATGCCATATATGGATTCTGCCAAAGCATTGTATGCTAAAAATGGGTTTATTACCTTAGATAAACCTGTTGGCGACACAGGACATTATTCTTGTAGCGTATGGATGATAAAAGAGATATAAGATGTTATTAAAAGAATTTAGAAATCATTTCAATAAAGAACTTTCTGTTATTTTCCCTCAAACAGAAATAGATTCGTTTTTCTTTTTACTGATTGAAAAAGAGCTTGATTTACAGAGAATTGATCTTGTTTTAAATACTCAATTACCCATTTCAGAAGAAAAATTTAAACATTTATACAATTCTTTATCAAGATTAAAAGCACAAGAACCAATTCAATACATTTTAGGCGAAACAGAATTTTATGGCCTCCCTCTTAAAGTTACCAAAGACACCTTAATTCCTAGGCCAGAAACGGAAGAATTGGTTGAATGGGTTATTTCTGAAGCTACAAAGTTACAGCGTTACAACGTTGCAGGTTTTTCTATTTTAGAAATCGGAACTGGTAGCGGCTGTATTCCTATTTCTTTAGCAAAAAATCTACCTAAAGCTACTATTTATTCTATTGATATTTCTAAAAACGCTTTAGAAATCGCCAAAGAAAACGCACTATTAAATGCGGTTAACATCCATTTTATAGCGCAAGATATTTTAAGTATTGACAAACTACCTCAACAATACGACATCATTGTTTCCAACCCTCCCTATGTTAGAGAGTTAGAAAAGAAAGAAATCAAACCAAATGTATTAGAAAACGAACCTCATCTCGCTCTTTTTGTAGCGGATGACAATCCGTTAATCTTCTATTCTAAAATAGCCGACTTGGCAAAAAAGCATTTAAGCGAAAAAGGAGTATTGTATTTTGAAATCAATCAATATTTAGGGAAAGAAACGGTGGAGATGCTTTCTGAAAAAGGTTTTATAACGGAGTTAAAGAAAGATCTTTTCGGGAATGATAGAATGACAAAATCAATGTTGAAATCATGAGAAAATTATTCCGATTCCTTTTTTTAGGCTGCTTTATTTTTAATGCATCCGCACAACAAATTAAAAACACCTCACTTTCTAAAACTGCTTTGATAAAAGCAGCGAAAGAAATAATGACATCAACTGGAACTTGCGCGTTAATCACGCAAGATAAAAACGGAATATCCCGCGTGAGAACCATGGATCCATTTGCACCAGAAAAAGATTTAACTGTTTGGTTTGGTACGAATCCAAAAAGCAGAAAAGTAGCTCAGATTAAAAACAATAACAACGTAACCATCTACTATAGAGACACAGATGACTCTGGCTATGTAATGCTTCACGGAAAAGCAGAAATCATCAAGAATCAAACTCTAAAAAACAGCTATTGGAAAGACACTTGGAGCTCTTTCTACCCAAATAAAAAAGAAAACTATTCGCTTATTAAAGTGACTCCTATTTGGATGGAAATTGTCAGTCCGCCAAGAAACATTACTGGTTCTACTACAACTTGGGAGCCACCAATGCTTGTTTTCAAACAATAATATATAGTCTACATTGTTTCTAAATCCCTTTTTAACTACCTTTCGCTAACCCTAAATATCGTTTGTTAGAAACCATATTCTTAAATTGTGTGTAATACCTGAAAAACTATGAGATTCTTAAAAATAGTTATTTTAATATTCGTAATTAATGGATGTCAAAGCAAACAAAGTGAGCAAAAACTTAAAAAACAGTTTGATTATAATTCAATATCTACAAATGAATTTAAAGCTGACACAAATAAAAAACAACTCATTTATGAAATTCTAAATCGAGCTTTTGTGGAAAAGAAAGATGTTCCAGGTTACAATCTAATTAAGAATAAAAAGAAAATTTATATTTGTAATTTATATTTACCAAACTTTGAAAAAAGAAATAAAATTCACTTGAATCAATCTGAAATTCCAAGTAAAATAAATGAGGTAGAATTTGTAATTAAATCTGAAAAAGAAATTCAAAATCTTGCTAACGAAACAAATGATTTTTTATACTCAACTATAAAACATTTAGAAATAAACGGAAAGAAAGCGAAAATTGGATTATCTAATTATTGGGTTATGAGTCAAAAAAATAAAGGAAAATATGCTTTTATGAGCGGAGGAATGTATATTCTGAATTTTAAAAAGATTAATGGGCGTTGGACTTTTGACGAAAACGCTGAACATTTATTTAGAATATCATAAGGTACTACACACAACACCTTGCAAAACTAATTACTTTGTTTCTAGCTTATTTAGGAAAGTCCTACCTTCGACTGTGCCCAGGTACCAACGGACTTTCTATTCAGTTTGTATTTGCTAAATCACGTGCTTAACCACGTAACAAACCATACACAACAATGTTCACGAAACTTCTTAAATTTCAACTCAATTTTTAAACATTAAATTCAGTATTTTTGCGGCATGGTAAAAGAGTTACAGGTACGCATTCAATTAAAAGAAGATAAAATAGCTGATATTCTGCTAAAAAAGGCAGCGCATCATTTAAGCATTAAACCTTCTACCATTTCTGGCGTAAAAGTATTGCGTAAATCTATTGATGCTCGTAAACAGCAAATTTATTTTAACTACAAAGTTGCTATTTACATCAATGAGTCTTTACCAGAAACATCAGCGTATCAATTCGAATACAAAGATGTTTCTAGTGCAAAAGAAATTCACATTATTGGTTTTGGTCCTGCAGGAATGTATGCTGCCTTGCGTTGTATAGAATTAGGTTTTAAACCAATTGTGTTAGAACGCGGTAAAAATGTACAAGACCGTCGTAGAGATTTAAAAGCCATCAACCAAGATCATTTCGTAGATGAAGACTCTAACTATTGTTTCGGAGAAGGTGGCGCAGGAACGTATTCTGATGGAAAATTATATACCCGTAGTTTAAAACGTGGAGATGTTCGCAGAATTTTTGAAAACTTGGTTTTTCATGGAGCTACAGAAGAGATATTAGTAGATGCACATCCACATATCGGAACTAATAAATTACCTAAAATTATTCAGAGCATTCGAGAGACTATTTTAAATCACGGCGGAGAAATCCACTTTGAAAGCAGAGTCATCGATTTTGTGGTTAGAAAGAACAAACTACAAGCCATTCAGTTACAAAACGGCACAGAAATGACCGTGAATTCGGTAATTCTAGCAACAGGTCATTCTGCAAGAGATATTTACGAATTATTACATAAAAAAGAAATTGCACTGAAAGCAAAATCTTTTGCAATGGGCGTTCGTGTAGAACACCCACAACATATTATAGATTCTATACAATACCACTGTTCTGACAAACGCGATGAGCTATTGCCTGCAGCAGCATATAGTTTAGTGCAACAAGTAAATGAAAGAGGTGTGTATTCTTTCTGTATGTGTCCTGGCGGATTTATTGTTCCTGCTGCTACTGCAAATGGAGAAGTGGTTGTAAACGGAATGTCACCAAGCAGACGTAATAATTTATATGCAAATTCAGGAATTGTTGTCGAATTAAACATTGACAAAGATTTTGCTAAATATGAAAAATTTGGTCCTTTAAAAGGATTAGAATTCCAGAAAGACTTAGAACGCTTAGCGTTTACTGCTGGAGGAAGAAGTCAGACTGCTCCTGCACAACGTTTGACCGATTTTGTAGAAGGAAATTTATCTGCAGATTTAAATTCAACATCTTATCAACCAGGATTAAAATCAGCGCCACTACACTCTTTATTACCAAAAATTATTGGAGGAAGATTGCGTAAAGGCTTTGAAGCATTCGGACAAAAAATGCATGGTTATTATACTTCTGAAGCGAATATTATTGGTGTGGAATCTAGAACTTCATCTCCCGTAAACATCCCTAGAAAAGACAATTTAGAACACCCAGAAATTGAAGGATTATTTCCTTGTGGAGAAGGCGGCGGTTACGCTGGCGGAATTGTATCTGCAGCAATGGATGGAGAGCGTTGTGCTGAAGCAGCAATCGCAAATTTTTAAGCAATTAATTTTTCGTTAAAACTCCACTCCCTCTTGTTTCTAACATATAGAAAAAGCGTATATTGCCAACTTGAAAACGGAATTTCAGGCAAGAAATGAGCAACAAGGAAAAGAAAAGAAAAAAATCTAGAAGTGAATTATTACATCAATATTATTCATATACTGGATTCTACAAATTTATTGGTATCAGCCTACGCAAAGCTATTATTCCAATAGTACTAGTTGTTGTTGGCTTAATTCTTTTTAATAAATACATATATAACATTAACGATGGTTTACAGACCATGACAGAAACTTTTTCTACCGTTGGTGTTTTAGCTGTTTTCTTTACCTCAGAAACGTTATTAGGGTTAATTCCGCCAGAAATTTTTATTGCGTGGTCAAAAAAAACAGCCGACCCTCTTCTTACATTGGCTATTTTAGCTACATTATCTTATCTAGGTGGGATTATTTCATTTTTTATAGGGAAAGCAGGGTTAAGAATCGAAAGCCTTAAAACCTTCTTAGAAGTAAAAATGGAAAAACAATTAAAAAATACCAGTAAATGGGGTGGTTTTTTAATTGTAGTTGGTGCTTTATTACCAATTCCATTTTCGATTACGTGTTTAACTGCCGGAATGATAAAATACCCATTAAAGGGAGTTGTTCTTTTTGGATTGTTCCGCTTCTTACGTTTTGCCGTATATGCTTGGGCTATTTTTCAGATGGTAGATTAATTACGTATCTAGTACCTCATCCCTTTTCGAATGCTAAATGTGATGTATTAAAAGGATCGTATATTCTAAAACTCTTTTCTAAATAAAACTTTTGAAACACGTACATTTGCAACATGGGATTAACAAACAATGATATTTTTAAAAAATTACGTGTTGCACATAAATATCGCGACACAGACATTATTGAAATCTGTGCTTTAGTAGATTTTAAAGTGACCAAAGGAGAATTAGGTGCTATCTTTAGAAATGAAGAACATCCTAAATACATGGAGTGTGGTGATCAATTTTTACGTAACTTTTTAAACGGACTGGTTATTCATTTACGAGGACCAATGCCGGCTAAAGGAGAGAAACCACAACAAAAAGACACATCAGGTCAACAGAAAAAACCTTTTCAAAAATAAGAGACACTTTGTTACGTGTTACCAAATAAGCTATCAATTACAATTGGTAGCTTATTTTTTTATTCCAAATGGAGAGTAAATTTTCACAGCATTTTTTAGAATCTCCTCTTTATTTAGTGTCATTTTCTTTAATTTTTGATTCGCGAACAGAGACATTTCAGCAGTATAATAGGCACTTGAAGGCTTCTCTGAAACTCCATAAGGATTCACACTTTCTATCTCTACACCATTTTCTCCAAAACGCACTAGCTCAATATAAGACTCCCCTGCAAAAGCTTTATAAGTTCCGTCTGTATGCTTTTTGCTATACATTGCTGCCAATACATCTGGCATTCCGGCCATTGGTAAATTTACATCACCGCGAATTAAACGTTGTACTTTTTTTAAAGGCACTTTAATAGTTCCATATTTCTCTAACAATTCTTTTTTTGCTTTTCTAATTCCTGCAATACAATCTTCTTCAGTTACAGTTCCGTAACGCACATTCCTACCAGATTCGGTTCTAATTCTATCCATTTCTAGCCACGAAACAATAAACAATGCTGCTGTTGTATTTTCTAAGTTAGATTTCCTGTTCCAAGTGGTTAATTGTCTAATCGCATCTGAAATATCTGGATATTTATCTGCCTCTAAATGCATCAATATTTCTAAATTAGTTGCCTTTGGTGTCCTCATTTTTGACGGGTATTGATTGTCATATTTAATCCGTTTAAAATCTGCATAAGACAAACTATCCTGTTCAGAAATTAATTCTAAAAAACGACTACTTCTGTTGTTTTCTAGCCCTTTAGATTGATACCCCATCACTTTATTTAACCTTGTCTCTTTAAAATTAGACACCGAATCTGATGCCGAATACGGTGTGTTATTCGTGTTAAATACCCAACCGCTTTTCGGGTTTAAAACTTGAGGTAAACTATCTAACGGAATTGTTTCATTTGACCATAAGGTTTCTGAAGTATTTCCTGGCAATACTCCGCTCCAATCGTATGCTGGATTTCTATTCGGAAATGAACCGTTGCTTAAATAGTAAATATTATCTTCTTTATCTGCATAGACAAAATTTAGCGCTCCTATTCCTCGCATTTCTAATGCATTTTTAAACTCAGAAAAAGTACTAGCCTTATTCATTCTATACCATTGTTCTGCTCCTTTTATTGAACGTCTAACTACAAAACTCCAAGCAAAAACACCTTGTGCTGTTTTAAAAGTTGGTCCGTATTTACTTTCGTAAATAGTTTTTGAAATGGGGAACTTAATCGGACCCGCTACTTTTAACCAAGAAGTATATTTCTTTTTTGTCAAGTCTAGCCATTCATCATCAAACTTATACTGATTGTCATTTTCTGGGTTCATCTCTAACTGATATACATCAGAAAAATCCGCGTGATTTACGGTGTGTGCCCATGCTAAATTCTCATTTGCTCCATGAAAAATACAAATTCCACCCGCAAAGGTTCCTCCTAAAATATTTAAGCCTTCTTCACTAATTAAATGTGCCTCGTACCAAGAATACCATCCTTCTAATGGCTGATGAGCATTGATTGCTAAATAGGTTTTATCATCTGTTGTTATCCGTTTAGAAATGGCAATTGCATTTGAACCTTTTGGCACATCAGAATTTAAGTCTTTTAAAATAATTCCGTTTAAAATTTTCGCTAAATCTTGTCCAGCATGCGACACTTCGAGATTCCCTAATAAATACCCAACAATAACATCTTGTCCGGTAATTGGAAACAAAGCGTCTAATAGTACTTCTTTTGGATGCAGTTCAGCGTATGCATTTACACCTGCTACAAAACTCTCTAAATAGATTTTAAATTCTCCGGTAACATCTTGCTCATATTTCGCTTTTACAATTTCTTGCAACCCCATAAATTTGATTCCGAAATCGGCAACCAACCCCTCTTTTCCTTTTATTTCGCCTAACATTCCTTTACAAGCAGCCATCAATTCTTGCATGGTTATAAACTGATCTTCACATTGCGCCCAAGCCAAGCCATAGGCAACCTCTACATCTGTTTTTGCCATAATATGTGGCACACCATATTGATCTCTAGCAATTTTAATAGCGCCCAATTCAACAGCTTCGCGTTGAGAAATACACCCCGTTAATAATAAGACAACAAATAGGAAACTGATTCTCATAGATACTTTTTTTTATAAATATATGAATTATAAATACGTTAGATGCTTTTAAAGAAAAATCGATAGACAGACCAAACCTAATTGCCTCAGTATTAATGTATTTAGAATATTTACTTTTTGAAATGTAAATTAATAAGTATAAAAAACTAGAAACTCGTACATTTGCCACATGCGAATAGATATTATTACCGTTTCACCAGAATTATTACAAAGTCCGTTTCAACATTCAATGATGAAGCGCGCCATAGACAAAGGCTTAGCAGAAGTTCATTTTCACAACTTACGTGAGTATGGAATTGGCTCTTACAAGAAGTTAGATGATATGCAATTTGGTGGAGGAGCCGGAATGGTATTAATGATTGAGCCTATAGACAACTGTATTTCTAAACTACAGTCTGAGCGTACATATGATGAAATCATCTACATGACGCCAGATGCACCAACGCTAAATCAACGCATTGCAAATACGCTTTCTTTAAAAGAAAATATAATCATTTTAACAGGACACTACAAAGGTGTAGACCAACGCGTTAGAGATAAATTTATAACCAAAGAGATTTCTATTGGTGATTATGTTTTGACAGGAGGAGAATTGGCTGCTGCAGTTTTATGTGATGCCGTTGTCCGTTTAATTCCTGGTGTTTTAGGTGATGAACAATCTGCTTTAACAGATTCTTTTCAAGACAATTTATTATCTCCACCAGTATATACACGTCCATCAGAATATGAAGGCATGAAGGTTCCTGAGGTTTTATTATCTGGAAACTTTCCAAAAATAGACGCTTGGAGAACTGAAAAAGCATACGAAAGAACACAACAAATCAGACCCGATCTTTTAGATGAATAAGATAAAAAACTTAATCAAGAAGCATCCTGCTTTGGCAATCGTTTTTGGGTTTCAACTTTTCAGGATTGCATTATTGCCTTTTATGGGTTTAATGCCTCAAGATGCTTATTATCATTTTTACGGAGAGAACTTATCGCTTTCGTATTTTGATCATCCAGGAATGATAGGGTACATTTTAAGAGGGTTTACAGATGTCTTTGGACAAACAGTCTTTGTTGTAAAGCTAGCCGATTTTATTGTGACCTCTTTTACATTAATAAGTTTCTATAAGCTATCAACTTATTTTCTTTCTAAAAGCAGAGCTTTAACGGCATTAGTCTTGATAAGTTCAACGATCTTTATTTCTATTTTATCATTCAATTCAACTCCAGATGTGCCATTATTGCTCTTCTGGACCTTAAGTTTGATTAGCCTATACAAGGCTATTTTTCAACATAACAAATGGCATTGGGTTCTTGCAGGAATCTTAATGGGACTGGCTTTTGACAGTAAATACACCTCCTTGTTTTTACAAATTGGAATCTTAGGGTTTTTAGCTTTTTCTAACACCTATAGAAAATTATTACTTTCTCCGTGGTTATGGATTTGTTTACTCCTTTCATTTGCCGCTTCATTCCCGGTTTGGTGGTGGAATTATCAACATGATTTTGCTTCATTCGCTTTTCAAGGATCTAATAGAACAGGAAGTATTTCAAAATTTGAGATTTCTCCAAATTTCTTTTTCGGAGCTATTGCGCACCAGCTTCTTTTATTGCTGCCTATTTTATTTATTTCTTTTATAGCCTTTACGTATAAATACATTAAAAGAGCTCTCTTTAAATTTAAACTACCCTCTTCAAAAACCTTATTTCTGTTGGCTTTCTTTGTTCCAACTTTTGTTGGTTTTTTCGTGATAACCCCTGTGTACTGGGTAAAACTGAACTGGATGATGCCGTCATACATTACGGGAATAATAATCGCAGCAATGTTTATGAAAAAGAAGTGGGTTAAAGTGCAACTCTATTTTTCTATATTCTTTCATGTATTGATTGGACTACAAGTAGTATTCTATTTAGCTCCGATTAAAAGTGATGATACTTGGGTTGGATGGAAAGAATTATCTGTTGAGGCTGAAACCTTGCTAGAAAACCATCCTAACAGTTTTGTTTTTGCTGCAGATGATTACAAAACGACAGCAGCATTAAATTTTTTCTTAGAGGAAAAAGTATACGCACAAAACATCATCGGCTTAAATGCCTTGCATTTTGATTATGTAGACACGAACCTCGCTATGCTAAACGGTAAAAATGCCATTTTCTTAGATTCAGATACTCGTTTTAAAAATAAAGACAAGAAAAACGCTTTTAACCACCCAAGAATTCAAGACTACTTCGATACTGTTACTGAATTAGATCCTATAATTATCTCAATAAATGGTAAGGAAACGCGTAAATTCTGGGCATACTATTGCACTAATTATCAATCTAAAAAATAAATAGCGCAATACCTTTTTATCTAAAAATATTTCATAAATTTGCAACTTCAAAATTAACCTCTGACGAGAATCGTGAAAGTTGGTATTTGAAAACCATAAATAAACATCATGGAAGAATTAATTAAATTTGTACAAACAGAATTTGTACCAAAAAACGAATTACCAGAATTTTCAGCTGGAGATACAATCACTGTTTTCTACGAAATTAGAGAGGGTGAAAAAGTTAGAACTCAGTTTTTTAGAGGTGTAGTTATACAGCGTAAAGGTGTTGCTTCTTCTGAAACATTTACAATTAGAAAAATGTCTGGAACTGTTGGTGTTGAACGTATTTTCCCTGTGAACTTACCTTCTATCCAAAAAATTGAAGTAAACAAAAGAGGAAAAGTAAGAAGAGCTCGTATCTTTTACTTTAGAGGTCTTACAGGTAAGAAAGCTAGAATTACTGAAAAAAGAAGATAGTTTTACTTTACCAAAATATATAAAAAAGCGTTGTGATTTTCACAACGCTTTTTTAATGAACAATTGTTAATAAACACTGTTGATATCCTGTTGATTACTAATCTGTTAGTAATTTTTAATTTTCAACTATTGCGCTTATATTTGAGCTGTATTAATAAAGTAATACGACTTATATCATTAGGTAAAAGTGTTATTATTTGAATATACAGTAAAGTAACGTTCTTTATCATCGTTTTTCAAGACAACAGTAAAAATGAACTACAGCAATGCTATTTCATTTTTAGAATTAGAGGGAAGCACTCTGTAAAAAGAGGCGAAACAAAAATTCTGAGCAGACACGAAAGTAGAAGCTTATTCAACTTAGGATTGAAGAACACAGTGAATTATCTAATAAGGTACTATATATACAGAATGTGTACACAGTGCTGGGTAATTCAAAAACTGGAATAATGAATTTTAATTTTTTATTGAGGTATAGCAAATCGAAAGAGGCGCTACTTGTAAAAACGTTTGCATACAAGTGTAGACAGAATTAAAAAGAATTATTTCAAAGAAGCCATATCATAACAAGCAATTGTTCGATATGGCTTTTATTTTATATCTATCCTACAGCTATTTTTATTCATAAATTCATAAAAACTAACGGTGATTATTAGCATATTATCATACTATTTCCCGTTATAAATCATTAAATTTGCTGCACTAAAAATGCACCTATGCAAGTAGGTCTATTTTATTTATAATCTAAAAAATACGTACCAAAATGAGCAATTCTGCTAAAATAATTTACACAAAAACGGATGAAGCACCTGCTTTAGCTACCTATTCATTTTTACCAATAGTAAAATCTTTTACTGCTTCATCTGGAATAGAAATTGAAACTAAAGACATTTCTTTAGCAGCAAGAATATTAGCGAATTTATCTGAGTATTTAACCGATGACCAAAAAGTAAATGATGCTTTAGCTGAATTAGGAGCTTTAGCCAAAACACCAGAAGCAAACATTATTAAATTACCAAATATTAGTGCATCTGTTCCGCAATTAAAAGCAGCTATTACAGAATTACAAAACTTAGGCTTTGCGGTTCCTGATTATCCAGATTCTTCAAAAACTGAAGAAGAAAAAGCAATCAAAGCGAGTTACGACAAAGTAAAAGGATCTGCTGTTAATCCAGTATTAAGAGAAGGGAATTCTGACAGACGTGCACCAAAAGCTGTAAAAAATTACGCAAAAAAGAATCCACATTCAATGGGTGCTTGGAGTCCTGATTCTAAATCGCATGTAGCGACTATGACTGAAGGTGATTTTTTTCACAACGAAAAATCGGTTACCGTTTCTAATCCAACAGATGTTAAAATAGTTCACACGAACGCTTCCGGAGCTGAAACAGTATTAAAAGCCTCTACACCATTATTAGCTGGAGAAATTATTGACGCTTCTGTACTGAGTAAAAAAGCATTAATTGCCTTTTTAGAAGCTCAGATTGAAGACGCAAAAGAAAAAAACGTATTGTTTTCTCTACACTTGAAAGCAACAATGATGAAGGTTTCTGACCCGATTATTTTTGGTCACGGAGTTAGAGCATTCTTTAAAGAATTATTCACAAAACACGGAGAAACATTTAATCAACTTGGAGTAGATGTTAATAATGGTTTTGGAAACTTAATTAGCAAGTTAGAAGAATTATCCGCAGATAAAAAAGCAGAAATTGAAGCTGATATTTTAGCAGCCTACCAAAATGGCCCCGCTATTGCCATGGTAAATTCAGATAAAGGAATTACCAACTTACATGTGCCAAGTGATGTTATTGTTGATGCATCTATGCCAGCAATGATTAGAACTTCTGGTCAAATGTGGGATGCAAAAGGAAAACAACAAGACACCAAAGCGGTAATTCCTGATAGTAGTTATGCTGGGATTTATGAAGCGACCATTGATTTCTGTAAAAAAAATGGAGCATTTGATCCTACAACAATGGGAACTGTTCCTAATATTGGTTTAATGGCTCAAAAAGCCGAAGAGTATGGTTCTCATGATAAAACGTTTGAAATTAAAGCTAATGGAACTGTAAAGGTTATAAACGCGAATGGTGAAACGTTAATAGAACATACTGTAGCATCTGGAGATATTTGGAGAATGTGCCAAGTAAAAGATGCTCCAATTCAAGATTGGGTGAAGCTAGCTGTAAACAGAGCAAAAGCAACTAATATTCCGACTATTTTTTGGTTAGACAAAAACAGAGCTCATGATGCTGAAGTAATTAAAAAAGTAACTACCTATTTACCAAATCACACTATAGAAGGATTAGATATTCAAATTCTTTCTCCAATAGACGCAACTACTTTTACACTACAAAGGGTAAAAGAAGGAAAAGATACAAACTCAGTTTCTGGTAATGTTTTAAGAGATTACTTAACAGATTTGTTTCCTATTTTAGAATTAGGAACTTCTGCTAAAATGCTGTCTATTGTCCCGTTAATGAATGGCGGAGGGTTGTTTGAAACTGGCGCTGGAGGTTCTGCTCCAAAACACGTTCAACAATTTGTAGAAGAAGGACATTTACGTTGGGATTCTTTAGGTGAATTCTTAGCACTAGCTGTTTCTTTAGAACATTTAGGACAAACCAATAATAACAATGAAGCGTTGATTTTGGCTGAAACATTAGACAATGCAACAGATAAATTCTTAGAAAACAATAAATCTCCTTCTCGTAAAGTGAGAGAGTTAGACAATAGAGGTTCTCATTTCTATTTAGCAACGTATTGGGCAGAAGCATTGGCAAATCAAGATAAAAACGAAACATTAAGGAATCGTTTTTCTGCAATTGCACTTGAATTGTCTAACAATGAAGATACCATTGTAAATGAATTGAATTCAGCACAAGGACATGCGTTAAACATTGGCGGCTACTACAGTCCTAATGAAGAATCAACTGAAAAACAAATGAGACCAAGTGCTACTTTAAATGCTATTTTAGCAGCACTTTAAAAAAATAATTATTTATTTTAAAGGCGATGTAAAACTACATCGCCTTTTTTTATTTATTTTTGGTTTATGAGTTTTACAAAAACGACCGAACAAGATTCTAAATACAACCATTTAGAACACATGACTACCTCTGAATTATTAAGCACTATTAATACCGAAGATAAAACGGTTGCCTTTTCTGTTGAAAAAGCGATTCCACAAATAACCAAGTTGACAGATCAAATTGCTGACAAGCTTAAAAATGGTGGGAGAATATTTTACTTAGGAGCCGGAACAAGTGGCCGATTAGGTATTTTAGATGCCTCTGAATGTCCGCCAACTTTTGGTGTACCACACGAATTAGTTATTGGCCTAATTGCAGGTGGAGATATCGCCATAAGAAAAGCTGTAGAAAACGCAGAAGATTCTACAACGCAAGGCTGGTTAGATTTAAAAGAACATCAAGTTACCGAAAAAGATATTGTAATTGGCATTGCTGCTTCTGGGACAACCCCGTATGTTATCTCTGCTTTAGAAAGATGCAATGAACAAAATATAACCACTGGTTGTATTACCTGTAACAAGAATAGTCCTTTAACCATTGTTTCAAAATTCCCTATTGAAGTAGTCGTTGGACCAGAGTTTGTTACTGGAAGCTCAAGAATGAAAGCTGGAACCGCTCAAAAAATGGTTCTAAACATGCTTACAACATCTGCTATGATTTTATTAGGCAAGATTAAAGGAAACAAAATGGTTGATATGCAGTTATCTAACGATAAATTGGTAAACCGTGGAGAATTAATGTTAGTTAATGAATTACAGATCGACCAAAAGACCGCAAGTGAATTATTGAAAAAATATAAGAATGTGAGAACAGCAATTAAAAAATATCAGGATGCCCGTTAATCAAGATTTACTAGAAAAAGGAGTGAGAAAGTTATTGCTTTTAATTTTATTATTAATTGTTTCTCCTATCACTTTAAACATTGCTTTTAAAGCATTAACTAAAATGGAAGACGCTCCGTTTATTGCCTACGGAATACTGGCTTTAGCTGTCGTTCTTATTGTTTTAACGTTGATCCTTGCTTTTAAAACCGTTAAAACATTTTTAGACGCACTATTTAATAAATAAGCATTTGAAAAGCACTAACAACATACAGAACTTACTTAAATGGGAATATTGGCCATCTTCAATGTTTTATGTTCCTAATTTACCGTATGCTTTCTATTTGGTTGTAAGAGCAAAACATTCCGCTTTTTTTAGTGCTGCAAACCCCTGTATCAAAAGCTCAGGAAATGGTACAGAAAGCAAATACAAAACCACTGAATTAATTCCGGAAAAATTTAGACCAAAAACGATTTTTGTAAATTCAAATTCCACTATTGACACAGTACTTGATGCGCTTAAATTAAAAGAAATTCATTTCCCTATAATTGCGAAACCGGATGTTGGTTTTAGAGGTTTATTGGTAAAGAAAATACATTCACCTGAAGCGTTAAAACTATATATAGACAAGTACCCTATTGATTTCATTCTTCAAGAATTTTTAGAACACAAAAATGAATGTGGAATATTCTATCACAAAAAACCAAACGAAAAGAAAGGGAGTATTACCTCTATTACATTAAAAAAATTCTTGCTGGTTATTGGTGATGGAAAATCTACTTTTAAAGAATTGATTCTTATCGATGAAAGAGCAAAACGCTATATTGATATACTCTTTGAAATTCATCAAGAAAAATTATACAGCATCCCTGCTAAAGGAGAACAACTAAAACTCACTTCTATAGGAAATCATTCTAAAGGAACCCAATTTATTTGTGGTAGTCATTTAATCACAAAAAAGCTAGAAGACACTTTTGATCAATTAAGCAGTGCTATTGATGGTTGGTATTATGGTAGAATTGATATTAAGTACAATGCTTTTGAAGATCTTGAAAATGGATCGGATTTTAAAATTTTAGAAATCAACGGCATCCTCTCGGAGCCTACCCATATTTACGACAGTGAAACCTACACCTATCTACAAGCCTTAAAAGCGATACGGACACATTGGAAATCGCTATTTCAAATAGCAACAATTAATAACAAACAGTACAATGTACCGTATAAAAGCTCTAAAATTTTTATGAAAGAAATGCTTGAATTGAGAGCATATACTAAAAAAATAAAAAGCCTCTCAAACTCAAATTAAGAAACGGCTTTAAGTGATGTATTGTTTATTCTTTAGAAATTTCACCTCCTTTTTTTTAAATAAATGCGTTCAATCTCACTAAATAAAACTACAAATACCTAAAAATAAGCAACATACCATTATTTCTGTTTTTGGCATGCTCTTTGGAATATCTCTACTAAGGTGGACGCTGAAAACCGAAAAGAGTAAGCAGAATTTAAAATTAGAAATTATGAAAAGAGCACTACTATTATTGTTAGGAATGATGTCTTTTGTTTCCGTAAACGCGAATGACATTGGTACATCAACTAAAAGAATAACCATTGACTACCGTTATGATGAGGCTGTTACCTTTGTTGAAAAAGGAGTTCAATTTCATGTATTCTTAAACGGTGATTTTGAATTCAATACTCCAAATAGAGACCATTACAATGCGAACAACAGAAGGCATGGTTATAATGATCTCAGGATTAACAGCGATTACGAAGGAAGAATTAAACGCATAGGTTCTAATTACATAAGATATAATTACAGAGGGAATGTTACACGAATTGGAAATGTTCGCATCTATTACAGTAGAGGATTATTAAAAAGAGTAGGTGATTTAACAATTTCTTACAATACGTGGGGTGCTCCTTATTTTTATGGAAATGTTCATCGAGACTATTATAACTCAGACATACATTTCTCTTTAAACTTTGGTACTGTTTTCAACTATAATGATCATTATTTCTCTAAGTATAGCTTTAAAAATAATTACAGAAAATATAGAGAAGACAAACACTATTATTATTACAAAGTTAAACCTAACGGCAACGTTGGAAAACGTGGAAAGCTTATCAAAAGAAGAAAAGCTGGTGTTACTACGCAAAGAGATCATAAGTACACCAAAAGAAAAACAGCACCGAATAGAAAATCTTCTGTGAAAAGAAAAAAACATACGAAAAGGAATTCTACACCTAAAAGAGTTCAGGCTACAAAGAAGAAAGCTAAAAGAAGAACTCCAAAAATGAGCGTTAAAAAAAAGAGCAACAAAAGAAAGGTTGATAAAAACCAACAACGCAAAAGACGCAGTTAATCTTACATATAAAAAAATCCCGCTTAAAAGCGGGATTTTTTTATGCTGTTAATTATCTAATTAACTTTTTATATTTAATTCGTTTCGGCATTAAATCTCCACCCAAACGTTTCTTTTTATTTTCTTCATAATCAGAGAATGATCCTTCAAAGAAGTATACTTGACTATTTCCTTCAAACGCTAAGATATGCGTACAAACTCTATCTAAAAACCATCTATCGTGACTAATTACTACAGCACAACCTGCAAAATTCTCTAACCCTTCTTCTAAAGCTCTTAATGTATTTACATCTAAATCATTTGTAGGCTCATCTAATAGCAATACATTTCCTTCTTCTTTTAAAGTCATTGCCAAATGCAATCTATTTCTTTCTCCTCCAGAAAGTGTAGACACTTTTTTATTCTGCTCACTTCCAGCAAAATTAAATCTACTTAAATATGCACGAGAATTTACTTGCTTTCCTCCCATCATAACCAACTCTTGGTCATCAGAAAAGTTAGACCAAATAGATTTATCTGGATCAATATTAGAATGTGCTTGATCTACATATGCAATCTTTGCTGTTTCACCAACTTTAAAACTACCTGAGTCTGCATTTTCCTCACCCATAATCATTTTAAAAATAGTGGTTTTACCAGCACCGTTAGGTCCAATAATTCCAACTATTCCAGCCTGTGGTAAATTGAATTCTAAGTTTTCGTATAATAATTTATCTCCAAAAGCTTTAGAAACACCTGATGCTTCTATTACATTTGTTCCTAAACGAGGTCCATTCGGGATGTAAATCTCTAAGTTTTCATCCGTTTTCTTTTGGTCTTGACTCATCAATTTATCATAACTCTTTAAACGAGCTTTTTGTTTTGATTGACGCCCTTTAGCTCCTTGACGTACCCATTCTAACTCTCGCTCTAATGTTTTCTGTCTTTTGGAAGCTGTTTTGCTTTCTTGTGCTAATCGCGTAGATTTTTGATCTAACCAAGAAGAATAGTTCCCTTTCCAAGGAATTCCTTCTCCTCTATCTAATTCTAAAATCCAACCAGCAACATTATCTAAGAAGTATCTATCGTGTGTTACAGCGATTACAGTTCCTTTATATTGTGCTAAATGATGTTCTAACCAATGTACAGATTCTGCATCCAAGTGATTGGTTGGCTCATCTAATAATAAAATTTCTGGTTCTTGTAATAACAGTCTACACAATGCAACTCTTCTTCTTTCTCCTCCTGATAAGTTTTTAATTGGAGTATCACCATCTGGAGTTCTTAAAGCATCCATGGCTATTTCTAGCTTCGTATCCAATTCCCAAGCATTACAAGCATCAATTTTATCTTGAAGCTCTGCTTGTTTCGCCATCAACTTATCCATCTTATCTGCATCAGAATACACTTCTTCTAAACCAAACATATCGTTGATTTTATTGTATTCGTCTAAAATAGCAACTGTTTCAGCAACACCTTCTCTTACAATTTCAATAACAGTTTTATCATCGTCTAATTTAGGCTCTTGCTCTAAATAACCAACGTTGTATCCTGGAGAAAAAGAAACATCTCCTTGATAATTCTTTTCTACACCTGCTATAATTTTTAATAAGGTTGATTTTCCTGATCCGTTTAAACCAAGAATCCCAATTTTAGCTCCATAAAAAAAGCTTAAGTAAATATCTTTTAAAACTTGTTTGTTTGTACTTTGATAGGTTTTCGAGAGTTTATTCATCGAAAAGATGACTTTCTTATCGTCTGACATAATCGTAAATTAATTTTAGTAAGTAAATTTGAAGATTAAACTCTTCCTTTAAGGGCGTTAAATACCCAGGCAACTGCGAAAAATCCAACACCAACTGCTGCAAATCCCCAACCTGAAACATCTCTATATCTAAAAGCACCAAGTGCTATTAACCCCAATCCAACAAGTATCATAATAAAAGTTGCCCAAGCCAATACGGTATTTTTATTCATCGTCATTCTGTTATATTTTAAAGTTTGCGGAACAGCAAATATCGACAATTATTTAATAACGCTAGCTCATAAATAAAAAAACCTACAGTACTACTGTAGGTTCTTTCTTAATATCTTCTTCTGCGTCTATTATTTGTGTTTCTAGGGGGTGCTCTTCTTCTTTCTGGAGCTGGAGCTTCAGGAATCAATTCTCTTTTTCTTTTTTTCTGAAATTTTATCCAACTTTTAAATTGCTTTTTAGACAGTTTCCCCTCTAAAGTAGCATTTAATTGTTTTTCTAAACTCTGTATGCTATCTTTAATTGGATCCAATACTTTTTCTATTCGAAACTTAAAATCTTTCATCTTTTCTCTGTCTCCACTTTGCTTAATAGTATTGACCAAGCTCGTAATTTCTTTTAGCTCTTGACTTTTCAAAAAAGAAATTACTTTAATTTTATTATTATAAGACTTGAGCTCTTTTTTAACGTAGTATTTTAGATTCTCTTTTTTAATTTTTATTTTTTTGATTGCTTTATTTTCTTGGTAATAAAAAATACCAACAAATTTAACCGCATCAAACTTTTGAGCTTTATGTTCCTGGCCACCATTTCCGTTTTGACCTTGGGCCGTAACGAAGCTACATAGCACTACTAAAATAAGTAAAAGTATTTTTTTCATTGTTGATTATATCGAGTACGTAAATGTAAAATTTTATCTTTTATTAACGGCTAAATTTATTGAAAACTTATATTTCCGCTGCCAACCTAGCACCTTGATCTATTGCTCTTTTCGCATCCAACTCAGAAGCGAAATCTGCACCTCCTATAACATGTACTTTTAATCCATTTTCTTCTAATGGTGCTAACAATTCTTTTAACGGATTTTGACCTGTACAAATAACAATGTTATCAACCTCTAAAATTTTCGCTTCTTCATTTTGAATATAATGCAATCCTTGCTCATCAATTTTAGTATATTGAACTCTATTTATAAACTGTACGTTTTTCTTTTTTAATGTAGATCTATGAATCCAACCTGTAGTTTTACCTAGGTTTCCTCCAAACTTACCTTTACTTCTTTTAAACATAAAGATTTCTCTAGCTGATGGTGCTATTTCTGATTTAACTCCTTCAATTCCACTTCTAGCAGTTAACGTTTTATCAATTCCCCATTCTTTTAACCAAGCATCAATATTTTGAGAAGTACTTTCTCCTTCATGCGCTAAGTATTCAGAAACATCAAAACCAATTCCTCCAGCTCCAATTACAGCGACTCTTTTACCAACATGCTTTTTATGTTTCAGAACATCTAAATAGCTCAAAACTTTCTCATGTTCAATCCCTTCTATTGATGGTATTCTAGGTTTTATTCCTGTCGCTAAAATTACTTCGTCAAAATCTGTTTTTAAAACATCACCTATTGAGACTCTCGTATTTAATTTTACGGTAACATTATGCAATTCAATTTGCTTTTTAAAGTATCTTATTGTTTCATGAAACTCTTCTTTTCCCGGAATCTGTTTTGCGATATTAAACTGTCCTCCAATTTCAGACTCACTATCAAACAACGTAACAATATGCCCTCTTTGTGCTGCAATAGTAGACGCTGCTAAACCAGCTGGCCCTGCTCCAATTACGGCTATTCTCTTAGGGTTACCTGTCTTGTTATAATTCAACTCTGTTTCATGACAAGCTCTTGGATTTACCAAACAACTTGCTACTTTCTGTTCAAAAACATGATCTAAACACGCTTGATTACAACCAATACATGTATTTATTTCATCTGCTTTTTCTGCTTCAGCTTTGTTTACCCATTCTGGATCTGCCAAAAAAGGACGCGCCATAGAAATCATATCTGCATCTCCTTCTGATAATATTTTCTCAGCAGTTTCTGGCATATTTATTCTATTAGAAGTAACCAATGGAATTGATAATTCTTCTTTCATTTTTTTTGTAACCCATGTAAATGCACCTCTTGGCACAGAGGTTGCAATTGTTGGTATTCTTGCTTCATGCCAACCAATACCTGTGTTTATAATCGTTGCACCTGCCTTTTCAATTTCTTTTCCTAGCTGAACCACTTCTTCCCAAGAACTTCCATTTTCTACCAAATCTAACATTGACAATCTGTAGATAATGATGAATTCTTTACCAACAGCTTCACGAGTTTGTTTTACCAATTCAATCGGTAAACGCATTCTGTTTTCATATTCTCCTCCATAATTATCGGTTCTTTTATTGGTTCTTTTTGCTATAAACTGATTGATTAAATAGCCTTCTGACCCCATAATTTCTACCCCATCATACCCAGCAACTTTAGATAGTTTTGCTGAGTTTACAAAATCACGAATTGTTCTTTCAATTCCTGATTGTGTTAATTTAAATGGTTTAAAAGGTGTTATTGGAGATTTTATATTAGAGGGAGCAACATTAAAAGGATGATAGCCATAACGTCCAGAATGCAAGATTTGCATACATATTTTACCTCCTTCTTTATGAACTGCTTCTGTTATTTTTTGATGATGTATCGCATGTTTCTCCGTAGACATTCTTGCTGAAAAAGGACCTGTCCAACCTTGAATATTTGGTGAGATTCCTCCTGTTATAATTAACCCTACACCTCCTTTTGCTCTTTCTGCATAGTATGTTGCGATTTTATCAATGCCATTTTTTTCTTCTTCTAAACCAGTATGCATAGAACCCATTAAAATTCTATTTTTTAACGTTGTAAATCCTAAATCTAAAGGTTCAAAGATGTGCTTATATTTCATAATCTTAAAATTGAATTTATTATGCATGCATAATAGTTAGCAAGATATGTTTATTTATTGAAAAGAAAAAACTCAAGATGAATGATATCCTTGAGTTTTTTTGCGTTAGTGATTGAAACGGCATCCTTTTTAATTGTCAGTTTGAGTGCTTCTTTTTTTCACAGAATTGCATCGAAAACAACAATAAAAAGATATAGTGGAAAGCACGACCCTTTTGGGTAACGCCCTAATACAAATGCCCTATATTTACTAAAGGCTTTCCCCCTACATGTTTTACGCTCTTATATGTTTCATTTTTTATCTAATTTTATCTAATAAATTACTGAGTAATTGGGCTTCCTCTTCACTTAAATTATTCATAAAAGTAATATCTGTACTCACATCAATTTGGTCTAGTAATTTTAGTCCATTTTTAGAAATATGAATATACACGACTCTTCTATCATGATCGCATCTTGATCTTTCTATCAACTTTTTATCACATAATTTATCCATTAAGCGAGTCGCATTCGGTGCTCTTTCTATCATTCTTTCTTTAATAAGCTGCACTTTAATTGGCTCACCAGCACCTCTTAAAATACGCAATATATTGTACTGCTGCGGAGAAATACCATAGGGTTTAAAATAATCAATCTCTCTACTATACAACCAGTTTGCTGTATACTTTATATTAATTAACGCTTTTATTTTATTGTTCTTAAATGTAGAATTAATGTCTTTAGCTATAGTACCCATAGGATAAATTTTTACACAAATTTAGTCGTATTTTCTTTGTATGATATTGCTCTTGAAAGGCATATATCAATTTGTTTTTTATATTTTGATTCGCAGCTCCACGTTCATTTAATCCATGGCACTCAATTTAAAGCGCTTTTTGGAATTCTTTAATTGCTTCGTTTAATGATTCTTTTAATTCTGAGTTTACCAATGCTCCATCTTTAAAGTTATCATAAAAATTTGGTAAAGAAAATTTAGCGATAACATTAGCTCCCAAATGCGGAAAAGTACCTGCTGCTGTTTCTAACACAGAAGCACCTCCTCTTCCTCCTGGTGAAGAAGCCATTAATAACAAAGGTTTGTCTTTAAATACTTTTCTGTCAATTCTTGAAACCCAATCAAAAATATTTTTAAAAGCGGCTGTATAAGAACCATTATGCTCTGCTAAAGAAACTACAAATCCATCAGAAGCACTTAACAAGTCATTAAAATCATTTGCTGCTTTTGGAAACCCTTCTGCTTCCATTTCTAAACTAAAAATAGGCAATAGATAATCGTTTAAGTCAGCAACATCAAAAGTTGCGTTTTCAACTAAAGAAGCCGCGTAGCCTGCAAGTTGTTTATTTATTGATGTTTTACTATTACTTCCTGCAAATGCTACTATTTTTTTCATGCTACTTGTTTTAAATGCTTTACAAAGCTACGTATAATTATTTTATTCTCCAAGGGTAATAACTCCAGGGAATTATATTACAGGTATTGATTAAGATGAATCCACCAACTTATGTTTTTACACAATGAGCTTCGTCAGGGGTTCTCAAAAAAAATAAAATTATTTTTAAATACATGCCGTAATTAAACCTTAATTATTACAATAAGTCTAATCTTTTTTAAACTTTCTGAATTTCCTGCTTTTTTCTTGTTACTTTTAGAAACTAATTTCCCTTTTTTGAGCACCATATGTTGAAATCTAAATTATCAATCTTACTTATTACTATATGTTGTTTAGTCTGTGTTAAAAATCTTCAGGCTCAATTGAGTAAAAAACATTTTATACCACCACTAACGTATGCAGAAACAGGCAATGCAAACCCTGTTGGTCAATATTTTTACATATCAACACCCAGTAATCAAATTGTTAGTTTTACTATTAAACAAATGGGTTCACCAAATAGCAATATCACCGGGTTTGTTTCAAACTCTCTACCTCAAGAAATATTTATAGGTAATGGTAATAGTCAGCTTTTTGTAGATTCAAGAGTAACAAGTGTTGTGCATGCTGACAAAGGGTATGTTATTGAAGCTGATGATGTGATTTACGTCTCTATTCGGGTTTTGGCTAATAATTCGGGTGATACATCTACCCCCACACAAGCTGGGTCTTTGGTTAGTAAAGGCGCATCTGCTCTTGGAACTACTTTTAGAGCAGGAATGTTCACCAATGAAAACCCTGCTCCTAACCATTTTAATTATTTGAATTTTATTTCTGTAATGGCAACAGAAAATAATACTGTTGTCAACTTTGATGATATGCCAATAGGATTGTCTATAAAAAACTTTAATATTTTAACTTCTTCTTCATTTTTCGTGAATTTAAAAGAAGGCGAAAGTTACATTATTGCCACAAATGCATCTGATAATAACATAAATAAGGATGGCTTAATTGGTACTTTAATTACTTCCGACAAACCTATTGTTGTAAACATAGGTTCTACAAACGGAAGTTTTCATGATGGAGGAGGAAGAGATTATGGATTGGATCAAATTGTAGACATCTCTAAAGTAGGCACCGAATATATTTTTGTACGAGGAAATGGAAGTGATAATTGGGAAAATGTTTTAATTGTTGCCCATGAAGACAATACTGAAATAAGCATTAATGGTAATGGTATTTTTGCAACCATCAATAAAGGAGAATATTCTCTAATTGAAGGAAATGAATTCAATACAAATGGAAATATGTTTGTTCAAACTTCTAAACCTGTATTTGCATATCAAGGAATTGGTGGATTAAACACTGAAGGAGAACCATCTGAAGCAAATCAAGGTTTATTTTTTGTACCACCATTAAGCTGTGAAAATAGAGGGAAAGTAGATAACATTCCTACTATCGAAAGTATTGGAAATATCGTCTTTACAGGAGGAATTACAATAGTTACAAACAAAGGAGCAACTGTAAACATCAATTCTCAACCAATATCAAATTTTTCGCCTTCTGGACCTTTTAATGTTGATGGAAATACTGACTATGTAACTTATAAAGTAACGGACTTAACTGGTGATATATCTATTGAAAGTAGTGAGGAATTATATTGTGCTTACTTTAATCAAAATGGAGCAGCAAGTTCCGGTAGTTTTTACTCAGGTTTTCCTTCATCCCCAGAGATTAATTTTAATGCCACAGTTTCAGCTTTAGGAAACTGCATTCCAAATGTAACTTTAGAAGCGGCTAATACAGAACATTTTGATGAACTTGAATGGTTTTTTGACGATGAAACTGGAGGTGGTTTTGTTTTTACCGGAAGCACAGATCCTACTTACACTCCTGTAAACCCTGGAAGATATAAATTAGTTGGGAAAATTACCTGTTCTGGAGTGACCTTTGAATCTATCGAAATTCCTGTAAGTATTTGTCCTGATGATTATGATGGAGATACTATTATCGATAATTTAGATGATGATATTGATGATGATGGAATCCTAAATTGTGATGAATCTATAGGCAATGCTATTCTGAATATTGAAGACATTAACAATCCTATCATTATTTTTCAAGATAATTCTACTCAGACTTCCACAACTAGTATTTACACAGAAACTGAAGTTAGCAATACATTTTCTGGTGATAATAATGGAAATTTTGAATCAATTATTAATCCCGAAACAGACACGAAATTAAAATATGAACTAAATTTCATCCAAAATATTAATTTTAAATTCACTCAAAACAAAGCCTTAAACCATACCATTTCAGATGGAGAATTTTTCATTATAAAAATCGGGCCAAACAATAAAAACATTACACTCTTAGACCCTAATGATCAATTACTTATTGACACAAATTTTGATGGTGTTTTTGAAACTGGAGTCACCAATTTCTCTGCTTCAGAAATTCATTTTAGATATGCAGCAAGCACAACAGGTACAACAAGCACGTTTGAGTTTGTCGCAAATCAAATAAATCAAATTGAATTCACACATCAATCTGCAGGAATTATAGCAACCTCCACCTTTTACGGCAACATTCAATTAACTTGTTTTTCAAAAGACTCTGACTTAGATGGGATTGAAGATATGTTTGATTTAGATAGTGATAATGATGGGGTTCCCGATTCTTTTGAAACAGCAAATGACACAGATACTGATGGGGTTTTAAATTATCTAGATATCGATTCTGATAACGATGGAATTTATGATATTGTGGAAGCTGGAAACAGCAATTTAGATACAAATTTAGATGGAATAATAGACAATGCGAACACTTTAATTGGTTTAAATGGTTTGGTTGATGATTTAGAAACGACTCCTGATAATAAAACGCTTTCTATAAACTACATAATTGTAGATACTGATGCCGACGGAATTTTTAACTTTATTGAATTAGACGCAGATAATGATACCTGTTTTGATGTAATTGAAGCTGGCTTTACAGGAAATGGTTTAGGGGTTTTAAATGCAACTCCGTTTAATGTAGATCTAAAAGGAAAAGTAATTAATAATTTCGATGGTTATACAGCTCCAAATGTAAATTATATTACAAGTGCTCCTATTACTTTAAATACTCCTTTTATTGATGTTGCTTTTTGTAAAAAATCTACTGAGACAATTACGATAGATTCTACTGCAGACGGTTTTCAATGGCAAGTCTCTGAAGATGGTTCAATATGGAATACAGTCACAAATAACACTGTTTATAATGGTTCCCAGACAAATGCCCTACAAATAACAAATGTGGAAATGGCGTATAATACGTATCAATACAGAGTTTTATTAAATAGAACTGGAAATACCTGTCAGAAAGAATCAAACGCAATTACTCTAACAGTTAATCCACTACCAATATTAAAACCAAACCCAGAATTATATCAATGTATCAGTGCAAATGACAACAACCCTTCAGTAAATTTAACAACTGCAGAGATTAATATTTCTGAAACTCCAAATGTTACTTTTGACTATTTTGAAGATGCGAATGCAACTATTCAAATTACAGATCCTACCTCTTATACAGTGCAAGTAAATGTTCCACAAGTTGTTTTTGTGAGAGTTACTTCAGAATTTAATTGTACTAGAGATCTTCTTGAATTAAAAATAAACGTAGGACAAACTCCCGACAACCCTTATAATCAAATTCAAACGCCTGCTTGTGATGATTTTTTAGATGCGAATGGAAATGATTCTGCTGCTAATTCTGACACAGACAACATTACCAATTTTTACTTGGATAAAGATCTGATAACAAAAAACATAAAAAATGACATAACTAATTCAGAAAACACAGTCGTTTCTTTCTATGAAAATGCTGGTGACAGAAACAATATTCTGAATGAGATTGATATTAGCAATTACAGAAATGACATCAATAAAATTGATATTACAACTATTTCTGGCGGAATTCAGTTTCCTATTTATTATAAAATTTTAAGTACCATAAATAATAATTGCCAAGGTTTAGGTGAGTTTTATTTACAAATAAATGCAACTCCGACTGTTAGCAGCAACGTTCTTTCTCTAATCTCAGAATGTGATACGGGTGCGATTGATGGTAATTACACAAATGGAAGTAACAGAAACATCGACTTATCTCAAAGAATTGAAGAACTCTTTCTTGGAACAGGTCAAGATCAAAATGACTATGACGTTACTTTTTACAAATCAGTAACTGCTGCTTTTTCTGGTGATAACACAAACCCAGATTACATCGATGCTCCTACTCAATTTACAAACGATATTCCTAGTGGGTTTTCTGTAGGAGATATTGTAACGCAATCCATATTTGTACGTGTGGAAAATAAAGCTACAGGTTGTGCAAACCCACATACAAGTTTTGAGGTAATCATTAATCCTATACCAATCATTACCAATGCAATACCTGTTTTAGCTGTTTGTGATATTGGCACAAATGATGACGATGTTAGAAATGGATTGGCGCAAAATATAGATGTTTCTGTGAGAGATATAGATATTCTAGGAACTAGAAGTGCGGCTGACTTTACAATTACCTATCATAAAACTAGAGCAGATGTAGAGGATTTATCTTCTACCGGAATAGACAAAAATAGTTATGATTCCGACCCTACAAGAGTAACAATCAATCCAACGACTAATATTAGTGAAGAAAGTCTATTAATTAGAATTGTAGACAATGGTTCTGGTTGTGCTTTTGATCAATCAACACTTACAATTGTTGTAAATCCAGAACCAACTTTCGAAACCATTTCTAATCTTTCTGAATGTGATAATAATGATGATTTTGATGATACAAACGGAAGTATTCAAACCATTGACTTAGACGAGAAAATTTCTGAAATTTTAGGTACTACTCAGGATCCGGATGATTTTATTGTCACTTTTCATACAACTCAAGCAAATGCAAGTTCTGGAACGTTTGCTATTTCATCACCTTACGAAAATTCCTTCGCAACAGAAACAATTTTTGTGCGCATTCAAAACAAAAAAACACTGTGTGTAAATGACGCTGCTACTTTTGATGTGATCATAAATCCTTTACCAGACTTTACTGTAACTACTCCTCAGGTTTTATGTTTAAATGATTTGCCTTTAAATATTGCCGCAGAAAACCCTATGGATGTGTATTCTTATGTTTGGAAAAATGCAACTGGCGATATCATCAGCACAGCTAATAATGTAGACATTACAACTGAAGGAGTTTACACAGTTATAGCAACTACAACTAATGGAACCATGTGTGAAAAAGCAGAAACTATTATTGTAAATGAATCTAACACTGCAACTTTATTAACAAGTTTTGTTACTGTTGCAGATGAAAGTAACAATGTTGGGAGTGAAAATAATTTATCCATCATAATAGATACTCAAAATAACAATTTAGGTCCTGGCGATTATCAATTTGCCGTTAAAAATGACGATACTGGTGACAGATTCCCTTCAATTGGATTTCAAGACGACCCTTTTTTCGATAATCTAGAAGGGGGTATTTACACCATTATTGTAAATGACAAGAATGGTTGCGCTCCTGATACTGAATTACAAATTTCTGTAGTTCAATTTCCGAATTTCTTTACACCAAATGGCGATGGAACAAATGATAATTGGGTTATTAAAGGAGCCAACAAAATATTTTACCCCAACAGCAGTATCAACATATTTAATAGGTATGGTAAGTTACTAGCACAAATACCCATTGAAAGTCAAGGCTGGGATGGAACCTACAACGGAAAAACACTTCCTTCTGATGATTATTGGTTTAGCGTGCAATTAATCCCCGCAGATACTAGTAAATCTCCAATCCTTAAAAAAGGACATTTTTCACTACTAAGAAAATAAATATTACTTCTGTGTAACAGTATAAAAAACTAGATACACACAAAAAACTCCACTAAAAAGTGGAGTTTAACTAATCAAAATAATCTACAAACAACTAAATCTATAAATTAAACGGTTATATAAAGTATTACACAGCTATTGCGCTTACTTCTCTTTCTGCTTCAGCTATTTTTTCTTTTACTTCAAATTGATTTGAAGTATTATTTGTTCCTCCTGCTTTTAAAGCTTTATCACCTGCAAAAAATGTTTTATGATCATCACCAAGATCAGAACCTGCCATTCTTTGATGTTTTACACAAGAAACTCCTTTTCTAATTTCTTGTCTTTGAACACCTTTTACATATGCTAACATTCCTTCTTTACCAAAATACCCCTCCGTTAAATCATTCATGTGTAACGCAGTTGTATGGTAGGTTGGTAATGTAATTAAATGATGAAAAATACCTGCCTCTCTTGCGCCATCAACCTGAAACGTACGAATTTTCTCATCTGCACGATGACATAATTCCGAGCCATCATATTCAGCATCCATTAAATTATTTCTATCATAAGCAGTCATATTTTCACCTTCGGCAAGCATATCATCAAAAGCTTGGCTACGGAAATTTAAGGTCCAATTAAAAGAAGGTGAGTTGTTGTACACTAATTTTGCATTTGGCACCACTTCTTTAATTCTATTTACCATATGAGCAATTTGAGTAACATCTGGAGTCGGAGTTTCAATCCATAGTAAATCTGCGCCATTTTGTAGACTTGTAATACAATCTAACACAACCCTGTCTATATTAGAACCCTCTTTAAACTTATACAAACCGTTTGCCAACCTTACTGGACGAACTAATTTACCGCCTCTTTTTAACAAAACATCATCTTCTTTAGCATCAGCAATTGCTATTTCTTCTGCTTCAACAAAAGCTAAGTATTGAGAAGCCAAATCACCAGCTTCTTGACTTACAGGTAATTTCTGTGTTAAACCTGCTCCTTCAGAATCAGTTCTTGCCACAATAATTCCGTCATCTACACCTAATTCTAAAAATGCATATCTAATTGCATTTATCTTCGCAATAAAATCTTCATGTGGCACCGTTACCTTTCCGTCTTGATGACCACATTGTTTTGCATCTGAAACTTGATTTTCAATTTGAATTGCACAAGCTCCTGCTTCAATCATCTTTTTAGTTAATAAATACGTTGCTTCTTCATTTCCAAAACCGGCATCAATATCTGCAATAATTGGAACGATGTGAGTTTCGAAATTATCTATTTGATCTTGTACATCTTCTCCGTTTTCTAATCTTTTAAATAAATCATTCAATTCAATAGCATCTGCTTGACGAAGAAAATCATAAATTTCATTTATTAATGAGGGCACAGCTGTTTTTTCGTGCATAGATTGATCTGGTAAAGGCCCAAATTCTGAACGCAATGCAGCAACCATCCATCCAGACAAGTACAAGTAACTTTTACTAGTGGTTTTATGATGTTTTTTTACAGCAATCATTTTTTGCTGTGCAACAAAACCATGCCAGCAACCTAAAGATTGCGTATAGTTAGATGAATCTCCATCATACTCTGCCATGTCTTTTCTCATAATAGCAGCAGTATATTTAGCAATATCTAAACCTGTTTTAAAACGATTTTGAGTGACCATTCTTGCGGCACTTTCAGAATTTATAGCATTCCAAGAATTGCCATATTTTGCTTTCAGGTTTCTTACAGTTTCTAACGCTGAACTATACTTGCTTTGTGCTAAATTTTTCATAATTTTGTTCTTTAATTATTAAGGTTTTCTAGATTTTGATAATTCCGTCTCGCACACTATTGTCGTAGTTGCGAGACATTTTTTTTATATGTGATTGTACGCTGAAAGTGTTAAAAATTCTTTATAGTCTTTTGATATTACTAATTCATCAAATAACTCAATAGCTAGCTTAAATTTTCCATTTATAAAATTACTCTCCCCAACTAAATTTTTAATTTTCTCTAACTCTTCTTTCTTTAATTGCTGATACATTTCTTGGTTAAAAATTCTTTCATCTTCTAATTGAATATTTTTGCACAACCAAAGCCAAACTTGTGTTCTAGATATTTCTGCAGTTGCAGCATCTTCCATTAAATTATACAATGCAGCAGCACCATTTCCACGCAGCCAACTTTCTATATACAAAATACCTACGTTTATATTTTTTCTAATTCCCTCTTCGGTAATTGTTCCTTTTGGCATTTCTACTAAATCTGCTTCAGAAACTTTTACATCGCTTCTAGAAACGTGAATTTGATTTTTGGTTTTCATATGTTCATTAAAAACACGCATTGCCACAGAAACCAATCCTGGGTGTGCAACCCAAGTCCCATCATGTCCGTTTTTAACTTCTTGTTCTTTATCTGCAAACACTTTCGCAAAAGCTAAATCATTCGCTGTTTCATCGTTTTTAATCGGAATTTGAGCAGCCATACCACCCATTGCATGTACATTTCTTTTATGACATTTCTGAATAACAAGCAATGAATATGCGCGCATAAATGGCGTGTTCATCGTTACCTGATCTCTATTTGGAACCATAAAACCTGCATGATTTCTAAATTTTTTGATGTATGAAAAGATATAATCCCAACGTCCACAATTTAAACCAGCCATATGATTTCTTAATTCATAAATAATCTCATCTAATTGAAAACTTGCAGTAATTGTTTCTATTAAGACCGTTGCTTTAATTGTTTTCTGCGGAATGTTTAAGTAGTCTTGAGAAAACACAAAAATATCATTCCACAAACGTGCCTCTAAATAATGCTCTAATTTTGGTAAATAAAAATAGGTTGCAGAACCTTTTTCTTGCAATGTTTTTATATTATGAAAAAAGAACAACCCAAAATCCACAAAAGAACCAGACATTTGAACTCCATCAACTAAAAAATGTTTTTCATTTAAATGCAAGCCTCTTGGACGCACCAATAAAGTTGCTGTTTCTTCATTTAACGAATAGGTTTTGTCTTTTTTCTCATTATAAAACGAAATTGTTTTATTGATTGCATCTCTTAAGTTAATCTGTCCTCCTAAATTATTTTCAATAATAGGCGAATTACTATCCTCAAAATCTGCCATAAACGTTTTTGCACCAGAGTTCAATGCGTTTATTACCATTTTTCTATCTACAGGACCCGTAATTTCGACTCTTCTGTCTAATAAATCTTCTGGCAACGCTGCACAAACCCAATCAGATTCTCTAATGTTTTTTGTCTCCTCTAGAAAAGAAGGAAGATTCCCTGCATCATAATATGCTTGTTTAATCTCTCTATCAGCAAGTAATTCTACTCTTCTCTGATTAAAATTAACATGCAACTCTAACAAGAATACTTTTGCTTCATTCGTTAAAACCTCTTGATACTCATCAATCTTAAACCCTTTAAAATCAATTTCTTTCGTTGTAATTTGTTCTTGCATACTTAGCCTATTTTAATTTCTACTCTGCAATGATAAAAATAATATTTGGACTCCACAAGCGAACGTTCGCTAAATATGTAAAAAAGTTTTTAACAATAAGTTCGCTAAATATTGGTACCTTTGATTTTATGATAATAGAAGACGAATACATTCGCTTGATTTTTGGTTTAAAACTGAAGCAGATAAGAACAGAAAAAAATCTTTCCCTTTTTGGGTTGGCAAAATTATCTGGCTTATCTAAATCGTATTTAAATGAAATTGAAAAAGGAAAAAAATACCCAAAAACAGATAAAATATTAATCCTTTCAGAAAAACTAGAGGTACCATACGACCATTTAGTTTCATTAAAACTAGACAAGAACCTTGCTCCTATTGGCGAAATACTACAGTCTAAAATCTTAAAAGAGATTCCGCTAGAGTTATTTGGGATTAAAGAAAACAACTTAATTGATATTGTTGCAAATGCACCTGCAAAAGTAAATGCATTCATTAGCACTATTATAAAAATTGCCCAGAACTACAGTTTAACGAGAGAGAGTTTCTTTTTGGCCTCTTTAAGATCCTACCAAGAAGCCCATGGTAATTATTTTGATGATATCGAAAATGATGTAGAGAAATTTGCGAAATCGTATCATTTAGACTTATCAAAAAAAATTACTTCGGCAGATTTAGAAGACATTTTAATAGAAGAGTTTGGCTACACAATTAATGACGATGAACTTTCCAAACACGACAACCTTGATGAATTGAGAACTATTTTTATTCCAAAAAACAAAATATTACTACTCGATAAAAACATTTCTGAAGCTCAAAAAACATTTATTTACGCAAAAGAATTAGCGTATAATTTCTTAAACTTAAACGACAGGCTATTTACTTTTCCTTGGATAAAATTTGAAAATTTTGATCAAGTATTACATAATTTTATCGCTTCATACTTTGCTGGTGCTTTAATCATCCCCAGAAAAATACTAACAGAAAAGTTAACTAACTTCTTTTCTTTAGAAGAATGGGAGCCTTTAAAATTACACCGAATAATTAACCATTTTAACTGTTCTCAAGAAACATTCTACCAACGACTCACAAATATTTTACCTAAATATTTTAACATAAAAAATCTGTTCTTTTTACGATTTACCCACAAAGAGAATCATCATGAATACAGATTAAATAAAGAACTACACATAACCCAACAGCAAGCGCCACATGCAAATAGAAACAACGAACACTACTGCAGACGCTGGGTTTCTATTAAAACCATTCAAGATTTAGAGAAATCACCTAAAAATAGATCCACATTTAGAGCACAGATTTCTTCTTACGAAAACCAAAAAAACCAATACTTAGTTTTATCATCTGCAACAACCGACCCTTTTAAAAAAGAAATAAATAGAAGTGTTAGCATTGGTATGTTACTCTCTCCACACTTAAAGAAGAAAATACACTTCTTAAAAGAAGATACTTTTACCACCAAAACTGTTGGTGTAACCTGCGAAACGTGCGCGGTTAAAAACTGTAAAGAAAGAGTTGCAGAACCCTGGAAACTAGAAAAGAAAAACAAGCACAAAGAAATAGCGAAAACCGTAAAAGAAATCATAGATTCTTATCAAGATTAATCATTTATTATTCTAACGATTTTCTTATTTTAGCATACGCAAACAAATAACCTTATGGACATTAACTTCAATAAAAACGAAGATCATAATAAGCTCTTATTATCAGACTTAAAAAGAAAATTCGCGAAAGTAAAACTTGGTGGAGGGAAATCTAGAATAGAAAAACATCAATCTAAAGGAAAACTAACTGCAAGAGAAAGAATCGACTACCTACTTGATTCAAAAACAAAAAGCATAGAGATTGGTGCATTTGCAGGAGAAGAAATGTATGCAGAACATGGAGGCTGCCCTTCTGGTGGAGTTGTCATTAAAATTGGATACATAAAAGGCAAGCAATGTATTGTCGTTGCAAATGATGCTACTGTAAAAGCAGGTGCCTGGTTTCCTATCACAGGAAAAAAGAATTTACGAGCGCAAGAGATTTCTATAGAAAACAAACTACCTATCATTTATTTGGTAGATTCTGCAGGCGTGTATTTACCGCTACAAGATGAAATTTTTCCAGATAAAGAACACTTTGGACGCATTTTTAGAAATAATGCAATTATGAGCAGTATGGGAATTACACAAATTTCTGCAATTATGGGAAGCTGTGTTGCCGGTGGTGCCTACTTACCGATAATGAGTGATGAAGCTATAATTGTTGATAAAACAGGAAGTATTTTCTTAGCAGGAAGTTATCTAGTAAAGGCTGCTATTGGTGAATCTATTGATAATGAAACACTTGGTGGCGCAACTACACACTGCGAGATTTCTGGAGTAACAGATTACAAAGCGAAAGATGATAAAGATGCTTTAGATACTATAAAAAATATCATTGGTAAAATTGGAGATTACGACAAAGCTGGATTTAATAGAATTGACGCTACTACTCCAACAAAAGATGAAAAAGAGATTTTTGGAATTTTACCAAAAGCCAGAAATGAACCCTATGACATGCTCGAGATTATTGAGCGTTTGGTTGATGCTTCTGAATTTGAACAATATAAAGAGGGGTACGGAAAAACTATTTTAACTGGCTATGCCAGAATTGATGGTTGGGCAGTTGGAATTGTAGCCAACCAACGTAAGTTGGTAAAAACTAAAAAGGGAGAAATGCAATTTGGCGGTGTAATCTACAATGATTCTGCTGACAAGGCCACTCGCTTTATAGCCAACTGTAATCAAAAGAAAATTCCGTTGGTATTTCTACAAGATGTTACTGGCTTTATGGTTGGTAGTAAATCTGAGCATGGCGGAATTATAAAGGACGGGGCTAAAATGGTAAATGCCGTAAGTAATTCTGTCGTTCCAAAATTTACGATTATTATAGGAAACTCTTACGGAGCAGGAAATTATGCCATGTGCGGAAAAGCATATGACCCAAGATTAATTGCCGCTTGGCCTAGTGCTGAATTAGCTGTGATGAGCGGAAACTCTGCTGCAAAAGTTTTACTACAAATAGAAACAGCCTCTTTAAAAAAGAAAGGCGAAGAAATTACCCCAGAAAAAGAAGCTGAATTATTCAATAATATAAAATCGAGATACGACAAACAAATATCTCCATATTATGCTGCTGCTAGAATCTGGACAGATGGTGTAATCAACCCATTAGACACAAGAACTTGGATCTCTATGGGAATTGAAGCTGCAAATCACGCGCCAATAGAAAAGAAATTTAATTTGGGAATCATACAAGTTTAGGCTTACTTTGTATTCGTAAAAAACAACACAAAAAATAGTATTTAGAAATGGGAAGAGCATTTGAACTTAGGAAAGGACGAAAAATGAAACGCTGGTCAGCAATGGCAAAAACGTTTACCAGAATTGGTAAAGACATTGTAATGGCTATCAAAGAAGGAGGCAGTAACCCTGAAACAAACTCACGCTTAAGAGCTGTAATGCAAAATGCAAAAGCAGCAAACATGCCTAAAGAAAATGTTGAACGTGCTATTAAAAAAGCAACAGACAAAGATACTAGCAACTACAAAGAAGCTTTATTTGAAGGGTATGCACCTCATGGAGTTGCGCTTTTAGTTGAAACTGCTACAGACAACAACAACAGAACCGTTGCAAATATCCGCTCTGCATTCAACAAGTGTAATGGACATCTTGGAACATCAGGCTCTGTAGCCTTCATGTTTGATCATACATGTACCTTTACATTAAAAAAAGAAGATATTCAATCTGACTTAGAAGAATTAGAACTAGAATTAATTGATTTTGAAGTAGAAGAAGTATTTGATGATGAGGAAGGTGTTATTATCTATGCTCCTTTTGAACAATTTGGTGCCATACAATCTTTCTTTGAAGAAAATAATGTAGAAATTCTATCCTCTGGTTTTGAAAGAATCCCAACTACAACTTCAAAACTAACAGAAGAACAACAAGCAGATGTTGACAAATTATTAGAAAAGCTAGAAGAAGATGATGATGTGCAGAACATTTATCATTCTATGGAAATGTAACAGCCCAATACTCAAAATAATTGAGTCGCCCTAAAACAATAAAGCTCCTGATTCTCAGGAGCTTTATTGTTTTATAAATAGAAGGTAATTAATTACTCTATCCTTTTAATACTCAGATCAGGTTGATATTCTAACAAATACAATCCTCTATTTTCTGAAATACTAAAGCGTCTTTTCTCAAAATCAAACTTACTTTCTACCCTGTAAGAAACGCCTTCTTTAAACGTGTCATAGAGGTCGTTACCAGATGCCAATCGCATTACGATGTCATACGTTACATCAAATCCTCTGGTTGCGTAATATGATGGTAATGCCTTGTTTTTCTGTAAATACTGTTTGTTAAAGATTCTAGCAGCTAAAGAGTTTTCATCCACATACGTATCTGTAACATGTACAAATTCCAATTGAGCCAATTTATTATAATCCACATACTCAGATTTCTCAAAACCAAAAAGCTTCACTAAATAATTTAATTTTTCTTCTGGGTCTTCATCTTCATTTTCTGGCTCTGGAGGATCAGGGAAGCTAATCAAACTATTAACCGCATTTGCAGCAATCACATCATTGTTTGTTACAATTAGCACCCAATTTTTGATATTGGTTGTGTCTGGCTTCATCATTTTAAGAAAACGCTCCTGAGCAATATATCCATAATGAGGAATAATCTCATGTACCTCGCTTATAGAATCGTGTTGCTTTAAAACAGTTGCAATCTGCCTAACTTCTGTTATTGAAGCGACTGTAGAGTCTCCAACAATTATAATATTTTCATTCTTGTAGTGTTTTGAAATATATGACAATAACCTCTCTTTATAGCGGTGTTTATCTGGAGATGTTTTTACTATTCTAGGTGATGTAAAAGATGTTTGAGATTTAGAAAACACTGGAAATACCAAAGGAACTCCGACACTATTTGCCAATTTCTTAGTTTCATCTGAATAAATTGAGCCTATTATTGCATCTTGATTCTCTAAGGTTTTATTAGAAATCAAATCATTGATAACCGTATTTCTATCTTCTGTATCAATCACGGTCAATGCAACATTTATTCCTTGATTTCTTAAAGAGTCTATTGCCAATTCTGCTCCCAAATAAAAATCTGTAACAATATTATTTAACACGTGATCTTTGTGAAAAATTTCTTGTGGAGAAATGGTATCAAACAGTGCTGCTCTAAATGGCAAAAGCAATGCTAAATTTACAGATGCATCCGCAGATATTACGTCTTTATACATAACATCTAATTCTCCTCCTATAACTATTCTTTTTATTTTGATCGCAGCACCTAGCTTCACCCCTTCGATAAGCTCAGGGTTCAATTCAAGTAAATCAGACTTTAAGACATTATAATATCTTGTTAAGCTATAAAAAGTATCGCCTTTACTTACGTTATGAACAACAAACTCCTTCTTTAATTCTTCAAACTCATCACCCGTGCTAATAGAGTCTTTAACAACAATATCCATCGTCGTTTCTTCTTTTTTTCCAATAAGGTTACTTGTGTTTTTATTCGGAATAAATATCTCAGTATTTGCTTTTGGTCTTCTGCCAATAGCAGGGTTTAAGCGTAATAAATCTTTCGTTTTAACATCCAGTTTTTTCGCAATGCTTCGCATTGTTTCCCCTTGTTTTACTTTATACGTAACATATTTTTTCTGTTGACCACAAGAGACAGCAATCGTAAAAACAAAAAAAGTAACTACTAGTTTAAAATACTTCATATAATTTGATGTTTGCTGCTTTCGTGTAAAAAAAACCGAAAGCTAGTAATTTATATACTATAACCTAAAAACTAGGCGCTTAGTATATTATTCCCACTCAATAGTTGCTGGTGGTTTTGAACTGATATCATACACAACTCTATTTACACCTTTCACTTTATTTATAATATCATTTGATGTCTTTTGCAAAAACTCATAGGGTAAGTTCACCCAATCCGCAGTCATACCATCAGTACTTTCAACAGCTCTAAGCGCAACAACCTTCTCATATGTTCTTTCATCACCCATAACTCCAACAGAGTTTATCGGTAATAAAATAGCACCAGCCTGCCATACTTTATCATACAATCCGCTCTCTTTTAATCCGTTGATAAAAACAGCATCTACTTCTTGTAAGAGCGCTACTTTCTCTCGAGTAATATCTCCTAAAATACGAATTGCCAACCCTGGACCAGGAAAAGGATGTCTTCCTAACAACTCTTTATCAATTCCCAAAGAAGCACCTACTCTTCGAACCTCATCTTTAAAAATCATGCGCAAAGGCTCTACAATTTTTAATTTCATAAAATCCGGTAAACCACCTACATTGTGGTGACTTTTAATGGTTGCAGACGGACCACCATTTACCGAAACAGATTCAATAACATCTGGATAAATAGTTCCTTGTGCCAACCATTTGGCATCGGTAATTTGATTTGCTTCTGCATCAAAAACTTCGATAAAAGCATTTCCTATCGCTTTCCTTTTCGCCTCAGGATCACTTAAGCCAGCAAGAGCATTCATAAAACGATCAGAAGCATCCACTCCTTTTACGTTTAAGCCCATACCTTCATATTGTTTTAAAACATCTGTAAATTCGTTTTTACGCAACAACCCATTATTCACAAAAATACAATGTAAATTACTTCCAATTGCCTTATGTAATAAAACTGCAGCAACGGTAGAATCTACCCCTCCAGACAATCCTAAAACAACTTTATCGTCTCCAACTTTTGCTTTAATCTCACTAATTGTTGTTTCTGCAAATGAATCTGGGGTAAACGTTTGTGCTACTCCAGCTATTTTTACTAAAAAGTTTTCTAATAATTGTTTTCCATCTGTAGAATGATATACTTCTGGGTGAAATTGTATTGCATAGGTATCTTCACCTTCAATTCTATATGCTGCGTTTTCCACATCCTTCGTACTTGCTAAACGCAAACCGTTTGTAGGCAATTCTTTTATGGTGTCAGAATGGCTCATCCAAACTTGACTCCCAGTAGAAATTCCCTCAAGAAAAACCTCCTCATTCTTTACAAATGACAAATTTGCTCTTCCGTACTCTCTTGTGTTTGATTGACCAACCAAACCTCCAGAAAAATGTGCTAAATATTGTGCGCCATAACAAACTGCTAATAAAGGTTTCTTTCCTCTAATTTCAGATAAATCTGGATGCGGAGGATCTTCAGATCTCACAGAAGAAGGACTTCCAGACAAGATTACTGCTTTAAATTCGTTGCTGTTCTTTGGCGGCTTGTTGTAAGGGTGAATCTCACAATAAATGTTTAATTCTCTAACTCTTCGGGCAATAAGTTGTGTGTATTGTGATCCGAAATCTAATATAAGTACGTTGTGTTGTTGCATGCGCAAAAATACTACAAGAATTTAAATTCTTTTGCATCAATTTGATTTTTTTTATCCGAATCTATAAAGAGGAAATACCCGTGCTTTTTTTCTTCTAAAATTTATACACAATCGCATTGATATTCATTCCTGAACCAACAGAAGCAAAAATAACAACATCTCCTGCATGTACTTCTTGGTTTTCTATCTGCCCTTTTATCACTAGGTCTAACAATGTTGGCACAGTTGCCACTGAGCTATTCCCAAATTTATGAATGTTCATTGGCATTACGTTTTCTGGCACTTGCTTTTTAAACAATCTGTAAAAACGCTTGATAATTGCTTCATCCATTTTTTCATTTGCCTGATGAATGAATACTTTCTTTACATCATCAATTGAAACACCACTTTTATCAAGAGCCATCTTCATTGCTTGAGGCACATTGTTCAACGCGAATTCATA
>Ga0308018_10000008_pt1 | contig 103041 bp, 68 predicted proteins | sample Neamet282_FD_203130 | JGI IMG/M metagenome (GOLD analysis project Ga0308018, IMG submission 203130) | Marine microbial communities from water near the shore, Antarctic Ocean - #282 | ecosystem: Environmental > Aquatic > Marine > Unclassified | place: Southern Ocean | collected 2014-10-01
TTCCGAAGCTCTCTGACAAATCGCCTCGCACACTGCTGCTGGAATATGGCAGGCCAGGTGATCGAGTGGCATCGGGTAAAAATTCTGGGTAATACAATTGTTGAGTAGTGCGAGCCAGTTGCAGCTGAAACCAGGGAACCGGGTATGTCAGTGGAGAATCATTCTCCCAGTGATCATGATCGTCCTGTAGAAAGTAAACCGGCGTAGATCGAAAGTCAGTTCCATACAAAGGTACGATCTGAGGACCCGCAGCGAGCTTCATCGCTTCTTCGTTACTACCACCCATTACGCGCGATGCGAAATCAAAATTCGATGCACGACCTGCCGCACTCAACTCTCCCGCTTGCTCACCTTGCCAGGTGTGTAAATCCCAATAGATATGATCACCGTTCGCAATTGCTGCCTGAGGAGAAAAAGACAAGCCTCTTTTTAGCAAACGTCTACGAATGGAAATCGGCAAGTTACCGCGCCGATCACCAATATCGAAGTATTCCCCCTCGGGGCCACCGGCACAGGTATAGAATAAAACTCGAACTCGTTCTGGATTCTGCTCGGGTGCTGGGAATGTCGACAGGGGCCAGGGTTCACACAGCTGGTTGCCACGACTATCTTGGAGGGAAAGTTGGTACTCGGTATCGGACTGTAACTCCGCTGCCTGAAACTGCCAGAATTCACCACCAGTATCATTCTGATAGCCATTCACTACACGGCTAGAAGCTCCATTTCGAATCCTGAGCTGCGGCATTTCAGCAACAGGTCTGGTGAAGGACGCCTTGATTAGAAACTGTGACTCATTGACCGCGGGTAGCAAATGTCGCACCTGCCCCGAGTCCCAATCATCTACAACTGGATTCAGCGCCTGCTGTGCCGCGAGTTGTTGCCAAGGCCAGGTAGACATCCAAGCACCGGCCATCCCACTGGCGCTACCGCGCAAAAAATCGCGCCGCTTCACACTGGGCAAGTACCTGTTTGGCTTGTTCTTATTATTTTCCCTGTTTGCCATGAATCACCTCCACTTATCTACATGCATTCCCTAAAGCTAACGAATAAAATTACTCCCACGTTGCCGTTGCTTTCGCTCTGAGTGCCCGTTGGCCGGACAACCATTGCAAGCGCTACAGCAATCTCCGCATTTAGTAATTTGGAATAGTAAATATAACTCAATAATCGAATTCAGTAGAGTCGCAGAGGAAATAATGTCCGATTTATTAGGGAATCAGGCAGCGCTGACTGTTTAACGCCTTCGTTCACGCGAGTTCTTGCAACTCACTTCTTGGATGCGCCACCAATTGATTTAAAGAATATTCCCACCACCTCTGAAATCTGACGCCTCAATGCCGTCATAGAAGTAGCATGCTTCTTTAGCCCACCAATCGAAGACATAAGCAGACCAACAAAAGCCAAAGGCTTCATAGGCAAGTCCGAAAAATCAACCTCTCCATTCGATATAGCTTCTTCTAGTGCTTGCGACAAGACTTTTTCAAGCCGACTTTGCCCTTTCTTCATAAGGTCTGCCGCTATGCTAATACTCATATCCATTAACTCAGCGCCGTGTGGAGACTCAGCGACTGGCTCATAAAAGATTTTCTCGAAGGCAAGTATCGCGGCCGTGATTCGCTCTGCTATTGATCCACTTCCGGACAAAGTAGATATGGCCTTATCTATACCCTGGTTCATCCGAAATGAAACGACCCCACTAAATAGGTCTTCCTTGTTTTCAACCATTAGATAAAGAGCAGGCCGGGATATTCCTGCTGCCTGCGCTATGTCGTTCATGGCTGTTCGGCGGACCCCATATTGCGCAAAAACATCCGCAGCAACCCCAAACACCGCTTCGCGTTTCTCAGCTTTTTGTGACTTACTATTTTTTACTCGTTTCATGTCCAATATATTAGCTCAATTTGACCACATATTCATCCGCCTAAACTTGACATTTTATACTGATTTTGTCATTTTGTATTGAAACTGGTATGTTTTGCATATCCAGCATAGTGAATTTTCCGAAGTAGTGTATGCCCTAGGCCAAAGCCATATTCGACATTCTGGCTTGCCGAGCAACAATGAGAGCACTGCAGTGCTCTGGTTTTCTTACCAGTAATTGATTTTTTAGGAGCAAGTGATGGCGGTATTAATTGTAAATGGTACTCGGGAGGAATTCGACGTTGACCCTTCGACGCCCCTCTTATGGGTTCTCCGAGAGAAACTGGCTCTTACCGGGACCAAATTCGGCTGCGGTATTTCACAGTGTGGAGCCTGCACAGTACATGTTGATGGCAATCCGATTCGGTCATGCAGCACGCCTTTTTCAGCAGTAGAAGGAAAAGAAGTAACAACAATTGAGGGCCTAGCACCAAGCAGCGAAGAGCTGCACCCTCTGCAGGCGGCGTGGATTGAACACCAGGTTCCGCAATGCGGCTACTGTCAGTCTGGGCAATTGATGTCTGCGGCGGCACTCTTAGCCAGCAACCCGAACCCAGATGATGCCGCTATCGATAGCGCAATGCGCGGCAATATTTGTCGCTGCGGCATGTACGGGCGCATTCGACAGGCCATCAAAACCTCGGCGGCTTATTATGAGGTGGCGAGCACTTCTGAACTAACGGATACAGCACAGGAGGTGAGCGGTGAATAAATGGACTAGAAGAGCGTTTCTAAGCACAGGTGTTATCGCAGGTACCGGACTCGTTGTGGGAATTTCAATACGCCCAGGTAATCGGGCACAGGGTCTGCAAGAATTGATGGCCGATGAGGGCGAAACCCTCGTTCACGCCTATGTCAAAATCGGCGCTGACAATGTTGTCACCGCCATCATTCCCCATTCCGAAATGGGACAGGGAATCCAAACATCACTAGCGCAAATGCTGGCCGATGAACTCGATGCCGACTGGGATCTTGTTCGTGCTGAAGAAGCACCAGCGCTTGATGAGTACGCAAATTATGCTGTGGGCAAAGGGTTCCTAATGCCGGGTGCAGAATTCCCGGACATTGTTGTTCCATCAGTCGATGGCGCATTGATGAAAATCGCCGATGTGCTGAATGTACAAATTACTGGTGGAAGTGGCAGCATTCGCTTTACAGGAGAGCTGGGATCGCGAATAGCTGGAGCGGCGACTAAACAGTTGCTAGTGCAAGCAGCAGCGGAAGAATGGCAGGTTCCGGAAAGCGAAATCGAAACCGAGAAAAGCCACCTCATTCACAGAGCAAGTTCTCGCAATGAGCCTTATGCAGCGTTTGCCACTGCAGCTGCAACAATGACGCCGTCATATACTCCCGAGTTAAAGCAGCGAGACCAGTTCAAGATCATGGGTCAGCAAGTGCAGCGCTTTGACATTCCTGCCAAAGTTGATGGCACGGCACAATTTGCATTGGATGTGCGCCTGCCGGGAATGCTGTATGCCACGATAACTAGGTCGCCCGTTTTTGGAGGCAGTCTTGTCGGGGTTAAGGACGAGGCAGCACGCGCCATAAGTGGCGTAATTGATGTTTATGAACTTCCACCTATGGAATCGAACGACATGGTTGGAGCTTTTGCATCGGCCGAATCAGTTGCCGTCCTTGCCGAAGGCTATTGGCCTGCCATACAAGGTCTTAAAGCGCTTGAAATTGAGTGGGACGGCGGCAGCAATCAGTCGGTATCCAGCGATAAGATTTTTGCTCAGTTTGATGCAGATATTAGTGCCGCCCAGGACAGGGGAACTGACTCCTTAGTCGGTGACGCTGATGATGTATTCAGTAGCGCCGCCAACATTATTTCAGCAGACTATCGCGTCCCCTATCTAGCCCATTCGTGCATGGAACCGTTGAATGCAACGGCAGAGGTTAAAGATGGGCGCTGTGAAATATGGATAGGCTGCCAGAACCCTCTTGGGTTCCGACAAGCCGTCGCCGATGCGCTGGGAATCGATGCAGAAAATGTCACACTGCATAATCAATTTATGGGTGGCGGCTTTGGCCGAAAAGCCACAGCTGACTATGCTATTCAAACAGCGCTTGTGGCAGAACGTGCTGGGCGACCAGTACAGCTCATCTGGTCTCGCGAGGAAGATATTCGCCAAGACTTCTATCGCCCCGCTGTTCAAAGTCGCTTCCGTGCCGCATTGGACAACGATGGCAATCCCATTGCATGGGAGAACACTTACGTAGATAAACACGAACCGATTGAAGCGCCGCTAATTCCTTACGCGATTCCTGCACAAAATATTGGCTATGTCGCCAGCCCTACTCACGTTCCCTTTGGCGCTTGGCGTAGCGTAGACCACTCTCAACATGGTTTTTTCACTGAGTCATTCATCGATGAGGTTGCTGTTGCTGCAGGCAAAGACCCTTATGCGTATCGCGCTTCTCTGCTTAGCAACCATCCCCGCCACTTAGCAGTGCTTAAGAAAGCAGCTGATGAGGCGCAGTGGGATCGCCCGCTTACGCAAGGCCGAGGGCGCGGCATCTCTCTCCAAGAATCGTTTGGAACTCTTGTTGCTCAAGTTGTTGAAGTAACAGTTATTGATGGGGACATGAGTGTGGATCGAGTTGTCGCCGTGATCGACGCGGGCTTCGCAATCTCACCCGATGGGATCATTGCTCAAGTCGAGTCAGCCATTATCTACGGCCTAACTGCCGCACTACATGGCGAGATAACAATCGAGAACGGTGCAGTTGCGCAAAGTAACTTCCATGACTATGAAGCAGTACGCATGGATACAGCACCGAAAATCGAGACGCATATAATCAACAGCGGACATGCGATAGGTGGCGCAGGCGAGCCTGGAACACCTGGAATCGCACCTGCATTGGCTAATGCAGTTTTTGATGCGACCGGCGTTCGAGTTCGAAACCTACCATTGAATCAGTTTAATCTACGTTTTGGAGCTGAAGAAGCCGGGACGGCTGGCTAGTCGAGCACGTTGTTTAAATAAGGTTGTGAGCTTAACAACTCACAGCCTTATTTTTACACACACAAACTGTACATTCTTGGCGCACTCTATAGCGCATTTTAATCCGCCAATTTTAACCCATTGATTCAATTCGCGAATCGATCAAACCCCAGTGTGTCTCTAGTGATAGTATCCCGCTACGGCGGAGGCTTCACGAGTGGCGATAAGATCACGAGTAAGATAGTCTGTAACTACTAATTTTAGTTTTGACCCAGTTTTAAATAATAAAGACAGCACACGAGGAAGGTAAAACATGAATAATAAAATACTCAAGGTTATGCTCAGCGCTACATTACTTTGTGCGCTATCCCCCAATCTTTTCGCACAGCGACCTACGACGGCAACTCATGTATCGCGCGCGGACATCATGACTGTCTTCGAACACATGGGAGAGACCATCGATCAGCAAATCAAGGTGGTTGATATCGGCGACGATGTAAACGTTGGTGTTGGGATTTTGCAGCGCAAAGGTAATCGCACCGAAGGAGAGGTAGTAAATGCGATTGTGCATCATGCCATTGCTGAGATTTATTACGTATTATCAGGCTCTGGCACGCTCGTGACTGGAGGTGACATAAGCGGTGACATAGAATTTCCTGCCAGCAATATATCAGTTATGGAATTGATCGGCCCTAGTGGCAGTCGCACTGTCGTCAATGGCCAGACCCAAACCATTTCGACGGGTGATATAGTTGTTATACCTGCCGGCGTGCCTCATGGATTTAGGAACATACAAGATCAAATTACCTACTTGAGTTTGCGTGTTGACCCGGGCCAGGTGTTGCCTACAGGTTATGTGCATCCTTCGATAGAAGATTAGAACTCTAAACCTTAGAAGCACTTTGATCAGAGTAAACATACAGATTTGAAGCTCAGTATGTTTACTCTGCCCTCTTCGTATTAATTCCCAGAATCAAGAAACCGAATCAATTCCGCGCTCACTACATCGGGCACTTCCTCGTGGGGATTGTGCCCCACGTCTGGAATGAGAAAGACTTCCCCGTTCGGGAAAGCATCTGCAGCCTGTCGCGCCTCTTCCGCAAAAGTCGGATAGTCATCGACGCCACCGAGAATCAACGTCTTCGTCTGAATGTGTTGCCTGTCGTTCACTACCGTATCCATAGCACGCATGTGGTTAGTCAGTTGACTCACATAGGCTAGACGGGGCCAGTCTCCACTTAGCCGCTGACCGTAGCGGATGCGCATATGATCGATGAACTCCGGCTGCCAGGTACTATAGTTATCGTCTGCCCAGCGCAATAAGCCGGCATAGACCTCATCCATGTCTGGGTTCGCATCGACCTCTCCAGTCAACGGCCTAAATCCTCTTCCAGTACGACGGTCTGTCAGTCCTACTTGGTTCACGGTAACGAGATGGGTTATCCGCTCCGGATAAAGGAAAGCGAAGCGTGTGACCATCTGCCCACCGATAGAGTGACCCACTATGGCTGCTTGTTCGATCTCCAGATGATCCATCAAGCGCGCCGTATTAGAAGCCCACAAACTGATGCTATAGGGGATTATTGGCTTTGAGGACTTGCCCCAACCGAGGCGGTCTTTCACAACCACTCGATAGCCCTCTTGCGCCAACGCCTTAATTTGCTCACTCCAATACCAACCGTAATACAGACCTCCATGATGGAGGATTACAGAGCGTCCATTTGCAGGGCCCGTTGGAGCTACGTCCATATAGGCGATACGCACCTCTTCGCCATAGACACTGAAGTTCATGTACTCGACCGAGTACGGATATTCAAATTCCTCCAAACTGATGGACATCGGTCCCCAATCACTAGGCGCCGAGGAAGGAGGGCTAGACTGGGCCGATGCCACTCCCGCGAACGAGATGGTGAAAAGAGATAACAGGGTTACCCAGGCAAGAGCAACAGGCGAGCAGTTAGGATTATTCATGATTTCTCCAGGTTCGAACAAGCTATTTAGAGGCCGCGCAGAAGGCCACCAAAGTGCTAAAAAACAACAATAGCACATCCTGCAATCGAGCTATAAAACAGGCCTAAGTAAAAATTCAGCAACTGTAATTGATTTTATTCTCAGCGCAGAACAAGACGACCTCTTAATAGGTTAGACTTACGCAGCGGGTATCAAGCTCTCGTGTCGAACTGTGCTGGAGCGGGAGCCCCTGAGTGAAATTCGGAAATTACAGAACCCTTATCGTTCTAACCTTCGCGCAATGCTTTGGTCAAACCGCAGCACCAATTCTTGTATTGCTAGGCGGCATTGTCGGGGCGCAGATCGCCCCTTCGATTGATTGGGCAACTCTACCCATAGCTATTCAAATTTCCGGCATCGCTTTTGCAACAATACCGGCGTCTTATCTGATGTCAAAAGTGGGCAGAAAGGCCGGCTTTCTTGCAGGCACTGCACTCGCCATCTTTGCTTCGCTCTTTGCCGCCTTTGCTATCTATCAACAATCGTTTACGCTGTTTTGTATCGCTTCTTTCCTGATTGGTAATTACATCGCCTTCCTGCAGCAGTTTCGTTTCGCTGTCGCAGATTCAGTGCCAAACGAACAAATACCCAAATGCCTGTCATTTTTAATGCTAGCCGGCATCGTTGCCGCACTGCTCGGGCCAGAAGTGGCACGCCGCTTCAGTGTCATCGAAGGACTTCCTGACTACGTCGGTTCATTTCTAGGCATGGCAGCAATGCTGACTGTATCGTTCCTGATCTTGCTGGCGTTCTATAAAAAAACGACATTCGAAAAACAAGACCAATTTAGCGCGGCGAGACCTCTAGGGAAAATTTTCAGACAACCCACACTGATCCTAGCAATAGCATCTGCTGCCGTAGGATATAGCGTCATGAGTCTTATAATGACCGCAACGCCTCTGAGCATGCACGAAATGGATCTTCACTCTCTGGAAGAAACAACCAGAGTCATTCAGAGCCACATCCTTGCCATGTATGTCCCTTCATTCTTCAGTGGGTTTTTAATCTCTTGGCTGGGTGTTAAGCGGATCATCCAGGCAGGATTCGCTCTAATGATAGTTTGTATATTTATTGGATGGGGCCAGCCCGACTTCATCAGCTACTGGGGGACTCTGGTATTCCTCGGCGTAGGTTGGAATTTCCTATTCCTTGGTGGTACTACCTTGCTGACCCAAAGCTACCGTGCCTCGGAACGATTTAAGGTGCAGGCGGTCAATGATTTTCTGGTTTTTGGTTTACAAGCGCTAGGCTCACTTAGTGCGGGCATTCTATTGGCTAGCATTGGCTGGAGTGGTGTGATGGTATTTGCTCTACCGTTGTTGCTACTGCTGGTTCCGATAATATTCAGAACGGCTGCGAGGCGGCCTGAACCAATGTCATAGCTATACTTTATGGATCCGCCCCTCATTAATCCATCATTTCAATCAGCCTTTACCCAGATAGGAAATGGTGCCCGCCACATCTGTATCATGAATCATTTGAAAGCGACTTTCGCTTCCTTTTTGCCGAGCCTCGCCATATGGGTCATATTCTGGATCGTTTGCGAACGCTTCGGCTGCATCAGCATCGGGAAATTCTAGCAATGCAATCAATGAAGTATCCAACGGCTCACCTTCCATTACCTTAATATTTCCGCTCCTAGCTAAATATTTTCCGCCGTGCTTATGGACTATGTTATGTGCGTTCGCCGCATAGTCAGGCACCCAACTATCATCAGTAATTTTTATGTCTGCGATAATTTATACGCTCATCAATACGGCACTTCAGGTTAAGATTTCGAATTTGGAATCGAGAGCTAGAGCATATCCAAACGTCTACGGAGCGGCTAGCACTAGATCTGCTTTTCATAGGCAACGAGAAAGGGAGGGAAGATGAAAAGCTCAGGATATAGTGGTACTTAGGGCCACTGAGGTTCTCTTGGTTCGCTGAAGAATGGCTCTACTAAGACGATTACTTATAGGATCAAGACCAATGATTATCTCCGACCTCTGAGCAGCCAATTTGCTCAATGGCTATTCTATAATTCGTCCCACTGAGCATCTTTTTTTGATCCATACCACAAATTACTGTAGCTTGACTTGGAAGAAAATCATTCTGCCAGCGTTGATACTGAGAAGCCCATGATCACTATTGCTCACCCCCGATTGAACTCGCGATTACTTCTAGCCCTCATTGTTCTTAGCGCCGGACTGGTTAGTCTCAGCCCGCCAGCCGCCAATGCACAGGCCTATATAGTCGGACGCACCGCAGACGGTCAGCCTGACCTTCAGGGCTTGTGGACTAACGATACCATCACCCCAATAGAACGCCCTGCCTCGATGGCAGACCAGACAACCCTCTCCCAGGATGAAATCGCCAGTGCCGAAGCCCGCATTGCCGAGCGTCGAGCCTTCGCCGATGACAATATCGTGGTCGAAGCAGGCGGAAACATCGGGGGCTACAATCAAATCTGGATGGATTCTGGGGATACCGTGCTTTCTACTGGGCAGACTTCAATGATTACCGATCCGCCTTCAGGCCGAGCTCCTATTCGCCCAGAGGCTGAGGCAAAACGAGACTACGGCTTTGCCCATGTTGCTGATCACTGGACTAATCACACTGTTTGGGATCGCTGTATAACGCGAGGGGTGCCAGGCTCTATGCTGCCCGCTGGCTATAACAACGCCTACCGATTCATTCAAACCGAAGATACCTTTACCATCGTGCATGAAATGATTCACGACGTCCGAGTAATCCATCTCGATAAGACCGAGCATATCGATTCCAGAGTGAAGTTATGGATGGGTGATTCCATTGCTCGCTGGGAAGGCGATACGCTAGTAGTTGAGACCACGAATTACAATGATCGCGGCATGATTGCCAACAGCGGCGCGGGTGGCCGACTGAAGGGTGTGCCCATCAGCGATGAGCTTCGTGTAGTAGAGCGTTTTAGTCGTGTAAGCGATGACACCATTTTGTGGGAAGCACGAGTTACCGATCCAGTAAACTTCTCAGCGCCTTTTACGATCTCCATGCCACTCACTCGAGACGACGAGTACACAATGTACGAGTACGCCTGCCATGAAGGCAACTACGCGATCGAGAATATCCTAAGCGGCGGACGCGCCGCGGAGCGCTCATCTACGCCTTAGCTAGCGAATGCGTGAATTCGGCCATAAAACGGAAGGCCAGTGTGAAATGGTCGAGAAGCACGTCATTATAGAGACCCCCGAGCCTGCTGAGAAAATTCAAGCGTTACTTGACGAAGCGGAGGGTTCCTGCATGGCGCATCATGCATTGCGAAATCCAATTCCATGGTCTACACGGCTGGTCTACAATGGAAATGAAATTGACAGTCGTGAAGGCTGACACTATCAATGATCCTAATCATGGCAGCGAGGTTCAGAGGCTGCCATAAGCAGTTATCCATCCTAGGCAGTTCAATTTTGAAGGCTTAGAGGTTTGAATGCTTCACGCTAGTGTCTCGAAATCAAAACCACTTAACGGAGATTGAAATTTCAGATCTTCGTCTATTGCTACTTGCTACCAAGGAAGGCAGCGGGAGAGAATCTAGCTTCACCTTAAATACTCCACCCGAGATCCTTAATAAACTTGCAGAAAAAAAATGAGTAAAGAAGACCAAGCAACAAACTATAGCAGTTATTTACTACTCGAAAAAATACTCAATGCTCAAGAGCCGCGCTCGCAGGATAACCCCGATGGCGCGGAACATGACGAACTATTGTTCATCATCATCCATCAAGTATTTGAGCTTTGGTTTAAGCAATTGCTGCACGAGCTAGACTTTGTTTGCAAACAACTCCACACAGGGGATCTGGGCCGTACACTACACGTACTAAAGCGTGTTCGTAATATCATAAAGGTTATGGTCTCTCAAGTTGATGTTATTGAGACAATGACACCCCAGGATTTTAGTGCATTTCGTAGCCGCTTGGACTCCGCAAGCGGACTTCAGAGCGTTCAATTTCGAGAGATCGAATTTGCTCTTGGATATAAAAGAGAATCGGTATTGAGCCGCTACTCCCCAGACAGCAAAGAATTTGCAAGTCTTAAGACTAGGCTAAAGAACCCAAGCCTTTGGGATGCTTTTTTAAACTTTGTTGCCGGACGTGGGTACTCAGTGCCAAAAGAAATGTTAGCAACGGTGTCGCAGTCTGAAATAGTCGCAAGTGATCCTATCGTCAAAATTCTTGAGGAAATTTACCACACAGATCCGAAGCTAACTCAATTATGTGAATCGCTAATTGATCTCGATGAAGGCATTCAGGAATGGCGTTACCGCCACGTGAAAATGGTTCAAAGAACGATAGGAATGAAGCAAGGCACCGGCGGATCAGAGGGAGCAAACTATTTAATGGCCTCTCTAGATAAACCGATTTTCCCAGATCTATGGCAAGTTCGTATGAGTTTATAAATGACTTCTAATCAGCTAGACAATTTTAGTATTTCCGAGCACTACAAAGAATTTTCTGTTACCCAAAGAACTTTGTTGACGGGCCATTCACATCAAGCATGGCCCGATCGCGCCCAGCTAGGCTTGCAAGAAGCTTGGCGTGATGCAACCGCATCAGTCGATGACAAATGGGGCAAGGCCTTTAAAAAAGCGGACAAGCTAAAACAGTTCTACGCTCAACTACTGGGAGACTCCTCTCATGAAAATTATGTATTGGCGCAAAATACCCACGATCTATTGGTTCGTTTTCTCTCCGCTCTCGATTGGAGAAAAAGAAAACGTATCGTAACAACTGATGGCGAGTTTTACTCCATGCGCCGACAACTTCACCGGCTAGAAGAAGAAGGCGTGGAAATAATTCGAGTACCAGTTTCTCCATTTGACTCATTGTGCGAGAGAATGAATGCCCAAATCACTGAAAATACGACAGCAGTTATGTTGTCAGCGGTGATGTTTAAAAATGCCGTTATCATTCCCCATCTTGCATTATTGGGAGAAACCACTACGGAAAAAGCCATCCCCTTATTGGTGGATGTTTACCATGCACTAAACGTTCTTCCATTTGACGTAAAAGCCAATGGCCTAGATAACGCTTACCTCGTCGGGGGCGGCTATAAATACTGCCAATTTGGTGAAGGTAATTGCTTTTTACGTATTCCGGCTCAATGCGACCTACGGCCGATAGTGACTGGCTGGTATGCAGAATTCGGTGAATTAGAACAGACGCCGGACCTTAATCGAACACAGTACCCTCGAGGAGGTGATCGATTTCAGGGCAGCACTTACGATCCCATTAGCCACTATCGTGCCTGTGCCGTTATCGATTTTTTTGAAGAAAAAGAACTCACACCCAATTTTTTGCGAACACTTAGCCAACATCAAATCGGCATACTTAGAATGAGTTTTGATGAACTCAATTGTGATAAGAAACTTATTTCGAGGGCCGATATTCCTTTAGAATCTATAGCCGGATTTTTATCACTTCGAACCAATCAAGCAGCAAGTATTCAACAAGCACTCAAACAAAGGGATATATGGACTGACCAAAGAGACGGGTTCTTGCGCTTTGGTCCCGCTCCCTACCTGAGCGACCTTCAACTTAAAGATGCCATCCTAGCCTTGGGTGAACTGATATAAGCTCAATAGAACCCAACAAGGAAATTGTTCTTGCTCATATTATTGGAGCACTTGAGCAAGTTTTAGCCAATGCTACAAAAGCCGTAGACCAAGCCCACGCGAGCGCAACTCACAGCGAAAATGTGGCGCAGAACAAGTACGACACCCTAGGCCTTGAAGCCGCTTACCTAGCCCATGGACAGTCAAAAAGAGCTACGGAATGTCAGCATGAACTTGATGAATTCAGAAAGGTTTCAAGCCTGGTACAGGCAGAAAATCAAGCAATAGGTCCAGGCTGCATTGTCACATTGAGTTTTGAAAATACAAGCAGAGTTGTATTTATCGGACCCGGCGCTGCTGGATTGAAAGTACAGATCAATAACATAGAGATAGTGGTAATTACACCATCGGCTCCACTCGGGAAATTACTAATTGGGAAATACCTATTTGATGTAATCGAAATAGTCATCGATGGAATCAAAACTACTTATGAGATTTCACATTGTTACTAACAGCATTCTTCACTATTGAAGGGCTTTACCTATGAACTGCATCAGCTCGATTTTCTGACTGAGCATCAATGAATTCCCGCAAGGTATTGCAGTGCCGCCAATCCTTGCTCAACTTTTCCCATTCAGACATATCATATTCAATTCGAGTAGCATTACAAATCTTTCGAACCTGAACCGCATCAGTCTTAGAGCAGCGCTAACTTTATTTGGGCATCCAAATTTTCTTTTGCTCGCTTCAGATTGCCTCGACGCTCTAGCAGCCAAGCATTGTTTCCCGTTTGCGCTTCTCGTTGCTCTGCTAGCGCCTCCTTTGTTTCATCCGGTGCGGGTCCGCCATAGATGGTGCGAATGCGGACAAAATTCTCAGCCGATAGGGCCTCTTCCAATTCGCTGGCAGTCAAATCTAAGGTTCTACCGATTTCTTCCTTCGCCGCCGCTTGTAGAATATCGAAGCTAACGCCGCTGCCTGCAGCGGTGGCTCGCTTCACACAATCAGCGACAATCGCATGAGCCTTGCTGAAGGGAAGGTTTTCCCGGCGCACGATAGTATCGGCGAGCTCCGTAACGGTAATAAAGTTGGCTTCGGCTCTTTCGCGAAGTAAATCGAGATTGAATTCTGCCGCTGCCAGCGCATGCCCAAGTAGTGATACCGCACGATTCGAATCTCTAAGCGCTGAGAAGTTGAGTGGCTGAAGGTCATCCTCGACGTCGTTAATATCGCCAAACGGTGTGTTGTGAACGCTCGTCAGCACACCGAGCACCTGGCCAAGAGCCTTACTGGCAATCGCTCGCACATGCTCGATAGCGACCGGATTTCTCTTTTGCGGCATTATCGATGAGGCCTGTACATAGCCGTCTGGAAGGCGGATAACATCGAATTCCACCATCGCCATTAGCAGAAATTCTTGAGCAAACTTGCCCACGTTAATAAGCAAGCCAGAAACTGATCCGAGCAGCTCAGTGAAATAGTCCACAGAGGCGATTGAACCGTAGGAGTTTCGCGTCGGCCCATCGAAGCCGAGTAGATCTGCAACCCGCGCTCTATCGATAGGGAATCCTGTCGTGGTAATTGCACAGGCACCGAGCGGACAGCGGTTCATGTTTTCGTAGGCGCGCCGTATTCGAGCTATGTCGCGACCGGTGTTTTCCGCCATCGCCAGAAGATAGTGCGCGATAGTGGTAGGTTGTGCCGGTTGGGTATGAGTGTAAGCGGGCATTAGAGATTCGTGATGTGCTGCCGCCAGATCTAGAAAGACATTGTGTAGCGTAGAACAAACCTCAATTAAATCGAGCGTCTGCTGCCGCAGATACAAACGGTAAATCGTAACATCGATATCGTTGCGGCTACGGGCGGTGTGCACCTTACCAGCAATATCGGAGTTGCCGCAGCCTGCTGCGATTTCACGCTGGATATAGTAGAACAGATCCTCCACGCTGCCGTCATATTCGGCGTTGCGCATGGCCTCAACATCCAGCCCCCCGATGGCCTGCAGTATGAGCTTTAGCTCTTCGCCCGTAATGATATTTTGCTCCGCAAGCATCACCACGTGAGCACGATCCACATCCACATAGTGGTCAAGAAAGTAGCGTTGGGCATCAGCAAAGCAGTCGCTGAGTACGTTATCTTTGTATCCCTGGGCGGGGAATTTTTCACTCATGGTGTAATACTCTTAGTTAGCTGCGGCAGACAGGCTCAGTAGATTGGCGAACAATCGATAGGCTCCGGGTACCCCGTTGGGTAACTGCCGGAACCATGAATAGGATGTGTATACGTAATGTCCGTCACCGATCTTTGCATACAGCATGGCTCCCTCACTATTGGGTTCGCCTTGGTCGTGCGCTTCGGTGAGGGGAATATAGCGATCGCGATCGAAACTGGTAAAGTTGTAATTACTACGCTCTTGGACCCAGCCATCGAAATCTCGAGCATCTATCCGATTGGGAAAGGTAAAGACCGGGTGATCTGGTTCGAGCACCACGATTGCAGCGGTTTCATCAACAACGCGTACATTGCCATCCATGCTTGCCGTATAGGGAGCGAGGCCCTTGGCGATGAAGTCAGGCTGCTGATACTGCACGATCAAATTACCGCCTTGTTCCGCGTATTCAAGAAGGCGCCGGTTATTCGCGACATAGGCAGCACGAGTCTGCGATGCCCTGATACCCACAACGATAGCGTCAAAGCCAGAAAGGTCGCCAGTAGTTAAGTCGGCGTCGGTTAACAGCATGACTTCCACGCCAAGACGGCGCAGCGCTTCAGGGACGGTATCGCCACTACCCATGACGTAGCCAACTCGGGAGGCAGCGACGCTCACGTCGACGACTTCGAATTCAGTGATTGACGCCGAGTAAACGCGGTGGGTTCTAATATGAGGATAGGCGATTTCTGTCATCGCCTTTTTGTACCGTGTGCCATCGACTGTGGCGCTGGCCGCCAGATTGTATTCTCCTGCACTGACACCTTGAGCCATAGTTACCCGAAATCCTAACGTAGTAGTCGCAGGCGCGGCTGCCAGGGAAAATTCGGCACTAGGAGGCTCCAGCATCCAACCCTGAGGCACCTCGAACTGCGCCCTACCTGCTACTTCCTGCGAAGTATTATTACGAACAGTCAATAACAACTCTCGAGGTTCATTGCCGGCAGACACTGGCACTACTACAAGGTCGGTGCCCGGCTCTACAGATATTGCCGACACCACATCTAACCGGCGCCGGATCTCGCCACGAATGCGGTCAACCAGGCGATGCTCAACCTCTTGCCGAATCGTAATCTGTGTTCCGCCAATTTCAAGCGTCACTACTGCCTGAAGCAGAGGCGCGGCGAAGGGCTGTGTGCGAGCCTCGCCTGCCGAACTCCAATCATAGGCAGCGCCCTCACGTGGTAATGCCAACCAGTAAGGCTCGGTCGGATCGGCTGTAACGGGAACGGTGACATCGAAGAACAGCTCGGCGTCGCCCTGTTCTCTGCGCCGGGAGGAGCGCTCATTACTGAGTATCTGAACATTGGACTTAGAGACCGACCACCCTACGGGAACGGAAAGATAAGCCTCCCGCAGCAGAACTTGCGACGGCTGCGCCATGAACGCTCGCACCGCGACTGTCAAAACAGTGCCGGGAATCGCGGTTTCCGACTCGGCTAGCGCATCGATCGAGACTCCGGCGGCGAGCACAATAGCCTTCTCGAATTCGCTGACTTTTTCATCGAGTAGTCGCTTCGCATCCCCCGTTTGCGCTGCATCACTTGCTTCACGGGCGAGTTCAAGCCCATCGACAAGACTAGGAATAAGAGCCTGTGGGTTCAGAGGATTATAGTTGGACACTAAGTCATCAACACTTTGCTGCAACGCAGATAGCAATTCAACGAATACCAACCCAGGGGCTTGCTCCAGATTCGAGATTCCACTGATTGTAGTATCGATTCCCGAGAAGATGGAGCTTTCGGCGGCGGACGTACCAATCTGCGATGATAGGAGAAACAGCTGAGATTGCTGGCTACCACGCAGCTCTAGCGAACCCATTTGCTGCGTTTTCTGCTGACTCCTACCCTGCATGCCAATTTCAAAATAGCTACGCCCGGTTACAGGGTCGTATTCACCAGTGTTGATGAGTAGTGCCGTCTGTTCCGCTGCCTGGGCATTGCGGGAGCTCCCTGTGAAAGCCCGGCCTGTATAAAACTTCTGAACATGCCAGGGTGTTAGACCTTGCTCGATTTGCTCGGGGAATCGACTCGAATCGGCCGCGGCTTCCAGAGCCAAAGGAGTCAGGTAACCCGCAAACTGGTGATGCCCATGGCCATCGGCGGAGGTGCCATTCCAGCGAGACACGATTACGTTAGGGCGAAATGTTCTAATGGCGCGCACCATGTCATCGAGTAGCAATTCTTCAGGCCAGACGCGGGAGGCTTCTGTCCGATACTTGGAGAACCCGAAGTCGTTAGCACGCGTAAATAGCTGCTCGGCTCCGTCTAGGCTCCTAGCCTGTAACAGCTCCTCGGTGCGTATCACGCCAAGCGCATCCGACTGCTCAACACCGATGATGTTCTGCCCTCCGGAACCACGCGTGAGCGACAGGTAGGCAGTGCGCGCATGCAGTCGTCGTGCATGGTAGGCCACCAAAGCTGAATCTTCGTCGTCGGGATGCGCACCGGTATGCATGACGCTTGCAGTAGTGCTCAAGCGCAGCAACTGTCGAATCAGCGCGCCGCTTCCTTGGTCGTAGATGGCCCGTACTTGCGCTTCAACTGAAAGTGGCGTTGCTACTGTTAGCATCAGCAACGCAATCAGGGCATGATATTTTTTGTACATTGTTCTCCCCAAAAATTCTTTCTCACCGCACAATGCTAATGAGGTATCCCGCAGCGACAGTGACCAAGCAACCCACAACATTGAACCAAAGAAAAGCAATGTCGGTAGTTGAGCTGGCAATCCAGACTGACACTATGCCGAACAACAAGCCGTAAAAAGCTCCTGCCGACTTGGCTCGAGGCACCGCAAAAGCTAACACGAAGACCCCTAACAGGGAACCGTAGAAGAACGAACCGAAAGTATTCACAACCTCGATTAGCGAACCTAAATTAGTCGCAAAGGTGGCGATAATGCAGGCGAATACGCCCCATGCCAAGGTGGACAATCGCCCGAACCGAAGCATCTCTTTTTCCGAGCTATTAACGTTAATGTGGCGGCGGTAGAAATCCATAGTAGATGCAGTTGCCAGCGCGTTAAGTTCCGCCGCGACGCTCGACATCGCCGCGGCGAGAATCGCAGCGACTATTAACCCCACTAACCCCAGCGGCATATTCTCTATAACAAACACGGGGAACACATAGTTAACGTCGCTAAACGAGCTATCGCCATTCGTCTGCCGCACAAACTCGGTCGCCTCACGGCGCTTATCCTGATAGGCCTCGTTGGCGGCAATATAGTCCGCTCGAGCAGTAATCCCCTCTGCAGTGTTCTGCTGCTCTATAAACCTCAACGCCGCCAAGTGCCGCAGCTGATGTGCGTCAGCAAACTCTCCCTGCAGCCGTTCGTGTTCGAGAGGCTGCACTGCCGCCGCCCGAGTCACATCCACTTCATTGAAGATCATCGGTGGGGTGCTAAATAGATAGAAAACGAAGACCAGTATGCCGACTAGCAGGAATAGAAACTGCATTGGGATTTTCAGAAAGGCAGACATGAGTAGGGAGACGCGCCCCTCATCAACTGAGCGTGCCGTCAAATAGCGCTGCACCTGGCTTTGGTCGCAGCCGAAATAAGATAGGAAGAGAAATAACGCGGCTATCGTCCCTGACCAAAACGTATACCGTTCATTGAGATCGAAGCTGAAATCTATGGTCTCCAGCTTTCCGGCGGCGCCGGCAACATTCATCGCGTCATTAAACGACACGCCCGCAGGAAGATTCGTAATGATGACAAACACACACAGGCTCAGTCCTACCAAGATAATGGCCATCTGCTTTACATCGGTCCAGGTTACCGACTGCACACCTCCGAGCATGGTATAGAGGGTAGTGGATAGCCCGATCACGAAAATCGTCACCAACTCATCCCAACCTAAGACTATCGACAGTACAACAGCCGGAGCCGCGATGATTACACCAACGCCAAGCCCGCGGGAAAGAAGAAAGAAGAAACTCGTCAAGGTGCGCGTCTTTACATCAAAGCGCTGCTCGAGGTATTCGTAAGCGGTGAACACCCGTGCTCGATAGAATAGAGGCACCGCGGTCACGCAGAGGATGATCATTGCTAGGGGTAGGCCAAAATAAAACTGGATGAAACGCATGCCATCTTCGTAGGCCTGCCCAGTAGTGCCAATCAAAGTTATCGCTGACATCTGTGTCGCCATAACCGACAGGCCAACCGCCCACCAGGGAAGAGAACGACCTGCCAGAAAGAATCCTTCCGTGTCGGTAGTCCCGCGACTGAGCTTTAGCCCATGCCAGATAACATAAGCAAGGTAGGCGATAACTATCGACCAATCTACGAGATGCATGGGTTAACCGCTGTAGTATTGTGAGAAGAAATAGAGCAAGACAATAACGATTACTGTGAATATTAGAACGCTTATGTAGATGCGGCCCCAACCGATGGAGCCCGACTGCGGCTTGCCTGAACTATTTTTCGACTCCTCACCCATCGGCTTGCTTTTCCTAATTCTACTGACGGCACTAAACAGTTCACAGAAGATCTCAGGGTGAATTGTAACAGCATTCTGCTTTGCACTATGCCAGCTTTTTCTTCAACCTCAAATCAAGAGCTGACAATGCCTTAATTTTAATATCTAGCCGCGCAGAGAGCCGCTAACTTTTCCCCATAGCATAGGTATGCTAAGGTATTTTCGATTACCTCTACTGCGTATTCAACAGTGATGGAGCCCGATTAATAAAGTGTCATAGATTCTAAAAACGACCTGCCGGCATTTTATTTAGTCTTCACGCTCGCAATATCGCTAGCGTGATACAAGTCAGATACTCGGGGCAGAGATAGTCTCGGAAAATAGTTCATAACAACACAGAGAATAGACTATGAGACTTTTTGGAACCTTTACCGCTATAGGCTGCTCGCTCATAGCAATGACAACTTCTACTGTTAGCGCCCAGTCCTGGACCGATCAGTATCCACCAACGTCGAATCATGGCGAGTCACCTTATAGTGCTGAGCCCGAATGGCTTGAGCCGTTTTCAGAGCCTGGCTTTATTTGGGGCTCGCATCCTGGGCTTTTCGTAGAGTCGAGCGAAAGGATATTTGTTATTCAACGAGGTGAGCTTCACATCCCTGACCCCCTACCCGATGGATTCGACTATTTTTACGGCTCTGTTGAAGGCTTGTCCGCACTGTCTCCGCCCGAAGGCACAATTCGACAAATGAAGAATGTGATCTTTGTCGTTAACGACGAAGGAGAACTCATTGAGAATTGGAATCAATGGGACCATTTATTTGAAGGCACTGGTGGGCCACACATGATAGCGATCAGTCCTTATGATCCTGAGAGACGAGTGTGGGTCGTAAACTCTGGACGCCATCAGATCCATGCCTTCTCAAATGACGGCAAAGAGTTGTTGATGACACTTGGCATCGAAAATGAAACAGCCAACGATGGAACACATCTAGGGACGCCACAAGATCTTGCGTTTCTTCGAGACGGCAGCATAGTTGTTGCAGATGGGCTTACCAATTCACGAGTAATCAAATTTGATAAAGATGGAAATTACCTTACCGCATGGGGAAGCGAGGGAAGCGGCCAGGGGCAGTTTGACGCCGTGCATTCAATTGCAACAGACAATCAGGATCGCATCTATGTTGCCGATCGAAATAACGATCGTATCCAAGTGTTCGGTCCTAACGGGAAACACCTAGCAACTTGGCCAGGTTTGAACTTTCCAAATTATATTTTGATCACGGAAAATCAAGACGTGTGGGTATCTGACAATCAGCCCGTACGAATTATCAAATTTGACACAGATGGCAATAGATTGTTCTCCTGGGATGCACATGGGAATAAGCCAGGCGAGTTTGGAGAGCTACATGAATTTGGTGTTGATATAAACGGCAACTGGTACGGCGCCGACAATGTGCTAGGGCGTTCGCAGAAGTTTAGTCCAAAGCCTGAAGCTAATGCTGACCAGCTGCTGCAATTACCCGTTCCATTGGCTCGCAAATAGGTGGATAGTGAAGAAGCTGAATTGTCGGCTAAGTCATGCAATCACGGTGAGTCACTATGGGAAATATCCAAATTCTATCGACCTGTCTAGCTTCTGCCCTGCTAGTAAGTTGCAGCAGCGAAGATAACCCGTTGCGCTTGGAACCGCTGGCGAACGCCAGCCCAAAGAATGTCATCTACATCCTGACGGACGACCATCGCTTCGATTTCATGGGCTTTACAGGCAAGGTGCCGTGGTTGGAGACTCCGAATTTGGATCGTTTAGCTAGCGAGGGTGCCTACTTCCCCAATACCTATGTCACCACCTCCCTGTGCTCACCCTCTCGGGCATCCATCCTCACAGGCCTATATTCACATACTCATACAGTAATCGACAATGCCGCACCCGACCCTGGCAACCTCACTTTCTTTCCCGAGTATCTGCAGGAAGCGGGATATCAGACCAGCTACTTCGGCAAGTGGCATATGGGAAACCACAGTGACGAGCCGCAACCGGGTTTCGATCATTGGGAGAGTTTTCGCGGGCAAGGTGTCTACTATGGCCCAACACTTAATATCAATGGCGAGCGTACAACGTACGATGAATCCACTTACATCACTGATGTCTTAACCGAACACGCCGTCGACTGGCTAGATAATCGTGAGCAGGACCAGCCATTCTTCCTGTATCTCTCTCACAAGGCTGTGCATTCCCAATTTCAACCAGCCGAGCGCCATCAAGGTCTTTACGAGGGCGAAGCCGTCGTCTATCCACCTAGCTTTGATGTTCCCAGCTATGGCATTCCTGAACTACCTACAGCCAATGCAGATAGTGAGCCACTACGAGGGCGCGACTACTATGGCGAGAATCGAATCCCCGACTGGGTAAAGCAACAGCGCGAATCCTGGCATGGAGTCGACTACATGTACCATGGTGACATCGAATTCGAAGAGTTCTTCCAGCGTTACACCGAAACTCTGATGGGCATTGATGAGAGCGTGGGCGCAGTATTGGATTACCTGGATGCAAATGGACTGGCTGAAGATACGCTGGTGATCTACATGGGAGACAACGGTTTCTCCTTCGGCGAACATGGGCTGATAGACAAGCGCCATTTCTATGAGGAGTCGGCAAAAGTACCCCTGTTAGTTAGGTGGCCTTCATACCTTGAGGGTGGAGCTCCGATCGATGCCTTGGTGCAGAATATAGACATCGCACCAACTATCTTAGAGGCCGCAGGCTTGGCCATGCCAGTTCATATGCAAGGCGCATCTTTTATCCCACTTTTAAACCGAGAAGAAGTTGCCTGGCGCGACCGTATCTTTTACGAATATTACTGGGAGATGGATTTTCCGCAGACTCCGACCATGTTCGGCATACGCACACAACGCTACAAATACATTCGCTACCACGGCGTGTGGGACACTAATGAGTTCTATGACCTTCAAACCGACCCCTATGAGATGCAGAACCTTATCGACGCGCCTGAACATCAAGAACGCATCACAGGCTACGCAAACGAAGTCTATGACTGGCTCGAATCTACCGGCGGTATGAATATTCCATTAAAGAAAGTAGTACGTCCAAAGTTCGGCGACCATCGCAATCAGTCTGTAATATAATTGGTGCGGTGTAAGTGATGAGGTCAGAGTAAATTTCCGATAGTCTTACTCTGACCTCGCTTGCATTTACTTCCCACAACTTGAGCTCACTAACTTAACTATGAAACCCTTTTCAATCACCGCCCTCTTCATTCTACTCATGGCAGGTCAATCAGGCTTTGCTCAGTCTCATAGCGCGAGTCAGTGCCTCGATGAAACGGGTGCTTCAGTGTGGGTGAACGGCGCGGACTTCGTTATGGGCGACGACAGACTCTACTCCGAGGAGGGCCCGGTGCACAGAGTTTCAGTAGATGGCTTCTGGATCGATGCACACGAAGTCACTAATGTGCAGTTCGCGAGTTTTGTTGCGGAAACTGACTACGTGACAGTGGCCGAGCGCTCTCCCGACCCAGCTGATTGGCCGAGTGATGTACCCGAAGATTTCCTTAGGGCTGGCTCAGTTGTATTCACGCTTGGAGAGTCTGGACAAGATCCTACCCAAGGGTGGTCTTGGATTCCGGGCACTGATTGGCGTCATCCCTATGGCCCCGGTAGCGGCATTGAAGGAAGGGATCTCTATCCAGTAATTCATGTCGCCTTTGAGGACGCGGAGGCCTACGCCAGTTGGGCAGGTCGCTCGCTTCCTACAGAGGCGCAATTCGAACTTGCGGCACGCAGCCGACGCAATACGGTATTCCCTTGGGATGGCAACGAATTGGCCCCACACGGACAGCATCACGCAAATACCTGGCAGGGCATATTCCCACTAGAAGACAATGCCGAAGATGGTCATCAAGGTTTGGCGCCTGTAGGTTGTTTCGGCGCCAATGACTACGGCGCCTATGACTTGATCGGCAACGTTTGGGAATGGACCTCAAACTGGTATGCCCCGCAGCACAACCCAATAGACGCAATAAATCCGACTGGGCCTACTCTGCAGCAATCGCTTGGCTCTTCCGCAGACGGTGTGCCTGCAAAAGTTATCAAGGGTGGATCTTATCTGTGTGCGGAAAACTATTGCTTGCGATTCAGGCCGGCGGCTAGAGAAGCGCAAGACAATGGCCTCGGTACAAGTCATATTGGATTTAGAACAGTTATAAACTAGGGCAGTGAATTCGATCACTGCCAGAATATTTATTAGTACTAGGCTTTCTAAAATTTACCTAACAATCATTATTAGAAAACTAGACGAATGTATTTTCGAACTTCTCGTTTCTTACTAGGCTTTTCTATGAATACGATCAAAGCCCTAACTCTGCCACTATTGGTTCTGGCTTTAGGCCAGTGCAGTTACCTCACTCCGACTCAGACTGACTCTCAGAAAGGGCCAATACTTCCAAGAACACCCAACATCCTTTGGCTAGTCGCCGAAGACCTAAGCCCAATCATCCCTCCTTTTGGGGATAATACTGTAGCTACGCCAAATTTGACCCGCCTCGCCAATGAAGGCATTCGTTATACTCAGGTGTTTTCAAGCTCAGGAGTCTGCGCCCCAAGTCGTGCAGCCATAGCAACAGGCATGTATCAGAATCGAATTGGCGCCCAACACATGCGTACAACAAACATCGCAGATTTTGGTGTCGAAGGAATCATTCCCTACGAAGCAGTCCCGCCGTCTTATGTAAAAATGCACAGCCAGTATTTTAGGGAGGCTGGCTACTATACAAGCAACAATGCGAAAGAGGACTATCAATTTCGTAAGTCTGTTACAGCATGGGATGAAAGCAGCAATACCGCGCATTGGCGTAATCGCGCTGAAGGACAACCATTTTTTTCAATCTTCAATTTTGGAATTACACACGAATCACAAATTTGGAGACAAGCTGAGAATCCACTATTGGTGGATGAGAACCTGGCGGTACCCGTTCCACCTTATTTAGCAGACACTGAGATCGGCCGGCAGGATATACGGCGAGTGTATTCCAACATTGTCGCCATGGATCGGCAAGTGGGAGAAATTCTCGACCAACTGGAAGAGGATGGCTTGATGGACAGCACAATCATCTTCTGGTACACCGATCACGGCGGCCCGTTGCCCCGCCAAAAAAGATTGTTATACGACTCCGGCATGCATCTGCCACTCATTATACGTTTCCCTGATCAATATAGAGCGGGAGAAACTGATGAGCAACTCATAAGCTTCGTTGATTTTAAATCGACCATTCTTTCACTCGCCGGAATCGAACCACCAGACTATGTCGATGGCAGGGCATTCGTAGGTGAATACGCGACCACAGCTGCTCGAGACTATGTACATGGCGCAGCCGATCGCTTTGATTCTAAGTACGACATGATTCGGGCGGTTCGAGACGACCGATTCAAATATTTACGGAACTTCAACCCCGAGAAACCTTACTATGTGCCGCTTCCTTACCGCGAGCAGATGCCAGCTATGCAAGAGCTTCTGCGCATGCGCGATGCTGGCGAGTTGAGCCCGGCTCAAGCACAGTGGTTTAGAACATCGAAAGAGCGAGAAGAGTTATTCGATGTTCTCAATGACCCTTATGAATTAAACAATATTGCCGCAGACCCTGCCTATACTGGCAAATTAGCCGAGCTCAGGAAAGAGATGGATAGTTGGATGAGCTTCATTGATGACAAAGGATTGATGCCCGAAGTTGAACTAATAGAAAGCATGTGGCCGAACGGAGTTCAACCTGCGACGCTAGCTCCTATTGCGAAAAAATCCAGTAACGGTGGACTTATAACACTGCATAGTGGAACCGAGGGAGCCAGCATTGGTTTTCAACTGCTAAGCGAGGGCGATGAAGTTGGAACTACATGGCAGATCTATCTGAATCCCGTATCGGTAAAAGCAGATCAACGGCTGCTGGCAATTGCGCACCGTATCGGCTTTATCCCCAGCCCAACTATAACAGTAGAAAACTGATGGTGAGTTAAGAGAGCTTAGTAATGCTAAATTGCAACTAGCGCAATCGGCGTACCCTGAATTTCCTGCCTTTGATTTTTCCATCAGCAAGAATCGTCAATGCCAGCTTCGCTACCTGTTGCTCAACGGCGACGTAAGCCATTTTGTCGAACAGCGTGATCTTACCAATCTGAGCGCCGGTGATTTCACCGTTAGCCGTCAGCGCACCAAGCAAGTCCCCCGCCCTAACCTTTTCCTTACGTCCACCATTTACGAATAGCGTGACCATGGGTGGGTAGAGTTTGAAATTTGCAGGTACAGTCAGCGTTGTCGTACTCACTATTTTTGCAGCCGAGCCTTGATACTCTTCTATGGCTTGCAAGTGCCGCTTATCCGAAGCAGTGAACAGGCTCACCGCGAGCCCCTTACTGCCTGCCCGAGCCGTGCGTCCTATACGATGAATATGTACTTCAGGGTCGCGACTAAGCTCGAAATTAATGACAGCAGCCAACTCCTTAACATCGAGGCCGCGCGCAGCCACGTCAGTAGCGATAAGTATCGAGCTACTCTTACCGGAGAATTGAGCAAGAACTTGATCTCGCTCGAACTGCTCCAGATCACCGTGCAGAGCCAGTGCATGTAGATCAAGCTCACGTAATTCCTTGCCTAACTCATGGCACTGCTGCTTAGTGTTGCAGAATATGAGAGCCGACTCTGGCTGATAGTGCGCAAGCACGTTGAAAAGCATCTCTATTCGCTCGCTTTTCTCGACCTTGAAGAAGACCTGTTCGATGTCTGGACTGTGGTGACTGTCCTCCACTCGAATTTCAATTGGATCACGCTGCACGCTACCACTGATTCCCTTGATGCCCTCAGGATAAGTCGCAGAGAACAGCAGCGTTTGTCTAGAGGCCGGCGTCTTATCGATGATCTTTGTGATATCCTCGAGAAAACCCATGTCCAACATGCGGTCAGCCTCATCCAGCACGAGTGTTTCTACTGCGCCTAGATGTAAGGTTTCCTTCTCGAGATGCTTTAAGATGCGCCCGGGCGTTCCTACAACGATGTGCGGATCACGCCGCAAAGAGGCCAATTGTGGACCCATCGGTTTTCCACCGCAGAGGGTGAGCAACTTGATGTTGGGAATAGCACTGGCGAGTCTGCGAATCTCTGCCGCGACCTGTTCCGCCAGCTCACGAGTGGGGCATAGGACTAGCGCTTGGGTGCTATATGACTGCGCGTCGAGTTTATTGAGCAGACCTATTGCAAAAGCCGCCGTTTTACCACTACCCGTCTTGGCCTGTGCAATCAGGTCTTTGCCGCTGAGCAGATGCGGCAGAGCCTGCGCCTGTACTGGCGTCATCGAATCATAGGCTAGCGTCGCGATGCTCGCTAGGAGTTCGGCCCTAAGGGCTAGAGTAGCAAATGAAACGGCATTCATTGGAGTTGCCTGATGATCTGGGCAGCGCATCATAGCAGATATTTATTGGTGAAATTACGAAGAATCCCAAAACACTAGGTTCTGTTTAGACAAGCGCCCTTGAAGCGGCAACTTTAGGGGAAATCCAAACAATGGCATTCGCAAAATACTGAAAATCCTCGACAGTTTTCGATTCACTCGAGGACTACCTCAGCTCTACTGCGACTCCACTTATGTAGCTTCCGCATCATTCTTAGGAACCGATTCAGACGCGGACCCTGCTTGAGGCGAACTTCCACCGGCAACCATCTTGTACCAGTCTCGAAATGGCCCGGCAGTGTTTTGCCAGAATGTTCGGTACTCATCCTGCGTCTCCGGCCCGATTCCCCAAGGCGTATATTCATCTTTCTCAGGAATATAGAGAGTGCCAAACATTCTGTCATAGATGCTGGTGACGGCTGCCATATTGGTATCCCAGTGCTTTCTCAAATAACTGTGATGCGTATGGTGCATAGCCGGGCTTTGGATCCATTTTTCCAACCATCTGGGGTAGCGCAGCTGAACATGGTAGTGCCGAAAAGCACCGGTCAAACCGAGTAAAAAAGAAAAGAATCCAACATTAAACAACGTTGCCTGAGTAATCCCACCATCGAATAGATAGGCAAATAGGCCCGCAGCAAAGCCAAAACTGAAAGCCGATCCAGTCGCCCAAATAGGTCCTGCGAGGAAATGTTCTCGAGACCGTGTCAGTGGAGTCAGCACTTCTGCGGAGTGATGTATTTTATGGATTGCCCACAAGGCCGGGACTTTATGCATAGTGTAATGAATCACGTAAAAGATGAAGTCATAACAGAGCAAACTTACCAGGGCATAGAGCAACATCCAGACGAAGTTAGTCTCCACCGCAGGTGTTCCACCGAATAAAAATTCGAGGCCTACGATTACAGACTGCTCCGTAAATGTCCCCACGGTTGCGAATAGCGCAACAGCCCAGAAAGGTCGCAAGAACCGTTCCAACACCCAGAGCCAAATATCTACGCGCGCAGATACATGAGTATAAATGTCCATCGGCAGAAGGAACTGCAAAATCCCGACTTTACGCTCACCACCATCGGCACCCTTTGAGCCGCGCCCTTGGTAGTAGAAGAATAGAAGAATCGCTATGAACAAAGTGATGAGAATTCTATCCCAGTGCAAATCACCTGGAATATTAGCCGCCATTGTGCTCCAAGCCACAGAGGAAAGTTGTTGTGCCATATCCGTAAATGGCCCAACAATTGGTTCTACACTTGACGTTATTGAGCTATCAGCCATCTACTTACTATTCTGAATTTTATACGTTAATGGTGTCACTGAGCTTTATTATGCCTGATTGCTAACCTGTTTGAAGTATTCAGCCAGAGTTTTTCTAAACTTACTGTATTCTGATCCTAACTCCTTTTTATTGTTCTCTAAGGCTATCTACTACAAGATGTTCGGAAGGTTGATTTGGGAACGCTCTCTACACTGCGCATATCTTTGTCGCGGCTTTTCATAAGAGCAAGGCGAGGATAAATTTCTCGGGCATTTCCTAGGGCTCATCCACGACGTAGAAAAAATCGTCATCTTCAATTGTCTCAACGAGGCCTTCAGTAAAGGGATCACTGAGGGGGAGCCGGGCAGCATGGCATTCAAGGACATAATGTCGGAGATGTCGATGGACATTTTCTATTTCATTACCCGAGAATGGAAGCTACCAGAGAAATTTTGGATGGCCCTGTTCGAACAGACAAAAGAACCCCAATCTGTTCTAGCTGTTGCCCTGCATAACGCCAATAGCTGCGCAGAGCTCTACTTGCTGCATGAGAAGAACAAGATCAGCGGGGACGAGCTCTATGAAGCTATTGATTCCCTCAAGTGCAATGGCATTGTGTGGAGGGAATTCCTGGATAAAGCTAAGCTCCTGACTAACACCATCTAAACTAGACTTGTGCATCCCGCCATTCAGACCGTAACTATGCGCCTCTAAAAGAAATGTAGAAAATTACCCTTATGCTTTCTATTCGTTTGCAAATGCTGCTGCTGGGAGAACCAGCATAAAGCACACCACCGAAGGTCCGTCTTAGCCTCTCGAAAGCTTAGTTGCCAAGCGTGCTCTTCCCTTGTTTGGCTGCAGCCTTCGCAGCCTTCTTCTCTTTTGGAGTCAGTGCCGCTTTCTTTTTTGTTTCCTTTTTACTATTTTGACCTTTGCTCATGATAGCTCTTCCTTATAGTGCTGCCGTGGATGGTTGTTGTTTGCCAAATTGGAAATGGCAATACAACCATAGCGCTTACAAGAGCCCCAGAAGATTAAATTTTGATCCCCTGAGGCTCTTTCATTTTAGTTGTAGAGCAACTCACGCATAGTGCCGTGGGTCTGGATAGAATAGAAAATATTGTCGTTCTGGATCATGCCCACGAACACTATGTTCTGTACTGGATCAATCCAGAACCAAGAACCGGCAATTCCCCACCACCAATGCGTACCTTCAGGGACTCCGTTGAATGCATCTGAATCGCTCACTACAGCAAAGTCGACTCCGAATACATTGCCAGGGTAGATGTTGGCAATATTGTCGATACCCTCTGGAAGGAGGTTACTTCGCATAATCGCTATAGCATCTTCAGACAAGATTCGCACGCCATCCAACTCCCCCTTATTCAAATGCATCTGCGCAAACTTCATATAGTCGCTAGCGGTTGAGGTTAGCCCTCCTCCACCGGAGAAAAATTCCGGCTTGCTGAGAAACTGCCCCGTATCTGTCCGAGTAAGACCACCTGCCGCAGCTTGGTTGTATTGTCTCGCGAGACGATGAGCTTTATCAGCTGGCACAAAGAAGCCTGTGTCGATCATGCCCAATGGTTCGAAAATTCTCTGTTCTAGAAATACATCGAAAGTCTGACCTGCCAAGACCTCGACGAGATAGCCCTGTACATCAACGGAATAGCTGTATTCCCACTGCGAGCCCGGTTGATATCCCAGAGGTAACTCTCCAAGGCTGTCTATCTGGTCCGCCAATGAAATATCGGGCCTCATGATGCCTGCAGCAATCATGGCTTGGGCCACTGGTCCGCTCGATAGTGGCGGAACATACATGATGCCGCCGGTATGAGTCATCAGCTCCTGGACAGTCATCTCGTGATTCGCCGCTTCGGTAAGCATGCTGCCCTCTGCATCGGATTCCGTGAAAACCTGCACACCGGCAAGTTCAGGAATGTATTTGGATACGGGATCGCTCAATTCAAACTTGCCTTCATCATGGAGAATCATCAGAGCAGTGCCGGTGATCGGCTTAGTCATGGAGAAGATGCGGAAGATTGTATCCATAGCCATGGGCACTTGGTCTTCCACGTTCTGATGTCCGAAAGTTTTGTTCATCTGTAGCTCACCATCTTGGGCAATCATTAGGACTGCTCCGGATAGTCGCTCTTCATCTACTCGGGATTGCATGTCCGCTGCGATGGCATCCAAGCGCAACTGGTCTATGTCTGCACTGCTTAATGACACACTAAATAGAAAAAAGAACCCGCTGAGCATTGTCGCCCAGTCTTTGTTTAATAGTTGTCGCATAACTTTACACCTCCCCAAAAATAAAAATATTGAATCTGAATTTTAGTATCGAATTTTAATACATCATCCAGCGCATCTAAATTTTTTCGCCAACCTGCGCGACTTAACTGTCTCTATTAATCGGGCAGGCTATAGGCAATTACATAACCGCCTTGCACATCACCGGTTTCAACATCATCGTCAACTGCCGCCTCGAGTTGTAGCGCACCACCACCGTCAGCCACGGTAACGATGACATATTGCTTGCCTGTAGTCGGGCTCACATAACTCATAGGGGTCGCTGTCGACGATCCGGGAAGGCTGTCAGTCCAGACCTCTTCTCCAGTGAATACATCTAGAGCACGAGCGGTACTATCAACAACACCGGCATTAAAGATCAAACCACCGCCAGTGACGATTGAACCCGCGCTATAGAACATACCCATGGGCAGAGGCAATCTACTGGGAATGCCCAGCGGACCCTGCTCCTTAGCAGTACCCAGCGGTCGTCGCCATAGTAGTTCCTGCGACGCGAGATCAACTACGGCCATCTCGCCATAGGGAGGCTCAATGCAAGGTGCAAATAAGGGTGAGAGAAAAAAGAAAGAATAGACCGCATAGGGAGTACCAGACTGCGCTCCTCCAATACCGTACCCTTCATCTTCCCTAACATCTTCTCTAGGAATAAGGCGTACTACCGATGGGTTGTTCATGGTGTTGACTACCATCAGATGATTCACCTCATCCACAGCTACACTGCCCCAATTCATTCCGCCAGCAACACCTGGATAGTATAGCGAACCATGGCCTGTAGTCGGCGGTGTGAGAGGACCCTCATAGCGCATCCGCTTGAATTGCAGTCTACAAGCGGCCTGATCGAACGGTGTGATGCCCCACATGTCCGCTTCGGTTAGGCGCTGGTCGGCGAAAGAAGGCATGCCCACTGAAAACGGCTGCGTAGCAACTGTGAAGTCTTCGGGAATGTCTGTCTGTGGTGTAGGCAGCTCTGCCACCTCAGCGATTGGTTCTCCAGTCTCTCTGTCGAGAAGAAATATTTCTGCACGCTTGGTCGGTACTACAACGGCCTTACGTATAACACCATCAACCGGAATATCTACCAGCGTGGGCTGTGCTGGAACATCATAATCCCAGATATCGTGATGTGTAGTTTGAAAGCTCCACCTAACTCGACCCGTTCGCGCATCGAGTGCAATTATCGAGCTCGCATATTTCTCCATAGCTTCGCTTCGATGCCCGCCGAAATAATCTGGAGTGGCATTGCCCGTTGGCACATAGATAAGACCCAGCTCTTCGTCGGCACTAGTCAGGCTCCACACATTCGGCGTGCCGCGCGTATAGTTCTCGCCCGGTGCCGGTAAACCAGTTCTATCTTCACGCCCCATGTCCCAGGCCCAAACCAATTCGCCTGTCATAGGATTGAATCCACGTACTACACCCGATGGCTCTTCTGTCATCTGATTATCGAGCACCCAGCCACCTAGCACTAATACGTCATTGGCTATAGTTGGTGGTGAAGTCACGAAATAGAATCCCGGCACGACTTCGCCCATGCCGCTAAGCAGACTGATCTCACCATTAACACCGAAGCCGCTGCAGGGAATACCTGTGTTCTTATCAACAGCAATCAAACGAGCATCGGTAGTCGCAGTAAGAATACGTTCAGCACACTCGTCGGCAGGGTTAGCCTCTGGACTGTCGTAGTAAGTCACTCCACGGCAAGTATCCCAGAAGCCAATCTTCGGCGACTGCAGGTCGGGATCGAACCGCCAGCGCTCTTCGCCAGTGTCCGGGTCCAGGGCCAGGATTATGTTCTGCCCCGTGCACATATACAGACCGTCATCGATCTGAATCGGCGTGCCTTTGAATGCGCCGGGCACACCCGTACGAATTTCCCACGTCCTTTCCAATTGATCTATGTTCTCAAGACTTATCTGATCGGTTGCGGCATAGCGAGTGCCCGTTTTAGAGGAGCCATAATTAGACCAATCTCCTGTCGCATTATTTACCTGTCCAGTGCCGGCTGCACTGGGCGTGCCAACCTCAAAGCCCGTAGTGAAAAACAAGGCGACGACTAGCAGCGCCAGACCTCCTAGCGTGGCCTGAGTTGATCGTTGCTGGAACAAGGGAGCAGGCGTCGATTGCAATAATCCTCTGCGGACTCGAGGTAGAACAAACCAAAGACCCAGTACGCTGAACATAGCGACACGCGGCATTAATGCCCAGGCATCCAAACCGGATTCGTAAAGTGCCCACAGATAGGTAAAAAGCAGGAATGCTCCGTAGAGCTGCGCACCTCGTACATCTCCTCGGAATAGAAAAACGGCACAGCCTAACAGCACAACCCCCGCAAAGGCATAGTAGAGCGAACCGCCAGCTGCCAATAGCAAGACTCCCATCCACAACAAGAGAGCGCCTGTGAGGCCAATGACTATGGAAAGAAAACGAGGTTTGGGATATTGCGAGGAATTATTCAAGGTGTCTCCTACGGGCACTATTAATAGCACAAGGTCTACATTACGGGTCTGGGCTGTCTCTTATGCGTAATTCCACCCACAAAAGGTAACAGCCATTGATTCTACCTAATTAACTGACTGATTCAATTAGTGGAGCGATAGCCAGCCAAGTTATAGCTGATTTTAGTGATGGTTACTCGACGTCTCTTACAGGGCTTCCTTCCCTCTGCCGGCTTTGCCAATCCTTGGGCACTTTGATAGAGACCGTAGCGGCTAGCAGCGGATCAACGCTCAGGATCACATCAGCAATCTTCTCTGCCACCATGATTACCGGCGCGTTGATATTGCCATTGGGTAGGCTGGGAAATACCGAGGCATCCACTACTCTCAAATTATTCAATCCATGCACACGGCAGTGGTTGTCCACCACCGCTAAGGGGTCGCCAGCCTCTCCCATCTTGCAGGTGCCGGCTGGGTGATACGCACTCTCAATATTCTGTTTAACCCAAGCATCTATCTGAGCATCACTGCTAACGTTAAGACCTGGCTGGATCTCTTCACCGCGATAGGGATCCATGGCAGGTTGCTGCATGATTTCCCGAGTTAAGCGAATGCACTGCCGCCAGGCTTCGATGTCTTCATCAGCTTGATAATAATTGAAGAGAATACTCGGAGCTTCTGTGGCATCGGCTGATTTTATTCTCACTCGGCCTCGACTCTTGGGCTTGTTTGGACCAACGTGCACTTGGAAGCCGTGCCCAGGGATGGAGGGCGTGCCGTCATAGCGCATCGCGGCAGGCAAGAAGTGATACTGAATATCCGGCGATTTCAAGCCACTCTTCGACCGAATGAATGCGCAAGATTCGAAATGATTACTTGCGCCGAGGCCGTCCTTAAACAGAAGCCACCTGGCACCTATTAACGCCTTGCTGATTAGGCCCAGCTTGCTGTTTAGGCTTACAGGCTGCTTGCAATGAAATTGAAAATATACTTCAAGATGGTCTTGTAGATTTTCTCCAACACCGGACAACCTATGCACTGACTCTACACCTGCCCCATCTAGAACCTCTTCGCTGCCGACACCAGAACGTTGCAGCAGCATGGGTGAGGCGATTGCACCTGCTGTCAGAATCACCTCCCGTGTTGCCCGGATAGATCTTGTGCCTTTCCCCGTGTCTACAGATATACCCGTAGCGCGCTTTCCATCAAATTCGACACGATGCACCAAGGCATTAGTGATAACTTTGAGATTCGATCGATGCATGACGGGTTTCAAATAGGCCCGCGCCGTAGATTCCCTCACGCCGCCTCGCACCGTCATGTGCATTGGACCAAAGCCTTCTTGATACTCTGAATTGTAATCTTTGGTTTCGGGATAGCCGGCCTCTACACCGGCATCGATGAAGCTGCGGTATAAGGGATTCATGCGCATGTCGTTGCCACCACACACGCCGAGGGGACCGTCTCCTCCGCGATAGGTATCACCCCCTCCAATCCATGATTCGGCACGCTTGAAGTAAGGCAGGCAGTCTAGATAACCCCAGCCTTTCGCTCCTAGTGTTTCCCACTCTTCAAAGTCGTGAGCGTTGCCCCGCACATAGACCATGCCGTTTATTGTTGAGGTACCTCCTAGGCCCTTCCCCCTAGGACAAGAAATTCGCCTGCCGTCCAAACCCGGTTCTGGGTCGGAGTGATAACCCCAATTGAACCTGTCCATCGCCATGGGATAGGACAAGGCCGTGGGCATTTGTACGAAGATGTTTCGGTCGCTGCCGCCTGCTTCCAGAAGTAGCACGCTATTGCTGGAATTCGCTGAAATCCGATTCGCCAATACGCAGCCCGCAGATCCCGCACCCACTATTATATAATCAAATTCGTCCATACTTTTTGTGTTACCCGTTTGCTGGTTCGACCAGCATCTGTCTGCGAAGAATAATCAAAACCGTGATGGCCAAGTAGAGCCCTATGACCACTAAGCCAATCCACTCAATCTGCAGCGGTGTAAATTGGTAAAAGAGAATTAGGCTGTATAACAACAGCCAATGCACGCCGATGTATTTCAATTTGCCGAGGCGATCGACCGTTAACTGAAGATTGTCGGTGTACAGCCTCGTTAATGAGTCTAGGGAGTTCACAACAAAAATAATCCCTACCAGCACCATGAAGCCATTCATGAAACCCGAAATATCCAAGCCCTGCTCATAGACCCCAAACAATACTGAAAACCATAGAGAGATTGGGATGGATGGTATCAGCAAGAGCGCGAGAAGAAGTTGCCAAGTTCGCAGCCCGTCGACGAAACGCGAAACGAACTGCCCAATCATGATGCTCCAGGCAAACCACCAGAACAGGTAGAATGCGTGATAGTCGGAGAAAGGCAGGACGAAGCGATGAATATTCGCGAAGTAATCACCGATCTGGAAAAGATTTGTAGCCAAGCCGCTTAACCCTAACCCTCCGAACGCCCACATCACTGCAATGAGCGCAAAGAACAACCAGGTAGAAGACAAACTTAGAATCTTCACATAGCGAATATCGGTGCTGGAAAAAACAGCTGCTAGCACTACGAGAGCAACCAGTGAAAACCGGAAAAATGGCGTGATGCCTTCCACATAGTCCGGCAAATATTGTAAGAACAAGAATCCACTGAACGCACAGGTGGCTATAATTATAATGTTGTTGACGACCTTCACCCACGGTATCTCAAAGATCTTCACGCGCGGTTCGATAATGCAGAAATAACATGTGGTCACGAAATAGAAGACCCAGATCAGGAATCCCCAGAAGCCGAACTCGATAGCGAGTGGGTTGGTGAAACCGTAGGCTGCCTCAGCTTTATAAATTGGAAACTCGGTCAGCGGAAACATGATCAAGCCAACATCAAGCCCGGAGGTAAATAGTATTGAAAAGAACGCGAAAAAACGCGTAGGCATTTGCCCTACTAGGATTAGGTTTCCCCAGCGCAATACCAATATTAGAGAAGCGGCCAGCACGGCAATGATTGCACAGGAGAGGATAGTCTGCATCATTGGCCAGACCTTAGAGAGTGGATAGTTAGGGACATCGTCACCGAGTCTAACAGACGCGTACGCGTTATTGGGTTCAAAGTAGAGATGTAGTGGTTTTCAGAAGGCCCGAATAAAAAAGGAAGCATTGTGAACCCGGCTTAGGCCTCCCAATACTTCCTTTTTCTAACAGCAGCTCAGGCTGCGAGTATTTTCCGCTAACTATCCGACTTAATCAGGCAAGGCCATGACAACCAACTCCGCAGGATTTCCTGCGCCACCCATAAACATTGCAATGTATTGTTTCCCCTCGTGCTCATAGGTAAATGGCAAGCCGGTCTGATTAAACGGCAAGTCAATCTCGGCAACAATATCACCCGTTTCCTTATTGATAGCTCGGAAGATCGGACTAGCTCCGGCCGCTCCAGTACCCTCAGCTTGAAACAACAGGCTCTTAGTCACAAAGATACCCGATCGTGTCGGCACGCCTGTACGCGGCAGATCAACACCTTCCAGCAACACATGATTCTTTATGCGATCCGGAGTGTCGGCATTCGCAATCATCCAAAGATGATCGCCCGAGTTCATATCGATCGCCGTTATACGACCGTAAGGTGGCTTGACGACCTCAAGCCCTTGTATACGCGGCACGCGAACGCCGAAGCCCTGACTAAGATCGATGTCAGATTCTTCGTTCTTTGCCAATGCCAATACCTGCAACTGTGTTCTTGATGGCACGTACAAAATGCCTGTCTCTGGATCGAGAGCAGAACCCTCCCAGTTGGAACCACCAGTGGAGGAAGGCAGGCTGAGCAGGCCCCGCGTACCGTCCGGCGCATCAGCTAGAGATGGCGGCTCAAATATAGTTGGGCTAAGACGGAAGTCTTTGATTGCATCCAACGCCATAGCACGAAGCTCTGGCGTAAAATCGATAAGATCATCTTCGCCGAATCCCTGTCGGTCAAATGGCGCTGGATGAGTCGGGAAAGGCTGCGTCGGAGCATACCATTCCCCAGGCACGTCACCTGCAGGAACTTCTCGCTCTACAATCGGCCAGATAGGCTCGCCAGTCTCTCTGTCGAAGGTGTAGACCCAGGACTGTTTCGTAACAGACATGACTACCTTGCGACCGTTTGGCAGATCAGTAATCAGTGGGGCAGAAGGAACATCCCAGTCCCAGATATCGTGGTGGATAAACTGATAGTGCCATTTACGCTCACCGGTTCGAACATCTAGCGCCACTAAGCCACTAGAAAACAGGTTGGCACCCGGTCGATCGCCGCCGTAGTAGTCACCCGTAGGGTCTTCAACTGGCAGGTAGACAATACCCAATTCCGAATCACCTGATATGGGCGCCCAGACTCCAGAATTACCCGTAAACTCGACACCTTCATCGAGCCAGGTTTCAAAGCCAACTTCGCCCCGCTCAGGAATGGTATGAAAGGTCCACAGCAACTCTCCGGTGTGCACATCAAAGCCGCGTATGTCGCCTTTAGTATTGAACTTAGACCGCGGTCGACCGCCTGTTCTGTGTGCAGCCCCGACCACGATGACATCATTCATGACTAAGGGTGGCGCAGAAAGGCCAATATCTGGATACGGATAGCGTGGATCGTCAGCGTTGCGCAGACCCAAATACAAGTCCACGATGCCGTTCTCGCCAAAAGTCGGGTCAGGAATGCCGGTCGCGGCATCCAGTGACACCAACTGATATCCAGGTGTAACGTCTATCACTCGCGACTTGTCACCATCGCTCCAGAACGCAACTCCACGCCCAGAACCCTTGCGAGGCGCATTGTCGAATCGATCGCCTTCTTGAGACCTCCACAACCACAGTACTTGACCGTTCGTGGCATCCAGTGCCACTACGTTGCGGGTACTAGCGATGTTCGCGTAAAGAATCCCATCAACTTCTAGGGGCGTGGATGGGTTGACGAAATCTGCTGAAGGACCAAAGCTCTCCGTAGAGAATCTCCAGGCTATCTCTAGATCGGCAACGTTTTCGGCGTTTATTTGATCCAAGGGAGAATAGCGCAGAGAGGTTTCACTGCCGTGGTAATACGGCCAGTCTCCCTCTTCCACGCTGGTGCCGGTTTGGCCCAGAGCCATGGGAGCACAGACGAGCGCACCCAAGGCTATAAGGAATATCGAAATTTGTCGTTTTATTATTATCATTTATGACTCTCCAAGTACTATGTGTATCCTGTGTAAAATAGACGGGGTAAGAGCAAAAATACAGCAGTTTCAGCAGTCAGTTCGATAAATTTATAACATCGCTCATCCCACAGGCCGATTTCACGGTTATCCTGTTGTTCTGGCAGCGCTCTAGGCACTATTTATAGCAGTACGGCCCGGACATGAAACCAGCACTTTTCCCGGCTCTGAAACTGCTGTATTTTGGCTCTGATCCCCCTTGCAAAACTCCGGAGACACTATGCCACTAACCCCTTTCCACCTAGCTATTCAGGTACGCGACATCGATGAGGCTAGAGATTTTTACGGTGTCAAGATGGGCCTGCCCGAAGGTCGTAGTGCTCAGGAATGGATCGATTTCAATTTATTCGGACATCAGCTGGTCACTCACCTCAACCCTGCCATAGGAAATTCCGGGAAGGTGCCTAGTATTGCCAATGGTGTAGATGGGCACGGCGTGCCGGTGCCACATTTTGGGGTGGTACTAAATTTTGAGGACTGGGAGGCGCTGGCAAATACAGTGACTGAATTTATCGATGGCTTTATTATCCAACCCTATGTCCGCTTCAAGGGTGAACAAGGCGAACAGGGCACTATGTTTTTTACCGACCCTTCGGGGAACGCTCTAGAATTCAAGGCGTTTAAAGATATTGAAGCGCAGTTATTTGCGAAATGATTGTTAGCATTTTGGGGGTTTAGCAGCCCTCCCCCCAGATCTTATCCATCCTTGGATATCTTATTCCTATTCTAGGATCCATAGCCGCTCAGTTAATTCAGCTGCTTATTTTTTGACTCTAGGGTCTAGGAGTCCAGAAGAACACTTTCCATTCGCCAAGCGGTTCTGAACCTGGATAAGCTGGCTCATCAAGCGTTCTGCCCCCTGACTTAGCAGCCCACTGCCTCATCATCGCTATGCGATCGTCACCATGAATCTCTGTAGCAGTCATCTCATAGGTCGCGTCACCTATACGCAGCAATCCATCACCGCCATTTGAGCGAACGCGTCGGGCCCAGTAACCATTATCCGGACGAGTAGCAGTTATTACACCATCTGGCGTGCCTACCCATGACAGGTAATTAACGAATGGAGGAAAACCGCTGAGCTTAAACTTCAAAGGACCGCGAACGCTGTCGTTAAGCGGCGAGAAATCATCCATGGCCGGGGTAATAGTCCCCCCAATCATTATGCCCGGCGTACGGCCGAGTCCTGAATTACTAAGATAGGGAGCCGTGGACGCCCAACCTACCACCACAACCAGTAATGCTAGGCCGACCACCATCCCGGCGATTTTAGGCTTGCTCATTGCGAATTCTCCTTATTACGTGCAGAAAGGAAGCACATTATATCCAATCTATGGCTTTGTGCAATTCAGGCCATAAGCACCTAATATCAAAGGCGAAGGCAGAAGGAATATGCTAGTAGTGCCTCGTGTAAATGCGCTCCAACTTATTAGCTCAGCAATACAGAATGCTCGACTAACTGATCTTCCCTCTGTGCATAGAATGTGTGTCACATAAGGGTCCGGCCAAGCACGACTTCTAATTCGAAAAAATAACTGCCTGTGATAGGGCTAAAGACAGCGAAGGGGACATGGACGATTGGACGATGGCGCAGACCGAGGCCACGCGCTGTGCCAAGAACTTTTGGTCTGGGCCATTTTTATTTGCTGAGCGCTAAGCCTGCTAATCGACGAAAACGCGCGCGAGCGCCTCCGAGAAATCTGTTTTACCAAAGCCCACTCGAAAGTAATCTCCCTCTATACCGAATAATTCTCCAGGCAGAGCTAGCACGTCTTTCTCGAACCAAGAATCGAGCAGAGGCTTAAGAGGCTCGCTTGAATGCACTAAGCCCAGCATCCCCGCTTCTGGTCTATGCCAGCTTAAAGAATCATTGCCAGCCACGAAGCCAGCAAACAATTCAATATTCCCGCGCACGATTTCATTATTACGCTTGATAATGGCATCAGCTTTTTGCATTACAAAACAGGCTACCTGCTCATCGAGCTGCGACTGACAAATACTATTATAAGTTTTCAGGTCACGAATCGATTTGCTTAGCTTCTCGTTTCTGGTCATTACCCAGCCGATGCGCACTCCGGGTAATCCGAAGGTCTTAGAGAGCACATTCGCTAGTATAGCTTTTTTGTATTTCAGTATATTGAACTGACTGCCGATTCCGGAAAAATCTGAGAACGCGAATACGTCGTCTGAAATCAGATACAGTCCATGCTGATCACAAAGAGCAATTAGACTATCTATGAAGCTCTGGTTTAGCAGCATGCCCGTTGGGTTGTGTGGAGAATTTATTACTATCGCTTTCGTGCGGCCACTGATCTGTGCAGCGAAATCTTCAATGGATGGCTGCCAGCGGTTTTCAGATTTGAGCTCCACTGATTTGAAAACACCGCCGAAACACGCCGGCAGATCAGAAAGTGACGGATAACAAGGTAGCATCCCAATCACCTCATCGCCAGGTTCTAGGATGCAAGCCATGATAGAGAATAGCCCTTCCTCTGTACCACTCAGCACAGTGATGTGATCGAGACCCAGTTCGGGGTAGAGATGCTGATATAAATTGTAGATGCCGGCACGCAGATCATTCCTCCCCTCCACGCTGCCATAAATCAAAGGCACTGACGCTATAGTCGCAATTTCATCACTGCTCAGAATATCTTGCAGAGTCGCTGTCGCACCACAGGCATCGCTTAGGTTATAGCGAGCACGCCTCGGCAGGCTTTCATAAAAATCATGATGCTTCATCGCTCGAAATTGCATGCTTCTCGTCCTAACGCTTACGCCATATGGTCATCTGTGCAACGGTATGTTGGTACTTTCGGGCAGTCTCACGTATTACGAATGGCACGTCCACCGCTTCTTCAAAGTCGAAGCTGTCAGCGAGCTCTTGTTTAAGCGCATCTAGGGTGCTGACGTTTTCGCCATTTACTTTCACCCCCCCTAACCAGTTGCTCTTATCAGTATATTCTTCCAGCCAAGTGTAAGGTGAGGTCAAAACCAATAATCCGCCGGATAGGATCCTCTCTTGAATATCATTCAGAAACATCGCTGGATCATAGAGCCGGTCGATTAGATTTCCAGCGAAAACTACATTGTAGTTGGCGAACTGCTGCTTCAAATTACATGCGTCACCCTGCAAGAAATCAATACGGTCCTTCACGTCGTCATAGCCCAACTTGTCCAGTAAAACTTCTCGGTACTCGACGATGTCACCCTCTACTGGAACCGTATAGCGCAGCCGGTTGTGTGCCTGCAGCTTCGCTCCTTGCTGCACGAAGCGCGCAGAAAAATCTAACGCATCCACATGCTGAAAACTCTTCGCCAATTCAAACGAGGACCGACCTACCGCACAACCTAAATCGAGCGCCCTGTCTGTAGCAATACTATTCGCTTGCACATAACTCATGAGAGTCTGCACGCACGCAACTGGGAAATTTTTGACAGAAAAATATTCATTGCCGTAGTGGAACTCACAGTACTGCGCAATCAAATCATCTGTTTCGTAAACGTTATGTTGTGCCTGTATTTCTGGCTCTTGCTCAGATATAACCATTCTAAATCCTGCATGTTGAAAAAAGTGTCGGCGAAATGCGTAGCGCGATGAAGCAAGAGTTTCGTTTCCTGTAGATATCCAGGACCCTCCCTTGATTAAGTTGTGCTTACCATCAAAAGTTGGTGTCGAGAAATCGTCATACCAAGAATGCACATCAAAGCCTGGATAACCATCGATAGGTGATTCTGTCCATTGCCAGACGTTGCCAGTGACATCATACATTCTTCCCTGCCGGTTTTTCGCCACCGGACAAGACGAGGCATATTGCTCTAGATTAATATTGCCTTCACCTGGAGTGCTCCCTAATTCTGACTGGCGAAGCGCAGACCATTCGGCCTCCACTGGCAATCTTACTGGCTCGCCAGTGCGTTCGGCCATCCAATTACAGTAGGCCTTCGCCTCCAGATAATTCACCTCGACTGGCCAATCCATCGGCAAGGGCATCTCCGAGAATAGATTCCTCTGCAGATACTTACCGTCCAGCGTAGCTCGCCAAAATCTAGGATACAGTGCCTGGGCGTAGTCCAGCCACTGCCTCCCTTCTGCTGTCCAGTAGCGAGCTTTCTTGTAACCCCAAGCCTGCACAAATTTGAGGAAATCCTGATTACTTACCAAGGTAGTAGCGACCTTAAATTGCTCTATCTTTTGTTTATCGTAACCGTACTCGTTGTCCCAACCATAGCTACGATCACTGTCATCCTTGCCGAGCTTTACCGTAGTCGCAGGTATCGGCAACCATTCCACAGCCGGTGCGATACCTGACTCGGCGCAAACTGGCCATGATTCGGCCTGTGCGCTGTCGATGAGATTTAGCGGCAACATACGCATGATCACAGACGAGGTCTCTAGATGAATCCGCTCATGCTCAATGCCCATCAAGATCAACCATGCCGGGCATTGCTGGGTGATAGGCAGTGTGATCTGCATGGATTTGATGAAGGCACAGATTCGCGCCTTAACCTTGTCGCGGTAGGCTTTGGCGACTGCCCTTGTTGGCCAGTCATAGTGCGAGGAATCCAGATCATCCCAGGACATCTCGTCGACGCCGATTGCGAACATGGCCTCCAATTCAGAATCTACACGCGCGTCAGTAAACTGAGCCAATATCATCTTATTCACATAGAAGGTTGCCGTATGCCCGAAATAGAAGATCAGCGGGTGCCGCAGGGACTCGGCTCTGGCGTACAAGGCTTCATCCTTAAGCGCAGCGAAGAGAGCTTCATACTGCTCCCACGTAGAGACGAAATAACCTAACAACTGCTGCCGCTTGGCTTCGACATCTGTGCCGTCGAGGGAAATGAAGCGGGGCATTGGTAGAGCTTTATGTGATGTCGCGTACTTACTTGATAGGGACTGCAATTCTTTCACCTATTATTAAAACGATTCCAAGTAATACGCAATAACTAGCAGCTCAGATTAGCTAGACTGCCATTTTATTTCCTTCTAGGATTCTAGCGTTTGGAGAGAACTGCGCTTAGGGGTTTAATCAATGCTCGGCCGAGCAGCAAGACAATTAAGAAGAGTCCTAAGAAGTAGATAGGGAAGCCGCGCAGAGCATCCAAGAATATGACATCTCGTAGTTCAGCTTCGGGCACTATGCCTTCTTGCTGCGTTCTGAGCAGCGCAACGTAGCCAGTATATAGAAGACTCGCGAACCCAAGCCCCAAATTCAGAGCAAGCCCCTTAAAGCTGAGCACGGTCGCTCTATGGACAGAATCGACTTCCTTATTGATGTAGTAGCTAGACTGAAACTGCACCATTCCCATCATTGCGAACGCACCCACCGCGAAAATTACACCGTAATACGGAATAGCGAAACCGAGCCCAATCAGCCCTGCCATTAATAAAGAGGAGAGTGTTAAAAAATTAAATAGCGGCGAGTGGTTTGTCACTAGGTAGCGAGAGAATATAGCATTCACTATTCCCACCAAGGACATACCTGCGCCAATAAACCCGAACCAACTCACCGGTATGTCAATTACACGATAGTACTCGCTAGCAAGCACCACGAATTGCCTGCCCACGCTGTCCAAAGCAAGTGCCGCTAAGATGACAAACAACACAAACCGGTGATTGATTGTCCATTTTCCGGCAACGACTATTTTCCGAAAAGGATCTAACAAAGACTTTTCCGAAGGCTTCTGTGAATCGGAGGATTCGTCCCCCTCGACATCAATATCATGAAACCCTAGCGCTGTGACCAGCACGATAAACGAAGTGATCAGCGTCAAAATTACCGGCAGACGGATTATGAGGTTATTGGATAATTGCCACTGCGAGTCTATGGCCGCTAGCAAGCCATTCACAATGTTCGGATCATAGGCGAATGCACCAAGAATCATTGTGATGAAAAACCCGATGGAAACAACTTGTGTTGTGCGCTGCAGAATTCGCGACCAATCATCTTCGCGACCTAGAGCCTTAAGCGAGTCATAGGCCAATGCCTCGTCGGCTCCGCTAGCTGCAGCTTCGGACAAACCGGAACAAATCCTGTTCGCGAGAAACAATGGGAACAGAAGCGAAGAAGCGCCAATGGGCGAAAATACGATCAGACTCAACTCAAGCACCATCATTATCGCTGCAAAAACCACCAAGCGCTTACGCCCGACGATATCCGCCAGAGCGCCCGATGGCACTTCCGCCAGCACAATAGTCAGCGCCCATACAATATTGAGAATAGCGAATTGTTCTAGAGTCAGGCCATAGTCCAAGAACAACACAGTAAACACAGGGTAGTAGAAGCGGGCGGAATAGAACAATCGAAAAATAATGAAGCTGCGCAGGTTTCTCTCTAACTGCGCCGTGCTGAGTTTCGATGCTGTCATAACGGCACTACTCTAACGCTAAAATTTACGGGCAAAAATATAATGCGCTGATTGCTTATTCTACTAGAACAAAGAATTCCACCCTAACAGCATGCTAAAGATTCAGCCATAGAAATCCATATTTGCTTGCCCGGCGTATCTTTATTATCACTCAAACCTTGGTAAAACCGTTATTAAAGTATAGAGAAGTAAAATGGATAGATTATCCCTTTCTAAGCAGCGTGCAGCAGCCTCACTACAATCCATGTTTGTCGGAGATTCTTTAGCTATGCCTGTGCATTGGTATTACAACCCAATGGACATCTTTAAACAGTTTTCCGGCGGCATAACGAAGCTAGAAGCTGCACCTAAGCATCACCCTTCTTCGATTATGTCACTGCACTCTACCAAGCAAGGCGGGCGCAATTCCCATCGTTCGAAAAAACTTAAGGCCGAAATTGTAGGTGACGTAATTCTCAAGGGTAAGCGCAAGTTTTGGATCCAATCAAACCAGCACTATCATCAGGGTATGTGCGCCGGTGAGAATACGCTTAATGCGCATTGCGCCAGAACCACAATGCGAACCCTTGCCGCCAACGGCGGCCACTACGATGAGGATCTATTTCTTGATGCCTATATCCAATTGATGACAGCCGATCCTGCATTGCATCCAGATACTTACGCCGAGTCCTACCATCGAGGGTTCTTTGCAAACTTGTCTGCTGGAAAAGCTCGCAATAAATGCGGCGCCGTGACACACGATACGGCATCTATCGGAGGCTTAGTAACAATAGCTCCTATAGTAATTTCTGAGCGCCTACGGGGCACTTCACTCGAGGTCGTCCAAACAATCTGTCACAAGCATTTGCAGCTTACCCATCCAGAAGAGTTCTTGGCAAAAGTTTGCCGCGATTATGTCGGACTATTAGACGCACTACTATTTCGACCAGAGGCGGACACGGGTCAAGAAACTATAGCTGCCTGGGCGAAGCGCAGCATCGGAATGGCGATGCCCGAGTTGCTAAGCAAGGTGCATTGTGACAGTGACGTTGTAGGTCGTCTGTTCTCCAGTGCCTGCTATATAAGTGACTCTTGGCCTAGCGTTCTGTATCTCGCCTACAAATATGCAGATAAGACGAAGGCTGGCTTAATGGCAAACGCCAATCTCTGCGGTGACAATGTACATCGCGGCACTGTATTGGGGGCCATTTTGGGTCTCGCTAACAGCTGTATTCCAAATGAGCTCTATGATCAGCTGCGAGATAGAGTACTTATCGAAGAAGAAATAACTGCACTACTGAACTGAAGACTCTGGCAGCTACAATGCTACCGGCGTCGCAACCAACACGATTCAGAATTCTCAGCTGGGATTGTGCCTGTGCTCTAGCGGCACCGACTCAGTTCTAGGGACTCTCTAATCGGTAGAAATTTGATCGCCTTCACAATTTCAGCTTACTAGCATTCCATCGAGCCCTCTTTTCGCATGCGATAGATCCAAAGTGTCACAGTGGGCGTAATCTTATATTGTTATGCAGACAATCAAAACATTATGAAATTTTTTCACACTGGAAACCTGACCCGCACAAGAAAAGCCTGCGTATTTTCTGGCATAGGATTACTGATTCTCTCGATCCTTCTTGCTGCGAGTGTGCTTCTCGGTGTCTTTGAGCTGGAATCATTTGCACTTTTAGGTCACAGCGGAGTAAGAACTCTCGCTGGAATTGCTGTTGTAGGCTGTTTGCTTGCTGCTATTGGGTTTTTTGAAGAATAATAGAGGAAGGAATATGTTCAAACAATCAGACTTTTTTTTACTAATGGCAGTGGCAATATCGTTTGCCGTATCTGGCTTCCTTTGGTTCTCAGGCAATTATGATGAAGGGCTCTTCACCGCGGTATGGGTGCCTTCAATACTGTGTTTTGGGATCTATTTCAAACTTATGGCGATAGCTGGGCGGAAATCATGAGCCCTATGACGCTATTTTATATCGCTATGCTAGTTTTTGCTCTAATGATCACAGGCCTCTATTTTTCGGTTCGTGAATTTCTTTTCGTGAGCAAAGAACCTTCTCAAGCTAAAGGCCCAGCGTCTGTCAATGAGTGATTGGTAATAATAGGGTCAGAGCAACACTACACAATTGTGTTTTTCTCTGAGCATTTTTTTAGAAACCTTTCAATGCTTCCCACTCAACTGGAAATAGGGTCGAGCCTGTCTAGTCACGCTAATAAATGCTGCTTCTATAGCTACTATCGAATAGAGCTTTCTTCATCTGCAGAATAATTGTCAAAAAAAAGGCGGCTTCATTTTTGCAAATGAATTCCGCCCCCTCTTTGCGCTCTAAGCACTTAACAGTGCTTAAGTTGTTACTAGCTAGTTTCTATAAGAACTAACCGGTGGCAACTGTGAACCAGACAGGTCGCCCGGAACACTTGTCTCAATCCTGACCGTGTGGTGTAGAGTACCGATGCCCTCGATGCTGGCCTCAATTGTCTCTCCATCAACAAGATAGCCGGAACCAGTCGCGCGCTCAACTCGACCCGCACCCGTTCCACCAGACGTTCCGCTTTGCATAACATCACCTGGGAAGATCGTGATCAAGGATGAGGCATACTCGATCAGCTCAGGGATGTTGTGAATCATGTCACCCGCTCGAGCTTCCTGAACGGTCACGCCGTCAATAACCAGAGTCTGATGTAAGCGTTCCATAGGATCGCCGTAGAATTCCTTTGGCACGATCCAAGGACCATGTGGCGCGAACGTATCGTGCCCCTTGCCAACAAACCAATCCGAACCGGAGCCGTAGCCACCTGGTGGACGACCTCCGCGGTCAGAGATGTCCATCGCTACCATGTAACCAAACACATGATCGTAAGCGCGGTCTGCGGAGATGTACTTGCCTGAACGACCAAACACGATAGCCATCTCGACTTCCCATTCGATACGGTCACGGCCGAAAGGCATAAGGATGTCATCACCGTCACCGATGATGGCTCCGCGTGTAGGCTTCAGGAACAGATAGGGAACGCCGCGGTTCACTTGGCGTTCAAGAGTTTGAGCTGCTCGCTCGTCATCGTTGCAGCCTTCACAGGCGTGAGTGTAGAAGTTCACAGCCGCATTCATGAGCTTGCTCGGATATTGAAGCGGCGCCATGATGTCCACAGAACTAACAGGGTGCACATAGTTTGGCATATCGCCATTCAACAAATCCTCTGCCACAAGATGATTTACGATCTCGTAGACTCGATACTTAAGGCCGTATTCGTATTGTGAGATCATCCCAATCAAGTCGCCGGGTATAGTTAGCGCGGCGTAACGGGGTATAAGCTCCAACGCGCGATTTGCGGCTGCAAGGTCGACGATCAACTCGTCGTTCTGTACGACTAGGCCAACTGTTGGTATGCCATCGATGGCAAATGTTCCAACCTTAAACGGCATAATCGATTCTAGGTCTTGGGCGAAAACGCTGGCTGAGCTGGCAAAGAATGCGAGCGCTGCTGTGAGCGTCAGATTAAATAGGGACTTTCTTATCATTTTTCTCTCCCGTGCGGGGCATTGAATTAATAGTGATTGAACTTATCGAGCCCACAGAAGGTATCGCCCCTGTGGGCACTTGTCCAGCATTTTGAAAGGATAACGGCGCGCAGGATAACGGCTTCCAACGCATACGACTCGCGCATCATCCGGGACCTAGACCCCACTCGGCGCAAACAAGCTAGATTGCCTACAACCAAGACGCTGCAGCCGAGTTACTCGGTTTTAATCTTGAAATCACTTCCCAGCGCTGGATTGATATAGTTGTCAAAGAGAACCCGATCCGGATCGGGACGCACCGACAGGTAGTCGACATGCACAGACATCTCTAGCCAACCATGCGGAGCCCCAGCTGGAATAATGATGTCGCCCTCTTTCACATGCTTGGCTATCCAGTGACCAGCGTGCCAGAACCAGAGGCGATATAATACGTTTCCGTCTGATCGTTGTGCATAATGCCGAGCGCATTGCTGTTGCTGCTTGTTACACCGCAGGGACGATCTGGGTTTGGCGTGGACTGGCCGCTGGCGCGCTCGACTGGCCCTCGATGGATGATTCCAACGGAGAGATTTAACTTACTGATATCGCGGCTGACGATCTGTCTGTCCACCCCAGGGAGCTCGTTCACCATCTGCCATTGTTCTTCGGTAATGTAAGTCGCTTATGATTAGTCATCCTGTGCTACTGCAACTGCACCCGCTAGAGCGATCTGTGTAGCGAGAAGAGATTTTGTAAATTTGTTCATGACTATCTCCCTATTTTTATTGGTAAAGATAAGCGTGGAAAAAGTTTACCTTAGCCCAGACTTTTTTTACTAGTTAGACTGCCAGAAATAGCTGGGGCTAAAAGAACGATTCCAATCTACTGTACGTTTTCAGAATCTCTGGCTTCTTCCACTCTTGCTCCGCGCAAGATATTGGTCAAGCCATAATTCCCTTCGTGGCAAGCATATTCGTAGAGAAGTCCTGCAACCTTAGTCAGGGGAATGATTCCTGTAATTTTGTCTGTATAGGCGAGTGGATCTTCGACAGTAAATTCATATTCAATAGCACCCTCGCTTGTACGTCTAAGTTTCTCAATCAAGAATTTGGTTTCAGATGTTCCCGCCGAGCCGAACGACTGCGTAAGACCATTAAAGTTACGTGATTCGATAACCAGTGTTTCGCCTTCCCAATAACCTCGGGAATCACCGGACCATAGACCAATGTTCTCATCGAGGAGCACTCGGGCATTCAATGGCACTATGCGTGCATCGTGAACCATTTCGGTCATGATCACGACGTGGTCTCTACCCTGCACGATCTGTAGATTGTTGTTATACAGGCTAGGCGAGATTGGCGGCCCGGCATTAAAGCCCACGATGCAACGCTCTGATAAACCTCGGTCCTCGGGGCCATCGCTACCGATTCCGCCTGTGATTACCCGCACTGGCCGCTCTCCTTCAATATCTGGAGCCAGCCGACCGTAAACAATCTCTGCCCCCTCGGCGAAAGGCGGCAGCCGACCGTCGGTTGGGTAAACGATTATGGAAGTGCGTACTACATCTGCTATACCAGCGGATTCAATCCAGAAATCGTTATAGGCCTCGTTTACTCCGCCATTAGGGATAGCGGCGTCAGAGAAATCATCTATTGCTACTCGTCTAGCCAGCACTCCCGCAATCTCTTCCTCAGTAAGAAACTCGCGCTCGCCGTATTGGGTCGGTCGTTGCAGGGGAATGTCAGAGGAAAAATTCCAAACCCCCTGTAGATCTGGGTGACCCCATTCAGTCCGAGCTGAGGTGTAATCCTGCTGGGCGCTAGCTGACGAAAGGTGCAACAGGCCAAAACAAATAACTAAACTAAACAATGATTTCTTCATTTTGTATTCCACAATTAGGCACTTGGTATTTAATAGGTATAACTTAAGCTGCTTTCTCTTTCTCTGCTCTTTTTTCCTCAATTCGATTCGCCGTATTTTACCGCTAATGCTCTTTGGTAGCTCACCTAAAAATCTAGCTTACGCGGGTATTTATAGGGAGCGGCAATGCTCTTTACATGATTCTAAAACTATAACCAGTGAAAGAATCATGCTAAAAATCTTCTTCATAATGACTTACTAACCGTGGTTTTTGAATTTCTAAGTATGCCTGCTATTAGGAATAGTTTTCCTGGAATCTAGGAAAGTGACATCAGATGAAACAGTCATTTTCCCTATTCACGTCTAGATTTTTATACGTGAAATTGCTGTCGTCGCTCTGAAAAACTTGCTGAAATGCCGGGGCTACTCAAATCCCAATGCATTAGCTATCGGTCTGAGAGATACTAATCTCCTTATGAATCGGTGCAAATAAAAAGGCCGGTCAGAGTCAGTCCAACCGGCCTTTTTTAATACTGCGCGAGAAGAATCATAAGGATTTCTCTACAGTTACTTGCCGTCAGTCATTGCCCGCCAGAGAACGCTCTTCTTTCTCTTCGCGCTCGGCAGCGATTTTTTCATAACCATCCTGATCGAGGTGAGTAACCGCGATCCAGGCATGAGACATCTCATCGCCGGTACGGCTACCACCAACTACCCACATATCTGAATCAGGATTGTTAGGGTTCGAAGCAGTGTTGTCATACCACTGTTTTATTACCAGCACGGCGCCGACAGGTAGCAGAGGTGCTACATCAGGCTCATAGAGGTGGCTGTGGTGCCAGGTTGCGCTCCAGTTTGAAATTTGACTGATTTGCTCTGTTTGGCCCGTTTCTGGATAGAAAATTTCCAGAGACGCTGCGTTCATGCGCAGATGACCATGGGGCTGAAAACTGTCGATACGAACAGGATGATCGAAGGAGTGAAATCCCTGAGTCATGGCAAAGCCGTTCGGTGGAATGATCAGGTTATTATTCTCATAACCGTCTAGCAGTTGATACGCCCGCAAATCTTGCCTATATGGTTGCTTGGCTTCTTCGTAGCCCTCATCGTGGAACCAGATGCCCAGCTCTACCACGTTATCTTTCACCGCCAGGCCCTGCGCCGTTGCTCCGACGCCACCTGGGAACATGTGAATGTCCCAAAAAACGGCCGAATCTGCTGGCATCTCACGGCAGACTCCATCGGGCATAATCTCACCCCACTTGCCCATGGCGTATTCGCTGAGCTGGCTGTGCCGTTCGTATTCGCCCTCTTCATCTATTATGAATACCCCAGGGTTGGAATGGTGCACTACAGCCTTGGCGTCACCGCGAGGCTTCACCTGCATTGCCTTGATACAGCGCTGCTGTGTCACACCGGTGGGCACGTAGTGTTTGTGCCACAGGTCGTTGCCACCTGCGGGAATATCTATGGGTACGGAGGCGATGACCAGGCTAGGCTCTCCGAATTGCGCCTCAAAACTCCAAGCATCGGTTCCCGGCAGAACTGGCGTTGTGGGGACTATATCGATATCACCTCTGGGTGAACCTTGATTGACCCAAGCGACAACCGTCTGGATATCATCCTCTGAAAGACGCCAGTCACCTTGCAGTTCTTGAATGCCAATTCCGTGGTCATAGGCGTAGGGAGGCATTTCGCGATTCGCCACCTTGAGTTGAATCAGCGGTGCCCATGGCCTCACTTGTTCAAAATTTGTAAGTTGCATAGGGCCTACGCCACCTTCGCGGTGGCAGACGACACAGTTCTCATTAATGATTTTACCAACGTGGGAATTGTAAGTTATGTCCCGGTCTTGGGCTTGCGTTGACATAGCTAGGCTAAGCGCAACCACGCTAACTAACAGGGCTAATCTGTGTACTAATCTCATAAATCCCTCCTCAATCATCGTTTTGTGGGAAATCTGCTAAAACAATAGATTCACTGGAACAATAAGTCTACTAATATTGACAGCTATCGATGAATCTAGCCCGTCTGCATAACCTGATTCGAGGCATTCGGTATGCGCCGATAGTCGAAAATAGGGTAGATTTACTAATCAAACTAAAACAAAAACCTGCCCCGATTTATCAAGGCAATGCGTAAACAACAAGTTCCGGTACCGGCGTGCTGCCAACACTAATCGCAATGTATTGCCGACCATCGACCGCGTAGCTCATCGGCGCACCACTTGGATTAGCTGGAATTTCAATTGTTGCCATCTCTTCGCCAGTTTCTTTGTTGCGAGCAACTAGCAAAGGTCCATAGCCAGCATTTTGTCCATGAATTAGTAAGCTCGAAGTAACGAGCACTGCATGACGCCCGCCACCGCCAAGCGGAGGAAGGTCGATTCCTTCTAATGCCGGACTGTTTTCAACTTGCGCCGAACCGGCTCCGTTTGGAACTCGCCACAGTATTTCTCCACTATTCATGTCGAATGCAGTAATTGTGGAATACGGTGGCTTTAATATAGGTAGGCCTTGCGGTCCCGCTACACCCAAAAAATTCAATCGAAAGTAATTGAAGTTCGACTCATCCCCATCCAGTGTTCCCATACGAGGCACTGTTGCACTATCCCTTGAGGGGACAAACAAGACTCCGGATTCAGGATCGATACCCGCGCCAGTCCAGTTGGCGCCGCCACCTGCTCCCGGCATTAATATCGTTCCACGCTTTTTGCCCTGCGGCAGGCTGGGTGGAGTGAACAGAGGACCATAGGTGAAATTCTGCAATCTTTGTACTGCCTCTGCACGAAGCTGGGGAGTGAAATCGATAAGGTCATCTTCGGTGAGCCCTTGCAGAGCAAACGCCGGCGGCTTAGTTGGAAAAGGTTGTGTTGGGGAAGCTCTCTCCCCTGGGATGGTGGCCGCAGGTACTGCCCTCTCGATAATGGGCCATACAGGAACCCCCGTAGCACGGTCAAATACGTAGGTAAATCCCTGTTTGGTTACCTGTGCTATTGCCTTGATCTCTCTTCCATCCACAGTGATATCGATCAGGTTGGGAGCCGCAGGCGTATCGTAGTCCCATAGACCATGGTGAATCATTTGGAAATGCCAGACTCGATCGCCAGTACTGGCATCCAGAGCGACTAGGCTTTGGGTGAACAGGTTGTCGCCGGGCCGATGGCCGCCGTAGAAATCATTAGTCGATGCTTCGGTTGGGAGATAGACGTAGCCCAATTCAAGATCTGCACTCATCTGTGTCCATACACCGCCATTGCCGGTGTAGCGCCACGATTCTTCCTGCCAAGTCTCTACGCCAAATTCGCCTCCCTGTGGGATGGTATGGAAAGTCCAGATCAGCTCACCGGTACGGATGTTGTAGCCACGAACCCATGTGGGTGGACGCTCCTTGAAGCGAGGACGATTTGAGGTGATGTGTTGAACTACCAATACGTCTCCCACAACAGTAGGCGGTGACACACCACCTAAGGGCTGCGCGCCCGTGTAGTCGAGCACATCACGCTCAGCTCGTGGAATATCATTGGTCATATCGATGCGACCGCCGGCGAAATCTGCGTCTAGTTCACCTGTCTGTGCATTCAGAGAAATGATAAAACCGTCATTGGTTGTCATTAACACGCGTGACTCACCGCCGTCACTCCACCAGGCTACTCCGCGGTGATGGAAACCAAGAGGGCTGTTTGAAACGCCAGACATATAGACTTCGGGATCGTAGCGCCATAACTCTTCACCGCTGACAGCATCCAAGGCAACTACTTGGTTTAGGGCAGTCAATAAATACAACACCCCATCAATCATAAGTGGCGTCGCCTGAAGTCGACCGAACCCTACCTCTGCATCGGGACCCAATAGGGCCTCGAAGTCCAACTCGCCATCTATGGATTGCCAACGCCAGGCGATTTCGAGTCCAGAGAAGTTGCTGCTATCAATTTGGCTAAGGCTTGTGTATTTGGTGGAGCCTGCATCGGCAGAATAGCTGGGCCACTCTCCGTCGCGGTTGCCGTCCTGCGCGGAAACCAATAAAGACGCGGAAATAATTAAAGCTCCTAGCGTGCCCGTCAACACCCTATGACGATTGCAATGTGTATTATTCATCTTACTGGCTCCATTTTTGTTTTAGTGCTTCCCGATCTACTTTTTTGCCGCGCAGATAGACATCAAAGATCTGCCGTATGTTGTGAATATCTTCTAGCGGATTGGAATCGAGGATAAGGAAGTCTGCTGCCTTTCCCGCCTTGAGGCTACCTACACTATCTAGCCCGAATGCCTCAGCAGAACGCGAAGTCGACGCAACGATAGCCTCAGCCGGACTCATGCCCATGCGCACAAATAGTTCTAATTCAACGTGGTCGGCGTAGCCGAAAAAATCACCGACCGCCCCCGCATCTGTTCCGAGAATTATGTGATCTTTCAATTTTAAGAGATTACTAGCCAGCATAGCTGAGCGCTGCTGTGACTCTGTGCTCTGATTAGCTGGTGGAGCTTTGTAGTTGTCATTCAGCGACTCAAGCACCGACGCGGGCACCTGATCGTAGAAGAAGGGGTCCTGAAATGCTGGAATATAGTAGGGCTCGCGCTTGGTAACCATACCCAGCGTTGGAACGATGTAGACATTATTCTCTCGAACCATTTCCAAGTACTCATCGTCCACTTCCCTATCATAGGGCATATGGATGAAGCGTCTGTTGCCTAGATTAACAAGAGACTTATGGTCATCCAGCGTGGTGGCATGGGCGATGATTCGCATGTCGTAATTCGAAGCAGTCTCCAGAACCGCCTTATAGATTTTCGGTGCGAGTTTTACTTGTGCCCCGCGACGCTCGTCTCGCGAGTCCACCCATATCTTGGCGATCCCATATCCGTTTGCAGCTAGCTCTTTTACTGTTCTTACCGCCTGCTCGGGATCGGCAACCGGGTTGACTCCCCAGTAGTCGGGGTCGTCAGTAAATCGAGGGTTAGGCCCTCCGCCCGGAGAACCCATGCCGGGCGATTGGTGATAGCGTGCTCCGCCGATGTTGCCCCGCAACTGTTCCAACTTTATCCGTGAGGCGACGTCCTCTTTATCGCTGCCCGTGGATATGATCGTACCTACACCGTAATAGGCGTGACGGTAGAGATGGTCAGTGAGGTTTTCCTCGGTAAATAAATTAGACCCCCAATCTCCGTAAGCCTCCCAACCTAGATGGGCATGGGTATTAACGAGCGCAGGGATGATAGTTTTCCCGCTAAGATCATGACTAACTGCGGCGTCAGAAACATCACTGCCTGACATTGGCCCAACAGCCAAAATAGTATCACCGCGAATCAGCACAGATCCCCGCTCAATTACCGTGCCGTCACCGATGATGATGCGCACGTTATTGAATACCTGTTCAATAGAATCCGTATCGCCTGACGATTGACCAGCCGCCTGACCAACCGCTAAGAACAGACTGAGGATTGCACACGTGAATGGAGATAGCTTCATTTCTTATTGTAAGCTCCGATGATTCCTCAGCTTGTTATCTCGCAGGGCAGGCCTCACCTCGAGTGAGCGCCTATATAATCTTGACTTGGAAAGCCGTGCTGCATTTTATTGAGACTTTATCCTACGAATCCAAGCAATAAATTATTTTCTAACCCATTTCTGCAAACATCCGCCCGACGGGCTCACGTCACAGCCACCGGTAAGTCCAGCAAAAATATTTCCCAGATTATCAGCAGCCATGCCCTCTGGTCGGGTACCGGGAATATAGTATTGTAATGAGCCATTGGTCTGCCCAATGCGAATGCCTACCTGAAAGCCTGGATTTCGTGCTACGCGCCCGCCGCCTTCTGGAGCTATTGACGGCCCCCCAAGAAGTCCGCCAGATTCTGAGTCAGCGACCACGAAGGTTCCATCTTCCAGAACCGTGATACCACTGGGTCGACCGAAATGTCTCCAGTCGTCTACAAACTCCAGATTCTCGTCCAATATCTGCACACGGTTGTTGGAGCGATCTGCCACATACAGACGTCCCTGCGCATCGTAGGTCAGAGCATGCGGTCCCATAAATTCACCCGGGCCAGCCCCCATCTTTCCGACTTCTCGGACAAACTCGCCCGCGGGCGTTATTACCACCAAACGATCGCCATCCTGCTGTGCATTGGAAGGGCGCGGCCAGTGGCCGTCGGCGATTACAATATTGCCATCCGGCATCAGAGAACACGCGGTAGGGCCAATAAACGTCTCTGTTCCTGCTCGCGAAACACCCGCCTGCCCAAGACTTAATAAATGCTCACCATCGGGGCTGAATTTGTGAATCTGGAATCCGCGACCGGCAGTTGAGGGGTCATCACTGAAGGGGCCGCTGTCTCCTGCCCAAAGGTTTCCGTCATTGTCCATGCAGAAACCATGCGCCTGAACGATCATGCCTTCGCCGAAACTCTTGGTGATCTGTCCTTCAGCATTAACGTAATTGATAGGTGGCTCGGAACGAAACAGCATCCAAAGCCCACCGGTGTCATCTGGAATCAGTCCAATAGCGGCTCCCCATTCCTGACCAGGAAGTAAGGTCGGCCAATTTTCAACCATCTCATACGGCCCATCCATGGTAGAAGCTGGACGCCTAGAAAGTGAGATTAACTTCTCAGTTTCAGCCTTTCTAGCTTCAGCAACCTGCGCCTGCGATGTCGCAGAAAACAGTGGCACTAGCCCCAGTAAAGATACGATCAGAATTATTCTTCTAGCAGATTTAGACATGGTTCTATCTCCGTAATAATAATTGCCAGCTATCTTGCTGGTTTGGAAACTGGAATCAGATGGAGACCGACTAAAAACACATGACGGCATCCTAACTCGATCCTACTCCCTTTCTTCGGGGCTCGCGCTCTAGCCTAATGGGCTAGAGGATCGGGCCGAACTTGAAACTTGACCATCTTGCTGGTCGTGCCCTTGCCCCCTTCCGTGTGCCAATTGAAGTTGGTTCCATAGTTTGCCCACACGCCGCGGCCTTTCCACCCTGCATCAGGATCATCGATACGACCGTCCAGACCGCGAGAATAGAACCCTAGCGGGTAAGGCACTCGCATGATGACCCACTCTCCGGTTTCCGGGTTTAGAACCTGCAAGGAATCAGAACCCGATCCGTTAGCGATCGGTAGATTTTCACCAAGCCCAAGCGTATTAAAATTATCTACCCAGTTATAGTAATGAAAGTCCGCCTTGACGTCGGTTCCTTTAAGTGTGGGACCAGGCACTTCATGCAAAGTCCAGCCCTCCTGGCAATGCTGAGAATCAACAACAGTTGGACCATTCATCACTTCACATTTACTGCGATCGAAGCTTGCCAAATGACTACTACCCGATAGAGCTGTCCAGACGACGCCGTTTTTGTCCACATCAATCCCGCGCGGACCAAAGCCTTCAACTTCTCCATCGATGACTGGCAACTCATACACTTCCGTAATACATGTTTCCGGCGGATTGTCTCCCTTGTCGAAGCGGTAGATACGACCAGGAAACTCCGTGCCACCGCCCCATGCCACATTATCAACTTGGTTAACGATGACACCATAACTACCCGGACTCATGCGCGTGTCCAGAGTAGGGTCAATGTCGGCAAGCACTTCTCCGCCGCCGCCCTCTCCAACGCTACGCAGGGCACCGACCGGCTGATTCCACGGTTTGGTTATGCGTCCATCGCCATTCGTGTCCACTACCATTGGACACCAACCCTGGGACAACTGCTCATCGCCCGTGCGGTCGAATAGCTTGGTGTTTATCCAGCCCATCACGTCCCCACCACCGCTGAAATACAGTGTGCGATCTTTATCGCTGGCAAACTGCAGGTGGTGAGTGCCAAAGCAGGTATCGATCAAACCGAAAGACTCCGTTGCCGGATCGTAATAGGAGGCCTGCCTAGAGCTTCTTCGCGTTGGATAGTATTGAGCGAATTTATTGGACGAGCCTTGCTGGCACCACTCGGGCAATACGTCTCCACGCACTTTCGTCGTCATCCAGATTCGGCCCAATTCATCCATCATCGGATTATGTGGATCTGCCGGTCCTTCCCACAGGGCTTCGTCCTCATAGAAAACAGAAGGAACTGGAAATTGTTGAGCGAAGCGCGTTACCGCTGGATTGTCTGGATTGTCTTTTACCGCAATCTCGATCGTGCGGTATTCGTTGGTTTGCGTATCTAACTCCAGCAGTGTCCCATGTCCACCATCGACTCCGTAGACCTTACCCCCCGCGTTGATCGACACATCTCGCTTGTCGGTGACAATCTCATCATGGATGTAGGAGGATTCGTTCCCCCAGTCCCACAGCGTAAGAACCACATTACGCTCGACACCGCTAGGACGCTCCGGAGCAGATGGCACTTCACCAGCGGCGATGCGATCGGTCCAGTCGGCGTACATTTCCATACCCCGCTCACGTCCGAAACGGCCAGCAAAGGCGCTCATGAAAGGGCCACGAATACCAATAGCTGTCCTGTAATGCCAAGCCTCGACACTGGTCTCGAAGCCAAGATGGTCAAGATGATCTAGCGAGCGCGTCAACTTGTTGCCGAGTTGGTGGCACAGCTGACAACCCTGCTTCGTCATGTCGATCCACTGAGCTTGGCTGCGCATGCCCTCGGAGATGCCGTTGCCGTTATCTCCGGTGCCTGGAAACTCGTTGACATCGGGCACCTCAAGCAAGGAGTACCAATAGTTCGCCGGGTAGACTTGTGCGGCCTCGGCAGGAGATCCTGCGGTAAACGTATTCAGAGTAACGTCGGCACCTACTCGCAGGGATACCGGCTTGGAATCAACCAGACCGTAACCTCTCACCCACACCTTATATAAGGCATCAGGCAGCTCGGGCAGAACAAAGCGACCGTCTTCGTCGGTAACTACTATTTTGATGAAGTGAGTCGGCAGGTCATCCGTCTCCGCGATTACCCAAACTCCCGCCTCGCTAGCATTGCCGCTTTGCACTACGCCTTCTATAGCGCCGTTGCCAACTTGTGGCTGCGCAGAGACCGTTAGTGAAAGCAGCGCAAGCAGTGTCACACAGGCAGCACGTCCAAAAATTTGAAATCGGGAGTCTTTCGAAATTAGTAATTTTTCAAGCGAAAACATTAGGGTCTCCAGACGATAATTTTTATTATTTATCCACTGTACTGTAACAGCGTGGTTATAAGTCACAAACTAGTGATCTCAGGCCTCAATTTGTATCATTATACGATTGCATAATGTGTCATTATTCTTAACAACTGGCCTCTCTATTTGTAACATATTTCAACATCACTCCAAAATCGACTATGCAGCGGGCGAATCAACCGTTACATTTATCATCCATAGCTAAGACGCAATAATAAGAATGATGCAATTCAAGGGAGAGTAAACCATGGTGGTGGACGTCGAACGATTAATCCATGATATAAAGAACAAGCAGTTTAGTCGCCGTACTTTCTTAGGTTCAGCCGCGGCACTAGCGGTGACAGGCAGCAGCAGTGCTGCCACCAGTATCAGCCCCCCTCTACCCGTGCAATCGATTAATCACATGACGATCAACGTGTCCGATCCAGCCGCCTCGCTCGCTTGGTATCAGGGCCTGTTCGGCATGCCAATTGCTGCTAGGCAAGGCAACACTATCGTACTGCAGGTCGGCGACGGCCCACAGTTTATGGCCATTGGCGGATCGCCTAGTGACAATCCACGAATCAACCATCTATGCCTAGCGGTTGAAAATTTCGATGACGAGCGAACCGTGCAGATCCTCGCTGAACACGGCGTCGCCGCGACTACTGAATCCGGCCCGATGCAGTCCCGCGTAAGAATGCGCGGAGAGGAATTTGGAGGCGCAGCCAGCGGCACGCCGGAACTGTACTTTGGCGACCGCGATGGCATTGTCGTGCAATTGCAGGATACGAGCTATTGCGGAGGTGCCGGTTTGCTAGGCGAAGACTGCCTAGCGACACCTGAGCCCGCCCCCAGTCCGGGGCTACTAACCCTGCATGAGCTCAATCATTTCACTCTATTTGTATCTGATCAGGCGCGCTCCATGGCGCTCTATCAGAGCCTATTCGGCATGGAGGTAGACACCTATCAAGGTGCTCTACCAGTAATGAGAATTGGCTCAGGCAAGCAGTTCCTAGCTATGCCGGCGGTGCCTCCCCTGGCTGGTCGCATACACCACGCCTCAATGGCGGTGGTTGATTTTGATGTCGATCGTATTTTCTCTGTGCTGGAAGACTACGGCTTGACCGTGCTGGAGGGGGCATCAAGTGCCGATGGGCCATTGCAAGCCTACGTTACGATGCGCGGATCGGACCGAGGCGGTGCAGCTGAGGGCACGCCGGAGCTATATTTCACGGACCCAGACGGTATACTGATCCAGCTTCAAGATCTAAGCTACTGTGGTGGAAATGGTTATCTCGGCGATGAGTGCGGCACAGTTGAGAACCCGACCGGGCGCAACAACTAAATTGTGAGTTTTGATCGGAACATGACATGAACAGAATACTCATTATTGGCCTAGCCATGGCGGCGACAAACCTATCCTGGGCCGCGGAGTCTAGGACTGTCGATACGCAAAATCGCGCCTTGCTCGATCAGTACTGCGTCATCTGCCACAACCAAGGGGTCGTTAACAGCGTGGCCACTGCCAACGAGGGTTTGCAGACTACCCAGCTTCGTAATCTAGGCCTAACACTCGACACCGAAGATGTTTCCAACTTGGCGGAAAATCCTGAGGTGTGGGAGAAGGTTGTTAACAAACTTCGGGTAGGCGTGATGCCTCCTCCTAATTATCCGCGTCCGGACAAGCTAAGTTACGACGGCTTTCGGAGCTGGCTCGAAAATGAACTCGATCAAGTTGCTGCGGCGCGAGTTAATCCGGGCCGGACTCAGGCATTTCACAGACTCAATCAAACCGAATATAAAAACTCAGTCCGCGACCTGCTGGACCTCAACATCGATGTCGCTGGCCTGATCCCTTCTGACTCGCCAGACCAATACGGCTTTGACAACAATGCCGATGTGTTAGCTCTATCTCCAGCATTGGTTGAGCGCTATGTTTCAGCCGCACACAGAGTGGCCGGACTAGCAGTAGGTGCGACACCCCGTGGAGCTTCTATTAAAAGCTACGAGGTTCCGCTGAATCTTATTCAGGATGATCGACTAAGCGAGGAACTGCCTTTTGGTTCCAGAGGTGGCACTGCCATCGAACACAGTTTTCCGGTTGATGGCGAGTATCGAATTACTGTCAAACTGCAAACAAACTACGTGGACTTCGTGCGTGGTTACGACGCCCGTCACGAATTGGAGATCAGCCTCGACGGCGAGCTAATTGACTCCGCAACCTTCGGTGGCGACGCACCCGGCGTGCCCGCGCCTTACAGCTATGCAGGAAATATCCGCGGCAGCGATGATTGGGAAGCATTCATGATGGCCTTCGCCGACAAAGGTTTTGAAATAGTGCTCCCAGTACTAGCCGGCCCGCGCATCATCGGTGCGACGTTTCCTCGCGAGATGTGGGAGAACGAAGGAATACAGCAGCCCAGATTGTTTGGCTATCACTTAGCGGTGACTGAGTTACCCGATATAAATCCTGGAATAGGCAGCATCCAAATTGAAGGACCACTCTCAGTAGCAGGGCCTGGTGACACACCCAGCCGACAAAAAATCTTCACTTGTAGCCCGGCAAGCCTAGACGAAGAGCCTGCGTGCGCAAGAGAGATTCTCGGCTCATTAGCACGCCGCGCCTATCGCCGCCCGGTTGGCGAGAACGATATTGAAAGCTTGGTAGAATTCTATAATGCAGGCAGGCTCGATGGCGGCTTCGAAGCAGGCATTCAATTTGCACTCGAACGCATTCTAGTTTCTCCTGACTTCCTATTCCGCATTGAACAAGACCCGAGAGATGCACAGCCCGGAGACATGTATGCGATCAGCGACACCGAACTTGCTTCTCGCCTGTCATTTTTCCTCTGGAGTAGTCTGCCCGATGAAGAGTTATTAGATCTGGTCGAGCGCAATGCCTTACGCGAACCCGGCGTGCTCCAGCAGCAGGTAGAAAGGATGATGGCCGACTCGCGCGCTGACGCCTTCATCAAGAACTTTGTCGGACAGTGGCTATACCTTCGGAACCTCGGCGGCATCTATCCCGACCCAGCTAGTTTCCCCGAATTCGACGAGAACTTGCGCGCGGCGTTCCAACGAGAAACAGAGTTATTCATCGACGATCAGATCCGTTCCGACAAGAGTCTGCTTGAACTGCTAAGTGCCGATTACACTTTCATCAACGAGCGACTCGCGCAGCACTATGGCATACCCGGAATCTATGGAAGCCGTTACCGCAAAGTAACTCTCGAGGGTTCCGAGCGTGGCGGACTACTCGGCCACGGCAGCATCATGATGGTGACTTCCTATCCGAATCGAACCTCTCCTGTGTTACGAGGCAAATTCGTACTCGAAAATTTATTAGGCGGCCCCCCTCCTGAGCCGCCACCGAATGTGCCCGCGCTCGTGGAAGAGAGTGATGGCAAGAAGCTCACCATGCGCGAGGCGATGGCCCAGCATAGGGAAAACCCAGCCTGCCGTGTCTGTCACGCCGCCATGGATCCCATCGGGTTCTCACTTGAAAATTACGACGCCATTGGAAAATGGCGGCTCGAGTTTGCTGATCAACCAATCGACGCGTCTGGCCTACTCCCCGATGGCAACACCTTCGATGGTCCGGATGGCCTTCGCGATCTCTTGCTTGAGCGACCTAATGATCTAGTGGGCACGATAACCGAAAAACTACTGAGGTTCGCTCTCGGGCGCAGCCTCGAATACTACGACATGCCCCAGGTGCGGGCGATAGTGCGCACAGCGGCTGAAGACGATTATCGCTGGTCTTCAGTTATTCTTGGAGTAATTGAAAGTATGCCATTTCAAATGCGGAGAACACAACTATGAATATATTCAAGAAGACCCTGCCTCGACGTACCGTATTACGAGGGTTAGGCGCAAGTCTTGCCCTGCCATTGCTGGACAGTATGATTCCAGCACTTTCTTCGTCATCTGCGCTTGAGGCGCAACCGGCAAAGCGTCTCGGCGTGGTTTACGTGCCGAACGGTATGGCTATGAAATCTTGGACCCCAGCCACCGTAGGTGCAGACTTTGAGATGACCCGTATTTTGCAGCCAATGGCTGCTTACCAGGACAGGATGCTGGTGTTAACCGGGCTTAATGGAACTTCAAGCAACGCAGGCGTGCACGCTAGCGCCTCGACTCGCTTCCTTACTGGCACAATACCAGCTCGCACAGAGTCCGATCTCGAGGCTTCAATCTCGCTTGATCAGTTAGTGGCACGCGAACTAGGCCGCCAGACACAACTCGGCTCACTAGAGTTAGCGTTAGACCAAAGCGATGTGTTCGGCTCCTGCGACATAGGTTTCAGCTGCCAGTACACCAGCACAATCTCCTGGAGAGACTCCTACACGCCATTGCCAATGGAGACTAACCCACGAGTAGTGTTTGAGAGATTGTTTGGAGACACCGGCACAACCGATCCGGCAGTACGCCTACAACGCATTCGCAAAGATAGAAGTTTGCTCGACTCGGTTACCGAACGTGTTTCCGAACTCAATAGCACTGTTGGGGCTGGCGACCGTGCCAAGCTCGATCAGTATTTAGATGCCGTTAGAGATGTTGAACGGCGCATCCAAATGGCGGAGGCGCAGAGCAACAGAGAACTTCCACAAATAGAACAGCCAGCAGGCATACCTAACACCTATGAGGAACATGCCAAGCTCATGTTCGACATGCAGGTGCTGGCATATCAGACAGATCTGACTCGCGTCATAACATTCATGTTAGGGCGAGAACTAAGTGGTCGTACCTACGCCGAGATCGGCGTTCCCGATTCGCATCATCCAACTTCGCATCACCGCGATGACCCGGCACTTTACGAGAAGGTCACAAAGATCAACGAATTTCACACGAGCCTGTTCGCCTACTATCTCGACAAGCTCGATGCGACGCCGGACGGCAATGGGTCGCTGCTAGATAACATGTTGATGCTCTACGGCGCAGGCATGTCCGATAGCAACCGCCACCAGAATACTGGCCTGCCGCTGGTGCTACTCGGCGGTGCAGGCGGCGATGTCAAAGGTGGTCGCCATCTTCGATACACCGAAGGCACGCCGATTAGCAACCTACACTTAACCATGCTCGAGAAGATGGGAATACCCATGGAGTCGATGGCCAATAGCACCGGCAGACTCAACCTGTTGAGTGACGTCTGATTTTGAGGGTTAGCATAATAAAAAAGTTGAGATTTTTTGTGCTGGCAATGGCAGCGCTGCTTACAGTGAATGTCATTGCCGCAGAAACTGCTCCCATCATCGACGCAGCTAGGCATCAAGACATAGTGATGTTGCAGCAGCTGCTAAATGCCGATTCCGATCCTGACTCGCGACAAGCAGATGGTGCAACCGCTTTACACTGGGCGGTGTATCACGAGAATGTCGATGCCGTGGCCTCTCTTATCGAAGCAGATGCTGATGTAAATGCTGTCAACCGCCTAGGCGCATCACCCCTTTATTTAGCCGCCAAAAGCGGCAATGCGAATTTGATTGAGCTGCTGCTTGAAGCGAATGCGAATCCAAATGTCGCGATGCCAATGGGCGAAACGCCGATAATGACCGCGGCCCGCTCAGGCACTGTTCAGGGAGTGCAGTTGTTGGTGGAAGCGGGAGCAGATGTAAATGTCGCAGAACAATCACGTGAACAGACAGCTCTCATGTGGGCAACCGCCCAAGGACATGTAGAGGTCGCGCACATACTGATAGATGCGGGAGCAGACTTGGAGGCACGATCGAAGCTACGGTCCCGACTCATGTTTGCCGATGCATCGAATGGCGGCCAGTTCGATCAGGGCATCATGGAGCAACTCGGCGGCTACACTGCGCTACTCTTTGCAGCACGCAGTGGTGATATAGAAATGGCTCGCCTGTTTCTCAGCCATGAGGCAGACATCGAAGCTGTTGCGGGTAATCGCACAAGCCCACTCGTCGTCGCAACGCATAGCGGCCATGGGGACCTAACGCAACTGTTACTCGAGTTTGGCGCCGATGCCAATACCATAGGCGCCGGATATACCGCACTGCATGCCGCGATATTGCGGGGCGATTTAGAAGCAGTGAACGCACTGCTGGATCATGGAGCCGACGTTGAGGCCCGACTTCTACGACCTAACTCTGTGCAGCGTGCCAGCGAAGATTGGGTGCTTAAAGCCCCATTGGTAGGCGCTACACCCTACTGGATAGCGGCAAGTTTTCGCGAAGCGGACATTATGCAAGCACTCGCTAAAGCTGGAGCAGACCCCTCCCTGACGAATGAGGGACAAATGAGCAGGCCTAGGGCCCGAGCCGATCGCAACTCCTATACACCGACTGTAGTTGGCGGTTTTGAAAGTACAGTGCAGGCTGCCGTCAAGGGTGATAGCACCCGCGGTCGTTACTATGTCCAAGCAAACCCGAATCCAGTCGGCGAAGAACAGCTCGCCTTGGCGGCGGTGAAAGCCGCAGCCGAGAGTGGCGTTAACCTTAATCACCGTGACTACACTGAATCGACAGCCCTTCACGATGCAGCCGCTAGAAAGCTACCGAATATAGTGCGAGAGCTAGCTCAACGAGGAGCCGATGTGAACGCGCTTGATCGTCGCGGGCGTACACCACTCGATTTGGCTATCGCTGCGGAAAATAGGCCGAGCCCCTTAGGCTTTAATCCGGACATCCCAGGAGCATCTGCCAGTGAAGTGTTGAAAGAGTTCGCAGCGGTACGATCAGAACGATAACTCAGATCGAAAAGATTCAGCAAGAAATCTATAGAGTGTTCAACACATCCAGCGATGACGATCAACTTACGATTGTCTGACATGACTATTTGCCTGCCGGCTCCTCGATTAAGAAAGAGGTATGCGAGCCGCAATTCGTTATCAGCAGAAGAACAGAGAATGCGAGAAGTGCTCGCCACGGAACTGGCCCCCTGCTTACCCCGCGTCAACTAAAAGGGGAGATTAATGGTGAGCTCCAAGTATTGACTGAAGCGATGGCAGCGCTGAGAGAAGAAAACGAATATTTTGGAGAACTGTACACCATTGCCCGCGTTCTAGCCGCTAGGCTCAAAGAAATCGGCTAATAGTTATTGTATAGTAGTATAGAATTCCTCAACATCGCGCCGAGTAATTCCGGTCATTATTTTCAGAGGTTGCACTGCGATTCAGCAACATACCGGTCGCCGCTTATGATATCTGACTAGGCTCAGAGTGAGCGGCGTACCCAGACTCGATAGCTAACTAAAGGAGGCCTAAACGGTGAATGAAGCTGTGACAAGCAACAATAGAAACCTGAAACTATGGCTTGGCGGCGGAGTGTTTGCACTACTCCTCACTACCGTAGTCGGATTTATGATCTTTTCCAGTATCTGTCCCTGCACGCTGACTCCCGGCGGGCTATTGTTTGGTGAACGCGTAGAAACACCCGTTGACGATTGGAACGCGACGACGGCCAATCAGGAGAACCTCTGCCAGTTGCAGATTTGGGCAGGCATTCGTCCGCATTCCATTAATCTTAATTGCATGGCCACGCCCGAGGGCGAATTGTTTCTGAGTTGCTCAGTCTGTGATCGAAAATACTGGGCGGCGAGAGTAGGCAGCGATGAGCGTGCCGTTCTCCGGCTGGGCAATCTTGTCTATCCCGTACTGCTGAATCGCGAAACCGATCCTGCAACTATGGACAGAGCGTTTCGAGCTCGAGTATCTAAGCTACAAACTACAGATCTCGAAACCATGGTTACACCGCGACCGGCTGTGGGCCAGGTGCGCTTTGATCATTGGTGGACTTTTAGGGTTACTTCGCGCACATGAATGACGTAGATTAGAGAGAAGTTAGATTAGTACACTTCTCCTGCAAACTATTCCGCCATTGCAATCAAGCGACGCTCGCGCAGCAGCATGAAAAGAGGCACGGTCATCGCGGCAGCAATAACGAATGTAAAAACGAAAATCGCCGCCCATAGCCCATAAGACATCTTGAGACGCCCTGTCTCTACGAACGACCAGACAAAAAACGCGGCAACAACAACGATCAGGTCATTGGTAAAGGAAGATGCAGCCGGATTTGCATACAAACCCGCGAAGTAGCTCATCTCCATTGGCTGCAAATTGTAGTACCAGGTAACGCATACTCCCACGATCGCTAGCACGCCATATAGAATCTGTAACCCGGTAACCCTCACTAGCATTCTCCTTCAGTCGAATTGAGAAATCGTAGTCCTGTGCAACAAGCGATCATAACCATCATAACCACCCGTTGCTTTGTGCAAGACACTGCGGTTGTCCCACATAACTAACATATTCGCTTGCCATTTATGGCGATATACAAATTGCGGCGAGCCTTGATATTGGTGAAGCTCTTGCAATAATTCTTTACTCTCTTCCACCTCCATGCCAGAAAATCCTTGGATATAGCCTGCAGTGGAATAAAGAGCCAACGCCCCTGTTTCTGTGTGCGGCCGAATAAACGGATGGCTCTGCGAGAGCCTAGCTTCATCCGATACAACTATTTTCATGCTACGGCCGGTATTTTCCTCGTGCTTGTCGCTGTAAACACCGTCAGGTGAATAGGCAGACTCAGCCGAATGAATCGCCGTTAAGTGCTCTATTCTTTCCTTAAGAGCGACAGGCAATTCATCGTAAGCTTTGTGCTGATTTGAAAAAAGCGTATCACCGCCAACTGGAGGAATCTTTATGCCGTATAGGCAGGTACCAATCGGCGGCTTCGCTTGAAAGCTCCAGTCCGTATGCCAGTTCTCGGCAAAAAGTGGAGTAGTCTCATTAGCGTCGCGACTTATGGCCGCAATGTGGCTGTTTTCCTCAATCGGGGAGAAGAATGGGTCATCACCAAAATTGCCAAAGCTTAGGGTAAAGCGCTCGATATCTGCGGGGCTAAGCACTTGATTGGGAAACACCAGTACATGGTGCTGCAGCCAAGCCTGACGTAGTTCTGCCACGGTCTGCTCAGAAATGTCCGACGAAAGATCAAGGTTGCTAACTGTTGCGCCACAAGGAGCGTCGATTGGATCGACCACTAACATGATGTCATTCTCAAGTTTGGGCCCCGGGTACCAACGGTGCCTGTGCATCTAAATCAGGAGCCCCACTGCGACTCAGCAACACGCCTATGATCGCCATGGTGCCGCCACTAATAAGAAGGGTTGCGTCACTCACATTAATACCAATGACTTCAGTAGTTGGCAAGGCGATAAGGCCGCCACCAACCAGCACCAATGCCCGACCAGCTATGCCTAGCGGTCCACTGCGATCGAGAAATCCTATGCCCAACAAATAACGCTGCAGGGTGCCTGCAATCAGCACTATGCCTACCGCAACTTTTGCTGTTGCAAACAGCGTCTCCCACCAGGTGCCGGACATGATCAGCGCAGGCTCCAACACGAAGAAGAATGGAATGAAATAGATCACACTACCGAGTCGCATCGCTTTGAATCCAGTAGACAGTGCCGATGCGCCAGCTATGCTCGCCGCAGCAAATGCCCCGAGCGCGACAGGCGGGGTGATGAAGGACAGCATCCCCCAATAAAGAATAAACAGATGCACGCTCATCGGATCCAGACCACCTTGAATCAGAGCAGGTGCAAGTACAATCGCGAGAAAAATATAGGCGGCCGTCACAGTCATGCCGATGCCAAGGAAGAAACTAGTAAATGCGCCCATCAATAGAAGCAGTAGCGTAGAATCGCCGGCGAGGTACAACAAGTCATTGACCAAAGTTCCCGACAAACCGGACACTGACAGCGCACCTACTATTAGACCGACACCAGCCATGATGGTCAGTAATTCCATTAGCAACTTGCCGGTCGCGACGAGAAATGCACCTGCCTCTTTCATGTTCCAACGATGAGCTGGAAACAATTGATTCAGCACCAGCAGCATGCCCGTGGCATAAAATGGAGCTACTGCTTCGCGCTGCAGATAGACGAGCAGAAATATCAATACTGCGAATGCCGCTAGGTAGAACCAACCCTGCTTCATCGTGCCACTCACACTAGGCAGTTCCTCACGCGGCGTACCTACCAACCCTTTACGCGCCGCGTAGGCATCAACTTGAACGAACAATCCAAAAAAGTACAGAAGGGCAGGAATCGCCGCGGCTAAAGCCACGGTGGTATAGGCAACATTGAGGAAAGTCGCCATAACAAAAGCAGTCGAACCCATGATAGGTGGCAGCAACACACCTCCAGTTGAAGCGCAGGCTTCAACCCCAGCGGCGTACTCCTTCTCCATACCATTCTTCTTCATGGCTGGAATCGTCATCTGCCCCGTGGTCAGCACATTGGTAATCACGCTACCGCTCATGGAGCCCATCAGCCCGCTAGATACAATCGCTACCTTAGCCGAGCCACCGCGCACATGACCGAATGTCGCAAACGCTAGGTTGATAAAGAAGCGACCACCACCGGTGTGCTGCAGTGCGACACCGAAAATAAGGAAGCCAATGACCAACTGCGCATACGCACGGAACGGCAGTCCGAGAATACTCTCGATACTCATGACGTGATAAGACGCCGTCTCCGATAATGTCGACGACATACCAGAAATAGGTCCAGGCAATTTATCAGCCACTACCGGGTAGAGAGAGAATATCAGCACGAGGAAGAACAACACCCAACCACCGCTGCGACGCACCCCCTCCATGATAAGCGCCCACAACAGATAACTTACATACACCGCATAGGATGGTGCTAAAAATTCCCAGCCATAGTCCAACATGGTTTCTGCGTTGAAAAAGAAGAAACAGCAGGCACCGAATGTTGCGAGAGCAAGAACACTATCGAGCCAGTAACTCTTGGGGCCGCGAAACGAGGGGTAGATTAAAAAACAGAGCGGTAACAGCAAACCCATCAAGGCATAGTAGTAATGGTTCTGCACCGTGATGACAAAATCAAGCAGCGGGCTCTCGGCAAAAAAGCGCAGCGAATCCATCGCTAGAAAAGCACTAGCTACGGCGACAAAGCCTGTTAGCCACTGGAGTAGCTTCGGTAATTCTCTAGTCTGAGTGGCCACTAGCGCCAGACCGGATCGAAGCCGGCTGCCTCCAGACGTTCTGCGCGCAGTTCCTGCCAGGATTCGACGAAGGCATCCTTATCACGGATACCTCGTGCTTCCATTTCGGTCCACGCTGCAGCCAACACTTCCTGTCGCTGAATAAGCGCTTGATTGTGCGCCTCAATCTCGTCAGTCCACACGCCGACTTCACGCCAGTAGTTTACAGCGCCATCGTGATACGGCACGACCCAATCAAAGACCTGCGACTCTATTGCCCAGCCAATGGCACCGGGATCGGCGTCTTTAAACTCATCGTAGTTTTCATTGATTACGCGAGTGAGTGAATAGACGAAGTCGTTATCTTGAGTAGCGAGGGTAGTTAGTAGCGGATACGGATAGGTACCTGCCTCATGTTGATTCTCCTCGCTGATAGACGCACCGCGGGTGGCGTTGTGTTTCGTGAAATACGGACCAACCGCTAGCATGCGCTCCCAACAACCCTCATCGTCGTGAGGCGCTGGCAACCAGCGAATGCCACGTGGTGAAGCCTCGAGCCTAAAAGGTGGACCCGATACAGTAGTGCCGAAGGCGACATCAACGTCACCGTTGATCACGCCATTCCATTTGGCGTCGTAGCCGGGGAAGTCGACGCGAACAACGTCATCCCAAGTTAATCCGCCACAGGCAAGATAAGCCTCCATTGAAACATTTAGTGCTGGGGCTGCGCGCACATACGGTACTCGACGCCCGCGTAGTTCGGCGAAGGTGGTAACACCCGTATCTGCAGCTACCGCCACGCCCTGATTACTCAAGCCGTTGGAAGTCATCAATAGACGCAGAGGCTGAGGGCCCCACTCTGGATTGGCAAACTGAAACATGCCTTCTTGTGCGAAATAGGTCGCCACGCCGTTGGCAGTGAAGTCGACTCGGCCAGTCTTGAGCGGTAGTAATCGGGATACGTCGTTCTGCCCCGGAATAACACGTAGGGTGATATTGTATTTGTCGCGCAGCATAGCGCCGATGGCTACTGCTTGGTTATAGCCAGTGGATCCTAGATTATAGGCCGTCCATGCCATCTGGCGAGGCAACTCGGGCTCACTGGGCTGGGCAGTAGCTGCATTTGTCAGTGACACTGAAACAACTAAAGAAACGAGCATGGAAGCGAATTTGAAAGACTTATACCCGCGCAAAGGGTGTGATTTCGAGTACTTCAACGGCACGCTAATTCTCCTAGGCATTTTCGACACTGGGGCCAAAGACTAGCAGGGCCGACAGGCAAGTGGAAGGAATATGCTGCTTCCGACGATTTTGGCCGCCCCCAAGAAAAGGCGCTCTAGCGATACCTCATTCTAGGAAAATAGAGCAGGAAACCACCCCTGCTTTATCGCGCGTTTTATCACACTTTATTACAGTTCCACTTACCACTACTTACTATAGCCTATGGTATCCTTCACCAGATTTTATATCTAATGAGGCTATAAAAATGAAAGCACGTCCTTTAACAATATCCGGCTCGAAGCCTAATAAGCTCACTCATTTGAGCTTATTAGCGACCGTTCTGTGCATATTGCCGCAGATCGGCATGAGCCAGAATCTGGTCACCGACGACACTGCCGAGTGGTTTACCCTTGGTGGCGACTACGCCCACACCCGCTATACCCCTGCTGATGAGATTACAGCTGAAAACTTCGACGAGCTTGAAGTTGCTTGGGAATGGGATGGCTCCAGTTTTAACGGCCAATCAGGTCGTTCAACCCCTACTTATGTAGATGGCAAGTTATTCACCGTATCTGGTGCTCGACGTAATGTGGTTGCGATCGATCCCAAGACTGGCGAGACCCTGTGGTCCTATCGCCTACCAAACACAGGTCGCTGGGAATATTCCATGCGCGCCTCATACGGAAAAGGCATCGGTTATTCCAGAATAGATGGAAAGGGCGTGGTTTATATCTCCACACCTGGCTTCTTTCTAGTAGCACTAGACGCCGATACTGGCGCGCCGCTTGAGGGCTTCGGTGGACAGGTGCCTGTAGATGGCTTCCCTGCTACTGGCGTCGTGGACATGCTTGCTGATCTAGGTCATCCCTACGACCCTTATGAAGGCATTCCTCTAGAAACTGGCTATATCACTACTTCGTCACCACCGATTGTGGTTAACGACACTATCGTCGTTGGCAACTCGGCTGAGCAGGGATATCTGCAGGCGAGAGTCGAGAACGTTCCTGGCGATATCCTCGCTTACGATAAGACTACTGGTGCGTTCAAATGGAAGTTCAACGTAATTCCACAGCCGGGCGAATACGGCCATGAGACTTGGGAAAACGATGCATGGCAGTGGACAGGAGATGTATCTTCTTGGGCACCGCTTACAGCCGACCCTGAGAACAACATTGTTTATGTTCCAACCAATCCACCTACGATCGATTACTACGGCGGCTTCCGCCCTGGTGATGGACTGTTTGGTACTAGCCTGATTGCACTGGACACGGAAACTGGCGAACGACGCTGGCACTTCCAGACAGTGCATCACGATGTTTGGAACTACGACAACCCCGCTGCCCCGATTCAGCTAGACCTAAATATTCCCGGCAGAGGAATAGTCCCTTCTGTATCTCAGGTTACAAAACAGGGCTTTGTCTACTCTTTCGACCGTTTAACTGGCGAGCCAATCTGGCCGATGGAAGAGCGCGCTGTTCCAGCATCCATGGTTCCTGGCGAGAAGCTTTCAACAACACAGCCTTTCCCATCTAAGCCGCCGGCTTTCGAAATGCAGGGCTTAACTGAAGGCGATCTTATCGACTTCACGCCTGCACTACGCCGCGAAGCACTTGAAGTGATGGCCAACTACGACATGGGGCCTTTATTTAACCCGCCAATCCATTCGGATGATCCTGCCGGCAAGATAGCTTCTGCTATGTGCCCTGGTGACGGTGGTGGTGCAAATATCAATAACCCACCCGTAGCAGACCCTACTTCAGGCTTCCTCTATGTAACTTCTAGGAAAGCGTGTAGCTGGCAACGAATTATCCCTGGCGAAGAGGCCGATGCTCGCATCGATGCCCCAACGGGGTCCACCTTCGCAGCCTATGCTAATGGCGCCCGTCCTCGCGCACCTCGTCTTGCTTCAGGCTTGCCTTACTTCAAGCCACCGTACAGCACGATTACTGCGTACGACATGAACACAGGCGAGATTGCGTTTCAGGTTCCTACTGGAGAAACACCTGACCGTATCCGCAACAACCCTGCTCTGGAAGGAATAGACGTTGGTGATACTGGTACTGGAAATGCTATCACCATGGTAACTACAGCTAACATGCTAGTTTATTCAGACATGGATCACGACGGTGAGACTGCACTTCTGTACGGCATCGATAAGAAGACCGGCGAAGAAGTTGGTAAAATCGAAGTGCCTGCGCAGAGCCGCTACGGTATGAGCTCTTGGATGCACGATGGACATCAGTACATCATCTTGCAGACAGGCTCTAAGCTTACTGCAATGGCATTACCTGGCGCGCAACCTACAGGTGGTGCTGCGCACTAAATTGTAAATCGATCTACTTTGATCGAAAGAAAGTAAGTTCAAAAATAAAAAGGCGAAAGGATTAATAATCCTTTCGCCTTTTTATTACACGGGGGTCAGAGTTTTAATCGACGACCGGAAATGACGTCAATACTTGACACCCTACCACTGTTTTTATTTCCGCTTTCCGATTGGTCTTTATGCGGCCGATATTAGAAGCAGTCATCTATATCACGCCCTGGCATGCCATGAGGGCGGGCTACTCACTCCATCAAGCGAAATAAATCCTATCTATATGCATGGGCATGGGTACGAGCTAGTGCAAGTGTCTCCCCGCCGATGATAACAACAACGGGGATAGAACATATTTACAGAGCTACGGAACTCAGCCGGCTAAATATTTATGGCGTCGGGTAAGATCTAAACCAAATCAAAGTGCTCTGGCCCCTTTTTTTAAGTAAAAAAAAGGGCTCATGAAGATGAGCCCTTTTCCATCGTAACTCTTTGTTTATAGCTTATATGTACCACCAATAAACATCATACGACCACGCGCGCTGGCCGGGAAAGCGCGATTAGTTCCAAATGGGTCTTCTTCAGATATATTATTAACCCCACCACGAATGGTTAAAGACTCATTCCAAGTGTAAGTCGCATTGATATCATGTATCCAAGTCTCTTCCATAAATACAGTAGAGCCATATAGAGTTTGGGCTGTTTCAATTTCGAGGCCACCAAGTAACATTTCGCCTAAGTACTGAGACTGCCAACCAACACTTAAATTTCCCCAGCTCCATCTCGCCGCTACATTCCCAGCTGTCTCAGGACGATTAACTTCACCAAGCTCAGGATTAACTTCACTGGCGTCGGCTGGGTTGGTAAAGAAATCAATTTCATTGACTTCAGTACCAGTAACAGAGACTACGAAATTGTGATTCCTAATATCAAAAGTGTAGCTGGCACTAATATCGATACCGCTGGTTTCTAACTTAGCAAAGTTGACATCACCAGAGCGTAAGAAATTAAACCCTCCATACTGTGCAGATGCTGAGTTCGTATTTCGGGTAAAAGAATTACAGAACGTTGCATTGAGGGCAGCACCTTGGTAGCAGCCGTCAACAATATCCTGAGCACCTACTGATTCAATCGCATCGTCGATCGAGATCTCCCAGTAGTCAGCAGTCAAGCTAAAACCAGACAAGTAAGAAGGCTGATACACAAGACCGTAGGTGGTTGTTTCTGCAGTCTCTTCCTTTAAGTTTCTGTTACCACCTTTCACACCACCGAAGGACGCCGATAGAGGGTCAGCAAACTCATAAGTGCCATTAGCAGAGAATGGGTCCAAACCAATTGAATTGAGCTGTGCAACGCAGTTAGCTTGATAGTTAGCCGCTAAGCCAGCCTGATCCCCTGCCAATGCATTTATTTGTGAAGCATCACAAGGGTCTATAGGTCTATAGTTTTGACCTGTCTCTGGCCCAAACAATTCTGTGATGTTGGGAGCGCGTACAGCCTGGGAAATGCCCCCCCGAAAGGCTAAATCTTCTATTGGCGCCCAAACCACTCCCACTTTCCATGAAGTGGCTTCGCCTATTGTTGAATAGTCCGAATAACGTCCTGCCACATCAACAGTAAGTTCTTGTGCTGCAACTACGCCCGAAAGTAAAGGTAACGAGAGCTCAATAAAGGCATCCCTTGTATTATAGCTGCCACTTTCGTTTCTATTCGTAAGCTGCGGCCTGAAAACCAAATTACCATTATCAGAAACTTCTTCTATCAGCTGCCCTGCTTTGAATGGAGTTCCCTCGGGTAAAATACCTAACTGAAACGCATCATATGTCGCTTCTGATTCTTCAACTCTATATTCTAAGCCGGTGGCAAAGCTCACCGCACCAGCAGGCAGTTCAAACCACTCACTAAAGTCTCCAGCAATTGTTGCAGCGAAAGTAAGCTGCTCGATCACTAAATTATCCCAAGTCGGTGTTGTTACCCAATCTGCTGCCGCCTGAGTTACTCCACCTTGTCCGGCCCAAATATTCAGAGGCACACAAGACCCATCTCCAGGAGTGAAGGAGAAATAACCTGCCTCATAAGAAGGAATTTCGAATGGTGTATTTTGTGCTGGCGCACTTGGATTCACACTCGATCTGCAAGCCGGGGAGCCGCCTGCATCAGTAGTAGCATCGATTGCTGCAAAGAGGCGGTCATTGATAACATTACGGGGACGATTGATATCTTGTTCAAATCGCCCGTAGTTACCGCTGAATTCATAAGTCCAACCATTATCGAAGGATCCTTCTATACCTAAAACAGCTCGGGATGTATCACGCTCAGTTGAAATCCGCTGATTGAACAGCAACGGATCAATTGTAATGGCCACGCCGCCAGTTGCCTGCGCAATTGGCCGGATGAAATCTGGCAGATAAGGATTGTCAGAAGCGCCAAACAATAAATCCCAAAAAGAGTTAGGCCTAGAATCTGTCTCATTTTCCTGCGTCACATACTTTACTTCGCCAAATAGTGTTGCTTGATCATTTAGATCGTAGTGGCCCAAAAAGTTCAGAGAAATTTTATCATCAGGAAGAAGGATATCACTGCGTCGATTCCGAATAGTATTATACGAGTCGCCTCCAAACCCTTGGAAGTTACCGGAAACAAGACCATCAGTAACCGGCGCGTATTGGCCATTCTCTGATACATTCCAGCAACCCCCAACAACACCAAATGACTCGGCTCCAAATACAGAGTTATAACCGGTAAATGAATCTAGGCAGTCAGGCGTTCCATTACCGTTTAGATCAATCGGTGTTTCGGGATCAAAACCATCAAATGTGAACGGGTTGCCCGGGATAATATAGCCATAGCCAGAGGTAAACGGAAAAGTTCGAAAAGGAAGCACAGCTCTTTGAGGTGCGCTGCCCGCCTGATTGATAAGTGCTGTTTCCGCAGTAGTTAGTGTCGGCGCGTTGCCGAATGTATCAGAATAACTAGTCGCAAAGTCAGCAGCTGATGGAATTGGTAGGCCAAAATTAGTTAACCCTGTGTTGTTGTAGTTGTAATACTGACCAAAGTTTGGTGTATCGCTACCAATATCCCCTTGTTGAAACCGCAAAGCAGGGTTGACCCAATTCCCAGAAGAACCAAACTCCAGGCCATTGCGTCGATCAGAGACTTGTAAGCCATCGTCTTGTCGAACATCAGCCGATATGGTGAAGTTACCGCGGCCATTGTCAAAATTTCGACCGAATAACACCGAAAGCGCCCGCTGTCCGCCGTCACCTTCGTGGCTAAGGCCGTAATTCGCATCGATCTCTAAACCTTCAAAATCATCTTTAAGAATGAAGTTCACTACGCCGGTAACCGCGTCAGCTCCATAAACGGCTGAAGCTCCACCGGTAAGAACTTCTACCTTTTCAACTAATCCCTGTGGAATTGACCCTATGTCAACTGACGAAGCACCTTGTAGCCCCCCCACATGGCGCCGACCATCAACCAAGACCAAAGTACGTTCTGCGCCTAGGCCACGAAGATTTAGCACATTCGCTCCATTGGAAAACCCACTACCCACAGATTGTTCTGATGTAACTGAACTAAGTAATGCTGGAATGTCGTTAACGACATCAGAGAGTGAAAATTCACCAGATGCTCTAATATCTGCGGCCGATACTGATTGAATGGGCAATGCGCCGGTCAAATTAGAATCCCTTGCTATTCTAGAGCCTGTGACAATCACTTCTTCAATCTGATCCTCGCTTTGAGCGACGACAAAGCTCGACAATGGCAATGTGGTAGCCGCCAATAGAGCTACAGCACTGCGATTTATATGATGACGGAGCGTTTTAGTCTTCATGTGGGTCCTCACTGTTTTTATGGTTTTGTGTTTTGAGGCCAAAGAAAAAACTATCGGCCTATTTTTGCATTATAGGTACTACCTGCGCTGATGCAACATCGGCACTCAGTAACGAGATTTCCGCATAAATCTAGGAAAGGTAAGGGTTGGAAAGCCTAGTAATGCGTGCTGTAGCGTAGATACTGATGAAAAGCTCTAAAAAAAAGTCTGACAGGACACTTTATATTCGGCCTAAATGCCGCACTTCAGCATAAAATTCTAAAAAAGCAAAAAGGAGACAATATAATTTGGAGCCGAGCTTGAGAGATAGTGCTATTTACTCGTCTATTAGCCAGCCCTCAGTTAGTGCTTGAGTTAAGAAAGGTGCACTGCTGCATGCTGAGAAAAGAATTAGCTTAGAGTTGAGAAATCACTAAGCTCGCAAACACCTAGCTAGTATCTTTTTTGGCCTCGCATTGCAGCAGCAATATACGGCAAGTCTTCAGCATTTGTAAGATACTGGGGTTCTGCACGTTTGTTCGTCAACTGCTCGAACGCATATCCGTAGGACAGTACTTTAGCATCATCGTCTTTGGCCCCCATAAAGGAGAAGCCAACTGACAGGCTGTGAATAGTACCCATTGGCACAGTGATGTGCGGATAACCTGCAATTGCGGCCAGCGAACCACTGCCTGGGAACGGCGGCCAAACGTCACCGTTTATCGGATCAACACGCGATACGGTAGGACCTGATGGCGCTACCAGAACATCAACATTATGTTCAGCTAACAGCTTGTCGATACCCTCTTCGCGCGTTGCTTTGAGCACCGCATCATGCGCTACGATATATCTTGGATCATCCAAATTGCTTGTTATTTCTGCTGCGTCAAAAATACTCTGATCAAACAACGCAAGTTCAATGTCAGCGTTTTCAAGGTTAAACGCCATCACTTCGGCTAGCGAGCGTGTTTTAACTGTGTCTGGTGTTGCGGCCAGATACTCATTCAATGTGGCCTTAAATTCATACAGCAACACATCAAGCGAATACTGTCCAAACTCACTCAGCTGAATAGGGTTTTCAGTAATTTCAACAAGCACTGCACCCGCTTCCTTTAGCACATTTAGTGATTCTTCAAATTTCGCATTGATGTCTTTGTTAGAGCCAGTCGAGTAACGCAGCACGCCCACACGCTTACCGCGCAATATATCTTCGTCCAGTGCGGCGACATAATCCATCTTCGCGCTCCCCGTTGCCATTGCGTTCATCATCATGGCCGCACCCATTACTGATTTGGTCATTGGCCCTGCTGTATCCTGCGTCGAAGAAATCGGTACGATATACTGCTGTGAGACCAAACCAACTGTCGGCTTAAAACCAACAACACCGTTTGCATTAGACGGGCAAATAACAGAACCATTGGTTTCGGTACCCACTGCGCCTGCCGCCATAGACGATGCCGCTCCCGCACCAGAACCAGAGCTTGAACCACAAGGGTTGCGGTCTAACATGTGCGGGTTACGCACTTGTCCACCAAGAGCTGTCCAACCACTCATCGAATCATTGGAACGAAAGTTTGCCCACTGACTAAGGTTAGCTTTGCCAAGAATGATCGCACCCGCATCGCGCAAACCTGCCACCAGCGGGCTGTCACGGCCAGTGATATTGGCTTTCAATGCAAGCGCGCCTGCCGTTGTAGCAAGAGGGTCTTTCGTCTCGATATTATCTTTCAACAGGATCGGTACACCGTGCAGCAAACCGAGTGTGTCACCTGCGGCTCGTTTAGCATCAGCCGCACGCGCGTCGGCAAGCGCATTTGGATTGAGAGATAACACTGATTGTAATGTTGGGCCATCTCTATCCACGCGGTTAATACGGTCGATATAAGCCTGCACCAATTCTTCTGAGGTTACTTCGCCCGCTTTAACACCTGCTGCTATTTCAGGTAGCGTTTTAGCAATCCAGCCCTGCGGCACATAATTTGGTTTCTCTGTAATTTGTTCCATCGGCACAGCCGTTGTGTCAACAGACTGAGGTGAACAGGCAATCAGTAGCAGCATGGCCCAAGCGGCAATTATTAAATGTTTCACGAAGCACCCCTTTGTATAATTTGGTTTTCTTAACAGACACCCCGAAAAAAGGCGCCCTCTTAGCGTATGCGGCTTTCTAGATAGCCAATCGCATTACTGTTGTTATTTGTGCCACAACAAACGGACACACCGATAACGCTTCCTTTTGATCTAGTTAGAAACTACATCACGAATTGCATCTGCTGTGAATCCAGCACGAAACTCGATCATCTTCCTGCCGAGCTGCACTGCCTCGTCCAGAGGTTCAATAGAAATGCCGTTTATAGACCCCAAACCGACTTCAACACGTTGTCTATAACGCACCTGTTCCGGGTCGGTGACCATCATCATTGCCGTCACCCAGATATCATCGTGATAGCCGTCATGACGAGATTCGGCGATGCCTAGTTCGGTTTCAGTATATTGCTCAGTAGCCTCCCAGCCTGGGTCGTAGAATTCTCTGACAAAATGTATGCGAGTGATATCCTTGCTCCAAATCTCGCTAAGTGTTGTTGCAACATTAGCCATGCCTCTTTGATTGCCGCCACTGTCACCAATTAAAACTATATCGGTAAACCCGGACTGCTTGAGGCTACTGGCAATGTCCGAGAGCAAAGCTTCAAAAGTTGCCTGAGTGAGACTAATGGTACCGGGGAATAACATTGAGCCACTAGGTGGTTCGATATTACCTTCCGGCACAAATTTTATTATGGGTGCACACAAGGCGTTGCCGAGTTTTTCGGCAATTTCAGGGCACGTCGCTTCCAGAATAAGATTGTGCTTACCGGTTGTCAGGTAAGGTCCGTTCTCCTCAATACCGCCCGTTGGGATGAGGATGGTCGTCGTGCCATCGGCAATCAGGTCACGGATTTCCATCCAGGTCAATTCTTCAAGCCAGTAAGACTGACCAGCTTCAATAGGCCGATTTGCGGCTAATTGAATAGTTAATTCTGCCTCCTGTTGGGCAGTAACTATTGAACTTGTCTGCACGGTCTGTGCTTGGGCTGTCATTGAAAGTACAGCTAGCATTAGCATCAGGAAGCTGTTGCTAATGTCGGATGTCTTCATAGTTTTCATGTTTGCGTCCTTATGTGCTTCATCAACACTAGTAGCAATTGCATTAATTCTCAAGCTCAACACAATGCTACTGTTAGCGTCAGTGAAGTCTAGGTCACAGCGGATGCTTAACCTGAAAGCTAAACTTCATTTGTTTTTGAATTGTGGACGATACCACTAGGAATCGATGACTATTGACAGCGTCTTGGGAATCCCGCCTAATTTGACTCTTATCACACAAAACAAAGCCAAGATTATGGTTGTCTTTTCATTGCACACTTTTCTGACCGAATGATCAAACTACCAGCGTCGATCCGCTATCTTGCTCTGTTGGCTGCGCTATTGCTAAGCGTTGTCATTGCTCTGACCTTGCTCCCCGCAGACATGACCACTGATGATGGCCCAATAGTGAGCGATATCAGCGAGTCCGAGTTAATCGCACGTGGCGAGTATCTGACCACCGCTGGGAATTGCGTAAGTTGCCACACTGCCCCCGGCGGCGAATTCATGGCTGGCGGACTCCCATTCGAAACGCCGTTCGGCAGAGTTTATTCAACCAATATTTCACCAGATACAGAGACAGGAATTGGTAACTGGACTGAGTGGGAATTTTTAAATTCGCTAAGGCACGGTGTGCGGCCGAACGGGGAGCATCTCTACCCGGTATTCCCGTACACGACCTACACCAAAGTGTTGAATGAAGACATTGCTGCGATGTTCGCCTATCTCAAGAGCATCCCAGCTGTCCGTCAAGCTCCTAGTGAAAATGCACTGCGCTTTCCGTTTAATCAGCGAGCACTCTTAGGGTTCTGGAAAGCCTTGTTCTTTGATTCAGGTGCTTTCGAGTCAGACCCTGCTCAATCTGAGGAGCTCAATCGAGGTGCTTACCTCGTTGAAGCTTTGTCGCATTGCAGTGCCTGTCACACGCCTAGAAATTCATTGGGTGCGCAGCGGAGCCATCTTGCCATGAGTGGAGGCGAGTACCTAGATCGAGTCGCCGACGGGAATTACTACCCCTGGTCCGCTCCCAATCTCACATCAAGCGCGCGCGGCCTTGGACTTTGGTCGCAGCAGGATGTGGAAGATTATCTGAAAACAACGCGCAATGATTTTATAGAGTCCTACGGCCCAATGAACGAGGTCATTCTAAACAGTACTGCGCATCTATCTGAAGGGGATATTGCTTCCATAGCCATGTATCTCAAGAGCCTGCCAGCCGTTGATGAGGCCGCCGCTGTGGAACCAGATTCCCAGATAATGGGCCGTGGCCGTACTGTTTACAATCTACATTGCGGTACTTGTCACTTACCTACCGGGCAGGGAGATTCTAAAATGGCTCCCAGGCTAAATGGTGGCAGTCTTGTGGTTCAGTCTGACAATCCAGCATCGATGATTAATGCCATCCTCTATGGCCCGCAACTTCCTCTCCATGGTCTCTCACAAAAATGGCGAGAACCCATGAAGGAATTTCAATATTTGCTAGATGACGAGGAGGTTGCGGCGGCGGCCAGCTATATCCGCAACTCTTGGGGGAACTCGGCTGGATTAATTACAACGGATCAGGTCGCCCGTCAGCGTTAAGCTCATCTAATTGCTAAGACTTTGTAGCTGTGGCACTTGACCGGCTTCGCAAGTACTGTAAATTACGAAGAATACGTATATGACAGAAGGGCCACATCTTGTACGCCCCAAAACCCAACCATCAGCCAACACTCACTTGCCTGCTAATCTTAGGAGCATGCCTGCTTCTGACGGGCTGTGAACGGCAATCCGAGGTGTCCGCAGAACCGTCACAAAGTGCATCGCCACTAAGAACTCGATTGCTCACCGACAAGCAATATGTAAATACCATCACGCAAGTATTCGGTGCCGATATCAGTGAAAGTGTGTTGCCGCCGATTCCTCCGATGGAGAGAACCGGTGGTCTTCTTGCTTCAGGCGCAGCATTCGTGGGTGTGACATCAGATCAAATTTCGCAAATCCAACTGGCTGCGGCTACTGTTGCCCAGAAAGTCGTGAACGAAGAGCATCGCGACTTTCTCATTCCTTGTAGTCCTGAGTCAGCCCTCGCCGCTGATCCAGTATGTGCTGGACTGTTTCTTGCGGAAGCGGGACGATTGCTGCTACGAGGATCAATGGACGAAACACGACTTGCCCAGCTGGTTGACGTTGCCAGTTACGCGGCGGAACAAACTGAAGACTTCTATGATGGCTTAGCCCTCGCCCTGGAAGCCATTCTCATCAGCCCCGAATTTGTATTTATCGTTGATAGTGTAGAGCCTGATCCAGAACGGCCGGCACAGCAGCGTTTGGACAGCTATTCCCTAGCATCTCGATTGAGCTTCTTTCTGTGGAATGCAGCGCCAGATGATGCTTTGTTGCAGGCAGCCGAAAATGGCGAACTGCACACGCCTGAAGGACTGGCACAGTCCGTGGACCGGCTCCTAGCCAGTACTAGGCTCGAGGAAGGCATGCGTACATTCTTCGACGATATGTTAGCGTTTGATGAATTCAACAGCCTCGCAAAAGACCCGCTGGTGTATCCCATGGTCACCGGCACCACGCTGGAGCACGCTCGCGAGCAAACACTGCGCACGATCATCGATCATCTACTGGTGGACGAAGCCGATTATCGTGACCTGTTCACCACTCGTAAGACTTTCATGTCCATGCCTCTGGCAGCCTTGTACGGCACCGCGACGGGTGATGGCTGGACCGCGTACGAGTTTGATGATGATAGTCCACGAGTCGGCCTGCTAACTCATGTAAGCTTTTTGGCAGCAAATTCTCATGCAGTACGCAGTTCGCCCACCCTACGAGGTAAGGCGCTACGAGAGCGCTTTCTTTGTCAAAAAGTGCCCGATCCGCCCCCTGATGTGGACTTCTCAACCCTGGAAGAAAACGAACATGCCACTACCGCTAGGGAGAGACTTGATGCGCACAACAGCAATCCTTCTTGTGCAGGCTGTCACCTGATCACAGACCCTATGGGACTAACGCTAGAAAATTTCGATGGCGCTGGGATTTTCAGGGGAATAGAGAACGGTGCCGAGCTAGATATCACCGGCGAGCTTGATGGCATCTTCTACGACGACGTCGACGGATTAGCCACAGCAATGCGAAATCACCCTAAACTTTCTGCGTGCCTAGTGAACCGCTTGTACGCCTATGGTACCGGCGGACCGGTGTCACTTCGCTATGACAGAGATAGCCTGAAGTGGCTCGAAAATAGATTTGTTGATAAGAATTACCAGCTACCTGAGCTGCTTCGAGAATTGGCACTGAGCCAGGGATTCTCTTCAGTGAGATCTACCCAATCGCCAGAAAATGCTAATATTGCCGCAGGCGATACTATTGGATCACCTATTCACACTGCAGAATCTCAGCTATCTCTAGCCAAAACAGGGGCTCTGGCCAAAGCGGGGAATTTCTGATGAGAAAACTAAGTCGCCGCAGATTCCTCAAAGGTGCACTCGACGGTGGCGCAGTCACCATTGCTTTACCCCTGCTCGATATCTTTCTCAATGACAACGGCACAGCTTTCGCCGATGGCATGCCTATCCCAACTCGATTTGGCACCTGGTCCTGGGGCCTTGGCATGAGCAAGTCGATTTTTGTTCCAAAAAAGACCGGTCCTGATTTTGATCTGCCCGAAGAAATCGCTGCGCTGGCCTCAGTTAAAAAACATATTAATTTGTATACCAACTTTCATGTGTTTCAGGATGACGCTCCAAATCTTTGTCACCATTCAGGCTGGGTCGTGCTGCGTTCGGGTATAGCGCCCATGACCCGGGAAAATCGCCCAGGTGAAACCATCGATGTGGCAGTCGCCCGCCAGCTTGGCAATGCGACTCGTTTCAGATCTTTGAGTGCAACCGCAACTGGCGATGTGCGCGACAGTTTTAGTTATGAAAATGGCAATTCTGTGAACACACCAGAGTGGTCACCACTGCGTTTTTATCAGCGTTTGTTCGGAGATGATTTTCAGAATCCCAATGCCTCGACTTTTACGCCGGACCCCGCAGTGATGATCAGGAAGAGTGCACTCTCGGCCGTGCAGGAAGAAGCGCGCAAGCTCGGAAAGTCAGTTGGCGCGGATGACCGCGCGCGACTCGATCAGTATTTCACTGGCTTGCGAGATTTGGAACGACGTTTCGATCTGCAGCTCAAAAAACCAGATCCGCGGGAGGCTTGCATTGTTACTGAGGCACCTCAGGATCTGCCCACTGGGCTCGATGCGGGCCTGTTATCAACTCGACATCGAATGATGACTGACCTGATGTTGATGGCGGTGGCCTGCGATCAGACGCGCGTGTTTAACATGTTTTATGCATCGGCTTTCTCGGCAACCACCAAACCTGGGTACGACAAGCCGCATCACACGGCTACCCACGAGGAAGCTGTCGACCGAGAATTGGGGTATCAACCAAATACTTCTTGGTATACCCGTCGTGCAATGGACGAATGGGCTTACTACGTGCAAGCGCTGGCAGACTTTAGGGAGGGTGACGGAACCTTATTGGATAATGCATTCATCTACGCCACTACGGACCAATCATTCGCAAAAATTCACGCCATCGACGGTATTCCAATGTTCAGTGCCGGAACAGCCGGGGGCCGGATAAAAACCGGGCTACATATCGACGGTGGTGGCACTCCAGGATGTCGACTTGGCTATACTGCGCAGCAGCTAATGGGACTTGATATCCAGTCATGGGGCGATAAAAGCAATAATACGTCGAGTACAATCAGTGAAATCCTGGTCTAAATTTAATTACGCATCAGTCCTCCCACTTACAGCTTTAGCAGTGCTGGCGTCCACTTCGTCACTAGCTGCTGACGAATCTGACTTATTCACTGAGGCCTATCGAGATGTCCCTATGCCTCTCGAGTTCCGCGTTGAGGCAACACCAGAGGGACCTGTCTTCGCAAATGCTAACGGTAAGACTGTATACAGCTGGCCGCAGCATAAGCTACGCAATGGCTACAGCGGAGAAGCCAAAGGTTCACCGGCTTGCTACGACGACGTTCTCACTGTAACAGCAGGCCTGATGAGTCCGTACCCGGCGGGGATCAAGCTTCCGGAGATTAATTCCCGGCTTGCCTGTACAGACCTGTGGCCACCAGTACTGGCCGAAGAAGGCGCTGAGGAAATAGGTAAATGGACTGTGATCGAGCGCATGGATGCCACCCTGCAGTGGGCCTATGACGAACAGCCCTTGTACCTTTCTGTTCGTGATCAACAACCTGGCGATGTTCAGGGAGGAAGCCGACGCCGGTATGGCGGAGACTCCCCTGCCATGCGAGTTCCAGTCGGGCCCCCATCACTCCTTCCTCCTGGTTTTGCAATTAAGCCCACATCGATTGGCAGAATGTTGACCAGCAACAAAAACGAATCGGTGTACAGCTTTGAGGACGACACTGCCACCTCCGCGGCTTGTGATGAGGAGTGTCTGGCGAGGTGGCGCCCTGTAGTCGCACCGGCTTTGGCACGAGCGCAGGGTGAGTGGAACATATTTGAGCGTTCGCCCGGTGTGCTTCAATGGGCATTTCGTGGAAAGCCGCTCTACACTCATTTACGAGATCAATCTTCCTGGTCGCTAGAAGGTAGCGATAGTCCAGGCTGGCACAACGTGTTCACCCAAGAGGCACCCCCCTATCCAGAAAGCTTTACCCAGCAGCCCAGCTTAGCGGGTAATGTGCTGGCTGATTCCAGCGGCAAAACAATCTACCGCTACAATTGCGGGGAGGACACCGCCGACCAGCTTGCTTGTGATCATCCTGACGATACCCAGATATACCGTCTAGCTATGTGCGGGGGAGGTGATGCACAGAAGTGCCTACTACACTGGCCTTACATAATCGCCAAAGATGACGAAATTAGTTCGAATCGCACGTGGCGCATTGTGTTGATCGATCCTCTAACTGGGCGCTTTGCCGCGCCAGATCAAGAGGGAGCACTCCGGGTTTGGTCTTATCGCGATCGACCTGTGTATACATTTGGAGGTGACAAACAACCAGGCGATGTTAACGGTGGTGGCACAGGCGAATGGCGGGGCCAGCGCAATGGCTTGAAGGCCTTCTGGCTAAGGGACGACTACATGAACGGGATACTCTGATGAACACGCTTCAGCGATTGGCCAGTAGCTTGTTGGTAGCATCTGTAATAATCAGTGGCGGCGTGCATGCGGATCAAAGCGTGCTAAAAAATCGCACTATTGGTTATGTGATGACCGATTTGTTTTGGTCTGTTTATCAAACCCCCGGAGCGATTCAGGAATGCCCTCAAGGATTTAATGACGGTCCTCGCGAACAGTTCGAGCAACTGTTTCCTTATCACCAGGCCCTAACTGTTGAAGAAACGCAGCTGCGACAGGAAATAGAAACCTGGCACCCAACCACCGAATCTGATGGATTTGAGTTTTTCCAAGTAGAAGGAGGAATTTCCTGGGGCGTGAACCTTGACAGCGAAGTTGGGCTGAACGACTTTGTCCACCCGGACGGAACACCTGGCATCGATAATGAACTGTATCGTGCAGTGGGCTGTATTATCGGATTCAGGGGGCCTGATGGTGTGGAATATATCTTCCAAAACAAAGCCATTGCCGATGAACGATACAATCGCATGATGATCGAGCTCACCGAAGTGGATGACCTTGAAAACGACGATAGCGTCACTGTCTCAGTTTATCGCGGCTTGGATCGCCTGCTGACAGATGCGACTGGTTCAAAGATTGTACCAGGAGGCACACAACGGGTTGATACCCGCTGGGGGAAGAAGCTTATCCGGCAGATTGATGCGAAGATTGTCGATTCAAAATTGATTACCGAGTCTATCTCTGATCTCATCATTCCCTGGCAGAATTTGAACGTGCCATCAATACAGCTCATTCGCGATGCGCGCTTCGTACTCGATCTTACGGCACAAGGTGCAACCGGTTTACTTGCGGGGTATGCAGATGTAGATACCTGGTACTATCAACTCATTCGCAATGACTCAACTCATCATCTAAGTAACGGCCAAATATCCGGCATCTCTCTTTACAAGGCGCTTCGCCGATTGGCCGACGCACACCCCAGCTCGGAAACTGGCGAGAATACTGCCATTTCCACTGCACTGGATATTAAGATGGCACAGGTATTTATTAGCCACCCGTCTTCGCAGAACGCTGAGTAATCAGCAACTTCATTCCGTTTGCACTTCGCACAGTTCTTAAGACAATCGTTTGAGTATCTGAATCACCATTGCCATCTCTTCGGTGGTTCCAATTGTGAAGCGGATAGCTTCTGATAGTCGGGAATGGGGAATCCGGCGTGCCACCACGCCGGCTTCGGTGAGCGCTTCCCATGTCGCTTCGTTATTCCTGAAAAACACCAACACAAAGTTGGTTACGCTGGGTACTACGTTGGTGACGTCTGGAATGTCAATCAGCGCTTCGCAGAAGGAATCTCGAATTTGGCTGATCTGATTCACTTGATTATTCATCAGCTGTGTAGCGCTTTTATTCAAGGATTGCAGTGCAATTTGCGCACAGGGGTCGGCCAGAGGGTATGGCGCTAACACTTTACGCATGATTGTCATAACTGTCTCGTTGGCCAACAAGTAACCGACATGAACGCCAGCCAGACCGAATGCCTTTGACATTGTTCGTACGACGACCAGGTTCTCGAAATTCACCATTTCGGGCACCAGACTCTCTCCGGGACAAAATTCGATGTAGGCCTCGTCGATAACCACCAGTGCCCGCCCCTCAAAGAATCGCAGAATAGTAAGAATGTCTTTGCGATTAAAACTGTTTCCCGTGGGGTTGTTAGGGTTACAGATGAACACCAACTTTATACCCTCCTGCGCAAGGATGGCGGGAACATCGAGTTGATAATCTTTAGTTAGCGGTACATCAATCACATCGGCGTTTTGAATATTGGCAGATACCTGATACATACCATAGGTGGGGCTGCTGATGATTATACCGTCAGTTCCAGACTCGCAGTAGGCGCGTAACAGAAGGTCTATGGCCTCGTCTGCACCGCGCAGTGCTAGCACCTGATCGGGCTGCAATCCGGCATACGCAGCGTAAGCTGCCTGCACCAGATCAGGCCCCTCATCGGGGTAGCGATGATATTCGGATACATCTAATGACATCGATTGGCGGGGAAAAGGCAGCTCATTTGCATTCAGCCAGACCTCACCCTTACCACCAATGCGGCGTGCCGACATATAAGGTTCTAATGCTTCTATATGAGGGTTCGAAAGATTGATCTTCTTCATACTTCAATCCAGTAAAAGGTGTCCCATCAGGACAAACAAAGGAATGGCAATGACAGTGCGTACCAGAAATATACAGGCAAGATGCCAGATGGTCGTGTTGATTTTTGATCTCAGAATGAGCGTGCCAATTTCCGACATGTAAATGACCTGCGTGACCGAAATGCCGGCAATAATAAAGCGCGTAAATTCAGAATCAATGTCGCTGCCTAATACTGCCGGAAGAATCATGTCAGCAAATCCCACTACCATAGACGGAGCGGCAGCGAAGGCTTCCGGTACGCGTAGCAGTTCAAGATAAAGGCTGAACGGATAAGCTATCCAGTTAAACAGCGGGGTGTATTCCGCCACTATTAGAGAGACGGTGCCAATGGCGATTACTGTTGGAATAAGGCCAAACCATAGATCTAGCAACTTTATTCCACTGCGACGCATTTGAGTTGGCCAGGGATCAGCCTCTATTGCCTTTCGCACCGCCTGCTGCAAAGCCCAATTCCATACCGAGTGACCCGCGGGCACAAGCTCGCTAGTTTTCGCATCGCAATTGTAGGTGGCAGGCATCCTACTTAGAGGTGGAATTCTGCAAACTATAATAGCGAGAACAATAGAGACAACAACTACCGACCCATAAAACTGTAGGAAGATATGGGTTATGTCGAGAATGCTGGCGATTAGCAGGCAAAAAGCAACCGAGGCCAGTGAGAAGCACGAGATGATACTAAGAGCCTCGCGCTGATTGTAGTTACCACGTTCATACTGCTGTGTAGTGACCAGCGCACCCAATGGTGCTGCCCCAAGCCATGAAGCCATGGCATCAATGGCACCCCGTCCCGGTAGACGGAACAGGAACCGAAAGAAGCGCGACAAGAGTACGCCTGCAAATTCCATGATGCCGTACTCAGTCATAAGAGGCAGAAGGAAAATCACGGCTAGAAAAAGAGTCATCACAGTTGGCACCAATTGCCCAACCATCGTCTGGCCTGTGCTCGCTCCCCAGACTGCTTCCGGACCTACTTCAAAGAATACCAGTATGGCAATTAGCGCTCCAACAATGCGCAAACATAACCACGGCAAGCTAACTCCAAATAGCTCGCCTAGAAGGCCTGTGTCGGTGCGTCGCAAAGTGCAGATAATTGCAAGCGTTGCCGAACTGGTAGCAATCAGCAATATCAGCACAGGAAGAAATGGGGATAGTTGCTCATTGAGAAATTGCGCCAGCACAGCAACCAGTATTGTATTGTTTCCGTCGATGGAAAAAGGGACGAGAAACAGAATCAAGCTGAGTATTGCAGGGAGAGCAAACCTGAGAATCGCGGTTGGCGTCAGAGCTGTCTTGTTATTGGATTGCTGGGTATCCATGAGTTTCGATCAGGCTAGCTTGGAAATTGGAGTAGGTTTAAGTTATTCTGACCTTATACAGGCTAAACTACCAATTCGCCACAGTCACTATCCATTGGACGTTCCATCTGCATCGGAAATGCTCTTACCTAAGCCAAGATATTCATGAATATAGCTCGAAGTTGTTCATGATAGTGGGGGGGAATTCCACTAAAAATCGGTGGCGTGTTTGCTCTAAAAAATAGAGAATCAGCTTGGCAACTAGAAAGTGAACGCAAAAGCCGCAAGAAAATTTGACCCTACAACTTTGACAGGCGGTTAATGAGCCATGATCAATACATCAATCTTTCGTGTAGCAATTTCCCTTTTTATCACTCTTTCTCTAGCTATAACTACTTATTCAACTGTAGCTGAAGATCTGCCATTGGCTGACACCACAAATTTGCTTGAGTTTACCGTTGATGAAGGTTCTTGGGTTTCTGTTTCCTTACATCCTTCAAATGAGTATTTCCTTTTCGATTTACTAGGAGATATTTACTCGTTACCACTTTCAGGCGGCCGTGCTGAGCGCATTACTTCTGGAATGGCATTTGACAGTCAGCCTGTGATATCACCATCGGGAGAGAAAATAGCCTTTATCAGCGACCGCAATGGAAAGAATAATCTCTGGATTGCAGATATCGACGGCAGCAATCCTATTCAGCTAAGTGATGAGACTTACACCCGCATGCTAAGTCCAGCCTGGACGACTGATAACAACTACGTCATGGTCACCGAGCGAGGCAAAGAGATCGAGTTAAAGCAATACCATGTGGACGGCGGCAGTGGTACGACTGTTTCTCAAGCAGATGCCGACAATTCAAACCCACCCGGTGTCGGCGCTGCATTTTCCCCTGATGGAAATTCTGTGTACTTTGCCGAAAAACTGGGGTCACCGGACGCTCCCACAGAGGACTTTCCTGTAACACAAATAGTCAGACTTAATTTGAATGACGGTTCACGTTTACAAATTACCCGCGGCGAAGGGGGGGCAGTAAGGCCCAAAGTGAGTCCTGATGGCAAGCTCCTTATCTATGGCACTCGCTATCAAACTCAAACAGGATTGCGAGTCAGAGACTTAGAAACCGGTGAAGATCGCTGGTTAAGCTACCCTATTCAGCGCGATGCTCAAGAAAATTTTAGACCTTCGAGCAGGGGCATGCTGCCTGATTATGCCATTACCGCTGATAGTGACGCGTTAATCCTATCCACGGGCGGCCAGTTTCAGCGCATTGATATCGCCAGTGGCGAAAGAACTGAAATTCCATTTGCCGCCGATGTTTCTCTGAATATTGGTCCTGATCTTACAAACACCTGGCGTGTTCCAACCGGACCTCTAACGGCAACCTTAGCGCAAAGTCCTGATTTATCTCCAAACAATGAGAGACTAGTGGCCAGCGTGCTTACCAGACTCTACACCCTAGAAAAATCAGACCCACAGCCAATTGCTATTACCCCCGAGGACATGTGGGCGTTTCAACCTGTTTATTCGCCAGATGGCAGGTGGATAGCTTTTGTAAGTTGGACAGCTAAGGACGGCGGTCATATTTGGAAGATCCGCGCCAATGGCCGAGGTCAAGCCCAACAGCTAACAGAAAATGCCGCGTTCTATACAGACATCGTATGGCAACCCGATGGCGAACGTCTGTGGGCCTTAAAAGGCAATGAATGGATGCGTCATCAGGATTACAGCGAATTCACTGGCATCGGAGTTCCGCTGGAGCTTATATCCTTAGATGATGATGGTGGCGATGAAAAAGTAATCATGCCGGCGGGTGATGCGCGAAAGCCTCATTTTGGCCCAGAGTCTGACAAACTCTATATGGCTGAGGAAGGCACGCTCTTTTCGATCAATTTGAATGGTGGTGACCGAAGAGACCATATTCAACTCACAGCTCCGCTCGGGACCAGCTTTGCTGGTGAAGCTCCCGGTGCCGAAGATGTAAGAATTTCGCCCGATGGGAAATATGTGTTGGCCCATGTAATCAAACAAGTGTGGATTGTCAGCCTTCCTAAGATTGGTGCGACGGTTCCAAAAGTGGATGTGAGAAAGCCTAGCCTTCCTGCAAAACGATTAACTGATATCGGCGCCGATTTTATAGGCTGGTCTGATGACAGTAGCAGCGTCAACTGGGCGATAGGCTCTTCATTTTACGAGCGGCCATTGGCAAGCATTGTATTCAGAGAAGCAAGTGATGATTCCGATTCTGCAGAAGATGCTGCCACGGATGAGGATTCTAAAGAACCCTTTGTCCCGCTTGATGAGCATGAAGCTGTGGTTCTAACTCCCTTCGAAGTCACCGTTGATAGAGATTCCGCTGAAGGAAACTTATTACTGAGCGGAGGTAACGTTATAACTATGGCAGGAACCTCCACAGAAGAAATGGGACAAGTTTTAGAAAATGCTGACATCCTCATTGAAAATAATCGAATCAATGCGATCGGTCCTCGAGGCTCACTCACATTGCCTGAAGACGTTTATGTAATTGATGTGACAGGCAAATGGATTATTCCTGGCTTTATTGACACCCACGCGCACTGGGAATTTAGAACAAGTGATGTGTTAGAGCCTAGCAACTGGACTGTAGCAATAAACCTGGCCTATGGAGTTACCAGCGGACTGGACGTGCAAACCACTTACCATGACTATTTTGCCTATAGAGATTTGCAGGAAACTGGCGCAGCTATTGGTCAGCGACCCTTCATGACAGGCCCTGGCATCTTTGGCCGAAATGATTTTCAGAGCTACGATGCCGTGCATAGCTATCTGCGCCGCTACCGAGACCACTACAACACCAATAATATTAAGTCCTACATGGTAGGCAATCGCGAACAGCGTCAATGGGTGATAAAGGCTTCTCAAGATTTAGGCTTACTACCAACCACCGAAGGTGGAGGCGATCAAAAACTTGACTTAACACATGCCATCGATGGCATGCATGGAAACGAGCACAGCCTTCCCGATGTGCCGATATTTGAGGATGTAGTCCAACTGTTTGCGCAAACTAAAACTGCATACACCCCTACCTTAATCGTCCAATACAATACGACATCTATGACGGAATATTTTTTTACTCGAGAGGAAATTCATGACAATGCCAAGCTTCGTCGTTTTTATCCCAGCAACAGACTAGATGAACTAACTCAAAGACGTCCTGGCTGGATCAGAGATAATGAGTTTACAATTGATCAAGGCGCAGAAGCAGCTGCGCAAATTCAACGTGCTGGCGGCTTGCTTGGTGTAGGGGGTCATGGCGAACTGCAAGGACTCGGCTACCATTGGGAAATGTGGGCTTATGCTATGGGTGGAATGAGTCCAATTGAAATTCTGAGGGCGGCAACTATTGATGGAGCTCATATACTAGGAGCTCCAGATGATTTGGGCTCACTTGAAGTGGGTAAGTTGGCTGACCTGATTATACTCAATGAGAACCCTCTTGAAGATATTCGGCGAACGGAATCCATTGATAAAGTAGTTCAGAATGGCAAGGTTTTCAGCGCAGATACTCTTGACGAGATTTGGCCACAGAGCAATGACTTTGAAACAGGTTGGTGGACAGAACCTTTAGATGAGGTCCGAGTAAAAATACAATAGGTTTGTGGTGCGCTCTGGAGTAACGATACTCTATATTGTTGCTCAACGAGCTAACAGCTCAAGGATGGTTCTAGCACTTAACTCTGGAGATAAAGTAGGAAAACTCACTTCATTCCCTCTTCGATACAGCAACAGGGGTGTGGAAGGGTTGCTTAGCCTTCGACTAAGGTCTTAAGATTCACGCCATGAAAACGCTTGTTTTCTTTCATTACCACAAAGGTATTAATATTGACCCGGGAGGAGTTAGCGCTTAACAGCTCGCCGTTAATTTCCAGATAACGTTTCATGTCAGGGCAAATCACACGTACGAAAAAATCCGACTCGCCACTCACAGTAAAACATTCCACCACTTCCGGAATTGTCGCGATCAATTCTTCGTATTGTTCAAATTCTTTTTGGGTGTGGTTTCTCAAGGACACCGTAGCAATACACATAATTTGCCTGGCTATTGAGCCTAATTCCAGATTGGCTGAGTAGGATGTAATCACACCTACTTTCTCCAGGCGCCGAACCCTTTGCAGGCAGGAGCTGGGGGACAGATGGATCAAATTCGCCAAATCCTGATTTGTTATGCGACCTTGATCCTGCAAATTTTGAAGGATTTTCAGGTCTGTCTTATCGAGCTGAGATTCGACCATAAGCAATTATTTCTTCATTTTTTCAGTACTATTGAGCATGAATTTCGTTCTAATGCGTCTGACTCTCGATTCTATACCGAATTATCTGCGGAAAACCATCTTTTAAAAATATCATATTTATCAGAGTTAAAAAGATAGAAGCCTCATTCGGAAGAACAAAGGGTAGCATAAGGTTAAATATTATTCGTCGGAGATAGCTATGACCCCTCAGGCCAAAAACACAGCCCCAGGCACAGAAGCAGGGAGCAATCCCAGAGCGGCTCTATGGCCCAACTATAAACCACCCGCAGAGCTTGTTTTCACACACGGCATTGGGAGTGAATTATTCAGCGAAGACGGCACGTCTTATTTAGATTTTCTATCCGGCATTGCAGTTACGAGCTTTGGTCATGCTCATCCCCACCTGGTAAATGCTCTAACTGAACAAGCTACAAAACTTTGGCACACATCTAATGTCTTCAGAATTCCTGCCGCAGAACGATTGGCTCAGCGACTTGTCGAGTCGAGTTTCGCAGACGGAGTCTATTTTGCCAATTCCGGCACCGAAGCGGTAGAGGCAGGATTAAAATCTATACGGGCTTACCAGGCTGTCAATAAACATCCGGAGCGGTATCGCATAATCGGTTTTGAAGCCAGCTTCCATGGCCGCACCATGGCATCATTAGCCGCTGCCGGAAATCCAGCACATATGAAAAATTTTGTGCACGGCGATTATGGTTTCGATCAAGCCCAATGGGACGACATTGAGTCGGTTAAAAGCTGCATCGACGAAAATACTGCTGGAATCATTATTGAGCCAGTGCAAGGTGAGGGTGGTATACGGCCTGCCTCCAAAGAATTCTTGAAAGCATTGCGAGAGCTGTGTGACGATCACGGTTTACTGCTAATGTTTGACGAAGTGCAATGTGGAATAGGCCGAAGTGGCAAGTTATTTGCCCACGAGAATTATTCGTTAGAACCCGATGTTATGGCTATAGCTAAAGGTCTTGGTGGTGGATTTCCTGTTGGCGCTTGCCTCGCAAGCGAAGCGGTTTCTTCCACTATGCAATTAGGTAGTCATGGGAGCACCTTTGGAGGCAATCAGCTAGCTATGGCTGTAGCTGATGCTGTGCTTGATCTTGTTCTGGAGCCAAGCTTACTCAAAGACGTTAATAATAAGGCTAAATTTCTCGTCACTGAATTAGAAGCACTCACCAAAAAATATCCTCAATCTATTTCCTCCGTTCATGGGCTTGGCCTTATGCTGGGGCTGAAGTGCGTCGGAGAGAATACAAAATTGTTGCTGAAGTTAAGAGAGCATGGCCTACTAGTTGGTAAATCTGGTGACAATATGATTCGCCTATTACCTCCTTTGAATGTTAGTCAGATAGAACTGGAACGAGCTTTGGATATTATTAGAACTGTTCTAAAAAATAGTGAGGCCAATTAAAATATGAGTGCTGACCGCCTAAAATGGATTGATTCTCGTAGCGAATTCTTACTCGACACATTGATGCAATTGTCTGCCATAAATTCTGGGACGGGAAATTTATCTGGATTGCATGATACCCAGAATGCGTTGCATTCATTATTTTCTCCTCTAGCAGATGAAATTAAAATTGATGATTCCGTAAGCGTTGAACGAACCGACCACCTGGGTATCACCGCCGAACAACACTATGGCAAGATTATTAGTTTTAGCAAACGCAGAACAGCACCATTACAAGTTTTACTATGCGGGCATATGGACACTGTTTTCCCTGAGAAACACAGTTTTCAAAGCCCTGAGAAAATTGACGACCGCATATTGAAAGGCCCTGGAGTGGCAGATATGAAGGGCGGAATTTTAGTCATGTTAACGGCACTAGAAGCTTTCGAATCCAGCCCTGGCTGTGATGCCATTGGCTGGAAGGTTATACTGAGTTCTGATGAAGAAACGGGCTCCCTAGGATCCTCAGGTGTGCTTGAAACCGCAGCAAAGCAGGCCCATGTTGGCATGATCTACGAACCCGCCCTGGCGGATGGCACGTTAGCTGGAGCGCGCAAAGGCTCGGGCAACTTCACCTTAGTAGCTCATGGAAAATCGGCCCATGCTGGAAGAGAATTCAGCAAGGGCCGAAATGCAATTGTCGCGCTAAGTGAGTTTATCAACCAAGTATCCGCATTAAGTAATCTAGAGCAAGATATCACCATTAATGTTGCTCGCATTACCGGTGGAACCGCGTTAAACGTAGTGCCTGATCTGGCGGTCTGTCAATTTAATGTCCGATGTCCACGACCTGAACAGTTACTGGGCATAGGACATAAGCTCGGCGTTATTGTTGAAGTCCTGAATACCAGAGATGACTTTCGATTTTGCTTAAGCGGTGGTTTTACACGCCCGCCAAAAACTATTTCCCCAGGCACACAGTTACTAATGGACTGGACTCGAGAGTGTGGCGGCTCATTGAATACTGAAATACGTTTTCGTGACACTGGTGGCTGCTGCGATGGCAACAACCTAGCAGCTGCTGGACTGCCCAACGTAGACACCTTAGGAGTTTGTGGGGCTAATATTCACACTGATCAAGAATACATGTTAATCAACAGTCTCACGGAGCGATCCAAGCTGAGCTACAAGCTACTCAGTAAAATAGCCAGCCATGGTGATCAGATAATCGGACTGCGTAGCCTGCGAAAAGCCTCATGATTATCCGAACTGCAAAGCCTGATGATCTGGAAGCCCTGTTAAAGCTATCTGCAATTGCCCCACCTGGCATGACATCAATGCCTTGCGATACGGAGACTTGGGAAAAAAAATTACAACTGGTTAGCGATAGCATCGCGAGGCAACCTCAAGAAGAGCAAGAATCCGTCTACTTGCTAGTCCTAGAGGACCCCTCCAATAATACAATAGTTGGTACAGCAGGAATGATTTCGGGAGTGGGCAATACACGACCATTCTATAACTATAAAATATCGAAAGAAGTCAAAACATCTCCTGATATAAACATTAAGCGCAGCAGTAATTTGTTAAACCTTGTTAATGATTATACTGGGGCTACAGAATTAAACTCCCTCTTCTTGATGCCCAAATATCGCCGTAATGGAGCAGGACAATTCCTGTCTCGTTGCCGCTTTGCATTTATGAATGATTTCCCAGAACGCTTCGATGATGTCGTTTTCGCAGAAATTAGGGGCTGGCTGGACGAGAACGAAGACTCACCTTTCTGGGATCATCTAGGACAAAAATTTTTCAAATTACCATTTCACAAAGCTGATTTTATTAGCTCTGTAAATGGCTCACAATTTATATCAGATTTAATGCCTCGTTTTCCTGTGTATTTAGAGCTTCTTCCCCAAGAGGCAATCGAAGTTATCGGGCGCGCACATCGAGATGCGGCTCCTGCGCAACGCTTGTTAGAAAAAGAAGGCTTTAACTATAAGGGTGCCGTTGACATATTCGATGCTGGCCCAATTATTGAATGTGATCGCAGTAAAATTCACTCTATACAGAACATGACCACAGCTCGTATTAAATCGATCAAAAGCTCCGTCAGCGACAGTAATGAATCACCCTTATGCATAGTTAGCAACCGCAATCTTTCGGAGTACCGGCTTATCACATCATGCATTAAAAATTCTATAGCAGAAGAAATAACTATTACTGCTCATGACGCGAAAATGCTAAATGTAGATATAGGTTCAGAAGTACAAATGCTACAGATGCGCCACTAAAAAGCCATTAAGTACCCGGCCCTGTCAAACGCTAGATCTGCACGCACTAAACAATTCCAAGTAACAGCCTGAGACCAATTGAGTAGATAAATGAACAATATCGCACCAAAGCTAGAGCAAGGACACTATATTGACGGCCAATGGCTAACTTCGAAGGGCGACTATTTTTTTTCTGAAAATCCAGCGACCGGTGTACCGTTGTGGCGGGGCAATAGCGCAGAGCAAATAGAGGTCGATCAAGCGGTAACTGCAGCCGCGGCTGCATTTCCAAGTTGGAGCTCTCTAGGCTATCAACAACGCAGCGAATACATAGCTACCTTTATAAAAACTGTAAAAGAACAGCAAGAAAAGCTAGGGGAAGCTATTCATCTAGAAACAGGTAAGCCCCACTGGGAAAGTAAAACTGAGGTAACTGCTATGATTGGTAAGGCTGCTATTTCAGAAAAAGCCTATCAGCAACGCACTGGCAGTGAATTATCTGACAATGCAGGTACACGCATTTCTCTAAACCATCGGGCGATTGGCGTATTCGCAGTACTCGGTCCTTACAATTTCCCGGCACACCTACCCAACGGTCATATTATTCCGGCGTTACTGGCTGGGAACACCCTTGTTTTCAAACCTTCTGAACTAACGCCACTTGTAGGTGAGCTGATGATTAAGTGTTGGGTCGAAGCTGGCCTTCCTGCTGGCGTGTTAAATTTGCTTCAAGGGGGGCGCAATACTGGCAAATTACTCACCGCTAATGAGGGTATCGATGGCGTATTGTTTACTGGCAGCTCGAAAACAGGAACCGCGATTCACAAGCAGTTTGGTGGAAAAACTGAGAAAATGATTGCCTTGGAAATGGGTGGTAACAACCCTTTAGTTGTTACGAAAGTTAAAAATACTAAAGCAGCCGTCTATAATATTATCCAATCGGCCTTTATCTCTGCTGGCCAACGCTGCACTTGTGCGCGCCGGTTGATTCTCCTCAGAAGTGTCCAAAATGAGGAAATATTGACCTTGTTAAAAGACGCCACTAAAAATATCAAGGTAGGAGTTTCCGACGATTGCTTTATTGGGCCAGTAGTCAGCAATGCAGCAGCAGAAAATGTCATGCAAGTGGCCGCAAGAGCGATGAGCCTAGGCGGGAGTGAGGTCTTGGCTCCGCAGCGACTGGACCCAACCAAACCATTTATTCAGCCAGGCATTATCGATGTAACTGATGTTGATAAAATTGACGACGAAGAATGTTTTGGGCCGCTGCTACAAGTGATTTGGGTCAACAACCTAGATGAAGCAATCGAGGTTGCCAACAATACCCGTTACGGCCTCTCCGCAGGTTTGCTAAGTGATGATAAGAACGATTGGGATAACTTTTATAAGAGAATTCGGGCCGGTATCGTGAATTGGAATAGGCCTATCACTGGCGCGAGTGGTGCCGCTCCATTTGGTGGTGTGGGGGCCAGCGGTAATTTTCGACCAGGAGCATTTTACGCCGCCGACTACAGTGCCTATCCTATCGCTAGTATGGCCAGCAGCGAAGTTGAGCTTCCTGCACAACAGTCACCGGGTCTTAATATCTAGTATTGGCTTAATGTTTAGGCCGACCCCCTAACTGGATTCCCAAAATGAAAACATTTGAAGTGAATTTTGATGGCCTAGTTGGCCCTAGCCATAACCATGCTGGCCTATCTTTTGGTAACCGTGCCTCGTCGAGTCATGGTGGCCAGACATCATCGCCTAAACAAGCAGCCCTTCAAGGCTTAGAAAAGATGATCAGCTTGTCCCGACAAGGTATGAAGCAGGCAGTGCTGCCGCCCCATGACAGGCCTCATGTACCAAGCCTGCGCAAGCTTGGATTTACTGGCAAAACTGACATTGATATAATCGCACATGCAGCAAAAAAAGCCCCAAAAATCCTAGCGTCTGTCTGTTCTTCTTCTTCGATGTGGGCAGCTAATTCAGCGACAGTCTCACCGTTTGCCGACACAGAGGATGGTAGAACACACTTTACTCCAGCAAATTTGAATTCCATGTTTCACCGCTCAATCGAAACCGACACCACATCAACAATATTGAAATCCATTTTTCGCGGCGATGAATACCATCACCATCCAGCGTTGCCTTCTGGACAAACTTATTCTGATGAAGGCGCCGCCAACCACAGCCGCCTGTGCAGCTCTTATGGCGATCAGGGTGTAGAATTATTCGTTTACGGAGTTTGTCAAACTGACATCGCGTCTGGACCTAAAATATTTCCAGCAAGACAAACACGGCAAGCTTCAGAGGCCATAGCTCGCAGTCACGGTTTACGCGCCGGGAAAACTGTATTCGCTCAACAACATCCTAGGGCTATCGATGCTGGAGTTTTTCACAATGACGTCATTGCAGTCGCAAATAAAAATCTGTTGTTCTGCCATCAGCTTGCCTTCGCTGACCCTCTTCTACTACGCAGAGAATTAGACTCCTCCTTTGGTGACGATAAAATCATCTATATCGAAGTGTCAGTTGACAAAGTTTCCTTAAAAGATGCGGTAGCGTCTTATTTATTTAATTCACAGCTATTATTATTGCCTGATCAGGCCAATTACAATCTGATTGTGCCAATAGAGTGTGCAGAAAACCGCGCGGTCAAATGCTATCTCGATGAATTGGAAAGTGATCACTCTCCTATTAATGCTGTGCAGTATTTGGATCTTCGAGAAAGCATGAATAATGGTGGCGGTCCCGCGTGTTTACGCTTTCGGGTTGTGATGACTCAAAAACAAATAGAAGAAACCAAGGCGCAAGTGTTCTTAGATGAGGCCTTATATAAAGATTTGAAACATTGGATAGAAAGGCACTATAGAGAATCATTACATATAAAAGATCTTCTTGACCCTAACTTGCTACTAGAGTCCCGAACTGCTTTAGATGAACTCAGCCAACTACTCTGCCTAGGCGCTATCTATGAATTTCAATAGACAAGAGTATAGAAAGGAGGAAAACCACTCGGTTTAGGGCCTATGCTTTCTTTGTCAGATATTATGGCTCTAACGTTTTCCAAAATAGGTAGCAAAAGTTAATATTTGATTTATAAACAGAGATTGAATATTATTCATAGTTATAAGATATGCAAATTTACTTGGAGTGCTCTTATCTCTTTATTCCCTTCTATGAATAGCCTGACGGATATATGATTAATGACAGCTTAGAAAATTTGATCATCCTGGAGGTATAAGCAAACATTATCTTAGCTTATTAGATTACTAACATCTTCAGCCGCACTAGTTTTCACGCGATGTAAAAAGAAATGGTTCCTATTAAGATACTCTTAGACAAAATACCCTCTAACAAAACTACCCGTCACTTTAATCCAGCAATATTCATTGATAAAAGTTTAAATATTTTCAGTTTTATCTATAACCCTCCTAGCTGTAGAATTAGGGCCTCACTCAAAAATTAGGTGCAGTGCAATGACTAACGCAGTATCCAGGCGAGAATTCCTTAACTTACTGGGCGCCTATGGAGGCACATCTGCTGTAATCCAGGCCGGAACAGCGCTCGGATTTATGCCCAGCAGTAGCAGAGCTGCAGAGATATCGCTGCAGCCCAGTGCTGGCAAAAAAGTAGCCATACTTGGCACCGGTATATCTGCACTGACAACCGCGTGGGAACTAACTAAAGCCGGATACGACTGCACCCTACTTGAAGCCTCTCACCGCCCAGGTGGACGAATGTTCACGGTGCGCTCTGGCACAGTCATCGACGAAATCGGAAATTATCAGCGCTGTGAGTGGGATAACGATCCTCACTTGTACTTTAATGCCGGTGCTGCGCGCATCCCAAGCATTCACAGTAGTGTGCTGAAATACTGCAAAGAGCTGGAAGTTGAACTGCAAGTATTTGTAAACGAAAGCAAGACAGCCTGGATCCAAGATGATGCGCTAAATGGTGGCAAGCCAGTTCGTAATACTGACTATTCATCAAGTATGCAGGGATTCATTTCAGAAATGCTCACTAAATCCTTTGGAGATTCACAGCTAGATTCCTCTCTTACTAAATCAGAATCAGAGACATTGCTAGGGATGCTGCGTAGTTTTGGCGACCTCAATGAGGACATGTTATACAAAGGCTCGATTAGGGCTGGTTATGGTTCAGGCGGATTTCTTGATCATGGCACTAAAAAAGATGTAATAGCATTACGCGACCTATTAAAGACACAATTAGCGCGCAACGTGATGGTCACTACTAATGAAGGAGCAGGCAGTGGCCCATTACTGATGCAGCCAGTTGGCGGAATGGATCGCATTGTTTATGCATTTGCTAATCGACTTGGAGATCGAATTAAATTTCGCTGCCCGGTTACAGAAGTCATGATAAGAGAGGATGGCGTTGAAGTTGCCTATGAGCACAACGGCGTTACTGAAGTACTAAAGGCTGATTATTGTTTCAACTGTATCCCAAGCCATCTGATGAGCGGCATACCTAACAACTTTCCTGATGAGTACTCTGAGGCTTTAAATTATATACGTCGCGGCAAAGCTTACAAAGCCGCTTTTCAGGCCAAGGAACGTTTCTGGGAAAAAGAGAATATTTACGGTGGCATTACTTGGGTTAATGCTCCTACCCAGCAAATTTGGTATCCACCGCATAATATTCATGGAAAGAAAGGTGTAGTGCTCGCTGCCTACAATTTTGGTGGCGCCAATTATACTGAAATGTCTCAAGAAGATCGGATCGAAGACTTGCTTAAACATGGTGAGAAAGTTCATGCTAACTATCGTCAAATGGCTGAAAAACCCATTACCATTGCATGGCATCGAATGAATAATATGCTCGGCTGTGCACCCAGGTGGGCTAGGAATAGGGGTGGTTGGTCCGAAAAAGAAGAGCAAATGTATGAAACTCTGAGACAACCCGTTAATGGTCGTCATTATTTAATTGGTGACCAGAGCACACAGCACTCTGCTTGGATGGAAAGTGCTATTCAATCTGCGCATTATGCATTGGCAGATTTAGATCAACGAGTGAGATCAGAAGCAGCATGAAAAAAATCATAGCAGCAACAGCACTAACTTTATCCTCTCTTTGTAATATAGCTTCGCTGGCAGTTGAGGACGACGTGGGAGTTGCGGCCGCAATGGACGACCGCTATTGCAACACCTGTCACGGCGTCGAAGGCATAGGCAACATCGCCGTCGAAGCTCCTCGACTAGCGGGCATGGAAGCTTGGTACCTAAAACGCCAGCTGGAAAATTTCCGCGCAGGTATTCGTGGCACACATGGGGAAGATACACAGGGCATCGCCATGCGATCTATGGCGGCAAAACTCAGTGATGAAAGTATTACCGATATCGTCGCCTGGGCAGGCAACTGGGAATATGTGCCTGCAGAAGTTACCGTCGAAGGCAATGTAAATCAGGGACGCACCGCTTTCCAAACCTGCGCCGCTTGTCACGGAGTTAATGCGCAAGGCAATGAAGCGCTGGGAGTGCCAG
>Ga0308018_10000011_pt1 | contig 93344 bp, 72 predicted proteins | sample Neamet282_FD_203130 | JGI IMG/M metagenome (GOLD analysis project Ga0308018, IMG submission 203130) | Marine microbial communities from water near the shore, Antarctic Ocean - #282 | ecosystem: Environmental > Aquatic > Marine > Unclassified | place: Southern Ocean | collected 2014-10-01
TGCTCCGAAGAAGGCCGTTAAGAAGGCTGCTCCGAAGAAGGCCGTTAAGAAGGCTGCTCCGAAGAAGGCCGTTAAGAAGAAGGCTGCTCCGAAGAAAGCCACTAAGAAGGCTGCTCCAAAGAAAGCCGCTAAGAAGGCTGCTCCGAAGAAGGCCGCTAAGAAGAAGACTGTGAGGAAGAAAACCAAAAAGTAGGTGATGCTTCTTTCTCGGGTCAGTAAAGGTGCCAGCACCCGCCCGGGTGCTGGCGCCTTTCTCGCTAGAGGAGGCCACATCGACCCTCGGCCTTTTATCTTGTCTCTGTGAATACGTTCAGATCCACCCGCGGCGGTCCGGAGGTCGACCTAGCTGAAGCCGTCTTCCGCGGCCTCGCGCCGGACGGTGGTCTTTTTGTCCCCACCACACTGCCTCAGATACCACGATGGCCCATATGTAGCCGGGATGGAGCTTCCCTTGGGCCTGGTAGATCCTTTGCCGACACTGCGCGCATTGTGGCCCCGGGTTTCTTCCCTGGAGTGGAAGCAACTGTTCTCCGTGACGTCGTGGAGGGTGCGTTCTCGTTTCCGGTGCCACTCGTTGAAGTCGAGCGGGGTCGATTCGTACTAGAGCTGTTCCATGGGCCGACCCATGCCTTCAAGGACGTTGGAGCTCGCTTCATGGCGCACCTCCTCCCGAATCTGTCGGGAGGCACAGCGAGTCCTCGAACAGTCATGGTCGCCACGTCAGGAGATACCGGCGGTGCAGTGGCCAGTGCCTTCCATAACGTGCCCGGCCACCGGGTCGTTGCACTTTATCCCCAAAGGGGTGTCAGTGACCGTCAACGTCGTCAGATGACTACCCTCGGCGGAAATGTGCACGCAATCGCAGTGAGTGGGACCTTCGACGACTGCCAGTCTCTGGTGAAGGATGCTTTCGCAGATCCCGCCCTACATTTGCGCCATGGCCTTACGTCCGCGAACTCGATTAACGTCGCCCGCCTCTTCCCCCAATCGTTTTACTACCTCCATGCGGCAGCCGAACTCGAGGCAACCGGAGCGAGTCATATGGGCGCCCACTTCGTTGTCCCTTCCGGGAACCTCGGAAACCTGTGTGCAGGGCTGCTTGCCGTACGGTCGGGTATGCCGGCCAGCGGCTTCACAGCTGCTTCGAATGCGAACCGAGGCTTCGTCGATCTTCTGAATGGGTCGGATTTCACGCCTCGGCCTTCGGTGACCACATGTTCAAACGCCATGGATGTGGGTGCGCCGAGCAATTTGGAGCGCTTGAGGTGGTTGTACGGCGGAGACGACACAGCTCTCCGCGCCTCGGTGGTGGGCCGGTCAGTGACGGACTCGGAAACCGTCGCATGTATTCGGGCGCTCTATGACCGGACCGGGTATCTGATGGACCCCCATACGTCCGTAGCATTCCAATCTGCGATCCGACAGGATGCCAATCCAGGGGTTCCGGTGGTCGTTCTCGCGACGGCACATCCGGCTAAGTTCCCCGATGTGGTAAGGCAGGCAACCGGTGTCGATGTGTCTGTTCCGCCGAATCTGGATCGGACCGCTGCGCTACCCGAAGTTATCCTAGAGATGGACTCGACCAGAGAGACTTTGACCGACGTGCTTGAGAGGTTGCCTTGGTGACCAACGTCACAGATCTTCGCGCTGCGCGCGTGCGTGTACCCTGCTCGACGTCGAATCTTGGGTCTGGCTACGATACGATTGGTCTCGCGTTAGAGAAATATCTCGACGCAGAGTTCCAGCCGGATGACAGTGGCACCCTAAGGGTCGAACGGTCCGGGACGCTGGCGCGACTCGATGCGACCAACGAAGACGACTTGGTTGCGGTGGCCCTGACGAAGCAATTAAAGCGGGGCAGAATTACTGCGTCCGGCACGCTCAGGCTCCACTCTGAAGTCCCGGTAGCACGTGGCTTGGGAACGTCGGCGAGTGCGAAGCTTGCGGGCTTCGATCTCGCTCGGGCTGCGATGGGTGAGGCCCAGGACAACGACCTCTCGTTTTCGGCTGCGTTCAGGGACGAAGGTCACGGTGACAACGCGGCGCCGAGTGTCTTCGGTGGACTGCGAGCGGTAGCTAAGACGGCAGACGGACCCGTGGTGATTGGATTGACGCTGAGCGAGTCCGTGGGGTTCGCCTATGCGGCTCCTGCGGCGGGTGTTTCAACGAAGGAAGCGCGGGCTCTGCTTCCCAAGCAAGTGCCGCACAATCTGGCTGCAGCGACGCTGGGGCGTATCGTAGCACTGGTTCGTGGTCTCGCGGAAGGAAACCCGGATCTGATTCGGATCGGCACGAAGGACGAGCTCCATGTGCCACACCGGCTCTCTCTGATCCCGAGCGTCCTCGGCGCCATGTCCGCAGGAATTGATGCGGGCGCATGGGCTGTGACCGTGTCCGGTGCCGGGTCGGGGCTCATAGCAATGTGTGAACCCGGCGATGCGGACGGGGTCGCCGCAGCGATGCATGCGATCTTCGACGCGGGCACGGGCGATCCGGAGTGTGTCGGGTTCGCTGTGAAGCCGTGCGCTCAGGGACTTCAGCGTATCGCGCCCCTCTGAGCCATTCCGCTGCCGCTACTGCTTCACCAGGCCGCGGCATCCCCATACGAGATACGCGTTGCTCATGAGCCGCCCGGCAAAGAATGCTGAGAACGCGGCGGTGGCCCCAACGAAGTCGAATCCCCATCCAAGCGTCATGAACGTGAGTGCCACCGTCAGCACCTCCACAGCACTCGCGACCGTTATGTGACTCGTGCGTCGGCTCTCCACGAGGATCGCTCTCTGAAGCGAGAGCAGGACTGACAAGGCGGGGAGTAGCACGATGATCTGTGTGGGCGGTAGCGCGAACCTCACCAGATCTGGTGAGAGCCCTGATATCGTCGCGAAGTAGAAATCCGATAGCGGAGTGAATGCTACGATTGCGAGGCCAACGGATGTCGCCGTGCCAAGGGACAAGGCGAACCGCCGGAGCTCTGCGTAATGCTCGAAATTCTTGCCCATCAGGGCGATTGCGGTGTCCTGGAACGCGAGACCCATCGAGCGGAAAAAGAACGAAATCGAGTGGACGACAGGGAAGACCGCGAGCGATTCCACAGGGGCAATGCTCCTCCCCATGAAGAACGTGAGGAGCGGCTGAACCGTAAGCCCGATCAGCGAGGTCAATGCGAGCGGCCAGTAGAACGTTGCGATGTCACCGTAGGTGACGTTGCTGGGCTCGCCTTGGTCCATCTCACCAGCGAGGATCGCGCGAACCGTGGGCGCTGCCATGAAGCGGGCCACGATCGCTTCCACGGTCACACCGGTTCCGAGTGCGAGCGCACCGACCCAGGACCCAGGGATGCCCAGAACGAAGAAGCCGATCAGGGCCGCGATGACCATCGCGACCAGCCTAATCATTGTGCCATAGGCCACCAACTTCGTCTTCCCAGACCGGATCAGAACACCTTGCAAAAAGCGGCGGTAGCCGATCGCGCTTGGCCACGGGAGGAAGAACCACAGCGCTCCGTACGTGAGTTCCGCGACTTCCGCGGGAACGCCCATGCCGCTGATGATCAATCGGTTGTAGACACCCGGAATCAACACGACAAGCAGCACCAGCGTCGTTCCCAGACAAAGGCCTCGAGAGAAGTTGCGAAGCTTTAGGAAGCTGGCTCGACCCTTCACGACTGCCGTCGCCGCACTCATCAGCATGATGACCGGGGCTTCGATCAGAATGGCTAATGCGAATGCCACACCATGGGCCGCCAGATTGAACGTCGGATCCGGGAGTCGCGCGATGATGGCGGCGAGGAACGGACCCTCGGATGCCATCATCACCCAGGTTGCCGCAAGTGGCAGCCAGAAGAGGAGGATCGAGCGTTGAGAGTGTTTGGCCAAAGCCGGCCTTCGTCGCCTAGATGCGGAAAAGGTAGGAGAGCTTCATGAAGAAGCCGTCCTGACGAAGTTCCTTTTCATAGAGAGGTAGGCCGTACGGTCCGTCCATCACTCGACTATAGCCGATGAAGAAGATGGTGCCGGGTGACGGCTCGAAGGAGATGAGGGCCTGGCCCGTGAAATTGCCATGCTCTCGCTCGTCCTGCAGGGATCCGTTCACGAGGACTGCCTGACCCGTCACGGGATGCATCAGTGCCTCGCGCTTCTCGAGGTCGTACTGACCGATGACTCGGGTGAGCAACGATTTGCTGAACTGGTACTGCACCTTCAGTCGTGGGATGTGAGCCGTGCTGAAATGCGATCCGGTCTCGGCCCTCTCGAGGCGCACCCATGAGTAGCTCGCCTCCATACGAAGGGTCTCGGATGGCTGCACTCTCAGATTGGGCGCGAGTCGGTTCTCCCAGCCACGCGAACCTTCCGCAAAGAGCGGGATTTCTCGGAACATGATCGCGCCGGAGAGAGTGAAAACGTCGTTGAAGCGGATGTTCGGCATGATCGCGATACCGAGAATGTTCTTTAGCTCAGGCGGCAGCGAGTAGGGCGCGGGCGTGCCGTCGTCGCTCACGACCTGGTGCGAAGAATAGTGCTCGGGAAGGAATCGAAACCCACCCCATTTCAGAATACTGTTCGCGCGACGACTTCCCCTGAATGCGATCGTCGGGTGCAGCTCGATCTCGTACTCGTACGGTGATCCGCCCGACCAGAACTCATCCTGTCGAGTGAAGTTGTTCGTGACGAGGTCGACACCCCACGTCTCGAGGACGTCCCCTGGATCTCCGAAGAGGTCGAAGCCGAGCGTTCCTGCCCACTCCGTATCACCCGTGCGTGGCATGAACCCCGTCTGAGTCTCGAAATCTTCGTCGAGGTCGTTCAGTCGTGCGCTGTAGCTGAAGTTGCGCCCTGCTCTCAGGAAGTTGAGTGACACCGAGGGTGCGAACACGGCCTCTGCCTGAGGCCTGTCGTCAAGGGTCCAACTGCCGGACACTTGGCCCGCAAACGTGTAGCGACCACCAAAGAGGAGCCGCGTGTCGACCGCGCCCACTCGATTGAATCCGCTGCCACCTCCGGTGAGGGTGCGGTCTGTGTAGATGACGCCGAGTGTCGAGGCTGCGCCCAGATCGGCGCGTGCCCGCACAATGTTGAAAAGCGCCTCTCCCTCGCCGTCGTGCAGTGACCTCGGGCTTTCATCGAGAGCGCCTAGGTATCCCACCTGAAAGGGCCCGACTTTTCCGGTCAGCTTTGCGCCGGCAATCGGATCGACGATCTGGCGTGTGTGGACCAGGTTCTGGTTCGTGCGAAAAACCTCCATCCCCTCGAGGAAAAAGGATCGCTTTTCCGGGAAGAAGAGAGCGAACCGCTCGTTGACCTGAATCTGATCGACGTCCGCCTCGACCTGAGAAAAATCCGGGTTGATCGTCGCGTCGAGAACCAGATTTTGAGTAATTCCAAGCCGTCCGTTCAAACTGAGTTCGGCTTCCGGGCTCTGCCGCACGAAGCCCTTGTCTTCACGAAAACCCTCGAGTTTGCCCGTGGCGACCGGGTTGAGTTCGATCAGTCTCTTGGGCCGCAGGTCGCGCAGTCCCGTAAGTGTCCCGCTCTGGGCAAGCGTGCTCGATTCGTTGACGGTCAGAGGAGCCCATGTGGACTTGTAACTGTTTCGCATGATGCCACGGGCGATCTGCAGTCCCCAATCCTGTTCCGGCACTTCAGGGAAGCGCAGCGAGACGTACGGAATTCTGGCTTCCGCGATCCAGCCATTTCCGACCACTCGCCCGTTCGACTCGAAAATGAAATCTTGGTTGAAGTCTACCTTGGGCCCCGTCGGTCCGCCCATCGCCTGAATGCTCTCAATCCACATACCGTCAGACTGGATGCCGTAGGGGCTAATGAAGAACGTGTAGGCCTGCCGCTCGTCGTGGAATGTGTCGAGCATGATGCGGACCCAGTCATCACTCTGGGATCGGTCGCGCTCCAGTAGATTCACGAGGATCTTGTCCGGCTCTGAGTCGAACACGCGAAAGCCGAAGTAGATTGCGTCGCTGGAGTAGAAGACCAGCACCTCGGTCCGTTGTGAGGCGACGACACCCTCAACGGGTGTGTACTGCGTGAAGTCTGTCAGTACTGCGGCGGTGGACCACTCCGGTTCGTCCAGGCGGGCATCGATCGAAATCGAAGGGGCTTCGACTCTCGGGGGCGCCGCCTCCAACTCACCGGCCCGTCCGCTGTACTCCTGAGCGGCGGGGCTGACCTGAGCTACGAGTGCCAGCGACAGGAAAAGGGGGTTCACTCAAGCTCCAAATGGGTGGGCGCCAGCGGGGGAGAGCGCTCACAGCCAAGGATTGTCGCGATTTCTGCAGGCTGAGTGAAGTGGGTTGAGAAGATTTCGGTTAGGAGTATGGCCATGTCGTGAGCCACAGGTCGATGTTCCAGACTCAGACCTCGTCGATCTGACCGAGCAGGAACAGGTCCTCCGTGGGATTCCCATCGATATACAGTGGCCGGTCACTCACGGAGATGGCTCCCGTGACTTCCTTTATAGCATAAAAACCTCCAGGTCATTCGACCTGGAGGTTCATACGGAGCGCGAGGGATTCGAACCCCCAAGCCCTTTCGGGCGCTCGCTTTCGAGGCGAGTGCAATACCATTCTGCCAGCGCTCCAAAACCACAAAGGCCCGAACCCTGCGGCGATGCCGCTGGATCCGGGCTTTGCGTTGGGTCGGCGCCCGGATCGGGCTATTGATCCGGCACGTGCCGGACAAGTCGTGCGGAGTGTCCAATCGGGGCGCCCGGATTCGAACCGGGGACCTCTGCGACCCGAACGCAGCGCTCTACCGGACTGAGCCACGCCCCGAGACCTACGGGTCTTCTATCTAACGGACGGGGTGGGATTCGAACCCACGCGGACAATGTCCACACGATTTCCAATCGTGCGCCTTAAGCCACTCGGCCACCCGTCCAATTCGGCCGCTATTGGTCCGGCACACGACCTGCGCTCGACCAGGGAACGTACCGTCGAGTGCCCTTCACGGAGGGAGTGGGATTCGAACCCACGCGGTGTTGCCACCAACGCCTTAGCAGGGCGTCGCCATAAGCCACTCGGCCATCCCTCCCACGAAACACGCGATCTTCCACGCGAATCACAGTAGCCCTGCTAGGGATCGAACCTAGACTCTCCTGAACCAGAATCAGGCGTGTTGCCAATTACACCACAGGGCTAAACACCAACTAAGAGCCACCAGTCGGATTTGAACCGACGACCCCGTCATTACGAGTGACGTGCTCTACCAACTGAGCTATGGTGGCAACGTAAGTGGAGCCGAGGGGGCTCGAACCCCTGACCTCAGCGTTGCGAACGCTGCGCTCTCCCAACTGAGCTACGGCCCCATTGCTCGATTTCTTGTTTGTTCGCGAGGGCGCGACGGGCTGGATTTTTCTCCTTCGATCGTTCGCGTCGAGCCCTTTGATCAATACCTAGTGGGCGCGACAGGATTCGAACCTGTGACCTCTACGATGTCAACGTAGCGCTCTAACCAACTGAGCTACGCGCCCGACATTCCATCTGAGGGGGTCCTGCTAGTGCGCCCGGAGGGATTCGAACCCCCGACCTCCTGGTCCGTAGCCAGGCACTCTATCCAGCTGAGCTACGGGCGCATCCAAATCCTTGGTCCATCAATTATGCCCACGACAGGACTCGAACCTGTACGCCGTTTCCGGCACTGGTCCCTCAAACCAGCCTGTCTACCAATTTCAGCACGTGGGCCTGCTACCAAATGATCGCCGGTGAGGGCGACGATGCTCGAGGAGGGACTCGAACCCTCACGGGGTTAACCCCCACAGGGTCCTGAACCCTGCGCGTCTACCAATTCCGCCACCCGAGCCCTATGGCTCTGCGGGCCCCTGGGCCCGGTTCCGATATGGAGCCGAGGGGAATCGAACCCCTGACCTCCTGAATGCCATTCAGGCGCTCTCCCAACTGAGCTACGGCCCCCTCCACACGACCTGGGAAGCCGCCGCCGAGGAGGATGGCGGCTTCGCTATTTCAAAAAACCAAGAGCGGGGCTGACGAGACTCGAACTCGCGACCTCCGGTGTGACAGACCGGCACTCTAACCGACTGAGCTACAACCCCAATGTGAAACAACTACATCCTGCATCCTGCCTCATACCCCGACGGGGAATTGAACCCCGATTGCCAGGTTGAAAACCTGGTGTCCTAACCATTAGACGACCGGGGCTCTCATCTGCCGTACAGGCCCGGAGGGACTCGAACCCCCAACCCCCGGTTTTGGAGACCGGTGCTCTACCAATTGAGCTACGGACCTCTAGCTATTCTCTCCTGCATTCGTCGCAAGCGACAGTTCTTTCATGGCCAGGGGCAGAATCGAACTGCCGACACCATGATTTTCAGTCATGTGCTCTACCAACTGAGCTACCTGGCCCAGACAAAAAACCCGCCCGAACCGTGTTGCGGCGCGGGCGGGAAGCTTTCGGAGTAACCCGTGTTACCGGCTCTCCGCTCCCGCCCGTGTTCGCGGGCTCCACGTATCGGCTACGATCCAGAGACTGATACTTCGCATTTTGTCTCCGTTCCGAACGTGGGAAACGCCGCCCTGCGGCGGCGCTTCACGAGCAAATAGCGGGGGCAGGATTCGAACCTGCGACCTTCGGGTTATGAGCCCGACGAGCTACCAGACTGCTCCACCCCGCAATAGGAGGGAGAAGTTAGTCGAAATTCGGAGAAGAGGTCAACCCGGATGTTCCGGTTGCAGGGACCGACGTTCGCGGCCTTTTTGCGAGCCATCGAAAATGCGTGATCTGTATGCCCCAACCCACTCGGTCGCCCAATGCTCGGAACGATCTTCATGGGCCTGGCAATTGCCCTCGGACAGGGCTCCCTGATCGGGTTGCAAAAGGAGCGAGCGGAATCGCCGCTCGCGGGTCTTCCTCAGCGGTTTTCAGCCGCCTGCTTGAGCGCACGACTGCGCTCATAAAATTCGCGCAAATCCATTTCCTTGATAAAGACCAGGCCTCGCGTGGCGCGGATCAGCGGGCTGGGGTGTTCTTGGAACCACTCGCGTCCGAGGCATGTCTTGATCTTCTGATACTGGTCGACCTGTACTCGCCGGGCCAACTCGGAGAAGGGGCCGTCATGCTCATGGGAGGGAAACGACGCGTCGCGCTGAGAAACGAAAGTGGCCATAAAAGCGCTGTGCATCACCGACAGCATATTGAGCGAGACCGGCACGAAGATGTCCGCTTCGCTCGGCTGGAAACGGAACCACACATTGCGATAACCCCAAACCTTGATATCGGACCGACCGCTCTTCTTCTCGTAGTGTTTGAGCGCCTCGGTTACCGCCTGCAGGACTTTGTAATGTGTATCCGGGCCACTGGCTTCCGGATCGAGCGCTACGCTGACGACGTCCGGCTCAACCTGATCGAGCAGTTTGACCACCGGCAGCACGTCACCTTCGACCGTCGGCTCCTCCGTGAAGATATCGCCGGTATAAAAACCGAGCTGCAAATGTTTGACATTGGCGCAGTCCCAACCGAGATACCCCCAAGTGCACTCGGCCTCCCATTCGCGGCACAGACTTTTGAGCGCCTGAACCTCAGGCACGTCTTTTTGGCCTGGGTAGCGGTCGGAAAAGTAGGCTTGCAACTCAAACAGCTGCTCCTCGACCGCCGCGAGGTCCTCTCCTCCGTAGGCGGCGATAATATTGCGCAAAAAACGCCGTGCCGCCCCCTCGTTGCGCATATGTTCATCATCGGCGGCAACCCCGTCAAGATATTGCCACACGTCCCGGTTGCGCCCGATATCGTAACCCGGGGCGAAGTAGTTTTCGGCCCACAGACTCGCAAACTCGGGGCTGTACAGCAGGTGCCTCAACCGCTGCACGTGCGCCTCGATAAAACCATTGGTCACGGCCGTGAAACCGCCGGTAAAACAAACGAAGTAATGCACATTGCTCGCATCGCGCACATGGCGGACGATGTAGGGCAGGTAGCCCAGCATCAGATCGTCGTGGTGCGGCTCGGTGTGCAAGAAACGCGTCTTCGCAAGAGTCTTGGTCCCCCGCTCGATCTTACTCGCCAAACGGTCATGCACCATCTGGCCCAACGCTTCGGCCTTCTCCGGCCGACGCGCCAATAGCGCGGTACCAAAAGCGTCGGCTGCGAAATCCACCTCCGTCAAGTCGACGACCTTCTTGCCCAAATCGCTGGCCAGGTCCACGACGATCTTCTCCACCGCCTCGTCGTCAACCTCGTCGCGTTGCTCAAAAAGCACCAATTGGCGCACCTTAAGCGATTTCGCCGCGCCTTGCGTGATATAAAAGCGCGCCATCGGCAAACGGTGCAACGATGAGGCCGGATAACTCACGCCAGCCTCTTCTTCGATCGCCGCCGCGACAATCCCGGCCTTAGCCTCACCGGCAGCGACAATTAGCGCGCAGCAGTCTTTGTTATGGACTATCGTGCCCAGCCCGATGGTGATCACTAGCCTTTTACGCGCCACCTCGATACCACCGAGATCACTTGCAGCCGCCGCCTGTGTCTCGTAGTTAAGGCCCGTTAGCCGAGTCGTTGAAAAATGGTCCGAGCCGCGCACATTAAATCCGACATGCCCGTCGGGACCAATGCCGCCCAGGAAAAAACCGATGCCGCCTAAGGCGCGAACCTGCATTTCAAACTCTTGGCACCACTGATCGACGCGGTGCAGTACATCTTGCTGGACCTGCTCAAGACCCGGGCGGACTGCCCGGTGACGCAGCGAAAGATCCACTTCGCCGCCCGGCCAGACCTCGCTTAAAGTCTCACCTGGCTTAAGGCCTATCTCGGCGCAATTGATCAGTAGCGCCTTGGCTGGGTCGAGGCCAAAACCGTCAATATAGAAGCGGTTCACATAGGAGTAGAAGCTATTGTCCTGGCTGGGTTCAATGGGATAGAATTCGTCGATTTGCACAAAGTGCAGGCTGCGCAGATCCGGTTTGCGGGTTGGGTCAATGCCCGCTCCTTCGAGTTCTCGGATGATCCTCGCCTCGCCCCAATGCGCCATCACATGCTGGACCCAGCGGATAAAGTGCTCGGGGGTCTTGCCCGTCGGCAACGAGATCACTCCGCCGGGGTGGTCCTGGGCCCATTCGAGAAAGCGCATCGCCGCCAATTTGCCCAACGCCGGAAAATTCTCGACCACGATGGTGTTGATCTTCTCGGTCGGAGGATAGATCTCGGCAAAAGGCGAAGCCTCGACGGCCTTGCGCTCGACTACGGTCAATTCCCCTAGACCTGCCATATGCTTCAACTCCTCTCGCTGGAGGCCTGGATGACCCCTCGGGTCTCGCGCGCAATCACCAATTCCCCTGCGATACTAGCGCCGGATCGCAATTGATGGCGGTAAAATGCTCAAGCTGCAAACGCTCCGCAGCCCGCTGCGATACGCATTTGTGCGAGGTGCCGTGGAATCCGTAGCGGCAAATAGTCTCTTTTCTTTCAGCTTATGCGGCAACGCCTATAAATAGGCCCGATCGGGTATAGTCTGCTGGAAGGTGGTATCAAAAACCATGACCTGCGGTAGATCAGAAAAATACGTTCGTCCGGCGCGAATGCTCGCCAGATGCGCCACGTTGTGTAAAAGCGCTGACGCGGCACACGCCTCGATGCCTTGTTCGACTTCAGTCGTCAACAGCGCGGCCTCGAAGAATCGCTCGTGGAAGTGCGCGAAGGAGGTCTCCGTGGCCCGCTCGCTCGAGGATCTCTTGAGCGATCAATCGATGGCCTTCTTCGTCATCGACAGTAGGAACTTCAGCCACGCTGTCTTTACCTCAGTTGGTGCCTCGCACGACCAACCCCCCTGGGGAGGGCTCACCGCAGGGTACTATCGTTTATACGAGAAGGATGCTGTGGGATATGTGGTCGCATCGGCCACTGCGCCGTCCAATGAGTAAGGTGGTCTGCCCAGACGAAGGTGTTGTGAGGAGGTGTCGACGATGAAACGGATGGTGTCTATGACGGCTTCGGTGCTCGTCTTCGCTCTAGGCGGCTGTGATGTCACGGACGTGGGTGAGGCCGACTTCTCGGGCAGCGGCGTGGTGACTTTCGTGGCCGTAGAGGGCGGCTGCTGGACGATCGACGCCGGGGCAGAGCGGTACGAGCCGATCAACTTGGCCGCAGCGTTTCGAGTTGACGGATTGGTCGTCACGTTTGAGGCGGACGATCGCCCGGACCTCGCGAGTATCTGTCAGGTCGGGCGTCTCGTTGAGATCAGGTCGATCGACGTTCCGGGGAACTGAGCCTCCCTATTGGCGCTCGCGGATGGCCGCGATGCCGAGTGGTTGGTTCGCTGAAGCCATGGAGAATAATACCGGGGACAGCCTCGACTGTTCTGCCATTGGTGAGGTCCAAACCACGGGTTCCCGCAACTCCGCATGGGCACTAGCTTTTCCGCTCCTCGGGACGTGGCGCAGCTCGGTAGCGCACCTGAATGGGGTTCAGGGGGTCGCCGGTTCGAATCCGGCCGTCCCGACTGAGGAGCCCGGAGTCGCATAAGCGGCTCCGGGTTTTTGTATCTGAGCCCGGATGGGTGCACGCCGAGCGGATTGTGGGAGAACGATCAGGCGTTGGTGCGGTACTATCAGGTCGACCCGGCTGGCTTCGACATTGACGCCTACTTCGCGTTGATCACTCCATAGCAGGGCAGCGCGCGGGCTTCCTGGGCCCTCCTAGTACAACCGAACCACATCCAGCTGATTTCGCAGCGGCTCCCCCGCACGCCATCTCCCCAGGTTCTCGCAGAATAAGTCCACTATCCTTCGATTCTCTCGGTCGCTCGTACTCCCCGAGTGAGGACTGACGAGAACGTTCGGCATCGACCACAGTGGATGCTCCAGAGGCAGCGGCTCCTCCGCGAAGACGTCCAGATAGGCCGCGCCGAGATGTCCGCTCTCTAGTGCTGCGATGAGCGCGGGTTCGTCGATCAGTGAGCCCCGTCCGACATTCACTAGCGCTGCATCCCGAGGAATTACCGCGAGCTGCTCCGCGCCGATCATCTTTTCGGTCTCGGCTGTGTGCGGCGCGGCTAGCACCAGAAAGTCCGCCCGCGGAAGGAACTCCATGAGATCGTCGGGGCCGCACAGCTCATCCGCATGGACGGACGCCGGGTCAATTCCTTCTGGTCGGCGACGCACCCCCAGCACGGTGACTCCGAACGCACCAGCGAGGCGTCCGGTCTCCTGGCCGATTGAGCCATACCCAACGATGACCACCGTGCGGCCCTCGAGGTCCGATCCCGCGAAGCGTTCCCACCTTTTCACACTCTGGGCATGTACGGTAGGTAGGAGGCCACGCATGTGGCCGAGCATGCTCATGAGGGCGAACTCGGCGAGCGGACGTGCGTGTACGCCGCTCGCGGTCGTGAAGACTGTCTCGGGCATCCGTCGCGGGTACTGCATGCGATCCACGAACTGGCCGATGCCCGAGCTGGTGGCCTGAAGCCATCGGACGTGGGGGGCGAGTTCGGGCAGGGCCTCCTTATTCGTTCGATCGAAGTCGAAGAGGATGGTGGCTCGACCGAGTAGCGCTCTCCACCGCTGTTCGTCGGCCTCGGATCGTTCGCCGGCTTCTCCGGTGTGGTCCGCAGCGTACCGGGGCGGGCGCAGCAGCGAAGGCTCATGGACCACCTCAGCCCAGGGCGCCGCTTCTCTGACTCGCTCGACCAGGTATGCTTCGAGCCAGCTCGCGATCACGATGACTTCTTCGGGCACTGAATTACTCCTGGGGCCACTACTGAGGTGGGGGCGAGCGTGAAATCTAGCTGGGGGTGACGACTAGGATACGAGCCGAGGCGGCACGAGTCCCGTGACCTTCCAGCTCTTGTTGCTGTCGTTGTAAACTGCGCATAATCTGATTTCTCCCTCATCGGTTGGATTCCATGACGCATCTCTGTCAGCGCATCACCGTATCCGCTGTGGCGATACTCCTCGTCGCTCCCGCGCCATCGGCAGCGCAATGGCCCTCGGATGACGCTGAGCCGAGAGAGTTCAGCCTCGCCATCAACGCGAAGATCCTCTGCTCGGGCGTCTTCGTGCAGGGCCGGGACGCGGGTGTGCACGCATACGCGGACCTCGAGCGCTTCGCTCACTTCGGCTGGGGAGACGACTTCGTCTACGACGTCGATGAAGATCGTCAGCGAGTCACGATGAGCGCGACTGGAGTGCCCGACCGAGTCGCGCAATACAACGGTGACCAAGGGTGCAGCGTCCTCCCCCGTGGTGCAGACGACGTCTACTTTGAGCCCTCTGATGTCGGTGCGGAATGGCCACGCCGAAGCTGGGAGCTGTGGCCTATGGGCGAGCGACTACCGGACACGGCACTCCCCGCGGAGGTCGATGGCGATGCTGTGAATGCGGCGCTCGACTTCGCCATCGCGAACCACGAGCATGGGCAGAATACCCGGGCGGTCGTGGCCCTCTACAAGGGACGGGTCATCGGGGAGCGGTATGCGACCGGGGTCGCCCGGGACATGCCGCACCTGTCGTGGTCCGAGGGCAAGAGCATCACTGCCGCCCTTATCGGGGTCCTCATTCAGCAGGGCGCCCTGACACTCGACCAGCCTGCGCCTGTCGCGGAATGGCATGAGTCATCGGACGACCCGAGGGCTGCGATCACGATCCGCAACCTGCTGAATATGAGCAGTGGACTCGATTTCAATAACTGGGGTCTGGGAGAGGACCGGTCGCTGTCGACGCAGAACCATCATTTTCGGATCTACTTCGACGGTATCAACGTCTTCGAGCATGCGGTCAGCTTCCCAATGGAGGCTGAAGCTGGTGAGCGTTGGGAGTATCTGAACTCGGACCCACTTACACTCGGCAGGATCGTGCGTGAGACCGTCGAAGCGCGCGGACAGGATTATCACGCGTTTCCGTGGACGGATCTGTTCGACAAGATCGGGATCAAGAACGCCGTCCTGGAAACGGACGCTTGGGGCAATTTCATTCTGCCCGGATTCGACTACATGTCGGCCCGGGACTGGGCTCGGTTCGGTCAGCTTCACTTGCAGGACGGCAGGTGGGAGGACGAACAGATTTTGCCCTCGGGGTGGAGTGACTTCGTGAGCACACCGGCTCCGGCCAGTACCAATCGAGGGTACGGCGGGTTGTTCTGGCTCAACGCAGGCGGCGCGATGGATCGTTTGCCGGCTGACGCCTACTGGCCGTCAGGCTTCATGGGTCAGATGACGATGATCGTTCCGTCGAGAGACGTGGTCGTAGTGCGATTGGGACCTAGTCCAGGCGGCTCAGGCGGCTACATGAACGAAGTGGTTGGGGACATCCTCGACGCGATTGGAGAACCGCCGGAAGGTAGGTAGTCTGCACTTCACGCCTCACCCCAGCCGAATCGGCATCGTTCGGACACGCTCCCCTGTGAGGGCGTAAATCGCGTTCGTGACCGCGGGGGCAATCGGTGGAGTGCCTGGCTCGCCGACTCCACCCGGAGCATCACCACTCGGCGCGAGGACCACTTCAATTGTGGGTGCTTCGTTCATGCGGAGCATCTGATAATCGTGGAAATTGCTCTGCACCGCCCGCCCGCCCTCGATGTTGATCTCTCCATACAGAGCAGCCGTGAGTCCGTAGATGATGCCGCTCTCCATTTGTGCCTGGACGATTCGTGGGTTTACCACCGTCCCACAATCGATAGCACACCACACGCGGTGGACCCGGGGGCGTCCGTTCTCCACCGACACCTCGGCGACCTCGGCCACGTACGAACCGAACGACTCGACCACAGCGATTCCGCGGGCGCGGCCCTCGGGTGCAGGGGAGCCCCAGTCAGCGGCCTCTGCTACGGCGTCAAGAACGGCTATGTGGCGGGGGTGGGCGCCGAGAAGTGAGCGCCGGTAGGCGTAGGGGTCCTGGTCGGCCGAGTGAGCGAGCTCGTCGATGAATGACTCCACGACGAAGCCAGTGTGCGTATGCCCTACTGATCGCCAGAAGCCGACCGGTATCGGGAGGTCGACCTTGGCGTACGTCATGTGGGCGTTCGGGACCGCGTAGGGGTGGTCCGACGCTCCTTCTGTCGATGTCGGATCCCTCTTCCCGGCGAAGTTCGCGACCGTGCCTGGCACCCATCCCGGCATCAGGCGTTCCAGTATGGACTGCATCGCCATCCGGTGATCCCATGCCTCGGGCATCCCGTCGGCATCGAGCGACGCGACTAACTCGTGGTAGGAGGCCGGTCGGTAGAAATCATGTTGCATGTCGTCTTCGCGAGACCAGATCACCTTGACCGGTCCTTCCACCATGCCCGCGATTTCGGCCGCTTCTTGCACGAAATCGCTTTCTGCTCGGCGCCCGAACCCTCCGCCGAGGAAGGTCGTGTGGACGTCTGTATTATCGGCGCTTACACCAGCCGCCTTCGCGGCCACCTGCCGAGCGCCTCCTCCGATGATCGCCGGACCGTTCGGAAACTGCGTGGGCGCCCAGATGGTGCAGCGCCCTTCGTGCACCCAAGCCGTGCAGTTCATCGGCTCCATCGTGGCATGCGCGAGGTAGGGCAGGCGATAAACTGCCTGGTGTGTGGAAGTCGCCGAGGCCAGAGTCGCCGCGGTATCCCCCTCGTCACGTACCGTCCGTCCACTCACCCGGGCTTCCGTCCCTAAGTGCGCGAAGATTTCGGCGTCATTGAGAGTGGCTGCCTGCCCCTCATTCCAGTCGACGAGAAGTGCGTCCCGTCCGGCCTTCGCCGCGATGTATCCATTGGCCACGACGGCGACCCCCGACTCGATCTGAACCACCTCACCGACGCCGGGAACGGCGAGCGCTGCCGTCGCATCGAATGAACGGACCGTTCCACCGAACACGGGGCAACGAGCGACCATCGCAATCCGTGTCTCTGGGGGTCCGGCGTCGATCCCGAAAATCGCTCGTCCGGTACTCTTGGCCTCGACATCGAGCCGTGCCACGGGTCGACCGATGATACTGAACTCCGAGGGGTCTTTGAGCAGAACGTCTTGCGGGACATCCAGAAGTGAGGCTTCTACCGCGAGGTCGGCGTAGGCGATCGTCGTTCCGTCGCCGGACACCGCCAACCCCTGGCGCGTCGTGACCTCGTCGGGCGAGACGGCCCACCGATTGGCGGCGGCGGCACTAAGCATCTGCCGGGCGGTGGCACCCGCTTCACGAAGTGGGCGCCACGACTCGACGACACTGGTGCTGCCACCGGTGACCATCGTCCCGTAAGCATCATGGGCCGGCGCGAAGGCGAAGGAGACCTGGCCCCATTCGACGTCGAGTTCCTCTGCGACGAGCTGCGACAGAGCGGTTGTCACACCCTGACCCATTTCCGCTCGAGGAATCATGACCGTGATCGTTCCGTCCGCGTCGATGCGGAGAAAGGCGTTGGGCGCCCAAGTCGCGTCGGTCTCGGGGAGGCCGGGGTCAGAGGTGGCCTTCCAGGCGATACCGAGAGTGAGCCCTCCACCGGCGACCACACCGATCTTCACGAAAGAGCGACGGGAGAGTCCTTTCATCGGTCATCACTCCCGCCCACGGGGGTCGAATCGGTGGCGTCACGCTGAGCCTGGATCTCCGCGGCCCGATGGATCGCCCGCCGGATAGCACCGTATGCGCCACAACGACAGATGTTTCCTGACATTGCTGTGTCGATGTCGGTGTCGGTAGGGGCTCCTTCCGAGAGAAGCGCCGCTGCCGACATGATTTGTCCGGACTGGCAATAACCGCACTGAGGAACCTGCTCCTCGATCCAGGCTTCCTGGAGAGCATGGGGACCGTCCGCCGTAAGTCCTTCGATCGTAGTGATTTCGGTCCCTTCCGCACGATCCACGGTGAATTGACATGACCGGGTCGGTTGGCCGTCGACGAGGACTGTACAGGCGCCGCACAGCCCCACGCCGCATCCAAATTTGGTTCCACTGAGGCCGAGTGATTCGCGCAGCGCCCAGAGGAGGGGATGGCTGCCGGGAACGCTGATCTCTCGTCGCTCACCGTTCACAGTGAAGGTCGCCATGGACGTGCCTGCCTCGCTCGTGGGTCGGGGTAATAAACTACGAACGGTCAACGGTGTGTGCAGGTCGAACCTCGACAGCTGCGACGTTCGTCGCCCACCTGCCCGGGGCGAACTCTTCCGCGTTCGCCGTAGATGAGCGGAGTAGACGGTGGTCGCCCTATCTTCGCCTCGTGGCCGCCCACCAAAACTCTCCTGCCCGCGACCCCTTGGACCACTCCATGATGCACCCAACTCCCTTGCGCCCCGAATCCTCAGCCGTATTCAACCCCGAGAAGATGGGGAAGAGTACGATTTTTTCTTCGGCCCGCTTGTTGGTCGGGATCAACGCTTTCGAGCCGGGACAGGAGCACCGGCTCCATGCCCATGAGGGCATGGACAAGGTCTATCACGTGCTTGAGGGATCCGGGCTCTTCCTTCTGGACGGGCGTGAGGCCGATATGGAAGCGGGAATCATGCTCGTGGCGCCTGAGGGTGTGCCCCATGGGATCCGTAACACGTCGAACGCTCGACTTGTCGTCCTTGTGGTGCTGGCTCCTGCGCCCGGATAGTCGAGACTCTCCGTTGTAGTTCGCTTGGTCATCCTCCTCATACCGGGTCTCATGATTTCATTCGCCAGAATCCAGCCGTAGCGTCACGCGTTAACGGAGTACGGAGGCAGACTCCATCCGGTCATGCAGAGAGCAACTGATCGGGTGGTAGTGCGTGGGGCCGGGGGTCATTGTCAGCTTCCCGGCTCGCCCCCGCGTGGAGCCGCCGGTGCCGCTGGCGTGCACATCACCAAGAAGTTGTAGAGGTGCTCACCCCGCTGCAGGAAGACGGCATCGCTGACCGTCATCTCCGCGTCCGTATTGAGCGCTATGGCCGAGTCGTAAAAATTGAAAAGACAATCCGCGCCGTGCTGACGATATCGAAGCGACGCCTCGTTGGGGGCGTCGCGGGGATCTGGTGTCCGTTCCCAGCCTGACTCGGGCAGGATCTCATAGAACTGGCGTGCCACCACCGCTGAGGACTCTGTCGTCGCACCTGCTGCAGTCACCCGGCATCCCGATACCATCGCCTGAGTCCGCCAATCGTCGATTGTGTCGGGTTCGGTGATTACCGTCATGCCGATGACGTCACGCAGATGGCGTTCGGCGTCGAGGCACAGATCGAGCTGGGCTGACACGGCGGCAGGTATCGTCATGGCGACACAAAATCCAGCCATGCCAACCACAGCCCGACCAAGGAGCGCCCTCTTCGTTTGACTAGCGATGTGGATTTCTCTCCGGCGTGGGTCTATCAGATCTCTACAATAACCGTCAAGCGGACGTACGGGTCCGCTGATTGGAACCCCGACAGCCGCGCGCGCATGTTGCCGGGCGCAATCACTTGGTCGGATTTGTTCGAGACGGGGCTAAAGGTATGTCGGCATATGCGGACACCACCTACGAAGAACTTCTGGGGCTGCAGCACTACATCTCGCCACGGGCTGAGGCTGGCCTTGTAGCCTAGGGTGTGGGATAATTTGATGCGGGAGCTACGGAGAGACCCTGAACTCGACCATACCTGAGACGGACGCACGAGGAATCATGAAGAATCTGCGATACAACTCCGGGGCCTGCGCCCTGCTGATGCTTTTCGGCACCGCATGTGGTGCACCTTCAGCTGAAAGCGCCTCAGACGCCGTCGCGTCCTCGGCGGCCGCAGCGGCAACTTCCATGGCCGGCGATCAGCGAGCCGCCATCGAGGTCGCTGCGGCAGCGCTTTCAGTCGCGACCGACATGGAAGTGAGGAGTGCCCGCAGCCCCATTCCGGGCGTGATTACTGCCGGCCAACCCACGCAGGAACAGCTCGAAGCTCTGAATGAGGCAGGCGTGACTCACTTCATCTCACTTCGTCCGACGGCAGAGGGTGGGGCCGGCTGGGAGGAGGCACACGCCGCGGACGGGTCGTACGACTTCGATCGGCTTCCCATATCAGGGGCTGCGTCTCTCACCCGAGAGAACGTCGACATCTTCGCTACAATGCTGGAGAAGACCGGAGGAGCGCCGACTGTTCTCTACTGCGCGAGCAGCAATCGCGTGGGGGCGATGTTGGCGTTGAAGGCCCACTGGATCGACGGCGTGGACGCGGCCGAGGCGTTCGAAATCGGACTCGCTGCCGGCATGACGCGATTGGAAGCGCCGGTCCGTGAGCTTCTCGGGTTGGAGTCTTAGGTGAGTTCTACCACCCGGTCTCGCGCCTGCTCGCGCGCGCTCCTCGGGGCTGCGCTGATGGCTGTAGCCGTGCCCACGATGGTGCTCGCGCAGGAGACGTATGATGTGGTCCTGAGCGGCGGCCGAGTGATGGACCCGGAGACGGGCCTGGATGCGATCCGGTACGTGGGCATCCGAGGTGAGATGATCGTGGCGATCTCCGAAGAGCCGCTCCAGGGCGAAACGATGATCGATGCGACCGGACTCGTCGTTGCTCCGGGCTTCATTGACCTGCACGCGCACGGTCAGAGTAATCGCGCAAACGAGTTCCAGGCGCGCGACGGCGTGACGACGGCGCTGGAGTTGGAGTCGGGCGTGCCCAGTGTCGCTGGCTATCTGGGAAGTCGAGCCGGCGATGCCGTGCTTAATTTCGGTGCCACGATCTCACATGGAGCGTTGCGAACTGCAGTGATGCCTGAATACCGCGATGAGGTTCGCATGGCTTTGGCAGGGCTCAGTCTGGATCGGACCGAAGATGAACTCGAAGTGCTCGGGCGCGCCATCTCATTGGGCAACTATGACGCCCTCGATAAGGAGCACTATCCAGAACTGCACGAACAGATCACGCAGGGCATGGCCGAAGGAGCCCTCGGTATCGGCATGCCGCATCAATATTATCCGGGCGCGACCCGCGATGAGATTTTTCGTCTTTTTGCTCATGCCGGTCCTGAAAAGTTCCCGATCTACACTCACGTCCGATCGATGGGAATTGACGCGATTCAGGAGGTCGTTGCGAATGCCGTAGCAACCGGCACGCCGCTGCATATCGTGCACCTGAATAGCTCTAGCCTTTGGGACATACAGACGAATCTCGACCTCATTCAGGGAGCTCAGGAAGCGGGTGTCGACGTGACGACGGAGGCGTATCCGTACACCGCCGCTTCGACGTCGCTCGAGTCGGCGATTTTCGACGAGGGGTGGCGGGAGCGCTTCCAGATTACCTACTCCGACCTGCAGTGGCAGGCGACCGGTGAGCGTCTGACCGAAGAGACATTCAACCAGTATCGAGCCGAGGGCGGCACCGTGATCATTCATATGATGCAACCGGAATGGATTGAGGCGGCGATGCGGGCCCCGCACGTCATGGTGGCGTCGGACGGGATGCCCTACGACCCCGGAGCACATCCCCGTAGCGCGGGCACCTTCTCTCGCTTCCTCGGTCGGTATGTCCGTGATGACGGCGTCCTTTCTCTCATGGACGGCCTGCGTAAGATCACGTTGATGCCTGCTCAGCGCCTCGAAACCGTCTCGCCGCAGATGAGGCGGAAGGGCCGGATCCAGATCGGGAGCGATGCGGACGTCACGATTTTCGATCCTGCCAGGATCATCGACACCGCCACGTTCGAAGATGACTTGTCATATTCACTCGGTGTCGAGCACGTGCTCGTCAATGGCGAGTTCGTGGTGCGGGACGGAGAGAATGTTGAGGGAGCGCGCCCGGGTCGCCCGGTGGTGGGAAGAAAAGTTGTCTTCTAGGAAGACTCAGCACCGAGTAAGCACGGCAACGAGCGCCCGCCGCAGACGGACGCCCGAGCTGTCGAACCGACAGACCCGGTAACGAGGAGAGGATGATCACTCGCCGGCGAGCCGTGATCTCGCTGAGCGACGCACTCACATCTAGCCCGTCGAGCGCATCCCCTGACTTCCCAGGAAGTCAGGGGAGCGTGACCAGTTGGTGCACCTCTGCAGGGAAGGGCACCTGAGCCACGGCTGAGTCGAGAGTGGTGAGCTAGGTCACGAGTCCCGGTGCGACGATCGTCGCGAGGAAGAGCTTCGCCGGCGTCAGCGCTGGCCCGCTGGCTCCAACCTCAGGATCGCCGTCGGGGGACCGTCGACAAACCGATCGCCACCGTCGAAGGCGAGATAAATGAAGCCGTCCGGTCCCTGCTGGACGTCTCTGATTCTCCCCATGTCCTGAATCAGTACTTCCTCCCGAGCGATCTCCTGGCCGTCGAGTCTCAGGCGGACGAGGCGTTGGCCACTCAACCCTCCGATGAGCATGTCGCCGCGCCACTCGGGGAATGCATCGCCCGTGTAGAAGAGCATACCGGCGACGCCGATCGATGGAACCCAGATGTGCGCTGGCGGCGCCATCCCGTCCTGATGCGTGCCGTGGTGGATGGCCTCGCCCGTTCGGTAGTTCACGCCGTAGCCGACGACAGGCCAGCCGTAGTTCGCACCGGGACTGAGGAGGTTCACCTCGTCACCGCCTTGAGGCCCGTGCTCGGTGAGCCACACGTCACCCGTCTGCGGGTGGACCGCGAGGCCTTGGGCGTTTCTGTGCCCGTACGTCCAGATTTCGGGCAACATTTCTGCGCGGCCGACGAACGGATTGTCCTCCGGAATTCGCCCATCGTCATGAAGGCGGACCGTGGTGCCGTTGTGGTTCGAGAGATCCTGCGCTGGGTGTGCCGCTAGGTCACCGGTGGCGGGCCACTGCCGGTCGCCCAGTGTGACGTACATGTAGCCGTCACCGTCGAACGCGATCTTCCCCCCCCACATGGAGCTTCGCTCACTCCCGTTGCCGTCGGCTTTGGCATGAAAGAGTTCCTCGACGTCCGACATACGATCGTTCTCAAAGCGCCCACGAGCGACCGTCAGCGCGCCGAGTGAGTCGGCGCCGGGCTTCACATAACTCAGGTAGAGAAGCCGGTTCGCCGCAAAGTCCGGATGCAGCGCGACGTCGCGCAGGCCAGCCTGCTCGAGTCCGTTCATGGACATGGCCCCCCGCCCGAGAGCTAGGATGTCCGGGAGCCCTTCTACGGAGTCGGGCAGGAGGAGTCCGTCCCGCACGATGCGAAGCCGGCCGGGTCGCTCGGTCACGAGAAGGTCACCCTCAGGGGTGAACACCATGGAGAAGGGGTTCACGAGTCCGTTCGCCACCTCGACGATCTGAAAGTCGTGGTACGCGGTCTGTACGACGTCGCCGCTGTCCTGGCCGAGAGCGAAAGAGGAAGCTATGGCCGCACCGATCGCGAGAACGGCTACGGCGAGTGGTGTGCTACGGGGGAGGGTGCGGCTCATCGAGGACCTGTGTGCGACGGAAGGGCAGGGGTTTTCGTACGAAATGAATACAGATGCATTTCCTCGACCGAAAGGATCGACCCTACTGACACTTGCCCCGAGGGCGGGTGGGTGAAACCCTCAGCGTTCCAGTATCCAGCATGAGAGGTGATATGCGCTCCAGCATGATGACATTCGTTCCAACTCAGTCCGTTCGGACTGCGCTTTGTCTTCTCACCCTCACGGTGGTTGGTTGTACGAGTGCACCGGAGAACCCCGATGCCGTGGTTTTCAGCGGCGGACGGCTCATCACCGGCGACGGCGCGGTAATCGAGGATGCAGTCGTAGTCGTCGATGGCGATCGGATCATCGCTGCGGGTTCGCGGAGTGACACCGAGGCCCCTGCTGGCGCGACAATGGTCGACATGTCGGGCAAGACGATCATGCCTACACTCGTGAACGCGCACTTTCACCTCTCATCCGACCGTCAGGAGCGAGTCGATCAACTCCAGCACATGGCGTACTACGGCTCCGGCTCCGCGCTCAGCCTTGGCCTCGACGTCGGTGACCTCGGCCTGACGATGCGCAGCGAGGCGATCCCAGACGGTGCTCGTTCGCAGTCGGCGGGACGTGGAATCACGTCTCCCGAGCCTGGGCGATCTGAAGTGCCATACTGGGTGACGACGGAGGACGAGGCACGAGCCGCGGTACGCGAGCTGGCCGCGCAGAATGTCGATTTCGTGAAGATCTGGGTTGACTCACGCGGTGGTCAGTACGATCGCCTTTCGCCGGAGCTCTACGGCGCCGTCATCGACGAGGCCCATGCAAACGGTCAGCGTGTGACGGCTCACGTATTCACGCTCGAGGATGGTAAGGGGCTCCTGCGGGCGGGCATCGACGCATTCGCCCACGGAATCCGTGACATGGATGTCGATGATGAGCTTGTAGCTCTTTGGCTCGAACGGCCTGAGGTGGTTCTTGTGCCCAATCTGCCAGGGCCGGGTGTCGCGACTGACCTCTCCTGGCTCAGTGGGACGATTCCCGCTGAGACTCTGGAGGAGATGCAGGCCGGTCAGGTCGATCGACCCGCCGCTCAGGAATCCTTCGGGATCCAGGCCCGGAATCTGGCTCGGCTGAGCGCAGAGGGAGTGACGATCGCTTTCGGTACGGATGGCGGCTCCCCGTGGGCTGCGCACCAGGAACTCGAAGACATGGTGCGGACGGGCATGTCTCCGGCCGACGTCATCGTGGCCGCCACCTCGGCCTCCGCGGCAGTCATGAAGATGCCCGATGTGGGTACGATCGCTCCGGGAATGGTCGCTGATCTGTTGATCCTCGACGCGAACCCGATCGACGATATCACGAACACGCGCCGCATCTCGGCGGTGTATTTGCGGGGACAGGCGATCGACCGGGACGCACTGGGAGCGCGGCTCCGGGGCGGCGAATGAACGCTTAGCCTCAGGCCATCACGGCCTGCGACCTCCCCGGCAACGAGGCGGATGAGCGCATCTCACGGCGCCGATGTGATCGGGCTTGCGATCGCCCCGCCCATGGTCCTCGTCGAGGTGCCGGTGCAGCTGAGGTAGTTGTGTTTGTCCGAGGGAAAGAGGACGTCGCCCTCTCCCCCTACCGTGCGAAATTCCAGTTCTCTCGCACAGACTCGGTCCGTGACAGCATGACCCGCCGAATGGCCTCGACGACGTCCAGGTTGGATGCCGCGACGTCCCTGGCTTCAGCCGGATCTGCTTCCAGGTCGTACAGCTCGATCGGTGCGTCAGGATCATCGTGCCCACCTAGACGGACACCCTTCCAGCGCCCCATCCGGACAGCCTGTGCGCCATTCCACAGGCCGTGATACTCCCAGTACAGCGCGTCGTGCGCATTCTGGTTCGCCCCCCCGGTGAGCTCGGCCAGGAAGGAGATGCCATCGATGTCGATGGGTGCCGAGACTCCGGCGAGGTCGGCGAAGGTCGGCATCATGTCCCAGAACGCCGATATGTGATCGCTCACGGACCCCGGTTCGATCTGGCCCGGCCAACGTGCAATGAACGGTACGCGTATTCCGCCTTCGTACACTGAGCCCTTGAGTCCGCGAAGCCCCGCGCTGCTATCGAAATACTCTGCGTCGACTCCGCCCGTATAGGTCGTCCCGTTGTCGCTGGTGAAGATCACTACCGTGTTTTCCGCGAGACCGAGCTCGTCGAGCCGTGCTAGGATCAGCCCGATGTGTGCGTCCATTCGGGTGATCATACCGGCGTAGGTAGAGAACGGCCGGTAGTGCGGCAGATAGCTGCGGTCTCCCAGGTACGGCTCCTCATCGAAGGCACCTTCGTACTCGACGAGCGATGAATCAGGGACCTGCAGCGCGAGGTGAGGGACGGTGAAGGGCAAGTAGAGGAAGAACGGCTCGTCCTGGTGTTCGTCGAGGAACACCAGCGCATCGTCGGCCATGACGTCGAGTGAGTACTCGTTACCCTGATATTGCCGGTACTGCTCAGGGTCGGTGGGATCGTCGCCATCGAACCGTTGGTGAGGACTGAAGTAGTCGTTGTCCAGCGGCACCCGTTCGCCGTTCCTCCACAGGTGTGTCGGGTAGAAATTGTGAGCAAGCTGCTGGTCGAGGTATCCGAAGAAGTAGTCAAACCCCTGATAGTGCGGCTGCCCGAGCGTCTCGCGGCCACCGAGACCCCACTTCCCGATCGCACCCGTCACGTAGCCAGCGTCCTGGAGCATCGTGCCGATGGTGTAGGTGCCGGAGTCGAGGGGCATCTGACCAAGCTCGTCGGGATCCGGATATCCACCGACCTCGTGGTTGTCGCGCACCTGAGAACGCAGCGTGCTGAGGCCTGTCAGGAGTGTCCCACGTGACGGGGCACAGACCGGACTGCCTGCGTAGTGGTTTGTGAGTCGCATTCCATCTGCGGCCAGCGCATCGAGGTTCGGCGTCCGAATTCGAGTCTGTCCGTAGGAGCCCAATTCGCCGTAGCCCAGATCATCGGCCAGCATGTAAACGATATTGGGCGGCCGAGCTGCCGGGTCCTCACCGCATCCGGCGAGAGCTCCACAGCCGGCGAGAGCGACGACCAACGATGTGGCTTGGGTCAGGCAACGCCTTAGGCTGCTCATTCAGTGTCTCCGAGAATGATGTCCAGGAAGGTCGATCCATACTTCTTGAGTTTCGCCGGGCCTACACCGGGAACGTCGAGCATCTCGCCGTCGTTGCTCGGTCTCTGGACCGCCATCTCCACGAGTACCTTGTCACTGAAGACGATGTAGGCGGGCACCTTCAGCCGGTCTGCCAGTTCCTTCCGCAGACCTCGCAGCTTCTGGAAGAGGGCGTCGTCTTCGGGAGTGAGCGAGTCTCCGGTAGTGCTGACGTGCCGCGATCGCCGTTTCGTGCCCTGGACGACGCCGATCGCGCCCATCGCCTCGGCAGCGATCTGATCCGGCCCGATGCCCGTGCAGACATCACACGACGCGTCGCATGGCCCCATGACTTCATCGAAGTGCGCCAGGATCATCTGATGACGGCAGCGATGTGCCTCGACAAGTTGAAAGAGGTCTACCGTCTTCTGCCGTTTCTGCTGGTAGACCTCGGGCTCGTCGATGTCACTCAAGAAGCGCTCGTGAAGCTTTACGTCTGCCCACGAATAGAAGAGGAAGCAGTCACTCTGTAGGCCGTCACGGCCCGCGCGTCCCATCTCTTGATACCAGGACTCGATGTCCTTCGGCATGTCCCGATGGATGACGAAACGGACATTCGACTTGTCGATGCCCATTCCGAAGGCGACGGTCGCTACGATGACCTCGATCTCGTCGCGCTGGAATGCTTCCTGGTTTCGAGCTCGGTCCTGGTCCGGGAGGCCGGCGTGGTAGGGCAGGGCGTTCACTCCGTTCGCCTTCAGGAACGCACACGTCTGCTCCACTCCTTTCCGGCTCAGGCAGTACACGATTCCTGATTCGCCTTCTCGCCGCTTGATCAGTGAGAGGATCTCTTTCTTGGTATCCCCGGTCCCCTTCTTGCGGCAGCCGATCTCGAGGTTGGCACGGAAAAAAGAACCCTTGTAGCCGGCCGGCTTTCGCATGCCGAGCTGTCGCAGGATGTCCCGAGCTACCGGCCGCGTCGCGGTCGCTGTGAGTGCGAGCACTGGGACGTCGAGTCCTTCCTTCAGGCCGCGGAGACGACGGTATGAGGGACGAAAGTCATGCCCCCACTGGCTGATGCAGTGCGCTTCGTCGACGACCATCAATGAGATAGGGCACGTTGAGACAAAGTCACCCAGGCGGCCGTCGAAAGCCTCCGGGGCGAGATACACGAGCTCGTATTCACCGCGCCGAAGCGCGTCCAGCCGGGCATTTCGCTCGTCCCAGTCGAGGGTCGAATTGATCTCGACGGCTGCGAAGCCGAGCTCCTGCAGAGCATCGACTTGGTCTTTCATCAAGCTGATCAGCGGGGAAAGAACCAGGACCGTGCCTTCTAGAATGCGGGCCGGGAGTTGGTATGTGAGCGACTTGCCCGCGCCTGTGGGCATTACGGCGATGCAGTCCCTTCCCGCCAGCACTGCTTCAATGACTTCGTGCTGCCCGGGGCGAAATTCGTCGAACCCGAAGACATCACGCAGGACATCGAGTGCGCTGACTTGGGATATCTGCATCAGAACGCCACCACGATTCCGAACGTGAAGTCATGGCGCCGGATGTGTGAGCCGGCGGAGAGATTTCTCACGGTTTGGAAAGTGTCATCGAGGTTTTCAAACGAATTCACGTCGCCGTAAAATGACAGGTTAACCCTGGCGGCATTCTGTTGAACGAGCCTCGGTAGACCGATCGGCAGATGATTGATGGACTCGTCCCGCGGAATTTCTTGGGAGTGAACTCTGCTGGGAGCCGCGATGGAGGCGGCCAGAGAGAGACGAGCGATGATCTCATGTTGTTCTGGGATGGCAGACAGCGATACGGCCGAGACCGTAAAAATTGTTCCAGCGAGCCACGAACATACAAGGTCTCCGGCGGCTCCGCGCATTGCAGCAACGATGTGCGAGGCGCACATTCGCGCTCCCCGGGATGGAGCAATTCCATGGATCGACGACAGGCCCTAAAACTGCTGGGCGCTTCGGCCGCAGTGGCTGGACTTACGCCCTCGCAGCTGGCTGCGCTGCTGGATTCGGGACATCCCGCGATGCGGACCCGGGCCGCCTTCACGTCGGAGCAGCGTGAGACGGTCGCTGCGATGGCCGAGACGATCATTCCGGAGACAGACACTCCTGGGGCCGGTGAAGCGGGGGTGGCGGAATTCATCGAAGTGATCGTTTCGGAGTGGTACGCTCCGGATCAGCAGGAACGGTTTATGCGCGGACTCGCTCACGTCGACGAAAACAGCACCGCCCTTTTTGCAGTGCGGTTCCCATACACCGGACCTGAACGACAGACGGCGATCCTTTCGGAGTTGGAGGCCGAAGGCACAGCACTGAACGCGGCCGCCACCCTAGCTGGTGGGGAAATGCCGCCGCCATTCTTCCATCAATTCCGAAGCCTCGTTCTTCATGGTTACTACACGTCTGAGGTCGGGATGGCGGAGGAGTTGATGTTCCGGAAGGTGCCGGGGCGCTTCAATGGCTGTGTGGACCTCGAGACCGTAACGAGGCCGATCCCCGATGAGTGGCCACCTGCGCGAGGACAAGGAGCCGCCCGTGGCTAAGCAGGAGCGGTACGATGCGATCGTCGTGGGATCTGGAATCACCGGCGGATGGGCCGCAAAGGAGCTGACCGAGCGTGGGATGCGCGTGCTGGTGCTGGAGGCAGGCCGCCCCATCGATCCCAACCTCGACTATGTCATGCTGAAGCAGCCCCATGAGCTGAAGTATCGAGGTCGGCGTGATCGGGAACGGCAGGAGAGAGAGCGGCCCATTCAGAGCACGTGCTACGCCTGTGACGAATGGAGTGAGGATTTCTTCGTACGCGACGACCTGAACCCGTACACAACCGGAGAGGACAAGCCGTTCTCATGGATTCGGTCCAGACAGGTGGGTGGCCGTTCCATCGTCTGGGGCCGGCAGGTCTACCGGCTCAGCGACTTGGACTTCGAGGCGAATGCGAGGGACGGACACGGTGTCGACTGGCCGATCCGATATGCTGACCTCGCACCCTGGTACGACCACGTGGAGCGATTCATCGGCGTGAGCGGTCGAGCGGAAGGGCTCCCCCAGCTGCCCGATAGCCAATTCCTGGCGCCCATGGACCTCAACTGTGCCGAACAGCATGTAAGAGAGGGCCTGACCCGCGCGTACGGGGGCGAGCGTCTTCTCACCATTGGCCGAGCGGCGATCCTGTCGGAGGACCATCGCGACCGTAAGGCCTGTCACTACTGCGGCACGTGCGAGCGGGGCTGCACGACGCATTCGTACTTCAGTTCGCTCGCCGCCACGTTGCCCGCGGCCGCTGCGACCGGACGGATGACGCTTCGTCCATACAGTGTGGTGGAAAGCGTTCTCCGAGATCCGGCGACGGGGCTGGCCACTGGTGTCCGGGTGATCGACGCAGAGACTCGCGAAGAGATCCAGTTCGAGGCACGTCTCGTGTTCATGTGTGCATCCGCGCTCGAGTCGGCACGCCTCCTCCTCAATTCGACGGACCAAGGGACGCCGGACGGACTTGGCAACTCATCGGGACAGCTGGGCCGGAACCTCATGGATCACACCATGGGGGGCGGCGCGGCCGGTTTTGTCGATGGAATGGATGACAAGTGGATATACGGCCGTAGACCGAACGGGATCTACCTGCCGCGCTTCCGGAACGTGACTGATCAGCATCCTGACTTCCTCCGTGGCTACGCGTATCAGGGTGGCGGGTCGCGGGCAGGGTGGGGCAGGGGGAACGACCTTCCCGGGTTCGGAGCCGATTACAAGCACGCGCTTCGGGAACCAGGACCATGGAAGATGCGCCTGTACGGGTTCGGCGAGTGTCTCCCGCGCGAGTCGAACTACGTGACCCTCGACCCCGATACGGTCGATACTTGGGGCATTCCCGCGCTACAGATCCACTGCGAGTGGAGCGACAACGAGCGTGCGGCGCTAGGAGACATGACCGTTCAGGCCGCGGAGATGCTTGAGGCGGTCGGTGTCAGGGACGTGTCATCGTTCACCGAAGACAATCCTCCCGGACTGACCATCCATGAGATGGGGACGGCACGCATGGGCCACGATCCGGAGACCTCTGTCCTGAATGAATGGAATCAGTCTTGGGACGTGCCTAACCTTTTCGTCACCGACGGCGCGTGCATGGCGTCGAGTGGGACTCAGAATCCGAGCCTGACTTACATGGCACTGACAGCGCGGGCCGTGGATCGCGCGGTAAAGCTGGTCAGCGACGGCGTCTTGTGAGGAGGGCGGTCACCTGACCTTGGCTGGCGATTGATGAGGTCGATCTGCATTCTGTCGCACTTGATCGACTCAGCTTGAGAGCCGCACCATGACGAAGCCCGGAGCCCCACAGTCCCGCCGCAACTTCATGGGGAGCCTCGCAGCAGGCGCCCTCGCAGCGGGCGCGACCCCTCACGTGCTCTCCGGGGCGGAACGCAGAAACGTCCGCACGATCGCTGCCCGGAAGTATCAGTCCGCTAATGACCAGATCCAGCTGGCTGTGATCGGGGCAGGCGGCATGGGCATGGCTGATGTCAGTACGGCGCTGCAGGTCCCGGGTGTAAAGCTCGTGGCCGCTGCGGACGTCTACCAGGGCCGACTCGAGGCGACTCAGGAGCTATATGGATCGGACGTTTTTACGACCCGAGACTATCGTGAAGTCCTCGCCCGCGACGACATCGACGCGGTCATCATCGGGGCTCCGGACCACTGGCATATGCAAATGTCCGTCGACGCCCTGCGCGCTGGAAAGTCGGTGTATTGCGAGAAGCCGATGGTGCATCGAATTGAACAGGGTGCAGAGCTGATTCGAGCCCAGGAGGAGTCGGGCAAGACGTTCCAGGTCGGCAGCCAGGGCATGAGTTCTCTCGGCAACGAGAAGGCTCGTGAACTTCTTGCAGCGGGTGCGATCGGTGAGCTGAACTACGCCGAGGGGTTTTGGGCACGGAACGATCCGATCGGGGCTTGGCAGTACGCGATCCCTGAGGACGAGTCCGAGGAAACCGTGGACTGGGACATGTTTCTCGGGTCCGCCCCCCGGATCCCCTATGACCCACTGCGGATCTTCCGATGGCGCAACTATCGGGACTATGGCACCGGAGTCTCTGGCGACCTCTTCGTGCACCTCTTTTCGAGCCTTCACTTTGTGGCTCAATCCAAGGGTCCGCAGAAGATCATGGCCCAGGGGGGTCTCAGGTACTGGAAGGACGGTCGTGAGGTGCCCGACGTTCTCTTGGGCATGTTCGACTATCCAGCGTCCGACACGCACCCCCCATTCAACCTGTCGCTGAGGGTCAACTTCGTGGACGGGACTTCAGGCAGCACGTTCCTGCGCCTGGTCGGAAGTGAAGGCGCCATGGACGTGACCTGGACGGACGTCGTGCTTCGCAGGAACAAGGCCGTGAGTCCGACCGATGTCTTCATGCAGATGAAGAATGACGAGATGGAGCAGGCCGTGGCGGCGCGTGCTCAGATGCTGCCGCCGGCCGAGAGCTTCTACACGGTAGAGGACGGTTATATGGGCGCTCATTTCGATCACTTCATGAATTTCTTTTCTGGTGTTCGCGAGGGTACGCCCGTTGCCGAGGATGCAGTCTTTGGTCTTCGGGCAGCGGCTCCAGCGCTGGCTTGCAACGACAGTTATTTCGATCAGAAGGTGGTTACATGGGATCCCGAAAAGATGGAAGTCCTGTGAGCGGCGCGAATCAGCTGCGATTCGACTCGCCGGGGGCGAAATGGCCCTCCCTGTTTTTCCTCGCTGGCTTCGCTGCCGGATGCACGGGGGACCGGCCCGAGACGATGCCGGCGGGAGCGGTCACGTACACGGCTGCGTCGCACAACGTGTTGACATCCGAGGAAGAGGCCGATGGATGGGCCCTCCTGTTTGACGGGACATCGACGAGAGGGTGGCGCGGCTATGGCCGCGACGATTTCCCGTCCGGTGGGTGGGTCGTTGAACACGGACAGCTGGTCGGGCAGTCGACGAGCGGCGACATGGACGGCGGTGACATCATCACGACCTCGGTCTTCACCGACTTCGAGCTCGTCTTCGACTTCAAGGTCGGGCCCGAAGGGAACAGCGGCGTCTTTTATCGAGCACAGGAACAGGAGGGCGTAGGGCTGTGGCAGGTCGCGGCGGAGTACCAGGTGCTCGATGACCCGGCGTACATCGCCATGGGCACAATGGACATGAACATGCATCTGACGGGCGAGAACTACGCTCTGCATGCCGCGGCCGAGAAGGACATGAACCCGACGGGTGAGTGGAATTCAGGCCGCATCGTGGTCGAAGGTGACCAGGTTCAGCACTGGCTGAACGGGCAGGTCACCGTCGAATTCGACATGTATACGGACGATTGGCAGGCGCGGGTCGATGCCAGCAAGTTTGGAGTCGAAGAGCACTATTCACGGGCTCCAATGGGGGCGATTGGCCTGCAGGATCACGGGACGCCGGTCTGGTATCGGAACATCAAGATCCGGCGGATCGCGGGAGGCTGAGGCGGTGCGTCTTCCACTGGCGCCGCTTCGCACGGTCGCGGGCGTGGTTGCCCTGAGCGTGGTGGTGTCGCTCCCTTACAGTGTGGCCGCCCAGGAGCCTGAATCGATCTTCAACGGCCGAGACCTCTCCGGCTGGACAATCCACGGCACAGAGCGCTGGTACGTCGAGGGCGGCGAGCTGATCTGCGAGAGCGGCCCGGATGCCGCGTACGGCTATCTCCGCACAGATGCCACGTTTCGGGATTTTGAGCTTACGCTGGAGTTTCGGCAGGAGGCCGACGGAAACAGCGGTGTCTTCTTCAGATCGACGCTCGACGGCGTGATCATCACGGGCTGGCAGGCTGAGGTCGCGCCGCCCGGCCTGTTCTCAGGGGGGATCTACGAGTCGTACGGCCGCGGCTGGTTGATCCAGCCGGAGCCTGACCGGGACTCGGCGCTCCGTATGGGGGAGTGGAACGAGATGCGGGTCCGTGTTGTGGGCGATCATGTGACCACTTGGATCAACGGCACAGAGATGATCGACCTCGTCGACGAGAAGATTGGAGAGGCGACAGGACACATCGCCCTGCAGATCCACGACGGCGGTGGGATCCGAGTTCGGTGGCGGAATATTCGAGTGGTCGATTTCGGGGGCTGATCCCTCAGTCCAGCGCGCCCTTCATTATCGCGATGTCCGATTCAAACGAATCGGGAGAGAGGGGTCCGAAGGAGAAGCGGAAAAAATTGGCGAGGGGCGAGTCGTCTCCTCGACGGGCCATGTCGCAGTCGGTCCCCTTGAGAATCGCAGCACCTTTTTTGAACAGCCGCTGATTAAACGTCTCGGCTGTCAGGTGTCCGGGAAGTCGGCACCAGTGATAGAACCCGCCATCTCCAGAGTAGAGTTCGAGTCCGAGGTCGCGGAAGGCTGCCTCGTACCGCGCCCGCTGCTCGCCGTAGTAGGCGGGCACGGCCTCTCTGGCCTTCGCGACTCGATCTTTCTCGAACAATTCCACGGCGTAGAGCTGCGATGGGTGCGATACGCCACCCATTCCGAACGACGAGAAGTTGCTCAGGATCTCAACGTTCTCTTTCGACGACACAATCCAGCCGACGCGAATACCTGGGGCCTGCAGCCCTTTGGTCGCGGCTCCGATCACGAAGAGGTTCGACTCGTCGATGTCCTCTACGAACTGTAGGGCACTTACCGGCGGGTCATGGAAGAACTCGTATGCCTCATCAATGAGCACTCCGGTATCTCCCTTTGCTGCCTCGACGAGCTCCTGAAGCTCTGCACCAGACCTCGTCACACCCGTCGGATTGCAGGGGTTGCTCAGTAGCGCGAGTCGTCGCCCCTCGCCCCCCAGGTAGTCGGCCGCGGTCGGTTTGAATCCGTTCTCGATGCCGCTCGGTACCAGCTCGTAGCGCTTTCCCAGTCGCTCGAGGAGGTCGTAGTACGGAGTGTATTCGGTCTCCGCGATTCGGACGGTCGCATCAGGATCGAGGAAGAGCAGGGTCGAGACAATGGCAGGTCGCCCGCCCGCGAAGACCATGACATTTTCGGCCTCGATGCCGGCATCGTAGCAGCGGTTGTAGTATCCCGCGATCGACTCCCGGAGCGCCGGCATGCCCCATGCTTTGGGATAGCGCAAATCTTCCCACCCGATATCGACGCTGGTTGGCATGGCTGGACCGCCAGGCAACTGGTCCGTCCGAGGGAAGCCCTGACTCCACGGGTGGGTACCGGCGTCCCCCATGTAGGAGCCAAACGAATCCATGAAAGCGTAGAGTGTCTCGTAGATGCCCATCGGGCGGACATAGCGCAGGAAACTCATCGGCGGCTCTCCTCGCGAATGGCGTGAAATTCAGTGCCCTCGTTCCAGTTGGGCCACACATCGGACTGGATGACCACCCGTCCGATCTCGTAATACAGCTGCACGTCGCTGACCGCGCCGGACAAGTCCCAAGACTCGTCGAACTCGTCTGACACCATGTGGTAGCGGTCAGAGTTGTACGCGTCGTTCTGCATCTGGCCGTACCCGGATCCGTGCTCGACGTGATCGATGCCCGGGCCGGGATAGATCATCGGCACGCCAAATTTCGCCAGCTCGAAGTGATCGGACCTGAAGTAGTAGCCCTTCTCAGGTTCAGGATCAGGATCGACTCGGCGTCCCTGTACCATGGCTGCCGCATCGGCGATGCCATCGAGCTCAGACATGCCGTAACCTTGCACCACCAGTTCACGGGTGGGTCCGAAGCTGCTCAGTCCGTCCATGTTTAGTCCGGCAACGGTTTGAGCTAGCGGGAAGACCGGATCCGCAGCGTAGTGCGCGGAGCCGAGTAACCCCTGTTCCTCAGCGGTCACCGCGAGAAAGACGATAGATCGGCGGGGCGCGGCGGGGCGTCGAGAATACGCTTCAGCCAGCTCGAGCAGCGCGGCGGTGCCGGACGCGTTGTCGTGCGCGCCGTTGTAGATACCGTCCTGCCCGGCAGCGACGAGCGCAGCGTCGGTTCCGAAATGATCCCAATGCGCCATGTAGATGAAGTAATCGTCCGGCGCTTCAGATCCAGGAAGAACCGCGATGACGTTCTTCGAGTCGGAGAAGCGCAGCGTGTTCGAGATCGACGCCGAAAGGCTCATGTCCATGGAAGTCGCGGCCAGCTCGCCTGCATCGGCTTGGGCGGCCAGTTTGTCGAAGTCGAGTCCGGCACGTCCAAAGAGGCGGTGGGTCGTTTCCTCGGTGATCCATCCCTCGATCGCCACGTGGCCTGCGTTCCCATCGTCACTCTGAAGATTGAATTGCGGTCCGGTCCAGCTGTTGCGGACTGTCTCCCATCCGTAGGCGGCCGGAGCCGTCTGATGCACGATCAGTGCGGCGGCGGCGCCTTGCCGCGCGGCTTCCTCGAACTTGTACGTCCACCGGCCGTAGTACGTCATCGTGTTGCCGGAAAACACGTCCGGATCCTGTGTGGCGAAGCCGGGGTCGTTTACCAGAATAACCACGGTCTTCCCCGCGACATCGACGCCTGCATAATCGTCCCAACCGAATTCTGGGGCGACGATGCCGTAGCCCACGAAGACCATTTCAGAGTCCTGGACGCTGGACTCGTCGACGACCCGTGTCGTCCACGTCACGAAGTCGTCGGCATAGGCGAACGACATCGGGTCGCCCATACCGGTCACGCGGAACGGCGCGCGCTCCGGGTCAACCGTGATATCGACCAATGGTACGTCCTGGAAGTAGCTATCCCCGTTCCCAGGCTCGAGGCCGAGAGAGGCGAAGTACTCCGAGATGTACGCGACAGTAAGCTCTTCACCGGGGGAAGAAGGCGCGCGTCCGCCGAACTCGTCAGATGCGAGGACAGCCATATGCTCCGCGATCTGGGCCTCTGTGATCGAGCCGGGACCACCGGCCCCGTCGTCGCCTTCATCAAAGACTGAGTCGGAAGCGGCGCCACCACAGTTGGCGAGGAATGCCAAGGCTATCGCGGCGGGCATGGCACGATGGATCTGTTTCATGTTGCTCATGGTCGGATCGAAGGGGTTGCTATTCCAGTGGGGGCGGGCGGCCTTGTTTACTCAGGCCCCCGGGTCCAAGTCTCGCAGGAGAACCTTACGAAACTGAACGGGATGACTTTCGCTCTGGAGGGCAATGTAGCCCCGGGAAAGTTCCGTGCCGTCGGGCTTGGCGGTGGGGTCGAAGCCTGTGACCACTCCACCACCGACAACGGGGTGTTCGTAGACCAGCACGGTGTCGCCGTTCACAGCGTGGACGATCGACTTGTGACCGCGCACCCAGAGGTCGACCGTGACCCACGCCTCGCCGTGAAATGTGGGTGACGTCGAGTTGATGCAGTGCGCTTCGGTGAACACGCCGCCGATGTCCACATGGGTACCGGGCGTACACAGGTTTGCGGTCGCGCGCTCGTCAGTGCCGTCACCCCCGAGGAACTGCGCCTCGATCGAGACGGGAAAGTCCTGGTCTGCGAGCATCGATTCGGCACTCTGGGCGTGCAGCATCGCGCCACTGTTCCGAAGGGCCCAGTCCGGTCCGTCCTCCGCTTGCTCTCCGACGAATCGGTACTCGACACGTAGTTGATAGTGCGAGAAGGGCGTGTCATAGAAGAGGTGCCCAAAACGCTCGTCGAACGGACCATAGGCGTCGACGTCGGCGTCCCCCGCATAGCTCACGGTCAAAAGCCCGTCCTCGACTCGAAACGTATGGTATGGGTCTTCGCCCGCCTCGCTGCCGCGGATCTTCGGAGTCCACCCGGTCAGGTCTTCACCGTTGAAGAGGGCGGTCCAGCCGCTGGTTCCATCGCCAGAGGCGTCCGCCGGTTCTTTGTTCGATGAATCGGCTGCGCAGCCGGTGCAGAGCAGGGCGGTGAGCACGAGCGAGGTGACTTGGCGAATAGACATGACGGTTGTGGTTGGGAATCTTATGATCCGGGGATCCTACCCGATGCGCCGGACGTTTTCCACTGGAGGCGAGATGTCTGTACTGATCGATCGATTTGGGGCCAATCGCAAAGCAGCGGACGCGTTTCTTGCTGCGATGGATGGGTATGGCTGCCTGACCCTGAGGGCTCCCGGAAAGTGGACACCGTCGCAATTCGTCGAGCCGCACACACTGAATCATCTCTTCCAGATGCCGGAGCAGTCATGAGAATCAGAATCTGGTTAGGCCTACTCCTTGGGGGTGCGACGTTGGCTTCCGCCGCGACTAGTGGTCGCCTGGACGCCCAGGAAAATCCGCTCCCTGCCGTGGAGAAGGTCCGCAACTACCTCCCCCACATGACTGTGCCCGAGGTGCAGGACCTGCTGAGCCGCTCGGACATGGTGATTCTACCCGTCGCCTCACTCGAACAGCACGGGCTGCATCTGCCCATTGGAACCGACTACCTGAATGGGGTGGAGAGGGCCAAGCTCATCGCGCAGCGCGCAGACGTTCTTGTGGCCCCGATTCTCCTTCCGGGGCAGTCGCCGTATCACATGGGCTTTGAGGGGACGGTCACGCTCCCCTCGCCGCTCATCCAGGAGGTGTACGTCGAGGCGGCCAAGAGCCTGATGACGCATGGCTTCAAGCGGTTTTTGGTTCTGAACGCACACGGAGGAAACGCTGCAATCACACGGTTCATCGTTGATAGGATTAACCAGGAGACTGAGGGGATCGCAGTGGACCTCGGAGCCGTTCTGGGTCCCTTCAGGCAGCCGCTGGCCGGCACACCTCAGTCTGACAATGCGCCCCCGGTGTTCGACCGCCACGGCGGGACCGGTGAAACGTCGAGCTCCATGTATCTCATACCGGAACTCGTGAATCTTGATGTGGCTGTTCCGGCTGAGTTGACACTTCCCCCTCACATGGAGGCGATGCTTCCGGCGGTGATCGGAGGTGACCCGACAGCGCTCACGGTTTTCCTCGCAGAGGGGCTGAAGGACGAAGCGACCGGGAAGGGCACCTCGGCCGCTCAGATGTCGACGACCGGTGTGTGGGGCGTGAGGGATCCTGCCGAAGGCACAGCCGAGCGCGGGTGGGCGGACACTGAGTCGATGGTCACTGCCGCGGTCGCTTTCATCGAACGATGGAATGAGCTCAGACCTCCGGGGACCGGACGATAGGCATGCGACTACGCGGGCGTCGGACTGGCATTGTGGGCTGACGGTGGGCGAGCCCGGACATGGGATCGCCCACGGTTTTTGTAACGATTTATGGAGTCGTCGGGGTCCATGATGCGAACGGAAATCCCACGATCGATGGGTTCAGCCATTGGGTCCAACGATGGCATCCGGAGCTACCGCGAGGTCGCTCACCCTGGGAACGGGACGGCCCCGACGAACGATTGGTGCGGCTTCACGCTTGAAGCCGGCCTTAGGGGATAGGCTACCGGACTGCATCAGCCGGAGAGGCAGCTCCTACTGTCTTGCAAGAAGTACCTATCCGCCGAACCTCGCTCAGGCGGTTCAAGACGACGGCATCGTGATTGAGCCCGAGTGGCTGACGCCTGGGATGGCTCACATCAAGTCCTGGCTACGACCGAATCTGCCAGTACGTCTCGATCTCGGTCGCCATCCCGCCCGGTAGCGAACTCATCCCAACTGCAGCCCTAGTTCCTTTCCCTGCGTCCTCGCCGAAGATCTGGACCATGAAGTCGCTGAAGCCGTTGATCACAAGGGGCTGATCGATGAAGTCCGGTGTGGCATTCACCATTCCAAAAGTCCGAACCAGCCGTTCCACTCGGTCGAGGCTTCCCAGCGCGTTTCGGACAGTCGCGAGAATGTTCAGCCCGCACTGATACGCCGCGGCCTGGCCCTGCTCGATCGAGTAGTCATCCCCGACTTTCCCCTGGAATCCGGGTCCGCCGTCCGGCGTGCGGGGCGTGTGGCCTGCTGCATACAGAACGTTGCCCACGACCACAGCCGGGACGTAGGTCGCGATCGGACGCGGTGCGGTAGGGAGCTCAATGCCGAGTTCTCGGATCCGTGCTTCCGGACTGACCTGAGTGAGTCGCTCCAGTTCGGCCCCGGCGCTCTCCGCTGCCGACAGCCGGCCAGGCAAGAAGAGTCCGAGGCCCGCTGTCGCGGCGCCTCCGAAAAAGCTGCGACGGGTCGGTTGATTCGGCATGAGCTCTACTGAGTTGGAGTGCAATGAATTGGTGAGGCGATCGAATCTCTGATCTAATCATAGGACAGCAGTCTGGAGCAGACGACCCAGGGATACCAAACGGGGCCCCGACCATGATGTGGTCCAGGCCCCGCGTTCTATCGACTGCTGAGAGGCAGGCTAGCTGATCGTCGCGAGCCCTACCTGTGCGAGCACCACCAGCATGACGCGCTGTACCCCGATGTGGCCGTCGACATTGCGGAACCACTCGTCGAGAGAGTGTGCGCCTACGCCCTGACCACCACCACCAATGGTGATCGCCGGGATGCCCATGGAGATCGGGATGTTCGAATCCGTGGACGAGCGACCGAACGTCGGCTCGAGGCCCATGGCGCGCGTGACTGCGGCAGCCTGCTGCACATACGGGTCGTCCTCGGCTACTTCACCTGACGGACGGTCACCAATGAGATCAACGTCGACCGTGAGCGCCGGGCCACGTGTCCGGAGATCATTCTCTTCCGACATTGCGTGCTGGATCGCACCCTGGAGAATCGCATCAACAGCGATGAGAGTCTCCACGCCCTGCGAACGCATGTCGATCTCCATCCAGGACTCGAACGGGACCGAGTTCACGGACGTGCCGCCACCGACTCGGCCCACGTTGTAGCTCGTCCGGAACGGAGCGTTACGGGTGTACGGATCCGCGCCATCCTGGAAGTAGCGGATTGCCCTACCCATCGCGTGTGCCGGGTTTGCGAGGCCGAAGGCACCCCACGAATGTCCACCCGGTCCCTTGAACGTCACGCGGTAGCGATGAGACCCGAGACCCATGTGGGTGATACCCGTCGCACCGGTGCCATCGACCGAGATGAACTGGTCGATGCGAGGTCCGCCGTCCCGGAAGAGGTGCTTCATGCCGCGCAGATCACCGATTCCTTCTTCACCGACGTTCCCGATGAAGAGGATGTCGCCCTCGGTCCTGATGTTTGCGTCGTTCATCGCACGAAGCACAGCGAGCAGCGTCGCGAGCCCTCGTGTGTCGTCGGCGATGCCGGGTGCGAAGATCGTGTCACCCCGCTGGGTGATGCTCACATCCGTACCTTCAGGGAAGACCGTGTCCAGATGACCAGCGATGGCCAACACTTCCCCACCACCCGTGCCGCGACGGAGCCCGATCACGTTGCCGATTTCGTCCGTCCAGGCACTATCCACGCCGATTTCGCGAATCATTTCCAGATACGCTGCACCGCGCTCGTCCTCCATGAACGGCGGTGCCGGGATCTGGGTGAGCGTGCGCAGGTCGTCCATCGTCTGTTCGTCTGTCGCTTCGATATGATCCATCGCGGACTGGACGACGGGGCTGCTCATGAGTTGGCGGATTTGGGCGTCGTAGTCCGACGCCGTCTGAGCCTGGAGCTCCGAGGCGACGGACACCAGCAGGCAGGTAAGGGCCGCGGCGGTAACAAAGGGGCGAAGGGAACGAGCTATCATGGCTTCTTGAACTCCAGTGGTACGATTTGCGATCGGTCGATGGATGATGTGGCCCGGACTATGCGAAGGGCTGCGATCTCGCGGAAGGCCCCGAGGACGACATAGCGCACGTGACTTGTTCCAGCCGCACCCCTCTCCTACCGTCTCAGCGACCCGAATGGGTCCACCGATACCGGCACTGCACAAGGAGCACCTCGAACATGATGTTGCCTGGCACCTCAGACGTTCTACATCGCTCGCGCCGTTCTCTGCACCGTCCTAGCCTCGCCGCCGCCGCCTTTCTGGTTTTGGCAACGCCGGTGTTCGCGCAGGATGCCAAGGATCAGATGGCTGCATTCATCGATGCGAACGCAGATCAGTTCGGCGAAACCGCTCAGGAGATCTGGGAGCTGGCTGAGGTCGGCTATATGGAGACCGAGTCGTCGGAGACCCTTCAGGGACTCCTGCGCGCCGAAGGCTTTGAGATCGCAGCCGGTGTGGCGGGAATCCCGACGGCGTTCGTCGCATCGTGGGGCGGAGGCGGCCCGGTCATCGGGATCATGGGTGAATACGACGCGCTACCTGGCATCAACCAGAGTCGGTCTGCGGAGCGCGATCCGATTCCCGGGAAGATCGCAGGGCATGCGTGTGGGCATCACCTTTTCGGCACCGGCTCCGTGGCTGCCGCCATGGCGGTGAAGGACTGGCTCGAGGAGACGGGGACAACCGGCACAGTCCGTGTCTACGGTACGCCAGCTGAGGAAGGCGGCGCGGGGAAGGTCTACATGGTTCGAGCCGGCCTGATGAATGACGTGGACGCCATGCTGCACTGGCATGCGGGCTCCCGGAACGACGCGAGCGCCTCGTCCTCGCTGGCCAACAAGTCGGCGAAGATTCGTTTCTACGGCCAGTCGGCCCATGCGGCGGCGGCCCCCTGGCGCGGCCGCTCGTCGCTCGACGGTGTCGAGGCGATGCACGACATGATCAACATGATGCGTGAGCATGTGACCCCGGCCAGCCGGATTCATTACGTGATCACTGCGGGTGGCTTTGCACCGAACGTCATTCCGGACTTCGCCGAGTCTTACATCTATGTTCGGCACCCAGACCCGGAAGAAGTTCGTCGGATGTTCGACCGAGTCATTTTGACGGCGGAGGGCGCTGCGCTCGGAACGGAGACCCGAATGGAGTACGAGGTCATCCACGGCATCTACAACGTGCTGCCGAACGCGGCTCTCGGGCGTGCGATGCATGCGAACCTATCGCGCGTTGGAGGTGTGCCATACACGGCAGATGAAGTGCGCTTCGCTGAGATGATTCAGACCACGTTCCCGGATGGCGTGCCGCCCATTTCAAGTGCTCAAGATGTTCAGCCATTTGAAGTGATCGAGGTCGGGCAGGGGGGCTCGACGGACGTTGGAGACGTGAGTTGGACGATTCCGACGGCGGGTCTGAGCACTGCGACGTGGGTGCCGGGGACGTCTGCGCACTCCTGGCAGGCGGTTGCCGCCGGTGGGACAGAGATCGGGAACAAGGGCATGATCAACGCTGCGAAGGCGCTGGCGTTCACCATGCACGATCTCTTCACGAACCCGGCCCTGCTTGAAGAAGCCCGTACCGAGTTTCTGACCCGTCGCGGCCCCGACTACATCTACGAGCCACTGCTCGGCGATCGCGATCCGCCGTTGGACTATCGGGCGAGCGTGATTGGGGGTTCGGGAAACTAGGGGCGACCCCAAGAGGGACGATGTTCTCGCGAGCGTGGCGCCAGCTCGAGTGCCGTCACCGTGCCTGGCGGTATCGAGTCCGAAAAGACCCGCCGGAAGTTCGGTGGATGCGTGAAGTGATCCCAAGGGGCCACGGTCGTTGATGCCGGCGCGTACAAAGGCGGGTACACCTTCTGGATGCGTGAGGAGGTGGGCCCGCAGGGGCAGGTGTTCGCATTTGAGCCCCAGCCGGAGCTCGCGGACTTCGTCGGGCGCATGATCCAGGTCGTCAGCTGGCAGAACGTCCTCGTCGACTGTTGTGGATTGTCGTCCGAGGCGGGAGAGAGGGCACTCCATGCCCCCCTGGGAAGACCGAGCCAACAGGCGTCCCTCGTCGTCGAACGGACTGACGGACGTAGCTACGTCCTTCCGCTTAAGACCCTGGACGAGGCGTTCGCTGAGCATGATGGCCGGCCTGTGTCCCTCATCAAGTGCGGTGTGGAAGGACACGAACTCGATGTGTTTCTGGGGAGGCGAGCCACGCTCGAGCGCGACCAACCTCGGCTGTTGTTCGAGTGCGAAGAACGACACGATCGCGAGCGAGGGGTTGGCGCTGTGTTCGAGTATCTAGAGTCGCTGGGCTATGTCGGCCAGGTCTTCATGGGCCGGGATCTGCTACCGCTCGATCAGTTCGACGTGAGGCTGCATCAGGACGAACTGAAGCGGCCCCCTATGCGAACAACTTTGCCTTCGTGCATACAGACGGTCTCTAGCTACGCCCGCGAATCCTCGCTGGTCCACGAAGTCTCTCGACTACCGCCCGGCCCTCCGAGTTTAGAAGCGAGCCTCTCGGTCGCCACTGTGTACGCGCAGCCGAAACAGACGACGTCCCCCGTCCCAGCGACCACGAGTCGGTGGCCCCACAACCAGCTCATCGAGCTGACGCCGCCGAGCGCGCCGCCTTCCTCGTTTGCTCGTTCACCGGGTGGCCGTCCGCAGCATCGGGGACGTCGAGGCCGTTCCACAGTGTTGTCCCAACCTTGCAGGTGCCTCCGGCCTCTCTACCTTGGCCGCCGTCGGTCGCCTTGGCCGGTCAGTCTGATCTGCATGAGAAAAGACCATATGCGTAAGGATAGTCCTGAGAACGACGCGGGCTCGGAGGTGGAACTTGGGTGACGTACTGATTCGAGGTGGTACGGTCGTGTCTTCCACAGGCACGCAGAAAGCGGACGTCCTGATCCGTGATGGCAAGATCATCGAGGTCGGCGCCGACCTCGCCGCCACACGGGGGGATAGCCCCGCGCACGTACTTGGTGGCTCCGTCGAGGTCATCGACGCCACCGGGCACTTGGTCATGCCCGGCGGCATCGACACGCACACGCACCTGGCGCATCCGATCGGCCGTCTCGGTGTTACGACGGCGGACGACTTCTACACGGGGACCGTTGCGGCTGCGTTTGGAGGCGTGACCACCATTGTGGACTTCGCGCTGCAGGATCAGGGTGGCACACTGGCAGCGGCGCGTGATGGACGCCTCGGCGTGATCGCTCCCGATGCGGTCATCGACTACGGCTTCCACATCATCGTGACAGATGTGAACGAAGCGGTTCTTGGGGAGATCGAAGCACTGGTCGCTTCGGGATTTCCGTCGTTCAAGATTTACATGACATACGGGGACAAGAAGATCGCTGATGACGATCTGATTCTCCTCCTCGAACGTGCGGCTCAGCACGGTGGACTGATTTACGCGCACTGCGAGAACGACTGTGCCGTGACGCATCTGATCGAGCGGCACCTTCACGAAGGAAAGACGGGGCCAGCGTACCACGCGACGAGCCGCCCGCCTGCTGTCGAAGCCGAGGCGACGAACCGGGCGATCATGCTCGCCGAGCTCGCGGGTGCACCCATCTGTATTGCCCACGTCACGTCAACCGGAGCGGCGGAGCATGTGGCGGCGGCTCGTGCGCGGGGAGCATACGTCACGGCGGAGACCTGCCCACAGTATCTGGTTCTGGACGACTCGGTCTACGATCCGGCCGCGGGCTGCGAGGTGGCCAAGTTCGTTTGTAGCCCTCCGATGCGTGATGTCGCACATGTCGAGGCCCTCTGGAAAGCGCTGGCTGCTGGTTCGATCCAGCAGGTGTCATCGGACCACGCGCCGTTCCGCTTCGAGGGACAGAAGACCGGTGGTTGTGACAATTTCACCCAGATCCCGAACGGGCTTCCCGGCATCGAGACCCGGCTCCCGATCCTGTTCACGGAGGGCGTGACCAAGGGACGCCTTTCGCCGGAGCGTTTTGTGGAACTCGTGGCCACCGGCCCGGCTCGGATCTTCAGCCTGGATAACAAGGGCTCGATCGCGCCGGGCATGGATGCCGACATCATCGTGGTCGACCCCGACCGTGAAGTCGAGATCGACCCGTCTGTACTCCACTCCGCAGTCGACTACAGCCCTTATCAGGGGATGAAGCTGCGTGGCTTCCCGACCTGGACGCTCTCGCGAGGCGAGGTCGTTGTGGCCGACGGGGAGCTTCTGGGCGAGCGGGGGCGTGGCGAGCGCGTCGAGCGCCAGCCGATTGATGCTGGTCCGGACTGGTCCGTCGGTCCAACTGCCGCCGAGGCCAGCCGGGTTGAGGCCACTCCCGTTGGGGCTACTTCGGAATCAGATCGTCCCTGACCTCGTCGATGATGCCGTAAAAGCAGCACCATTCGCCTTCGAGTACCGAAGGACGTGACCGAAGTCCAAACACCAGGCCGTCCTCGGGTGCTGCGACCTCGGCGGCCACCTCTCCGTAGAGATCGTAGATCTTTCCGAGGGGTGTGCCTGCGTCCATGGCTGTCTCGAACGTCATCGCAGCGTCACCTACCCACATGCCCGATGCGGGTGCGAGGAGCGCCTCCTGGTGGCCCATCCGCCACTCGGCGGCGTAGGTGGCGTCTCCCGAGACCATGCCATAGTGCTGCATGACGTTGTAGTAGCCGACAGCCAGATCCTCTGCGATCTCGTGGAAGTCGCTCGTGAGTGTGCGGCAGTTTCCACCGAGCTCGACCGTGACGCCGGCCTTACCCAACTCAGCCATCTTCGACGCCGGGTTTCCTCCGCCCACGCCACTGCGGAAGACCAAGTCCCACGGCTCGCCCATAGCGGCGGCGAGCTCGAGGCTCTGAGGATTGTCCGAGGCGAAGATCATGTGCGCGAGGTAGGAGTGCTCGCCTCCTGAGTGGATCGCGATCTGGAGATCACATGCGTCCTTCATTGCGATCCAGTGCGCCCATGCCGCACGCTCCGTCGGGTAGCCGTCCGCGCGCCCGGGATACATGCGATTCATGTCGTACGTGAAGGAGTCGAGCGGGTCTCCACGCTTCCCAGCCTCGAAGGCCGGGACATTCATGGCACCCACGCCGACGACCGTTCCGGAGATCGCGGACGGGTCGAGTCGCTCGAAGAGTTTGAAGATCGAGAACGCACCCTCCGGTTCATCTCCGTGTGTCGCACCGTTGATCCATAACACCGGGCCATCGCTGGATCCGTGACAGACGAGCACTGGGATTTCCCGTTTCCGTCCGTCCACACTCGATCCATAGACGAGGGCAGCACGCCCTGACGTTCCGGCGTCAATGCTGCCGTTTCCGATCTCGAATGCATCTCTCATGGCTTTTCGGGTCCTATCGTCACGTGTGTGAAAACTGGGTGTGAATGAAGATGGTCCGTGCTGAAATCCGTTCGGATCTCAGCCGATGGTCTCCAGCAGGAATGGGATGTCGTTTTCGCTCGCGAGAGCACGAATACTCTCGAACAGATCGCGTTGCAGGGGAATACCACGGCTCATACGTTCCGCGGCGCGCCGTTGCTCGGACTCGCCGGGGAGCTGGATCGGGTGCTCAGCGTCGATCGGATCCGCGGACATGATCTGCTCGATGAGCCGCTCTAGGCGGAGATCGAATGTCTCTCGTTCCATGAAGGCTTCGATATCGATCGCGATCATTGTGTGGGCGACGTCGAAATCCTGGTCATCCTGAAAGACATCTGTGCCGAACATTGAGCCGGTGAGGACCCCCGTAAGGACATCCGTGATCAGGCTCAGGCCGTAGCCTTTGTAGTCCCCCACGGGCAGAAGGGGACCCTCGTCCGCCGCCACAGGATCCGTCGTGCGCTCCCCGTCGGGAGTCAACGCCCAGTTGTCGGGCATTGGCAGCCCTTCGCGGGCGAGCCAGCGCATCATCCCTTTCCCCGACTGCGTCAGTGCCATGTCGAGGACGATCGGAAAATGGTCGCGGCGCGGGACAGCCATGCCCCACGGGTTCGTTCCCAGGACCGGTTGCGTGGCTCCCCAGGGGGCCATTTCGGCGCCGGCGTTCGTCATCGCGATTCCTATCAGCCCTTCATCGGCCGCATGCTTCGCGTGGTAGCCGGAGGTGCCGAAGTGATTCGAATGTTGGACTGCGACCATTGCGATGCCCGTCGTACGGGCCTTTTCGATGGCTCGGCTCATGGCGCGGTGGCCAGCGACGTATCCTAGACCGTTGCCCGCATCGAGGAGGGCGGTCGAAGTGCGATCAGCCACCCAGGTCATGTGGGCGTCACCGACCAGTCCACCGTTTCTGAATCGCCGCGCGAAACGAGGGAGCTTCTCGAAACCCTGGCCCTGGCCTGGGTGCCACCACAGGGCCGCAGTGAGGATGCCGTCGGCGTTGATCCGGGACTCCTCTTTGTTGGCGCCCAGGCCTGCGAAGAACGTTTCGAGGAATGCACGCCCAGACGCCTGACTGACGCGCACGGTGTCGAGTGCGTCAGTCAGGTCATACATGGACCCGTCCCCAGTCGTAACCTGCGTGAGCAGGATCCCTCGCCTACCGGTTGCCTCCCGGACGATAAACCCGCACTGGGGTCAGGTTCGCTCCGGTAAGGCCCGTCGGCTCGTCCTCGCTCACAACCGGCATGTTCAGCGTACCGATACCGTCGATCGTGGCGCTGATGACCTCGCCTGCCTGCAGGAAGCGCTGCTCGCCTCGGACCGCAGTGCCCATTCCTGTGCCGCCTGACGTGCCGTTGTTGATCACATCTCCGGGGTACAGCGTGATGATCGAGGAGCCGTACTCTACGAGCTCCCAGAGTGTGTGGATCATGTCGCCCGCGGTCGCTTCCTGCATGACCTCGTCGCCGACGTTGAGCGTCTGTCGCAGGATCTCCATCGGGTTGCCGTAAAACTCCTTTGGCACAATCCAGGGACCCATGGGTGCGAACGTGTCGTGGCCTTTTCCGACGAACCAGTCAGAGGTGAGCGGGTTGCCGCCCGGAGGCCGCCCACCGCGATCCGAAATATCCATGGTGACCAAATATCCGAAGATGTGCGCCTCGGCATCGTTCGCAGAGATGTACTTCCCGGCCCGCCCGATGACCGCGCCGAGCTCGACTTCCCAGTCGATCCGGGTCCGGCCCCAAGGAAGGATGATCGGTTGACCATCTCCCACTACCGCGCCTCGACTCGGCTTCATGAAGAGGTATGGCACACCGCGATTTTCGCGTCGCTGACGACGAGCCTCCTCGCGGTTCGCATCATCTCCGGTCTCGTTGACGTGACTGTAGAAGTTCACGGCTGCATTCAGAATTTTCCCCGGATACATGATCGGCGGCAGCGTCTGGACTTCGTCGAGATCGTAGACGTACTCGGCACGAGTGCCGGTGATCATGTCGTTCGCCACGACGTAGTTCACGATCTCGTAAAGGCGAGCCTTCATGCCGTACTCGTAGCGCGAGATCAGCTCGAGCATGTCGGCGGGAAGCGGAATCGCCGGATACGCGGCGTTTCGCTCCAGCGCGGTGTTCGCTCGGTTCAGCTCGACGATGTACTGGTCGCGCAATACGATCGCGACCTGGGGTGCGCCCTCGATTTCGAAGGTGCCGACTTTGAATGGCTCCGCGATGTCCATCTGAGCCGCTACAGGGGCGGCCGGCGCGATGGCGAGTGGCGCGAGCGCGAACAGCAGTGAGATGGGCGATCGACGACGCATGTTCATGTCCTTGGTTTGTGGAAGGACAGGAGATTGCGACTGCTAATCGGGTCGCACAACCTCCAGTGAACTCTCCGGCGTCTGTCCGCGAGCGAACACATCGACGTAGGGGCTCCGCGCGTGCGTAAAGTCTTTGACGCGCTGGAGGTCTTCCTCGGGCGCGTCACTCACCACCGAGATTGTGTACCGGACGTTGATGTATCCGGCGACGCTGTCCGATACACCGAAGAGCGCTGCGTCATCGAAGTCAGCTTGCACTTCCACCTCGACACTCTGTACGGGAACGCCGAGCCGTGCGGCTTCCATCACGTACACGATTGCGACACAAGACCCGAGCGCGGCGCGACCCAGCACTCCGGGCGTCGGCCCCTCACCACCACCACCGGCCTTCGGCGACATGTCCGCGACCAGTTTCCACGGACCTTCTTCGATATGGCACGTGAGCTTGTTGTCGACGCGGGCGCGGGACGTAGCTGTGTTCAGCCCCCGCTCCGGATCTTTCTTGAACATCTCCGAGATCCACTGGTGCGCTGTCGCTATAGGACTGAGGTCGATCATGAAAGGAGGGTGTTGGAGTGGACGCTGGCCTGCTCGGTGAGTGGCCCCCGATGATATGTATATGGGAATATCACGGCACGGAGGTCAGTGAGAATTTTCCCCCGGTGCGCTCCCGCTCTAGAATGGCGGTCCCTTAAACAGTGAGCCGAAGCATGCGCCGTCCTTTCTGCACACTCGCCGCCATCGCACTTGGTGTTGCGTCGCCCATCGGGGCCGCCGCACAGGATCCCGGCATCGATGCCGCGGTCGAGCGGTACGTCGATCAGATCATCGAGATGCGTCACCAGATCCACGAGAACCCGGAGCTCGGGAATCGGGAGTTCGAGACCGCCGCGCTCGTCGCGGCTCATCTCCGTTCTCTGGGGTTCGACGAGGTGACGACCGATGTAGCGCACACGGGCGTCGTCGGAATCCTCATCGGTGGGCTTCCTGGGGATACCGTTGCGGTCCGTGCGGACATGGACGCGCTGCCGGTCACGGAAGGGACGGGCTATGATTTTGCCTCGACGGTTCGGACCGAGTACCTCGGGCAGGAGGTCGGGGTCATGCACGCGTGCGGACACGACATCCACGTGGCGGTTCAGCTTGGCGTCGCCTCGGTTCTCGCCTCTATCCGTGACGAGATCCCTGGCGTGGTGAAGTTCATTTTCCAGCCGGCCGAGGAAGGCCCGCCGCCGGGAGAGGAGGGTGGGGCCGATCTGATGGTGCGCGAGGGCGTGCTCGACGGACCGCGCCCGTCAGCCATCTTCGGACTCCATACGCTCGCTGCAATGGAGGTTGGCACGCTGGGCTACGCGACCGGACCGGCGCTCGCGGCGGTCGATGGTTTCAATATCCGGATCATCGGACAGCAGGCGCACGGGGCGTATCCGGAGCTGGGAATCGATCCGATCGTCATAGCGGCACAGGTCGTGATGGGCCTTCAGACGATCCGTTCGCGGAATCTTCCTTCGCTCGAGCCGAGTGTCGTGACCGTCGGTCGGATCAGCGGCGGGACACGTCGCAACATCATCCCCGAAGACGTGATCATGGAGGGAACGGTACGGACGTACTCGCCGCAGGTACGCGACGACATCGAGCGCCGGATGGAGGAGATCGTTGCCGGGATCGTGGCGGCGGGGGGCGGTCAGTACGAGCTCCAGTACGACCGCGGTACACCTGCGACTATCAACGACGCGACGCTGACACAGCAGATGGCGCCCACGCTCTCGAAGATCGTCGGGGACAAGGTCGAGGTCCTGGACCCAGTCATGGGTGGAGAGGACTTCGCGTACTTCGCGAATGAGGTGCCCGGGTTCTTCTTCCGTCTCGGCATGGTCGCGCCGGGCGAAACATCTGGTGGACACCACACGCCGACGTTCAAGGCAGACGACGCGTCGATTCCTGTGGGGATGCGTGCGATGTCGAATCTGCTCATCGACTATCTGAAGAGCCGTCCGAGGATGCAGCCATGAAGAACGTGAACGTCGCTGGTATCCGGTCGGCGGGTGCCGCCGCCCTCCGCGTGCGTACCGGGAACGCGTTCCTAGCCGGCCTGCTAGTGTCGGTCACGAGTGTGTTCGCCACCGACGCCGCCGCTCAGACTCGCTTCCTTCGCCAACCGTCCGTAAGCGCGACCGAGATCGCCTTCGTGCATGCGAACGACATCTGGGTCGTCGGGCGTGATGGAGGGGCCGCTCGTCGACTCACGACGAATGAGGGCGCGGAGACCGAACCTGCGTTCAGTCCGGACGGCCAGTGGATCGCGTTCACAGGGCAGTACGACGGGAACCAGGATGTCTACCTGGTCTCCGCGACCGGTGGGCAGCCACAGCGGCTGACGTGGCATCCGAGTGCAGATGCCGTTCAGGGCTGGACGTCAGAAGGGGACATCCTCTTCCGCTCTGGCCGCGAGGCCGTCCCGACCCGGCTCTGGAAGTTCTTCAGCGTGTCCCCTCAGGGCGGATATCCCGAGGCGCTGCCCGTTCATCAGGCCTACCAAGGCGAGATGAGTGAGGACGGCTCGATGCTCGCCTATCAGGAAATTCAGCTGTGGGACCCGGGTTGGCGGAACTACCGCGGTGGCCAGGCACAGCCGGTGCGGGTCGTGTCGCTGCCTTCGCTCGACCTGCAGACGCCATCCTGGGAGGGGGAGCGTCATCTCGATCCGTCGTGGATGGACGGATCGGTCTACTACATGTCCGAGCGCGACTACGCGAGCAATGTGTGGACGTACGACCCGGCGACCGGACAGGATCGCCAGCTCACCCAGCACGCGGACTTCGATGTGATGAGCCTGGATTCCGGACACGGCGTCGTGGTCTACGAGCAGGCCGGGTATCTGCATGAGTGGGACGCTGGGACCGGCGCGACCCGGCAACTCGACATTCAGGCGGCCGGAGATCAGAACTGGGCGCGCTCCCGCTGGGAGGACGTTGGCGGCAACCAGCTGACCAATGCACGGCTTTCGCCAACCGGGAAACGCGCGCTCTTCCAGCACCGCGGAGACATTTTCACCGTTCCGGTCGAGCAGGGCAGCTGGCGCAATCTCACGCAGTCGCCGGGCGTCGCCGACAGGCACCCGGTGTGGTCGCCGGACGGCGAGCAGGTCGCCTGGTTCAATGACGAGTCGGGCGAGTATGGGCTCGTGATTGCCGACCAGGATGGCGGAAACGCTCGACGAATCGAGATATCCGAACCGTCATTCTATTTCTTGCCGACTTGGTCTCCGGACGGCTCGAAGCTCGCGTTTACTGATACACACTACCGTGTGCTCGTAATGGACGTCGCTTCCGGCGACATCGATCACGTCGACACCGATCGCTACGCTCACCCCGAGCGAACAATGAACCCGGAGTGGTCACCGGACTCCCGATTCATCACCTATGCCCGTCGTCTCGACACGCAACTACGTGTCGTCGTCGTGCACGACACGGAAACGGGCGAGACCCATCAACTGACGGACGGAATGGCCGATGCCATCTCGCCGGTGTGGGATGCTTCGGGAGACTACCTCTACTTTCTGGCGTCGACGAACTACGGCCTGAACACTGGCTGGCTCGACATGACGTCGTTCGACCACCCCGTCACGCGTGCGCTGTATGTCGCGATCCTCGACGCCGATGGTGCCTCGCCGTTCCTCCCGCGCAGTGACGAAGAGGGGACGGGCGAGGCCACGGATGCCCACACCGCTGGGAAAGACGGTGATACGCAGGATGCCCCGTCGGTCACGCTCGACGTTGCCGGTATCGAGTCACGCATCGTCGCCGCGCCCGTCCTGCCCCTGAGGAACTACACGGGACTCGTTGCCGGTCCGGCTGGTCAGGTCTTCGTTTCCGAGAGTGTGCTGAACGAGCCCGGGGCGACGCTGCATCGCTACAGCCTGAAAGATCGGGAGCCGATGGAGTACGCCACCGCCATCGTGAGTGCCACCGTTTCGAACGATCGCAAGAAGCTCCTCATGCGTTCCGGTTCTTCGTGGACCGTGACCAACACCGCCGGCGGTGCGCCCAGCTCTTCCGACGGCCACCTCGCCCTGGGTGGTATGCGCATTCGCATAGAGCCCCAGGACGAATGGGGTCAGATGCTGCGTGACGGCTGGCGCTTCATGCGCGACTTCCTCTACGTCGACAATCAGCACGGCGCCCCGTGGGACGACGTCTGGCAGTGGTACTCGGACTGGCTGCCCGATGTCGAGCACCGCTCTGACTTCGGCCAGTTGCTCGACATGGTGTCCGCAGAAATCGCCGTCGGACACTCCTATGTGCGCGGAGGCGATTTCCCTGACCTCACGAGTCCCCGTACCGGACTTCTCGGCGCGGATATCGTAGCGTCCAACGGCGGTTATCAGATTTCCCGAATCTACACCGGAGAGAACTGGAACCCCGGGCTCACCGGACCGCTGGCGCACGCTGGACTCGGCGTGTCGGAGGGCGACTATATCGTCGCGGTCGAAGGCCAAGTTCTGTCCGCACCGACAAACCCGTTCGAGCTCCTTGAAGGCACAGCTGGGCGCACGGTTCGCATTTCGGTGAACTCTTCGCCATCGGTGAAGGGTGCCCGCGAAATCATCGTGGAGCCGACTGGTGACGAGGGGCAGCTACGGAGCTGGGCGTGGGTCGAAGACAATCGTCGGAAGGTCGATGAGATGAGTGACGGCCAACTCGCGTACGTCTGGCTCCCGAACACGGGACAGGGCGGCTACACCTACTTCAACCGGATGTATTTCGCACAGCAGGACCGGAAGGGTGCGGTCATAGATGAGCGGAACAACGGTGGCGGGTCAGCTGCGGATTATATTGTGGATCTCATGGCACGCGAGCTCACCGGCTACTTCAACTCGAAGGCCGGAGACAAGAAGCCGTGGACGCAGCCGATGGCAGGCTTGTTCGGACCGAAGGTCATGATTATCAACGAACGCGCAGGATCGGGTGGTGATCTCATGCCCTACCTCTTCCGCTTCCGAGGCGTCGGGCCGCTGGTGGGCACGCGTACGTGGGGCGGACTGGTCGGCACGTGGGATACGCCACCGCTTCTCGATGGGGGGAGTTTTGTTGCGCCGCGTGGTGGATTCTTCGACGTGAACGGAGAGTGGGCCATTGAGGCCGACGGCATCGCGCCGGACATCGAAGTGATGAATACGCCGAAGGAAGTCGCCACGGGACGCGATCCTCAGCTGGAGGCGGCGGTCGCTGAGGCGCTTCGCCTCCTGGAAACCGAGGGTGTCGAGCTCATGGCGGAGCCGGCTGCCCCGGTCCGATACCGGAGGCCGGGCGGACGGTAGGTATGATCTTTGGGCCATGCACCCAAGCGCATCGGGAGCGGTGCCTCTGCCTCTTCGACGCGAACTGCCCTGAGTTTCTTCGCGCCCAATGAGCGGGTGGCGTACGAGGCGTTCCTCGACCCCGGCCTTGAGGGGTACCTGGTCGGCATCGTTGACGATGAGCTCGTGGGTGCGTTCGGCATGCACGACGCCGAGGGCTATTATCTTCTCTGGATCCTGATCGACCCGGCTGCGCAGGGTCGCGGGGTGGGTTTGGCGACGATGACCCGGGTCCTGGAGATCGGCGATGGCCGGGCGATCTCAATCGCGGCGAGTCACAAGTCCGCTCCGTTCTTCGCTCGGTTTGGTGCGCGGGTCGTGGAGGAGACTCCCGATGATTGGGGCACAGGGTGGACATGGAGTTGTAGTCGTTCGTCTATTTCACGGCTGAGGGATGAGCTGACTCAGGTCAGTCCTCCTGCCCTTCTAGCAGATATCGCTCGAGCCAGCCGCCTGTGAGCTGGACGCCATGCCGGGCGTCGCCGCCTCTGAATCCGTGCCCCGCCTCTGGGAATTCGACGAGGTCTGACATGATCTCAGCACCCAGCAGGGCTTGGTACATCCGCTCGCGGTGATCAAGTGGAACCAGGTTGTCTGCCGTCCCCATGCTACATGGGACCAACTACATGCTCACTCCCGGCCTACTCCCCACCCTCCATCTTCCACATCGCCAGCCCACCCGGCTGAAAGTGCAGCGGTGTGCTGGCCACGACCGCGCCGGCCGCGATGTCGATGATATCCACCGTTCCGCGCGTCGCACCGACCGACTCATTCGACACGAACGCGAAGCGTCCGTCTGGGGTAATCGCCACACCATGTGTCACCGGCTGAGACGTCGCTATGCGGGTTTCTTCACCCGTCTCCAGATCGAAAATGGCTACGGACTGGGCGCCTTTGAGCGTTACGACCAACTTCTGGCCGTCGGGCGTGATGTCCAGGTTGTACGGACCCGCCCCCGTGGGGAAGCGCCGGAGCACCTCCATCGATTCGGCATCGATCTCGAGCACGTCGCCGCGGCCGTTGCATGGCACATAGATACGGGTGTCATCTGGACTGAGCAGGACCCATGTCGGCTTGCAGATCTCACCGCCCATGGCCATTCCGCCCATGTCGTGGTCCGCGGCCATCACGTGCTCCTTCCCGCCGGTGAGCATCATCCTCCGCTGGACGTCCATGCCCTGGACGCTCGATTCGACGAGCTGGTCGGACATCATGCATGTCGAGTAGTGACGCGTGCCGTCGCGGCTGACGCGGCTGCCGTGGGGCATCACGCACGTTTCGATCTGCGTGATCTCGCTCATCATCGGCGTGAACACAGCCGAGACCGAACTCGGTAGGTGATCGCCGTGAAGATTGAAGTTCACCACGAACAATGACGACCCGTCTGGCGTCATCGACATGGTCGCGGGAAAGAGTCCGACGTACGCCGAGTCGACGAAGCGGTCGGTCCCGGTCTCCATCTGCCAGACCTGCCCATATGGCTGACCGTGGGCGATCGAGACGTACCAATGCGTACCGGTCGGTGACACGGCGATGCCGTGGGCCCCATCGATATCAGCAGGATGCGGCCCTACGGTGATCGCCTTCTCTTCGACGACCTCGGTCCCGTCGAAACGGACGAGGCTCACGATGTCCGAGGACTCGTTGGCGACATACGCCCAGTAACTGGGATGGGACTGTGCCGCGACCGGACTCGTCAGTGCTAGCCCAGCCGCGAGTAGAAGCCGCTTCGTCATCAGGTAATCGGACGTGGACGCGCGTGCTTCACCACCCACAGCCCGCTCGTCATGTCACTCACGAACAGGTTGCCTTTGAACGGCTGCGGGCCCCATGCGTTCGCGCTGTTCGCGGCCAGACCTTCACCCTCGGCCGCCTCGGTGCGGTAGAAGCCAAGCTCGCGACCTTGGCGATACAGATCACCCCGTAGCGTGCCGCTCACATCCACAATGCGCAGACCACCCTGGTAGTAGGCGATGTACAGCACGTCATCTTCGATCCAGACGTTGTGCGCACCGGCCTCGGGCAGGTCGTACTTGGCGACCTGTCGTGGGTTGTCGATGTCGCTGACGTCGACAACGTGAATGAATCCACGCATGCCGTCCGACGTCCCGATCTCATCACCCAGGAAGACGTAGTCGCGCGTGCGCCACGCGACGTGCGTGTTGCCCTCGGGATACTTGATCGCCGAAACGAAGACCGGGTTGTGCGCTGAGCCGCCGTGCGTTCCGGCACCGACGTCGACGATGACCAACCCATCATTCCAGTAACTGAGGTACGCGTAGCCGTCCTCGGCCCAGACATCGTGGAGCGACTTGTTCGTGTCACCCTCTTTGATTTCGAAGCGGCCGGCGTGCTTGGGGTTGGCCGGATCGCTCATGTCGATGATGTGCATGGCGCTCGTGCCGTTGTTCACGGCGTACACGGTCTCACCCATGATCCAGACGTTGTGGATACCACCGGTGAGGCTGTCGGTGAGCTCGGCCATGATGGTCGGATGCGCCGGGTCGGCCAGGTCGAGCACGACGATGCCGTTGCGGCGCGTGCTCGCACCCTCACGTGTGATGATCGCCCAGCTGGCATCGTCACTGACCTTCACATCGTTCACCACGCGGGCATCGACGACGACGGAATCGAGCAGCGCGATGTTGGTCGGGTCCGTGACGTTCCAGACGAACATCCGCTGGCCGCCTCCCTGGGCGTGCGTGCCCGTGTAGGCGTAGTCTTCCCCGTCCGCGCCCTCGAAGACCCACAGGTCGGAGGTCGAGACTTCGGAGCGGGCACCGTGATCGAGTAACTCGACGGTCTGCGGCTCAGGACGCGGCGTGACCTCGACTACTGCCGCAGCTGATGCGCTGCCTGTGCTTGCGATCACTCGGTAGGCTCCGGTTTCTTCAGCAACGAACGTGCCGTCGCTATAGACGAAGCCGCCCGTGCCCTCGAGTCCCGAAACTGCCAGATCGAGCGCGATGTCGGTGACCGCGTTGCCGTTCGCATCCGTGGCGACGATGTCGAATTCGACCACATCTCCCCGGCGTGTCGACGTGGAGGACGGGGACATGGAAATCGATGTCACCGGGTTCGTGGCGACCATGACCGGGTAGTCGACCGATACGCCGCCCTCGGTGGCTGCCGTGAGCGTGGCGTTTCCTGCGGACATGCTCGTGAGGATGCCTGATCCCGTGACCATGGCGACGGACGGATCCGATGACGTCCAGATGATCTGCGCCGTGGCGTGCGCATCACCCTGCGTGGTCATGATCGTGCCGGCCATCTGGAGTGATGTGCCCGTGTAGAGCATGTAGTCCGGCTCGGCGATGTCGATCGATGCCGCCGGATAGTCGAGCACCGTGACCGGGATCTGTCCGACCTGGCGAGCACCCGCGGTGCCTCGCACGCTGCCCTGATCAAGCGGGACCATCACGATGGCCGTGAGCATTCCCGCACCCGGCTGCTGACCTGTGAGGTCGACACTCGCGCCTTCAATGGGAGCGAAGCGTGGACTCACGCCGGCCTGCGCCATGATGATGGCCACGGCGCCCTGGACTGCATTGCCGTTCACGTCATACATGCCGGTCGCCAGGGTGACGGTCTCCCCGCGCGCGACGGTCAGTTCATCGGAGCCGAAGCGGACCTCGGTGACCATGGCACCTGCTGCGCGCTGGTCATCGGTGGCCTGAGGGAACTGCGCTGCGACTGGGGCCGCGGCTGCCGCAGCGAGTACGGCCGCGAGGGCGAGGCTGGTCAGAGCCGAGGGGATCGATCGGGTCATGCGGTGTTCCTGGGATGCGGGGCGGGCCGGTCCGAGCGTTTCGGTGGGTCCGCCGAAGTGGGTTTGTGCGCCTAGTATGGGCGGGCGGGGAAGGTAGGCGGGGGGGTGGGAGGAGGGGAGGGGAGCGTGCACAGGTCGATGCATCATGTGCCCCGCTAGACCGACAGCACTTGCGTTGGTTGGCGCTGAGCGGCTCGGCCTTTGTGTGTGGCATAGTAGGAAGCGTGCACGGCCGTGGGCATAGCCGCCTTCGGTCCACCCACAATTCCATCAGTCTCGAAGGGCGTTCATGGCGGGCAGCCCCCTCAACCCATTTCGCGTTCCGAATGATTTCTCCGTCCCGACTTGTGTCGCTATTTCTCCTGACGGGCGGTGACGATATCCTGTCCCGCGACATTCGACCCCTTGCTGGCCCGAGACCGCACATTGAGCGCTAACACCCGTGGAGGCGCCCGCCTGGTCCTTGTCATGCTTGCCGGTCTGGGGACCTTCGCAACTCCCGCGATCTCACAGGTCACGCCGAGCGACTCTGCGAGCACGGCGCTGATCGACCCAGACCTGGCTCCTCGGCCATCAGCCTCTGCCACACGGGCCACGGGCCCCGTCAGCGTTGACGGAGTGCTGGACGACGCGACCTGGAGCGCGGCGGCTGTCATCAGCGATTTCTGGCAGCAGAAGCCGTTCACTGGCGCACCGGCTACGGAGCGTACCGAGGTCCGCATTCTGTACGACGACCAGAACCTGTACATCGGGGCCGAGTTGCACGACCAGCCAGGATATCGCCCGATCATCCCGACGCTGAAACGGGATCCGAACACCCGGGACGGTGATGCGTTCGGCGTCATGTTCGACCCGTTCCTCGACGGGAAGACGGTCTTTTCTTTCTTCTTCAATCCGGGGGGTGCTGTTCGCGACATGCAGTCCGCCGACGACGGGCGTATCAACAACGCCGCGTGGGATGCGGCCTTCGATCTGCGCACCCGAGTGCATGACAGCGGCTGGACGCTCGAGTTGGCGATCCCCTGGTCGCAGCTCCGATTCGACCCGACTCGTGAGGAGCAGGTGTGGGGCATGAACCTGCTCCGGCGCATCCGGAGAAAGAACGAGGATTCTACATGGGCGCCGATGGATCTGCAGTGGCAGATCTATGTCAGCTCGCGAGGGGGCACGTTGCACGGCCTCGACGGGTTGGAGACGGTTCGGAACCTCTCGATCAAGCCTTTCGCCCTCGTTTCGGAGCCCTCTGGTGATCTCCAGGTCGACACCGAGACGAGCTTCGAGGTCGGCGGAGATCTGAAGTACGGCATCACGCCGGGAATGACGCTCGACCTCACCTTGAACACGGACTTCAGTCAGGTCGAGGTCGACCAAGAGCAGGTCAATCTCACGCGCTTCTCCCTGTTCCTGCCGGAGAAGCGTGAGTTCTTCCTGGAGAACGCGGGCGTCTTCCAGTTCGGCGACCAAGGCACCTACTCGACGCGCACCGGAGCGACGAGTCGGGATTTCACCCTCTTCCACTCGCGACGCATCGGACTCGCGCCCAATGGCTCGCCACTTCCGATTCTCGGAGGAGGGCGAGTGACCGGTACGGCAGGGCCGGTTTCGCTGGGCGTCCTGAACATGCAGACACTGCGGGACGGAGACTTCGACCCGGAGAATCTTACCGTGGCTCGTGTGCGGAGCGAGCCCGTGACTGGCCTCACCGTGGGTGGGCTCTTTGGTAACCGGGCGACGACGGACGGGAGTTCCGCGACGAACCAAAGCTATGGCGTGGACGCTGACCTCCAGGCGATCAACGGCTACCTGCTCGTGCAGTCGTACCTCGCAGCCACTGAGGGCCAGGATGCGATGGGAACGCCGATCGCGCGACAGTGGGCCGGGCGTTTCTCCGCGGGGTGGCGCGATCCGTTCTGGGAGATCTTCGCGCTATACCGCCACTTCGACGATGGCTTCGATCCCGGCATGGGTTTCGTGCGCCGCACAGGGATCGACCACTCCTACGCGACGATCGGCATTCGACCTCGACCCAACTGGCCCTGGATTCTTGAGCTGAACCCCTACGTTGAGTCGCAGGTCTTCGCGAACCCCGGGGGTCTCATGGAGACGCGCCTGCACACTGGGGGCCTGGATCTGGATTTCCGTGACGGAAGCTCGGCGTCTCTAGGCGTGACCGATCGTTTCGAGCACGTCTTCGAACCATTCGCGGTTCGCGGCGCGGAGGTCATGCCGGGGCGGTACGACTTCCGTGAGGGGTCGGCCTCTTACCAAACGAGTGGCGCGCGCCGAATTTCAGGACGGGTGAACGTCGGCGGTGGTGGCTACTTCGGCGGCGATCGTTTTTCGGTAGGAGGAAATGTCCTCGGCCGTCTCGGACATCAAGTTCTCCTCCGACTTTCGGCGAATCACAATGTGATCGAGCTGCCCGAACGGGCGGTGACCACCGCGGACGTCTACCGCGCGAATCTGGACGTGTTCTTTTCGGTGCGCCTGATGACCAGCGCTTTCGTCCAGTACAATGCAGCCTCAGAGGAGTTCGTGACCAATCTTCGCTTCCGTTGGATTCACGCCCCTCTGTCGGACCTTTACCTCGTCCTCACGGAGCGTCGTGACACCGTCGGTGACCGAGTTCTCGAACGCTTCATTACGCTCAAGTTCACGAAGTTGCTGGCGTTCTAGGGGAGGCCCACCAGGCCACGAGGAAGGAAAGAGTCGCAGCCTGTAGTGCTGCTTCCGCTGGGGGTCATGTCCGAGCCCGCACGACTCTTCCAGCGTGCGGGTTCCACCGCGATAAAGGGTTGCAGATGCTCTTCGCTCGGGGTCTCGGTGCGAGCTCCCACCCTCCTGAATCCCCTAGCGGTTCGCCCGACGCGCCTCGATTGCGACAACCGTTACATCCGCGCGGAACTGAGCGATCTTACGCCCGATCTCCAGCCCCTCAGCCTCATCCATCTGGAGGCTGTTGATGTGATCGAGATTCACGCGCTGGCGTTGTGGCAGCCGGATGTGATCCGGGCTGTCGTTCATGATCAGTGACGAGATGTAGTAGTCGTCGTGGTAGCCATCGAGGTCTTTGTTGAGCTCGACCTTCCCGAGCACCTCGTTCTGGTATTGAAGTACATCACCGTAGTTGTAGTATTCGCGGATATGCGCGACGAGTACGTCATCATCACCCCAGGCAGCGGTGAGATTTTCTGCCACGCCGGCCAGCATACTTTGGTTACTGCCGCTATCGCCGAGGAAGAAGATCTCGGTGAAGCCCTGCGCCCGCAGGCTGGTTGCCATGTCCTTCAGGACCGCCGAGAGCGTCGCCGGTGAGAGAACAAGGCGACCGGGAGTTTCTGTCCCGTTGGGGTCGCCCTGGTCAATCATCACGATGGGCGCGACGAGGGTGTGGCCGAGTGTCCGCGCGATCGCGTCGCCCATGACCTTGAGCACGTGGTTGTGCTTTCCGGTCGTGAGATAGGGGCCGTTCGCCTCCATCGTTCCGTTCAGGATGAGCGCCGTCTTGTAACCATACGTGCCGACCAGATCGCGCATCTCGAGGATGGTCAGTTCGGACATCCAGACGTTGTCCGCTATCGCGATCGGTAACGCCATGTCGTAGCTGTAGGGTGCGGGCACGCGCTGGTCCGCCGGACGGATGACCTCGGGTGGCGGAGGCCTTTGCCCACGGCCCCTCCCGGCTTGGGCCATGATGGAGGTTGGCGCGATTGATATTGCGAGCGTGAGGGCGATTACGGTGGACGACAATCTCTTCATCGGACTCTCTCTTCAGGCACGGGGCGGCCCGGGCTCGGGCCTGTTGATCTTTGATCTGTTCGGTAAATAACCGTCAGGCCGGAAGTCAGCCAGCGGTAGGGGCGTCGCTGGGTAGGTCGGAGGTTCTTAGTACGACGTGACGAGCGGTCGCGTCGAGGTCCCGATCCGCGGCGAGGACTGGTCGATCTTCGCTCAACGCGATCGCGGCGGTGAGGCATTCGATCATGGATCGGAGAGACTGCCGACTGGCGTCGGACCGTGCGCTGGATCAGGGCTGCGTCTTCAAAGCCAGCCAGGCCTTCCACGTCGAAGAAGTTGAAGTTCATATGGCCGTTGCTGCGAGCGGCTCTAGTCCCGAGTTGCTAGGACTCGACCGCATCCGGCCAGACCAACAGCGCCTGAACTGGCCTCGAGACTGCCGGGCAACGACTACCTGACTACATCCCCCCGAACAGCCCTCCGAAGAAATCTCCGACATTCCATGACGGTCGTGCGTCTTCCTGCGCCACGATGTACCCGGTCAGGAAGTTCACTTTCGCGTGATCCGCACCTGCTTCGAAGTCGAACCCCTGGTCGGCTTCGTCGAAAGGAGTGTGATAACGCTCCTGACGGAACGCGGTGTTGATCGCTCCGCCGTCGCGCTCGTCGCCTGTCTCGAAGCCACCCTTGATGAACAGTGCCGGGATGCCCTGGCGAATGAAGCTGAAGTGATCGCTTCGAATGAAGAGCACCTGTTCCGGAATCGGATCCGGCCCGATTCCCATACCAAGATGCTCGGCTGCCTGGGCCACGCTTCCACCCATGCTCGAGTGTTCGGCACCGTACGGTACGATGTCGAGTAGCGGATGGAAGAGGAACGGCATGTCGAGCGAGAAGTTCGCGACGAGGCTCGACTGTGGGACCGTCGGGTTCTGGACGAAGTAGTCCGAGCCGAGCAGGCCCCACTCCTCCGCGGTGACGATCATGAAGAGGACGGATCTCCGCGGTGCGGTCGGAAGGCTCGCGTACGCTCGCGCGATCTCCAGAACGATCGAGACCCCCGAGGCGTTGTCGTGCGCCCCATTGTAGATGTCATCGCCGTCGACCTCGACGCCCACGCCGAAGTGGTCGACGTGCCCGACGTAGGTGACGTACTCGTCCCGCAGGTCCGGGTCGCTTCCCTCCAGCTTCGCGATGACGTTGTGGCTGTTCACATCCCGGTGCGTTGTCGTGGTCCGCATGGAGATCGTAGCGGCGAGATCGAACGCCTGGGGCTGATTCGTCGCAGCGGCCTCGATCGCCGCGTCGATTGAGGTCGGCGCACCCTGGAAGAGTGCGCCGGCCGCGGAGTGGTTGAGGGAGGCCGAGCCCCGCATGGCCACATTCCCACGATTCGGCGCCCCTGATGCGTCCAGCCACGCGAAGCTCCCGCGCTTCGCCCGCGCCGCATTCACGTCCCAGCGGAGCCGTGGATCGTTCGGCGCCCAGAATGCGAGTGTGCCTAGGGCTCCGCGGGCGATCGCCTCGGCACCCTTCGTGCCGCCGGACGAGTAGTACGCCCGCTCGTTGCTCGGGAACGAGGCCGGTGCTCCGCTCAGATAGAGGACGACCTTTCCTTCGACATCGACGTCTGCGTAGTCGTCGTAGCCCAGGTCAGGCGCGCTCACGCCAAAGCCGACGAATACCACGCCCGCGTCTTCGATCTCGACCGTCTCGCGCAGCGGATCGGCACCGAGGTAGAAGTCGCGGTCATACTGCATGGTCGTCACGCCGCCTCCGTTCGTGATCGTCATGCCGCTCGCACTCTCGACCACGGTACTGTGTCGGAGGGGCACTGCCTGACGATAGGTCCCGTCTTCTCCCGCCGGCTTGAGCTCGAGGCTCTTCAGAGCTTCCTCCGCGTAGCGGGCTCCGCCCTCGTAGCCCGGCGTGCCGGGTGCTCGGCCCGCGAGCGAGTCATGGGCGAGGACTCCGATATGGTGTTCGATGGCGTCGGCCTCGATTGCTGCCAGAGCAACCGCGACCTCTGGAGTGTCGAGGGACACCGGAGCGCCGCCGTCGCCCGAGCCACCACATCCGGCAAGCGCGAAGGACGAGAGAGCGAGGACGGAGAGCAGGGGGCCGCTGTTGCGAACTACCATGAGGACATCCTGAGATTCGTGCGTGGACAGGCCGACAGCATGCGGAGTGCATCGTGTGGCCGCAACGCCTCAGCATCCTCGGTCCTTACGCTCGGAGCGAAGTGCTGGAGCGGGGCTGCAGACCTTCCCGTGGCGCTCGTGTGAGCACGAGGTACTCGACCCGGTGACCGGCAGACCAAGTTACCTTCTCTGAACGAACCCCGTCCTCGTTCACGATGAGGATATCCGCACCGACACTCGCTGTCTCGGGAGCTGTGTCGAGCCAACCGGCACCGCTCGCGGCAAGGCATGTGGCCACGTGCCGAATGCCGCCGACCATGAACTGGCGATCCTTGGCCGAAACATTGAGTGCTCCGGTCCCTCGTCTACTCAGGCGATGGCGGGAAGGGAGCTCTTTGGGTGACTTCGGTCCGCCCGTTAGGACTCGGGCAGACTGGCCCTGCGGACTCGGGTGCTTCTGGCTCCGGACGTTACGTGGCGCTGCTAGCCGACCACGCATAGTCTTCGGCTCACGGTCCAGAATGCGTGTCTTCGAAAAGGATAAAACCGTGCCTCACAGAATGTCCGATTGGCTGCGCCTGGGCGTAACGGGCTACTTTGTCTTGTTGGCCTTTTCTTTTGTAGTGCCAGCGACTGCTGCGGGGCAACAGTTGCCTAAATTGCTAGGGTTTTCGCCGGAGGAAGCCGCGCGTCAGCTCGATTGGGAGCGGATCATGGCGACCGTGCCCGACGCTGAAATCATGCGAGGCTACCACTACGATCTCACGCGACGCCCCCACCACGCGGGAACGGAAGAAAACTACCAACTCGCGCTTTATCTGCGTGACTTGTGGGACGACTTCGGCTTCGAGACCGAGATGGTGAAGTACGACATCCTGATTCCTTGGCCCGAGAGCCTCGAGCTTCGCCTCACAACTCCGGAGCGTATCGAGCTGGCGGTCACCGAGCCTCCCATGGAAGAGGATCCGGACACCTACATTGAGGGTGGGCTGCCGGGGATGGCCGCTTATGTCACCTCAGGGCATGCAATCGGAGAGGTCGTTTACGCCAATTACGGCCGTATCGGCGACTACCGACACCTCGACGCCATGGGGGTATCGCTGAAGGGCAAGATCGTACTCGTGCGCTACGGCGGAAGCCCCGCCCAGATGCGCGGGATGAAGGTGAGGGAGGCCGCCGAGCGAGGCGCTGTCGGCGTGGTCATCTACTCCGACCCGGAAGATGACGGGTACGTGAAGGGAGATATCTATCCGGATGGTCGTTGGCGTCCGTGGGAGGGCATCCAACGAGGAAGCTTCCTCGACGTACCGATCTATCCGGGTGACCCGCTCACCCCTTTCGAGCCATCGATTCCGGGAGTGGAGCGGATCTCGTTCGAGGAGGCTGGCAACATTCAGCGCATTCCGGTGCAGCCGATCTCTTATGGTGAGGCGTTGAAGATCCTGCGCCACGTGGGAGGGGACTTCGTGCCGCCGGATTGGCAGGGAGGGCTGCCGCTGACCTATCACATCGGACCGGGGCCGGCCGAGATCGAGATGGACGTGCAGTACGACTATCAGCAGCGCCCGGTGTGGAATGTTTTTGGTCGCGTTCAAGGTGCAGTGGAGCCCGAGAAGTTCGTCCTTGCGGGCGGCCACCGGGATGGGTGGGTGCTTGGTGCGCGCGATCCGACGAGCGGAGCGGTCTCCCTGCTCGAGACAGCGCGTGGTGTGTCCGAGGCGGTGCGCCAAGGCTTCCAGCCTCGTCGCAGCATCGTGTTTGCGAGCTGGGGTGGTGAAGATTTTTTCCTGCTTGGCTCGACCGAGTGGGGTGAGCAATTCCGCGAGGACCTGCAGGAAAACATGGTCCTTTACATCAATCGGGAGTCCTATACCGCTGGTGACTGGAGTGCTTCGGGCAATCATTCTCTTGAGCGATTCGTCGTCGAAGCGACCAGAGATGCGTCGCACCCCGAGGCGACGAGCTTGTACACGGCGTGGGCGGGACAAAGTCCTGGCCAGGCTCCCGGTTTGGGTGCCCTTGGTTCGGGCTCGGATTACACCGTCTTCCTCGACCACCTCGGAGTTCCGTCTCTGAGCTTGGGGTACGGTTCCCCGAATGGGATCTACCACTCGCTTTACGACACCTTCGAGTATTACCAGCGTTTTGGAGATCCGGGGTATCGTTACGGTGTGGCCCAGGCGGATGTTGTGGGGCGCATGGTCATGCGGATCGCCAACGCTGAAGTGCTCCCATTCGATTTCGCGGATGCCGCGACGACTATCGCCGGCTATGTCGATGAGCTGCTGGAGCTAGATTCCGATGTCCAGATCCGAGATGAACTGCGTGCGATCGGCTTGGCCAACGCACGGCTACGGTTCGCCGGGAGAGAAGCTAATGCGTCTTTTGGACGGGTCCTTGAGGGCGGGTCCGACTGGGTAGAAGAGCACGCTGACGCTTTGGCGGAGGTCAATCAGCTCATCATGGACACCGAGCGTGCTTTGCTCGACGAGCGCGGACTCTGGCGACGCCCGTGGTACCGAAACCTTGTGTACGCCCCGGGCTACTACGAGGGCTACGCGGCCAAGACGCTGCCCGGTGTACGTGAAGCGATCGAGGAAGGCGAGTGGGCCATAGCCCGTGAACAGGCGGGGATGTTGATCGATGCCCTCGACCGCGCGACGGCGATTGTGACGGAGGCCGGCGAAAAAGCTCGGGCCATTGCGCCCAGACTGGTTAGCTGATGATGTGGTCCGTCGCGGGAGTTCCCGGTCACGAGTCACGTGAGCGAACTAGCGTCAGAGGCACACCGTCAGCAACGGTTGTGCCCCATGGGTCTTCACTAACGACCCTGCTTACTTAACTGCATCCACATCATCGACCACCAATTTTCCTTCGGCCGAGCGTCAGTGGCGGTGATCTGGCGTACGATCGGACTGGTTTTATTGGTCGCTGCGCTGACGGGTTCGACGATGGTGTACGCCCAAGAAGCGGGGATCTCACCGGGGCCCGTTGCGCCGGAGAGCCTGGCCCGACCGAGCCTCCGCGCGTTTCGAGCCCAAGGCCCCATTACGCTCGATGGGCTATTAGACGAGGGATCCTGGAGCGTCGCAGATAGCACGACGGGCACCTTCTGGCTGACTCAGCCGGAGGCGGGGTTCCCGGCCCCAGACCGTACGGTGATCCGCATGATGTACGACGACGAAGCGCTGTACATGGGCGCCGTTCTTTACGATCCGGAACCCCACCGATTGGTCTCTGCCGGACTTGAGCAGGATTTCAGCCCTCAGGCTTCCGACATGTTTGGCGTGGCGATCGATGCGAGCCGCGACAAGCAGAGCGCGTACGTCTTCGGTGCGAACCCCGCGGGTGCGAAGTGGGACGCCCAGTCGTTCAACGACGGGGCCGCGATCAACTCGGCGTGGGAAGGTATCTACGAGGTCGAGACGAGTACCTTCGCCGAAGGTTGGATCATGGAGATGCGGATCCCTCTGACCACTCTCCGCTTTCCAGGAGGAGAGGGCGAGCAAACCTGGGGGCTCAACTTCAGCCGTCAGGTTCGGCGCCGGAACGAGTACGCCACCTGGGCGGCGATTCCCCGGCAGTTTAGAATTTTTCGGATGTCTGAGGCGGGTACACTTGAGGGCTTGCCAGCGTTCGAGCCCGGTCGGAATCTACAGGTCAAACCGTTCTTCACTGGATCGAGCCGTGAGGGTCAACAATACCCCGATGGCGCCGTCCGCGAGTACGACGTGGGATTCGACGCGAAGTGGGCCGTAACACCGCGACTCGTCATGGATCTCACGGCGCTTACGGACTTCTCTCAGGTCGAGGCGGATGAGGAGCAGGTCAACCTGACCCGATTTTCACTCTTCTTTCCAGAGAAGCGGGACTTTTTCTTAGAAAACGACGGCATTTTCACCTTCGCGGACGATGCGGCTCGGGCTTTCAGGTCCGGAGCTAGTCCTCGGAATTTCAAGCTCTTTCACTCCCGCAGAATCGGGCTTTCCGACTCCCGTGAGCCTCTGCCGATCGGTGGAGGCGCCCGTCTTTCCGGTCGCATCGGTCGCTACGAGGTCGGGCTCATGGAGATGCAGACGCTACGCGAAGGGAATAGTCCGGCGGAGAATTTTGCGGTCGCGCGGGTGCGTCGCAGTGTTTTCACGCGATCGGACGTCGGCTTCATTTTCGTGAACCGCCAAGCGACTTCTCTCTCCGCCGGGGAGAGCTACTCCAGGGCCGGTGGAGTGGACGCCAATTTCCGCTTTGACCGGCTACAGGTGAACGCGTACGCCGCTCTCACGGAAGACCCGGGCCCCGACGGTGACCGGTCTATCGGGACCGTGCAAGTGGGGTGGCGAGATCCGGTCTTCGACTTCTCGGTCCTCGGAAAGCACGTAGGCGGTGACTTCAGACCTGAGGTCGGATTCGTGAGTCGGACTGACGTCAACCAATGGTTCGGCTCCGGGGGGGTGCACCTTCAGAGGCCCGTGTCATGGCTTACGGAGGTGAACCCATATATCGACGTAACCGAGTCCTACTCAGCTAGCGGAGACTTTGAGAGTCGCGAGGTCAAGCCCGGCTTGACCGTGATCGCCAACGACGGGGGCCGCTTCAGTGCTGACTTCTCCCGTCGACAGGAGCATGTGAGCGAGGCAAGCACGATCCTTGGTGTCCCACTGGCGGCCGGAGACTACGCGTTCGATGTAGTATCCCTCAGTTACACCTCCAGTGGTGGTCGCATCCTGTCTGGCAACGTCAAGTTCAGCACCGGCGAGTTTTTCGGCGGCGATCGGTCATCCGTATCCGGAACAGTGACGATCAGGCCCAACGAGCACCTACTTCTCGAGGGGAGTGCGCAGAGGAATCGTATCGAACTGGGTGGGGCCCCGATCGATGCAGATCTTTTTCGTGGGCGCATGCAGTTCGGATACAACACACGCACTTTCCTCTCGTCATTCGTGCAGTACAACCGTGTGGCGAAGGAGCTGGTTACAAATGTGCGCTTCAACCTGATCCATGCACCGCTCAGCGATATTTTCCTGGTCTTTTCCGAGCGCCGTCGAACCCAGCCGATCGCAGGTGAAGCCATGGTTATCGATCGGGGACTCACCCTCAAGGTGACGCGTCTCGTCCAGTTCTGATCCCGGCTTGAGGACAACGCGAGCGGCTAGCGTGGCTCCACCAACAACGGGGCGCTGAGAATTCCCAACTCAAGCTCACGGCAAAGCGGAGTGGAACACGTCCGGGGGGGCATGGTGATCCAGTGTTTCACGGGCCGAGGCCTTCCGTTGCCCCCGAATCACCGGCTCGTGAGTGGGCGGCTATGCCCACGTTCCCCACGCTCTTGGCAAACATTAACAAAGAGGATTTCGCCCGTTCGATCCTGGCTCTCGGCCACTGATGTAACGCGTTGTGCTGCGTGAAATGAGCGAGCAGTTTCAAGGGTGCGCCCATTCGTCACCTGCCGCACAACGCACCTGGGCACCCAACAATTGGAAACAAGACCATGGACTCGTTTGAACGAACGCCTTGGACGCGTGGGCTCGGGGCTACCCTCCTCCTTCTGGTGTGCGCCCTGGCCTTCACCGGCTGCACCTCCGACGGCCAAGGCGACTATCGTGTGGCTGTCATCAAATTCCAACAAGAGACGTGCACCTTCTGCCCGGGTGGGGATGCGCCGACGGAAGATTGGCTGCGCCTCGGTCCACTTCTCGTCGCCGACCAAGTTCTCACTGACGGAGGGGGGTACATCGATGGCTTTGTCGCGCAGGCCGCTGACTACCCGGACGTAGAGCTCCTCGGTCTTACGTCTCCGGACAATCTCTTCGGTGGTTCGTCCCGTTCATGGAGTACCCAGGAGTCGTTCGACACCTTTGTGGGTGGCATGGTGGAGGAGCTCAAAACGGCGCTTCCTGTGGATGGTGTCTATCTGGCTCTGCACGGAGCGTTGGCCGTTCGTGGGGTCCCCCGCCCGGAAGCGGAGATCGCTCGGCGCTTTCGTGAGATCGTCGGGCCGGATGTGCCAATCGCGGGCACGTTCGACCTACATGGCAACGAAGATGAGCAGTTCCTAGAGCACGCTGATTTCGCATTCGTGACGAAACGGTTCCCGCATTACGACGACGCGATCCAGGGCGCGCGAGCTGCCCGAGCGCTTCATCGCGCGATGTCGGGCACCTACACCTCGACGACTGCCACCCGGAAGCCCGGTATCATCACGCCGACGGTCCTCCAATGGACGGGAGCCGCGCCCGCCAGTGATATCATGGAGCGCGCGCGTCGCTGGGAGGCGCGCGCGCAGGATGTCTTCGTGAGTGTCTTCTATGGCTTCCCTTGGTCGGACGTGCCGGACGTCGGGGCGACCGTCCACGTGATGACGAACAACGATCAGGCTCTCGCCGACGAGATCGCGGACGACATGAACGAGTATATGTGGCGTGTGCGTGAATCGTTCGCGAACGGTGGTTTCCCTCGCCCTAACGCGGCGGCGCCCATGGTCGTAGAGGCCATCGCAAACGGACAGACACCCGTTGCCATCGGAGACTACTCGGATCGGCCCGGCGACGCTACGCATATCACTCGTGCGTTCGACGCAGCCGGGGTGTCCAGAGTTCTATACGGCGCGATCAGTTCGCCCGCGACGCTCGACGCACTGCAGTCTGTCGGTGCTTCTGTCGGTGATGCCTTCGACTATGAAATCGGTGGTTATACCGCATCCGGCGGAGACCCGTACCGCATCGAGGGCACGATCGTGTACGTGGGTCCTTGGGCCGGCTACGATTACACCGCGGTCGTGAACTACGGAGACGGCAACACGGTATTCATTGCGCCGGCGTACACGCAGATCATGTATCCGGAGGACTTCGCGGTGGGTGGGATTGACCCGGCGGACTACGATGTCTTTGTGGTGAAGTCGCGCGCTCACTTCCGTCGCGGCTTTGACGAGACGGGCTTCGCCAAGACGATCATCATCGTCGAGGCGACTGGGCCTTTCATGGGGACCACGTTCCTTGATGCGCTGCCGTACGAAAACGTCGACCTGAGTATGCTCTACCCTTACGGGGCACCCGTGGCTCGATGAGTTCAGATTGGCGTGACCCACTGAAGCGAGACCAGCGCGGATGTTAGGATTTAGCTCTGGTCGCTGAAAAATCCGGGAGGTCAGAATGAGCAGGAGACCACACAGACTGAAGCTTCAGTCTGTTTCGGCTGACCCAGTCAATCTGGGGACATACGACGGCTAACTAACTTCCGTCGGGTAATTTGTCAGGCCGCTTCTCTCCGGCGGTCACATGCATTGTGAGCCAGTTCGCCCGTGGCGGGAGAGCACACACCGAGAAGCCCGTAAAGACGCAGGGAGCGTTGTACCCCCGATTGAAGTCGATCGTCGTCCAGCCTCCTTCATCGACTAGCAGGGGCCGGATGTATCGCCCCGCCTGGTAAGTCTCAGTGGTGGCCGTTGAGTCCCACATCATCACGAAGTAGCTCGTGCTGGTCGGAGTCTGTGTGGCGATCAACCTGTGTTCTCGGCCGTCCTTTTCAAAGACCAACTCGCCTGGCGCCGTGTACTCAATGGTGCCGCCAGTGACGTCCGGCACCGTGAGTATGATCGGTTCCGGGTAGAGCTCCATACGTGCCTGGAATCGCCACGCCGGATCGACCGCATAGAACTCCGGGAGCAGAAAACCCTCAATGTCCGGATGATCTTCGTCCCACGCCCGCAGCCAGAGTCGGTCGGACCCCCGCTCTGAGTGGACGCGCAGGCCGAGTGACCCGAGTTGTAGCCGAGTCGGATCATCCATACGGTCGTGACGAAGAGCCATCGACTCCGTGACCTCATCGCCTTCGAAGAGCCCGATCCCTGATCCGCTCTCCGGAACGAGTCGCACGTCCATGCCTGATCGATGAAGTGTGCCCGCAAAAGCTGGAGAGTCCTCCTCCGGCATCGTGATCCCGATTCCGTACTCGGAGCCGAATCGCGTTTCGCCCTCGGGCAGGTTCCACAGCCCGATCCAGAGCAGAGGGCCGTTCGGTGGAGTCACCGTCTTCCGTTGACGATCGATACGCCACTCTTCGTGCTCGGTGAGAAAAACGATCTGGTCGACCGGCGGAGGTTCTGGCCATGGCTCGCCACATCCGACGAGCAGGGTCGCGGAAAGAGTGGCAACAATGGAGAGGGTTCGGATGTTCATGGTAGGGGGCGAACATCGGGCGCGGATGCGCGCTAGGTCAAGCGACAAGCAGGCGCGACCGAGAATTCGATGCCAGGTGGATACCGTCCATGACAGCGCTCACCGAGCGACAACGCAGTTTTCACGGAGACCACCCAGCTCCCTCTTGATGGTGTCCCGAATCCGCTGGCCCCCGCGGAGCGTCCGTACCACGGCAGGCATAGCACACCGCCATGGTTTACCCTGAGATGTGAAGCCGAAGAGGGTCTCGTCCCATCTGAAACACGGAAGGCAGATTTCCCCTAGAAGACAGCGTGGTCGGAGCCCCGGGACGGGGGACTCAGGTGGGAGAGATTCAGAACAGGGTGTGTGGCATGATAGTGATGAGGTTGGGGACAGCACTGACGGCCTCCGGGATCATCGGCTTCTTTTTGCTCGAAGCCTGGGTCATGGGACTGTTCGCAGTGGCCTCAAGGTTTTTCTCATCTCACTGGGTGTCGTGGGCGAGTTCGGGATTGGGTTCTTCGTTTGTCGCCGTTCACAGAAGGCGAGCGCGGAAGTCTGACCCTCGACGCTCAACCCTTGTCACGCTTTATTGGTTCACGCTCTGATTGACCGCGTGACACGCGGGTTGCCCGCACTCCCCGATCCCCGTCAGCCCTTTGTTTGATCTGTTAAAGATGTGCCCGCATGTGCGCGGGGTGCCGCTCGCGTGCCTCGCCCTGCTGGCGATGGCGCCATTGGCTTTTGCGCAGGAGGCAGCAGTTCCAATCGAGCTGTTTGCCGGAGACTCTGTGCGGATCAACCGCGAGATGGTCGGGCGAATCCTTCGCATCGACGGACCGAACATGGTCGTTGTCAGTCGAGGGATCCCCAAGTGTCGGGCTGGACAAATGCACGGCGACGCGCCCATCTGTGACCCGGCTCCGCTGATCCGTGACGAGATGCTGCTCAACGAGGTAACCGTCGAGAAGCGGACCCAGAAGTCACATATCAATATGCGGACGGTCCTCGGCGGGGTCGTCGGCGTGGTCGCTTTCGGGGCTGCCGGCTACTACATCGGACCGGCGTTTGGCTTTGGGAAGGTCGAGGGGTGTGTGCTCAATGACGCCTCCTCGCTTGTTCAATGCTCGCTGGAGGATACGGTTCCGGCGGACGAGTATCGGGCGCGCCAGCTGAAAGCCGACCAGCGCAGGGGCGTGCTTTTCTTCGGAGCGATAGGCGGATCAGCTGTCGCTATCCTGGCAAGGAAGCTGTCCGTGGGTTGGGTAGAGGTCGTGCCACAGATCCCGGTGAGTTCGATGGACCCGTGGGGCGTGTCAATTACGATCCCTGGCGTGCATTAGGCCTTCCGCATCAACAGGTAGTCTGCCCCAAGTCCCGTGAAGTGACCAGAGACGTCGGCTTCCGCTACGAACCCTGCGGTTTGAAGCGCATCGGACACTTCGCTTCGGGTCCAGTACCGGATCGGAAAGTGGTCCCGGTAGGCCTCTTCGCCTTTCTCTGTGTGCACCACGGTGTGCTCAGAGTAGTTGTAGTGCCCGCCGCCCGTGGGGCGGATCTGGACCGTGCGGATGATCTGGTCGTCGTCGTAGTCGACATCCACAAAAACGGACTCGTGCGGAACGTCGAGAAGGAAGAGGCCGTCGGTTTTCAGCGACCCGCTCACAGCTCCGAAAGCCGAGGAGAGGGTCTCCGGCTCGAGAAGGAACGCGATCACCGTGAAAACACAAAGCGCGAGATCGTGGCTCGGCGCGCCCCGGTAGTGCTCCATGGAGCATTCGGCCGCCGTGACGCGGGCAGTGGTGTCAGAGGGAAGCGCCTCCAATGACCGTGTCAGTTCCGCGTGCATGCCGGCCGACGGCTCGACCGCTGTGACTCGATAGCCTGCTTGGGCGAGCGGGAGGGTCAGTCGGCCGCAGCCGGCCCCGAAGTCGATGACGTTGCTGCCCCGAGGCACGCGGCCTTCGACCTCAGCCATCGCCGATGAAGAAAGGCGGCCATAAAGCGATCCGTAGGTGCGCTCCATGACCGACTCATAGTGTTGGGCCCAACTGTCGTGCGGACGTGTCAGTTCTCGTTCTCAGTTTTTACCGGGACTCCGGCTTTTGTGAGTTCGCGTGTCACGGCCCGTCGGATATGGCCACTGGCAGTCAGGCGCTCGCCGGTGACGGATGTCTCTTTGCCGATCGCACGATGAATCGCGCTCCAGGAATTGTACTCAATGACGATGTTTCGCTTGGTCGACATCGTTCCCCCGCGCGTTGCTGTAACACCATAGCATGATGGGAGGGATTTATGTCATGTGCCCCTTCGTGCATGGGAGACCGCTGGACGCTTCAAGCGCTCGCCTGTCGCTGTTCTTGGGCTAATTTGTTTATCTGCTCGACCGTTTGATCTTGAGATGGCCAAGGGTCGATCCGATCTCAACCCGTCTGCGACTTTGGTGCAGCAACGCCACCTCGCCCTTCCGCAGCCATAGTTCGTGCTCACTCAGTGCGGCGCTAAGCCGTCTGCGCCTATATGCCTTTGCACAAGAGGCCGGCGTCATGATCCTTCTGACATGACGACATCGCGCCTCACCAGTCACAGGTCATTCTCTCCTGTGCCCTGCCTCACGCTGCCCGGCATCCTGTTGCTTGGTTTGGCATGTGCCCCGCTGGGAGCTCAGGTCGAGACTTCGCGGGACACCGCATCCGCTTCGGTGGGCCAGGCCGAGGAGCACGAGGAGCCATACGTCCAGATTAGCTTTCTCGACGTGGGGCAGGGCGATGCGGTCGTGATTCAGTCGCCCGAAGGGCAGGTCGCGATCATCGATGCGGGCCTAGGCGACCCGCTCCGCTTCCTCCAACAAATGCGAATCGACGAAGTCGACCTCCTCGTCGCCTCTCACCCGCACGCGGATCACATTGGCGGCATCGATGACATCCTGACGGCACGTCCGGTTCGCTTCTACTTGGACAACGGACAGCCGCACACCACGCTGACGTACGAACGACTCATGGCCACCCTCGAGCGGATCGAGGAAGTCACGGTTCTCGCACCGACACCCCGGACGATCACGATGGGGTCGGTGTCCATCCAGGTCCTGCCCCTGCCACCAGGTGCTCTCGATCTGAACGACCAGTCCGTCGGACTCGTGCTGGAGTTCGGCGACTTTTCCGCGTTCTTCAGCGGAGACTCTGAGCGGTACGAGCTCGACTGGTGGACGACGCAGGGTCTGATTCCGGACGTGACGCTACTGAAGGCTCCCCACCACGGAAGCGTGAACGGCTTCACCAGGGGGTTTCTCGCGGCGGCCCAGCCGGAGGTGGTGGTGGTTTCTGTCGGGGGAGGAAATACGTACGGGCATCCTCGCCCGGAGGCGCTGACCGCTTTCGGCACGTTCGTGAATCAGCTACTACGGACCGATCGCGACGGACATGTGACCGTGCTCGGCTACGAGGATGGGCGGTATGAACTGGTGGTCGGTCCTGACATTATTTCCTCGACCGGAGACCACACGTCCACAGTCCCCGCCGATCCACTGCCATCGATCGACCCCTCGGCGAGTGCCTTCGCCTCATCTGTCCCGGGCCTGCGCATTGATGTGGTCGCAGACGCCCCAGGGAATGACCATGAGCATCTGAACGGTGAGTTCGCGATCATCGAAAATGGCGGAACGCGGTTGCTCAACATCGGCCAGTGGCGGTTCTGTGATCTTCGCTCGCGGTGTTTCGAATTTCCGCCGGGATCCAGCATTCCGGTCGGGGAACAGGTCCGTGTCTACACGGGGTATGGTTCCGCGGACGGCTTCTCGTTCTTCATGAACAACAGCCGGGCAGTTTGGAACAACGACGGGGACGAGGCGACACTTTATGACGAGCGCGGACGGATCGTGCTCCGGTACGTCTACTGAGAAGGGATCTGAGGTCTTGAACGCCAACGAATCGAGCGAAGGAAACATCGAGACATGGGTCGTTGACCGGGTCGAAGGCGAACTGGCGGTCGTAGTCCAGGAGGACGACGAAATCGTCGTTCAGGTCGGAGTGGTAGAGCTCGGGGACTACGCGGTGGAGGGCGCGCTCCTCCGGGTGCCGCTCGGACCGGTGGGCGAACCGCTCTGGGCCGAGGCGACGCGTGACTTGGAGGCCGAGGCAGAACGACGAGTTGGGGCAGGAAAGCGCATCGCGGAACTGCAGGAGCGTGACCCGGGGGGAAGCATCGCTCCATGAGGCTCGCTATGCCGTCGAGTGTCGGTGCGCTGGCGTTCGCACTCGCTCTTCTCTCGACGCCTGCCCACGCTCAGGAACGCTCGGGACCTGTCGGGAACGTCAACTATCCCGTCGACCCGCTCTCCATTCCGCGGCCGTCGATCACCGCGACGCGGGTTCGTGGACCGATGGTCATCGATGGACTCCTCGACGACTTGGCATGGGCCGACGCGGTCGTCTCGCGGGACCAATGGATTCAAACAGTGCCCGATCAGGGCATGCCGGCGACCCAGCCTACGACTCTCCGTATCATCTATGACGAGAGCACGCTTTATATCGGTGCAGTTCTCTATGATGAGGATCCACACAATCTGACCGTCGCCGGTATAGAGCAGGACTTCGATACCACGAATTCTGACATCTTCGGGGTTGCCCTCGACACATACCTCGATCGGCAGAATGGATTCCTGTTCGCCGTGAACCCGGAGGGGGCGATTTGGGACGCCCAGGCGTTCAATGACCAGCGTGACATGGTGCCGGCATGGGAAGGAATCGTCGAGGTGCGCACCTCGATCAACGATTCGGCCTGGGTCGTGGAGATGGCGATCCCCTTTGCTACCCTGCGGTTCAATCCGGTGCAGGACGAACAACTATGGGGCATCAACTTCTCGCGCCGTATTCGCCGTCGGAACGAAGACGCGATGTGGGCGCCGCTGCCGCTGCAGTACCGGGTCTACAAGTTCTCGATGGCTGGTACTCTCGAGGGCCTCGAAGACCTCCCGGACGCGCGTAATCTGTGGGTAAAGCCCTATGCTCTTGGCGATGCGCTGACCGGCTCACGGTACGATGAAAGCGTTACGAATGGTGACGTGGGTCTCGACGTGAAGTGGGGCCTGACGCCGCGCATGACGCTGGATCTCACCGTGAACACTGACTTCAGTCAGGTCGAGGTCGACCGAGAGCAGGTGAACTTGAGTCGGTTTTCGCTGTTCTTCCCGGAGAAGCGCGACTTCTTCCTCGAGAACGAAGGGACATTCGGCTTCCAGGACATTGCGATTCGGAACTACAGAACCGGGAGCAGTGGGCGGCAATTCAGACTCTTCCACTCCCGCCAGATCGGCCTGTCCCCGACCCGTGAGCCTCTGCCCATTGGCGGCGGTGCCCGGCTGACTGGTCGCATCGGTGATCGTCTGGAAGTCGGCTTTCTCGACATGCAGACGCGTTCCTTCGAGGGGCTGTCTGATGGTTCGAACTACGTGGCTGAGAACTTCGCTGTCGGGCGTGTGAAGGCGCGGCTCGGAAGCGGCACTACGATTGGCGGGATCTTCGTGAATCGGGAGGAGACGGGTGGAATCGATCCCTCCGGCTTCAATCGGTCGTACGGTGTCGACGCAAATGTGCAGCTGACTCAGAATCTGCTCGTGTCGAGCTATTGGGCGCGGACCGATGACAGCGATCCTGTCGGGGATGACACGAACATCGCCATGTTTCAGGCGGCATACAGGAACGCCTTCTGGAATATCTCTGGCCTGTACAAACAGGTCGGCGATGGATTCAGTCCAGAGACGGGGTTCATCGATCGAACAGCCGTGCGGAGGTACTTCGCGACCGTCGGAGTCCATGCGCAGGTCTCGACTCTGGGTCTGCGAGAGATCAATCCGTACGTCGACTTCGACACGTACACCAACCTGTCAGGGGCCGTTGAGACACGGTCCATAGAGGCCGGGACCGTATTCTCGCTCAATCAAGGCGGCCAGGTGACCCTCACTGTGGCCGACCGACATGAGCGCCTGTTCGAAGATACGCGGATCGCAGGCGTGACCGTGCAGGAAGGCACGTACGACTGGGTCGAGTCAGCGGTTCGCATCGCTACCCCTGGTAACTATGCGGTGTCCGTCAGTGGGTCCGTTCGCTGGGGTGATTTCTACGACGGCACACGAAAGACGATCTCCGGGGATCTCACGTTTCGACCGAACGCACACCTTTCGTTCGATGTGGGGGCGCAGCACAACGACCTGAATCTCGGCGGGTCTACTTTCACCGCCGACCTTTTTAGTGGACGCGTCCGGTATGCCCACAACACGCGCACGTTCTTCATGGCGTTCGTTCAGTACAACGAAGCAGCTGAGGAACTCATCGCCAATGCGCGTTTCAACCTCGTTCACTCGCCGCTCTCGGACGTGTTCCTGGTCTACACGGAACGACGCAGCCTGGCGGATGGGGTGACGGATACGGTTCTTGAACGCGGAATCACGCTCAAGATCACGAAGCTGCTGGCTTTCTGAGCGAGTAACTGCTCGCCCGGCCCAGACCGGTGATGCGACCTAGACCAGCGCGGCGATCTCCGGCGAAAGACCGGGCCAGCTCGCGTACATCCCGTCGACCAGGGTGACGTCGTACCCATTTCGCTCGAGAAGGGCTGCCACGAATGACGCCCGGTTTCCGGATCGACAATGGACGAAGACTGGTTTGTCCGTCGGCACTTCGCTCAATCGCGGTTCGACTCGTGTGTGGGCGATGTGGATCGCGCCGGGGATATGACTTCCCGCGTACTCGGCGGACCCGCGCACATCCAGCACCGTGACCTGATCGCTGTCGATCTCCGTGGCCATGTTAGAGAAGTCGATCGTCGGTGTCTTGGTGGAGGCCACGGCCGAGCCGGTCAGGCTGCTCACTGGTGCAAATCCCGCGATCCGGTCGTAACCGATGCGCACGAGCGTGCGTACCGAAGCCTCGACGTCTGCGGCGTCAGCGATGAGGTAGATATTCGTCGACGGGTCGACATAGGAGCCCACCACCATCGCGAAGTTGATGCCGGCCGGGGCAAAGAGGGCTCCGAGGATGTGCGCCTTCATGAAGGCATCTCGGTCCCTGCGGGTGTCGACGATGACGGAGTCCTCAGTAGACCCCAGCGCCGCCAGCTCCTCGATCGTGTAGAGCTTCGGCGCCGGGAGAGATCCGAGGACTGGAATGCCGTTGCGGTTCATGTCCTTCATGCGCGCAAAGTAGGTGGGCGGCTCAGGCTGACCATCGAGGATAGAGTCAACAAAACCCTGCTCGTCCGCCTCGAAACCTAGCCCCGCGTTGAAACGGCGCTCGTACCCGACGGTGGACTGTGGAACGGCACCGAGCGCCTTTCCGCAGGCGCTACCGGCTCCGTGGCCGGGCCACACCTGCATATGGTCCTCGAGCTCCAGGAACCGCTTCGTAGACGCGAAGAGGCGTCGGGCGGAGGGCTCGCGAGCGCCGGCTACCCCCGCAGCGGTTTCGAGAAGGTCGGGGCGCCCGAGGGCACCAACGAATACGAAGTCACCGGATGCGATCCCGATCGGCTCACTGGCGCCTCCACCAAGGTCGGTCACCACGAAGCTCATGTGCTCGGGCGTGTGTCCGGGCGTATGCAACAGGTCGAACCGGATGTTTCCGACCTTGAAGCTGTCGTTGTCCTTCAGGTAGTGGACGTCGTAGTTGCTGCTTTTCGCCCAATTGTACTTCCAGTCGGCGTCGCCCTCGTCGGACAGATACAGCTTGACCCCATGCTGCTCAGCGAGCTCGAGGGTACCGGTCAGGAAGTCGGCGTGGATGTGCGTCTCCGTGGCTGCGACGATGCGGAGCCCTTCTTCCCGCGCGATGTCGACATAGCGGTCGATATCGCGTTCGGGGTCGATCACGATCGCCTCTCCGGTGCGCTGACACCCGATGAGGTAGGCGTACTGTGCGAGATCGGGATCGAATACCTGGCGAAAGAACATTTCTCAAATTCCGTCAGCTGTGGGGTAGTCGGTGTCGCATCGCGCCGTAGGTCCAGGCTCCGGCGAGTGCACTGATGAATGCCGCGACCATGACCGTAACGCCGTTTCCTAGCAATACGTAGAAGGGGCACTGACAAGATCAGGGCTGTGAATGTGATCGTGGACCTGATCCTGGGCCATCCAGGGCAGGTGGATCTTGTTCGCCCAGGCTTTGCAATTTGGGTGTTTTTCTCTGTAGGTCAGGTGACGTAGGAGGGACGTCACGGTTAAGGAGGCCGTTGTGCCCAACTCCGCCGCTTCCGAAGTTGGGAGCCAGAGCGCCTCGAGGGCGCGCGGCAGTCGGGACCGAAAGGAGTCAGCATGTTTATCGCGCGGAGCGTTCCGCCCATCGCATTGGCGGTCCTCGTGGCTGCTCTCCCCGGCTCATCAGTGTGGGCACAGGACGCCAACGTCGGCGACAACGCCGCGAGAGCATTGATCTCCGTCGAGACCCGCTCCATCGAGACGTACCCCTTCTCGGATCCAAATCCTGTCCCGATCCTTGCGAGCGATACGCGACTGTACCCATACCACCGATTTGAGGGATACGCGCACGCCTCGGAAGCCCGCGACTGGACCGTGGTGCACCTGGAGAACGAGTGGATCGAGGTGTGGGTGCTGCCCGAGATCGGTGGCAAGGTGTGGGGAGCGCGGGTCAAGGAGACTGGACACGAGTTCATCTACCGGAATGAGGTCCTGAAATTCCGGAACATTGCCCTGCGTGGGCCGTGGACCTCTGGGGGCATCGAGTTCAACTTCGGCGTCATCGGCCATACTCCGTCGACCGCATCCCCTGTGGACTGGGTGACGGAGGAGCACGACGACGGCAGTGTTGCTGTGACCGTCGGAGCCATGGATTTGCCATCGCGAACCAACTGGCGCGTCGAAGTGCGACTTCCCGCTGATCGGGCGTACTTCGAGACGAACGTGCTCTGGCAGAACCCCACGACCCTCGAGCAGCCCTACTACAACTGGATGACGGGCGCGGCCTTCGCTCAGGACGACCTCGTCATGGCGATTCCGGGCAACGCTTTTCTAGAGCACCCTGGGGCCCGGCGCGAGTGGCCCATCGATCCAGATGGACGAGAACTGCCGGTCTATGACCAGAACCGTTTCGGCGGAAACAAGTCGTACCACGTCGTCGGCGAGCTCAACGACTATTTCGGGGGCTACTACCTGCAGGACGACTATGGTTTCGGCCATTGGGCACGGTACGACGAGATGCCGGGCCAGAAGCTCTGGCTGTGGGCGCTGTCGAGGCAGGGAGGGATCTGGGAGGACCTGCTCACAGACACGGATGGGCAGTACGTGGAGTTCCAGGCTGGTCGGCTACTCGTTCAGTATTCGCCGAGCGAAGATGTGAATCCGATTTCGCAAGTCGGCTTCGAACCGGGCGCGACGGACCGCTGGAGTGAGACGTGGTTTCCGGTCGAACAACTCGGTGGTCTCACTGATGCGTCTCGCGACGGCGCCATGTTTGCGGAGGTTGAGGGCGGGACCTTGCGCGTTCGTGCCCATGCCTTCGGCAGGATTGCGGATACCCTGCGCATTACGGTCGATGGCACGGAAGTGTTGAATGAGCCGATCAACTTCTTGCCTCTGGAACCCGTTGTCCGTGACTTCGCTGTTGGGGCTACGTTCGGACACGCTGCTGTGATCCCGGACCACGCAGAGATCGTCGTGGAGTTGCGGCGACTTGGACTGATCTGGCACTCAGACCCACGCGTGCTGGCCTTGGACCGGCCCTTCGCGACCGATGAGGAGGCCATGCCGAATATCTCTGGCACAGACCGAGCCGTGATGGCGGCTCGGGAGCTTGTCCAGGGCCGACGACTCGAGGCGGCCCGTGAGTTGTTCGCGGGTGTGCTCGAAGACGAGCCCTGGAATCGGGATGCCCTCCTCGGTCTGGCAGACCTTGAGTCTCGGCGCGGTCGCTATGAAGAGGGACTCGCTCATGCGCGGCGAGCACTCGAGCTCGACGCATATGACGCCGAGGCGAACTTCGTGGCAGGCACTCTGTATCGAGCGCTGAATCAGCACATCGACGCGGTCGAGGCCTTCGGCTGGTCTGCCCGCTCGATGGCGTTCCGGTCAATTTCCTACGTTCAACTCGCCGAGCTGGCGTTGCGCGTCGACGACGTACCTGATGCAGCCCGATACGCGGAACTCGCTCTTGACTACGACCGGTATAGCCTGTCGGCGTTGGAGGTGCTGGCGATCGTCGGACGCCTTTCGGGGGATGCCGAACTGACTGGGGTCACAAAAGACGAGATACTTCGCATCGACCCGCTCCACCACTTTGTCCGTGCCGAGACATTCCTCGATGCTGGTGGAAGTCTTCAAAGTGCGACGGGTCGGACGATGGTGGAGGCTCTCCGCGGCGAGTACCCCGGAGAAGAGCTACTAGAAGCCGGTATCCGGTATGCGAGCCGAGGGCGCACCGACGATGCCGTGGCTGTTCTCCGGGCCGCCGAGCTTGGTCATGACCACCTGGTCGCCGGTGCGTGGGCAGCCTGGCTCATGGACGCACCCGCGACGCTCCCGCCAGAGCCCGACGTGGCATTCCACTTCCCGTATCGTCCCGAATCCATCGCCGTGCTCCGCTGGGCCGCGGACACTTCGGATTATTGGGGGTGGGACTATCTGCTGGCGCTCAACCTGTGGGCTCGGGATCGTGCGCCGGAAGCCTTTCAGATCGTGACGTCTCTCGAGGCTGTGCCGGACTTCGGAGCGTTCTATGTGGCGCGTGCTGCTCTGGCGGGGCTCGCCGAAAATAGGAGTGTATCCAACGGAGTTGATCGAGAAGCGGATCTGCGCCGAGCTGTTGAACTGGCTGCAGATGAGCGGGTGATCCGCGTCCCATTGATTCAGCTTCTACAGGCCGAAGGCCGATGGGAGGATGCTCTCGAGGTGTCGCGCACGGCGCGCGTGGCCTTCCCTGGAGATTTCGATCTTGACCTGCTTCATGCAGCGGCTCTCGTCGAGACCTTGAGCCACGAAGATGCGATCTCAGTTCTCGACGACATTGCTGTTCTTCCGTCCGAGCACTCGAGCACCAGCCATGGGATCTTCGCGGTGGCGCATACTCAAGCGGGTCTTTCCGCGCTCGAGCAGGGCTCTCCAGAGGAGGCTGCCGGTCACTTTGAGACAGCAATGACCTGGCCTGAGAGACTCGGCTTGGGCCGACCGTACGAGCCCGAGGAGAGACTCCAGCGCTACCTCCTCGGTGTAGCACTCGCGGCATCCGGCGACGGGACTGGCGCGACCGCGGCCTTCGAAGCTGTGGTCGAATCGACGCGAACGGTGGCGAGTGAGGGTGGCATGGCATCCCGCGACGACCTCCCGGCGATCCTGGCCCTCGTGGCCCTGCAAAGGCGTGACGAGGTTCTGGGCTTCGGGAACCGGCGGGAAGGCGCGATAGGGCAGATTATCGCTTCTGTGCGGCGTGCCCCAGCCCCCGACGGGGACGTCGTCGGGGCGCTCCAGAGGACGCTGGAGGGTGCGCCTGAACTGTTTGCTGACTCGGAGGGCCGGCTTCTTTACCGTGCGCTCATGCTCGAACGGTAGTCAGCGGGATCCTCTTCTTGGAAGCACCTTGTCCGTCATCGCCGCATGGTAGACGAACACCGCCATGATCACGGCATTCTTCCTCAGGTCATCGAGTGGAATCGTGTCGAACGAATCGAGGTTGGTGTGCCCCCCGGTTCCGCCGACCCGCGCCTGCAGGAACTGAAACGCCGGTAGCCCGACGTCGTCGAATGGCACGTGGTCCGTGCTCCCCACGCCCTGCGGGGAAATCGTCGTCATCCCCATGTCTTCCAGAGGCGCCATCCAAGCGGCGAAGGGCGCCCGAACGTGCTCATTGCCCTGGAGCCAGATACCGCGGTACTGCCCCGGGCCATAGTCTTGATTGAAGTACACCGAAAAGTTGTCGTACCCGTCGCGCTTTCCGACGGCCGCGTCGTTCGGATCACCGAAGTTTTCGCGCACGTAGGCGCGCGACCCCCACAGTCCCTGTTCTTCGCCGGACCACAACGCGATGCGAATTGTTCGGCGCGGCTCCGCCCCAATCGCCTTGAGGATTCGCATTGCTTCGAGCATCACAGCCACGCCAGAGGTGTTGTCCGAAGCGTTGGGTGAGGCGTGCCAAGTATCGAGATGAGCGCCCAGCATCACGACTTCGTCGGCGAGGTCCGCTCCGGCGATCTCTCCCAGCGTGTTGTGCGCCTCTGTTACCTGCTCCCCGTGCCGATTCCGTACCTCGACCTCGACCTCGACTGGGATGTCGCGGGCGAGGACCCGGTACATCCGGCTGTAGTTCTCGGGTGTGATTGCGATGACTGGAACCGAGTTCAGCGTTTCGTCACGAGCCCACTGATCGACTTTCGCGCCCGGCCGCGCAAAGCCGCGCACGGCGCCCGGCCATCCGCTGCTCGACTCCAGAACGACCGCTGCGCCCTCGGAAACGTAGAAGGCGAGCTTCTCGGCGGCCGTCAATATGTCCGGATTCGCAGGCGTGGGCGGATAAAGGCGTGAGAAGTAGGGGTCCGGGCCGGGCGGCGGCACGATCACTTCTTCCTCGAGAGCTCGCAATTCCTCCTCGGTCCGACGGGGCGTTCCTGTTGCGAACCGAGTTTGGTCGATCGTCGGCGGTGGGGACGACAGCACGGCCATCCCGCGAAGCTTCCCGCGATAGCTCTCAAGATCTTGGTGTGTCCGCACGTCTCCGATAATCGCGGTCAGGCGCTGCTTGCCGTCGGTGCCCGGCGTGTGCGCGATCGGGTAGCCCACTAGAGGGGTGTAATCCGGCTCCAGCATATGAAGAGAGACGTACTCGTTGTCCCAGCTCACGCCGTAGTCCATGAACGGCTCTCGCGTCGTGTTCGTGAGGCCGATGCGATCCATCTCCGCGAGGACCCAGAGCTGTGCGCGCTCCATGTCGTCAGAGTTCGTGAGTCGGGCACCGAGCACGTCCGTCATGTACGAGAGCGTGTTGGGCAACTGCGAGCGCTGGAGACCTTCCTCACGGATGTTCGCAATGACCTCGAGATCGACCGGCCAGGCATCCTGCTGTGCCACCAGAGCAAGCGGAGAGGCTCCGAACCATGCCCCTGAGACGAGCACTGCTACGCGCAGCGCACGGCGTCCCCCCCATGGCACCCATGAGGAAAAAGTCGCGCGGGAGGGCAAGGCGTGATCCATCTCCATCTCCTGGTTGCTGGTCCGGTGAGCGTCGGACGGGAGCGGCCTTAGAAGAGTCCCGTCACTATGCCGTCGGTAACGTCCACCTTCGTCGCTGACGGCGCCACGCCAAGGCCCGGCATCGTCATGATGTTCCCCGTCTTCGCCACCACGAATCCGGCACCCGCGGACGGCGTGACTTCGCTGACACCAATCCGGAATCCGGTCGGTCGTCCGAGAAGCGTCGGGTTATCGGAAAAGGAGTACTGCGTCTTCGCCATACAGACCGGAAAGTTGCCCATCCCTGCTTCCTCGAGTGCCGCGAGATCCTTGGCGGCTTTGGGTGTCAGATCGACGCCCTCTGCACCGTAAATCTCCGTGGCGATCGTTTCGATCTTCGTGATGAGGCTCATCTCCAGGGGATACAGAGGCTTGTAGTCAGCCTCGTCACTTTCGAGGACGTCCCAGACCGCGTCGGCCAGGTCGAGGCAGCCTTCGCCACCACCGCCCCACGGGTCTGCGATTACGGCCTTGCAGCCCATTTCGGCGCATCCATCGAGAACGACCTGGATTTCGGCTTCGCTGTCGGTCGCGAATCGATTCAGTGCGACCACGGGCGGCACGCCGAACTTCCGAACGTTCTCGATGTGACCGCGGAGGTTCGCGAAGCCTGTCTGCACTGCCTCGACGTTCTCAGGCGTGAGATCGGTCTTGGCTATGCCGCCGTTCATTTTCAAAGCGCGCACGGTGGCGACGATGACGGCTGCACCTGGACGCAGATTACCGAAGCGGCACTTGATGTCGAAGAATTTCTCCGCACCCAAGTCGGCTCCGAAGCCGGCCTCCGTGACTACTACGTCTCCCAGCGAGAGTCCGACGCGTGTCGCGGACAGCGAATTGCAGCCGTGCGCAATGTTCGCGAATGGGCCGCCGTGAATGAGTGCGGGCGTGCCGCCGAGCGTTTGTACGAGGTTGGGATTGACCGCATCTTTGAGCAGTACGGCCAATGCCCCAGACACGCCCAAGCCTGCAGCGCGGACAGGTTTCCCGTCTTTGCCGGTTCCGATGATGATCCGGTCGAGTCGGGCCTTGAGATCATCGATTCCGTCCGCGAGGCAGAAGATCGCCATGATTTCGGACGCCGCGGTGATCACGAAGCCGTCTTGCCGAGGGACTCCGCCGGTCCGGCCGCCGAGACCGACAATGACGTTGCGAAGCGCGCGGTCATTCATGTCGATGGCGCGAGGCCAGGTGATCTGTGTCGGGTCGATGCCAAGCGAGTTCGGCCGATACAGGTGGTTGTCGAGGACCGCTGACAGCAGGGCGTGGGCCGAGCTGATCGCGTGGAAGTCACCCGTGAAGTGGAGATTGATCTCCTCCATGGGCACGACCTGGCTGTGGCCGCCGCCAGCTGCGCCTCCCTTGATACCGAAGACCGGACCGAGACTCGGCTCACGCAGGCAGAGCACCGGATTGCGATTTCGCAGGTTCATCGCATCGGCGAGACCGACTGAGACCGTCGACTTTCCCTCGCCCGCCGCAGTTGGGCTGATGCCCGTTACCAACACGAGCCGACCGTCTTCTCCGCCCCGTTCCTTCGCTACGTCTAGGGGGATCTTCGCCTTGTGATGGCCGTAGGGGATGATGTCTTCGGGGCCGAGCCCGATCTTCGCAGCGATCTCCTGGATGGGACGGAGTTCAGCTTCCTGTGCGATCTCGATATCGGTTTTGACGATGGTCTCCCTGCAAACGGTGTCGGATTCGATGTACTGGACGCCAAAGTCGGCGCGGAAGTCTATGTGGCGCAATGCTTTCGATACGCGCCCCGCATAATCAGTGTCTCGCGTGTCCTTATGGCGTAGTTACGATAGGATAGCCCCGCTCCCAAAACCCCACTCCATAAATGAGGTTGATTCTCCGGAACGGCTTGGTTGTCGCAGGCCTCGTGCTCGTATCGCTCAGCGCGGTTCAGCCAGTTCTTGGCCAAGCCAGCTGGGACTCTCATCAGGTGCGCGCAACCGAGACGCAGACCCCGCCATTCCTCGACGGTTTCCTCCAGGAAGGCGAGTGGGGACGCGGTGGGCTGATCCAGGGTCTCATTCAGCAGGAGCCGAATGAGGGCGCTCCTGCGACAGAGCGCACCGAGGTCTACATGCTCTACGATGCGGAGACCCTCTACATCGGTGTCCGAGCCTGGGACTCAGAGACGGGTGGTGTGACGGCGACGGAAATGCGCCGTGACTCGGACAGGATCCTCGATGAGGACAACTTCCAGATCATCTTCGACACCTTCAAGGATTCTCGTTCGGGCTACATGTTCGTCACCAATCCACTCGGTGCGAAGCTCGATCAGCAGGTATTTAACGAAGGTGAAGGAGCGACACGTGGGTTCGGCTTCGCGACGTCGAACATCAACCGTGACTGGGACGGCGTATGGCACGTTGCGGCGCAGTCGCTGGAAGATGGCTGGGTCGCGGAGATCGCCATTCCGCTGGTCACTCTCCGCTTCCCGGAAGCGCAGTCGCAGAGCTGGGGCATGAATCTCATGCGCAACATCGCCCGGAAAAATGAGCAGGCATTCTGGGCACCGATTACGAAGGAGTTCACGATCCATCGCGTGAGCATGGCCGGGAGCCTCGAGGGACTGAGCAACCTAGATCGCGGACTCGACCTGCGGGTGACGCCGTTCGTCACCGGCGGCGGCGAGAGTGTCCTCGATGAGAGCGTCGAAGCGAACGATTGGGATGGGGATGTCGGGCTCGACATGAAGTACGGAGTGACCTCCGGTCTTAATCTCGACCTCACGATCAACACGGACTTCGCACAGGCCGAGGTCGACGACGAACAGGTAAACCTGACGCGATTCCCGCTGTTCTTCCCAGAGAAGCGAGACTTCTTCCTCGAGAACTCGGGGCAGTTTCAGGTCACCACGGCGACCGCATTCAATCGGTACGCAGACCTCTTCTTCAGCCGTCGAGTCGGCCTCGGAGACGACGGCACCAATGTCCCGATCATGGGCGGCGCGCGGATGACCGGTAAGATCGGTCAGAACGACATCGCAATCATGGACGTTCAGACAGATCAGGCGTTCGGCAGCACGGCTGAGAACTTTTTCGTTGCCAAGTACAGTCGAAAACTCTGGTCGCGCTCACGCATCGGGGCACTCGTGATCAACAAATCGTCCTCGAACTACTTCGGGGACATCGAGGATGCCCACTACAACCGCACCTATGCTGTCGACGCGCTTCTGACGCCGCACCCGAACTTTACGATTCAGGGATTCTTTTCAAAGACAGAAACGCCGGGGATTACGGTCCCGGACGACGATCCGGCGACTCCGTGGCAGGAAGATGTCGGTTTTGGTGAGACCGGGAGCTATGTCAACGCGACGTGGCTCGACACGGCATGGCGGATCTACGGTGAGTATGCAGACTTCGACAACGATTTCAACCCGGAGGTCGGGTTCCTTCCGCGAGCTGGTATCCGGACTACCAAGCTTCACCTCGAACGGAATCCGCGACCGAATTTCTGGGGCATTCGCGTTCTGTCGCCGATGATCAACTACACCTATACGTCTGATCAGGGAGGCTTTCGTCTCGCCAATCGGTGGCACTACATGCTTGGGGCCCGCTTCGACAACGGTGCTTTTTTGAATTTGTCGTATAACAACCACTTTGACCGCGTGCAGAAGCCCTTCTCTTTGGGTGGGGTCTTCATTCCGGCAGGCGACTACAACTTTGGCGAGTACAAGGTCACGTTCGATTCTAATCCTGCTCGTCGGATCTACTACGGTGGGGTGTTCTCACCGCAGCAGTTCTACGGTGGCGAGCGGTGGGACGCGCAGGCGAAGCTCGGAGCACGAATTACGGATCAGCTCTCAACCGAGGCCTCGTACACAAGAAACGACGTGGATCTGCCTACCGGCGACTTCGAAGTTGATCTCGCCTCGATCCGGATTGACTTCGCGATGTCCCCGACGATGTCGATTCGTTCGGTTACACAGTACAACTCACAGCGTGACCAGTTCGGCACCAGCGCACGGTTCCGTTGGACGTACCGGCCGGGTAGCGACATCTACATCGTCTATGACGAGTTACAGCGCGACCCTGCTGCACCGATGAATGACCCGCTCGCAGATCTGTACTACCGGGATCGCAGCCTGATTATCAAGGCCACGTTCCTGATGACACGTTAGGGCTCAGTTCGAGAGCCGCGCACGGACTTCGTCTAGCCAGTTCCTGACGAAAGTCCGATCCCAACATCAGACCCCCTGATCGATTCACGCGAGCGATTGGGGGGTATCAGGTTCGGTGGATGATCTGCGAAGTGCTGGGTAATGGGCTCCCAGAGCAGTAGCTCTCACGACAACGTAGAGAATGAACGTGAGCCAGAGTCCGGTATTTCCCCCGAGAGGAATCGCGAAGCTCGAGGTGGCGAGAAAGACCAAGCAAGAAGCCATGCTGGCGTTCCGCATGGCCCGGGTGCTTGTAGCACCGATGAAGACCCCGTCGAGCTGGAACGCCGCGAACGAGAGGCCAACATAGATCGATGCGTAGGGGAGGAATTTCTCTGCGCTCCCTCGCACAGCGTCCAGATCGGTGAGTAGCGCGATGAACCAGGGCCCGAGAGCAAACACCATGACGGCCAGAGTGAGTGCGCTACCCGCCGCGAGCTGTGACGCCGCCCGGACGGCTTCGTCGAAGCGAGCCCGCTCGCCGGCACCGACGGCCCGACCGACGAGGATCTCAGTCGCGTGTGCGTACCCGTCCAGGAGGTAGGCACTCAGGGCTACGAGCTGAAGTAGCACATGATTTGCGGCGAGCACCTCGTCACCAAATCGTGCGCCCTGATTTGTGAACCAGGCGAAGCCAAGCAGCAGAAAAAGAGTGCGGACCATGATGTCGCCGTTGGCACGGACCGTTGCTCTCGCCTTGGCGGCGTCACGAATCCGAGCCATTGGCCAGAACGGTTCGTCGTCGACGTGCTCAGCCCGCAGGACGGAGACTAGCATCAACAGCGCGCAGGTCAGTGTGACCCACTCGGCGATGGCCGTCCCGAGTGCGATCCCTTCGACACCCCATCCCAAGTATCCGGCGAAGAAGAGATCGAGGCCGATATTCAACCCATTCAAAATGAGCTGTGTCCTGAGCAGGTGGCTGGTTCGACCGAGCCCGACGAAAGCCCCGAGCACGGCGAACGTCGTGAGCGTGGCCGGTGCCCCCCAGATGCGGAGATCGAAATAGGCGCGGGTTAGCCCTTCGACCTCAGTGGTGGCACCGAAAAGCATCAGCGCGCCCGAGATGATCGGCCGTTGGAGGATCACCAGACAGACTCCGATCGTGGCCCCAAGCAAGACCGACCTCCCCACGGTAGCTCGAACCTCGGCGAAGTCCCCTGCGCCTGAAGCCTGTGCCACGAAGCCAGTCGTGCCCATGCGAAGGAAGCCGAAGCTCCAGTACACGAAGCTGAAGACGATCGCACCGAGCGCGACCGCTCCCAGGGCTTCCACCGTTCCCGTATTGCCGATGACAGCGGTGTCCACGATCCCGAGCAAGGGGACCGCGGCGTTCGCGAGGACGATTGGCCATGCGAGGTGGACGATCGTGCGACGGGAGGTGGGCTGCGCTGTGTTCACCCGCGGAATCTAATGGGGGTGGTGACTGTCCTTGCGCCCCTTAGCGACTTCCGGTCAGCTCCCGACTCAGCTCACGCAACATGCTTCGGGACTCCATGTCGTAGGCCTGATCGTGAGCCCGGGCGGGCTCGAGCTGATTGAAAAACTGACCGCCCTCCACGTCGTCCACGATGAGCTGCATGACCCCGTCGGCACCCTCGCCGATCGTCGCCCGAGGTTGCACGCCGAGGCGGGCCACCATGCCAGTCGGCATGTAGGTGGCCGGATGGAGCGCGTTTACCACGACGCCTGTCCCCTCGAGCTCTTCGTGCAGATCGAAGGTGTGTCCAACCTGAGCGAGCTTGCTCTGCCCGTACGCTCGCCCGCCGGTGAAGTTGTTCTCGATCATGACGTCGTCCCAGTCGATCGGGCTCCGGGCGATCGATGACACGTTCACGATGCGGGCGGGCGCGCTCTCCACGATGCGCTGTTTGAGCAGATTCGTGAGGAGGAACGGCGAGAGGTAGTTCACTTGGAACCGGAACTCATGGCCATCTTCGCTCACCCATCGCTCGTCGGGTGCCGAACCGAAGCCTGCATTGTTCACTAGGACGTCGAGCCGATCGTAATCGGCGAGCACAACGGCTGCGAGCGAACGGACGTTCTCAAAATCGGCGAAGTCCGCGGCGTAGAATCGCGCAGTGCCCGGTCCTGCATTGATCTCGGCAGCAACTGCTAGGCCTCGATCACGATCACGACCATGAACGATGACATGGGCGCCACGCTGTCCCATGCGTAGCGCGACCTCACGACCGAGACCACTCGTCGAACCCGTGATCAGGACGATCTTCTGGCCCGGTGCGGGCGCGACTCCGTCCTGGGCATGGCTTGGCGTCGCAAGAACGGTCAGCCCTGCTACCAGACCGGCACATGCGAACAGCGCTTTTGCGATACGGTCCATGGGATCCTCGGCGTGGCGAACGTGACTTGCTCTGGGAGCAAGCGAACGTAGCGGCCGAGTGTCTCGGGTAACACCAAGTAGTCAATTGGGCGGGTGGATTGGTCCGTGACGGGCGAGCGGAGGGTGTATGACCGGAGGTGGGTCGTGATATCCTTGCTTGCTTCTGAGTCACGGACCAGCATCGGCGGTATGGGTGCCTAGCAGCTGTCGGCTCGAATCTCACACGGTGACGCTCCGGAAAGCCTGATCAGAGGAGGCCCCTTGAACAAGCATTCTTTGGACCTCCAGTGGTATCTAAGTCGGCTCACGTTCATCCTCTTCATGACGTTCCACAGTATCCACTCGGATCTCCCGCGCATGGGCGTCAACGGCGGCACGTGGACCGGCCTGATTCGGTCGGATATCCTCGCCAGCTAGCACCGCGTCGTCTGGGTTCCCACATTGCTTGCTGAACCCTGGACCGGAGACAGAACGATGGCGGACCGAAGCTCGCGCAGGATCAAGACGCCCGAAGAACTCTACGGGCTCGTGGAATCTGGAATGGACCCCGCTGGCCGTAGCCCGACGGTCTTCGACTCTCCGCTCACGCGACGAGAGGCCCTCCGCCGTTCCGGGGCTGTCGCAGCCGGTGCCGCGATCTTCCCGTCCGACTTCGCCAAGCGTCTGTCCACCATCGCTCCGCAGGAAGCTGTCGTTCCCTGGACCAACGCCCCGGAAGCTGGTGGGCAAGCAGGGACACTCGACTGGGAGGCACTGACATCCTGGACGACGCCTACCCCCGATCTGTTCAGCGTCGGACACTACGGAAATCCTGAGGTCGACGGCACCTCGTGGCGCCTCGAGGTGGGCGGTCTGGTGGACAACCCGAAGTCGTTCACGCTCGACGAGATCCGCGCCCGTCCTCGTGAGAGCGTGACGATGCTCCTCGAATGCGCAGGCAATCGGGGCTTCGCCACGTTCATGGGCGCAGTACACAACGCGGAGTGGACTGGCACGCCGCTCGCACCGTTGCTCGCGGAGGTGGGCGTTCAGCCGGAGGGTATCGAGATCGTCTTCTTTGGCGCGGACACTGCGACTGAGACGATTCGGGATATTGAAGTCGAGCAGCATTTCGCGCGGAGCATGTCACTCGAGGACGCGACTGCTGCGGGTGTCCTGCTCGCGTACGAGGTGAACGGCGAGCCGCTTCCGGTCGGAAATGGGTTTCCGGTCAGGCTCATTGCGCCCGGCTGGTACGGAGTCGCCAACGTGAAATGGCTGATGAAGGTCGAAGTCCGCGATACGCGCTTCATGGGGAAATTCATGGCGCGTGACTACGTGACGCTTCGCCAGGAAGGTGACGATGCCAATGCGGTCTGGGCCGAGACTTCCGTCGGTCGCACGAACATCAATTCGATTCCGGCCAAGGTTGTCCGCACTGCCGGAGGTTTTCGTATTCACGGTGCTGCGTGGGGCAAAGATGTGGGCCGAGTCGAGGTCCAGATTGACGGCGGCTCTTGGCAGTCGGCTACGATGGGCGAGGGTCAGGACGACCCACACACCTGGACGTTCTGGCATTTGGACTGGGATGCGCCGTCGGGTGATCACACCGTGACGTCACGGGCGGTCTCTGTGGACGGAGAGGTTCAGCCGTCTCCCGAAGACGCGGTCATGGTTCAGAAGATCACGTACTGGGAAAGCTACGGAACGGTCACGCGCGAGATCACGATCGACTGATCAGGGCGTTATGTCAGACGGCTTCGGGTGGACTTCCTCGGCACGTTCTCGGCGCGCGTAATTCTGGCCTCCGCAGTATGTGATGCAGTGCGCAGGCATGGCAGCTTCCGGTCCGGGGGGAGTCGGT